>Ga0302202_10000535_pt1 | contig 50176 bp, 52 predicted proteins | sample II_Bog_N3_3_FD_194579 | JGI IMG/M metagenome (GOLD analysis project Ga0302202, IMG submission 194579) | Peat permafrost microbial communities from Stordalen Mire near Abisko, Sweden - II_Bog_N3_3 | ecosystem: Environmental > Terrestrial > Soil > Wetlands > Peat | place: Sweden: Abisko...
CACGTAGATCAGCTTGGCCACGCCGCTCCCCGGTCGCTCGTCTGACGGTGTCTTGACGAAACTCTACGGGAGATGCCCCGGCCGCGGCGTCGGCCGGTGGTCGATGCCGCACGTGATCCGCTCCGGACGGACGGACGGACGGACGGACTGACGGGCGGGCACGGGCGCCGCGTGGAGTACCCGATCGCCGGAGCGCTTCACTAGTGTGACGCCCGTGACCCACCCCCGGACCCCGCTCCGCACGGAGGTGAGCCGTGTCCTGGATCGCTGGCGCGTCTCGGCCATCCACCACCTCGGCGGTGTGGTGCCGACCAGAGGTCTGACCTACGACGAACTGGTGCACCTGCTCTTCCCCCACATCCATGAGCCGCGCATCCGCGGGGAGATCGATGGGGCCGGGACCGGTGACCTGTCGGATCCGGCCACCATCCGGAGGATGATCGGTGCGGTCGAGCAGCAGCTGTCCCCGACGGCGTTCACGATCCGGTTCGGACCGGGGGACGTGTCGTTCGTGGACGTGCACGGGATCCGCCTGGCGCTCGACGCCGCCGACGCGTCGGTGGCCCGGCAGATGGAGGAATCGGGGGCCTACGAGCCCCACCTCACCGCCGTGTTCGAGCGGTACTGTCGCCCGGGCATGACCGTGGTCGACGTGGGGGCCAACATCGGCTACTACTCACTGCTCGCGTCACGCCTGGTGGGGCCGTCGGGTCGGGTCATCGCCATCGAGCCCAACTCCGAGAACTGCCGGCTCCTCCTCACCTCGTTGGCAGAGGCCGAGGCGAAGAACGTCGACCTCCTCCCCGTGGCGTGCAGCAGGGAGATCGGCTGGGCCTACTTCTCCAGCCACTTCGGGTCGAACGGGGGCTTCATCCCCGATGACGATCTGGTGCACCGACCCGGAACCGTCGTTCCGGTCTTCCCCCTGGACACCCTGGTCCGCGGCAAGGTGGACTTCCTGAAACTCGATGTCGAGGGCGCGGAGGCCCTGGTCGTCGCCGGCGCCCGGGAGGTGCTCTCCACGAGCCGGCCCGTCGTCACGACGGAATTCAGCTGTGACATGCTCACGCGGGTGTCCGACTGCGATCCCGAGGCCTATCTCGAGGGCTTCGTCGACTACGGCTACACGATCTCGGTCATCGACCGGGACACGGGGGCGCTGGCCGCCGTCGACTCCCCGGCGGACCTCCTGGCCTCCTGGGGTGACCGCTACCGGATCGAGGACCTCCTGCTGTTGCCCGGATAGCCCGGTCGGCGCGGTCCTCCGCCGGTCAAGTCCTCCGTCGAACCTGCCGACGAGAGGGGCAGGGGTCCGCCGTGGTGGTGGGCACGCAGCAGGAGGTCACCGGTGCTCTTCGTGGGACTCGACAAGGACGGCAATCAGCACTGCGTGCGGTGCGGAGGCCAGGCCTTCACCAATGAGCGGGTCACGCGGGCCACCGAGGTCATGGGCGTCCGCCTGACCCCCACCAGTCCGGTACTTCGCTGTGTCCGGTGCGGCGAACTCAATGCCGTCGGAAGTGCGTTGGAGTACTCGTAGCCGGGTGCCCGGCCGTGGTGCTCACCCGGCCGACCGCTCCCGGACCGCCGCTCGGCACTGGGGGAATTCCGTGTTGGTGAGCGTGTCGAAGGCCTCACGCGACGCGGCGATGCCGGGATCCGTGTCGTAGGACGCGGCGAACGCGACGAGCTCCTGATCCTGGAAGATCAGGGCCGAGTGGACGAAGGAGACGTGGGCGTTGTAGACGGACCGGGCGGTCCCGAGGACCTCGTCCACGAATCCGAGGTCCTCGCCACCGACCTGCTCCGCGACGGTCAGCGCCTCCACGAAGAGGTCGAGCGCAGCGATCTCCATGGCGATCAGCGGGGCGCAGGTCTCGGCGAGCACCAGTGCATCGCCCTCGAACCTCGGGGGGCCGGTGTGGCACCTCGCGCAGAAGCTGTCCAGGTCCTCGGTCTTCTTCCGGAGGTCGGCCTTCACTCCGCTGCACATTTCCGGGATCCGCTTCCGGCTGGCTCCCTCGACGGCCAGGAGCTCGCGGATGAGGTTCAATTCCTCGTTCAGGTACATGAAGTGCCCGTGGAACCGCTCCACCTCGGTGAGCACCGCCGCCCGGTCGATCACATCGGCCATCCCATGATCCTCCCCCCTGTCGGGAGGGAGGTCAACCGCGTCCCGCCGGTCCGCTCCGTCGGGCCGGCCCCGCCCGGTCGGTGGCCCGACTACGCAGCCGGTACGGCGTCCGCCGCCGCGTACACCTCGAGGAGGCGGGATTCGTCGTCCTTCCCGGGGAAGTAGACGCCGACCACCACGGCGCCGACGACGATGGCCACGCACCCGGCGAGGTACGCCCAGTTCGATCCGGTCATGAACGACGCGCGGGCGGCACCGATGATCTGGGGGGCGTGGGCGGGATACTGCTGGGCGACCGCCGCCGCGCTGGCGTAGGAACGCTCGATGGTGGCGGCGACGGTGTTGGACAGGTTCGGGGTGACCCGGGCCGTCCGGGCCAGGTCGGACGCGTAGCTCGCGGTGAGGATGGCCCCGAGCAGCGACTGCATGATCGAACCACCGAGGTCCCGTTGGAGATCGGAGGTCGCCGAAGCCATGCCGACCCGCCGGACCGGGACCGAGCCCGTGAGCGAGTGCGAGGCGGGGGTCCCGGCCAGTCCGACCCCGACGCCGGCCAGCGCGAACGCGAGGATCACGACGGCCAGCGGAGAATGCTCGGTCCAGGTCGCGAGCATCACCACGAAGCCGGCCAGGCAGAACGAGTAGCCGATCAGAAGGGTACGACGCGAGCCCAGGCGGGTGATGAGTTTGGCCGACTGGGGAGCGACCAGCATCATGCACACCGCGGCGGGGATCACCGCGGCACCGGATCGCAGCGTCGAGTAGCCCATGACGTTCTGCAGGAACTGCAGCCCGATGAAGATCGCTCCCATGAGTGAGCCGAAGACGATGAGGCCGCCCACGGCCGCCACCCAGAAGATCCTCCGCCCGGCGATGGTGAGGTCGAAGAGGGGGTGGGGCGCCGTGCGCTGGCGGACGAAGAACCCGCCCAGGGCGACCAGGGCGACCACGCCGGTGACGAGGGCCGGTCCTCCGGCACCGGGTGTCGGGGCGAAGTTGATGGCCACGATCAGGGCGACGATGCCGATGATCGACAGGACGCCCCCCAGGTGGTCGACCGGGTCGGTCGTCTCATGGACGTGGGCGGGGACGAGCTTCCAGGCGAGCACGAAGGCCACGACGGCGAGGGGCAGCGTGAGCAGGAAGCACGAGCCCCACCAGAACCAGTGCAGGGCGAGGCCCGCCAGGAAGGGCCCGAGTGCCGCCACCGACCCGCCGACGGCCGACCACAGGGCGATCGCGTGCGTCCGGCGTTGACCCGTCCACAGCGCCGTGATCAACGCCAGGGTCGTGGGGAAGGCCATCCCGGCGGCCACCCCGCCGAGAACCCGTGCCGCGATGAGGACCCCGATGTCCGGCGCGTACGCCGCCAGGAGCGACGTCGGGATGGCGAGGAACGTACCGAGGAGGAGCATCGTCTTGCGGCCGTAGCGGTCACCGAGGGCACCGAAGTAGAGGACGGTGCCGGCCAGGCCGACCGAGAAGCCGACCGAGACGAGGTCGAGGGCGGTCTGGGACGCCCGGAAGGCCGCCCCGATGTCCGGGAGCGCCACGTTGGCGACGGCCAGGTTGAGGTTGGCCACGACGGCCACGAGGATCAGGGTGGCCAGCACCAGCCCGGCGCCGTCCGGTGACGTTCCGTCGCTCGTCGTCGCCACCGGAACCGTCGGTGTCTCCATCGTCTCGTCGCCTCGGATCTCCGGGTGGGAGCCAGGCCCGTAGCCGGGCGCGGGTCGGCGGACCCGATCATGCCGCGCCGACCCGTTGTCGTGGGCCATCCCCGTGCGGTCGGCTCCGTCGGGCCGTACGCACTAGGTCTCGACGGGTACCGGGCTGTCCACCTCGAGGCGACCGTCGGCGTGCGCCTCCACGGTCACGGATCCATGGGGGGTGGGAACGGTGGCCCGGGCCCAGGCCAATCCACCGAGGGCCGGGGTGACGCGGACGGACGCATAGCCGGGTGCGCCCGGCTGGATGCCGAGTACGTGCACGATGAGGTCCCGGGTGGGCGTCGACGACCACCCGTGGCACCGCGTGCCACCCGTCCAGCACTCAGGCCAGGTGGTCTCACCGGCATCGAGGAACACCTGCCAGTCGCGGCACGCCGCGGCGACGAGGTCCGCACGCCCGGCCCGGGCCAGGCCGTCGTGGAGCACGTACCGGAAGAAGGGCTCCGCCTCGACCATCTGCCGCTCGACGTCCCAGTCCGGCGGCGGGTAGCCCGTGACGAGGTGGACGAACCCGGAGGCGTCCCCGCCGACGGTCACGGTGTCCATCACCCAGGAGTGCCGGATCAGACGGGAGCGGTCCATGAGGCGGTCGATCACCCGGTCCCGGCGCCCGGGCGGGACGATGCCGGCGGCCAGTGCGGCCGCCCCCGGGTGTTGGGCGGCCGCCCGTCGGGGCACCCCGTCGACCACGTGATCGAGGTAGACGCCGCGGCCCTCGTCCCAGAACACCTCGAAACCGTCGGCGACCCGGGACCGACGCTCCGACGCCCATCCGGCCGTGCCGATGTCCCCCGACCACGTCGCCATCTCGGCGAGGTCCTCGAGCGCGCGTGCCCACAGGGCGTTGAGGGTCGACGACGTCCCGGCCGAGTGGACACTCGCCCAGTCGAGCAGGACCCATCCGCTCACGTCGTGCAGCAGGCCGTCGTCGCCGAGGTACGCCTCGAACCACCGCAGCACGCGGGCGACGACGGGCAGCAGTTCGCCGACGACGTCCCGGTCGCCGGTGTAGCGGAACAGGTTGTGGACCGAGCGGACCCAGTGCAGGGCCCAGTCGGGCACGAACGTCCGGTCGTCCGAGGCGAAGTCGGAGGCGGGTGCCATCGCCAGCATTCCGTCGGCCCGCGGTTCGGCGGCCAGTTGCGGGTGCCAGCGCGCCATCGCCCAGTCCGGGTTGGCGACGAGATCGACCATCTGGTGGACGACCGAGTCGCCGGTCCAGGCCCGCTGCTCCCGTGTCGGGCAGTCGACGTAGGCATCGAGCGCCGAGAGGTCGACCGTGCGCAGGCCCGTGGCGTAGATCCGGTTCAGCCGGGGATCGGAGCACTCGAAGTGCGCGCCCGCCGGGCGTGGGCGGTGCCGGTCCTGCACGGCCAGATCCAGCCGGGTCGGGACCGGTCCGGGCGATCGGACCGCCGCATGGAGGTGACGGGTGCCGATCACGTCGAACGTCTCGAACTCCTCCACCGCGCCCCCGCCACAGACGTAGCGGAACCCGGCGTGCTGTCCGAGCGGCGCCAGCGCACCGTCGGTGGTCACGTGCTCGGCCGCGGCCACGTCGACGACCGTGCCGGGTGGGGCGTCCGCGATGCGGAGCCGCACCGTTCCGGCGGCGATGCGGCCGAGGTCGTAGGCGTGGACGACGAGGTCGTCGCCCCCGGTGGCCTCGTCGGCGAGCAGCTGGCGCACGGGGTCGACGTCGTCGGGTCCCCGGCCGGTGCGGAGCCCACCGGTCGGGTCGGCGTGGTGCAGCTCCCCTCCGGGGTACGAGCTGCGGACCGGCGGCCGCAGCATGCCGAACGGCTCGCTGGGCGGACGCGGATCACCCCGTCCTCCGGTGTGGACGGCGGTCAGTTCGACGGCGCGACGCCACCTCCCGTCGTCGAACCCGACCCGCTGCCAGCCGGTCGGATGGAGGCGGGCGTCGAAGGACTCGATGGGCAGGCAGGCCACGTCACCCGGGACGGGGACCGGTGACCAGGCCGCACCGGGCGCGACACGCCAGCGGTCGTCCGTAACGAGCCATTCCTCGCCGATCAGTGCCTCGAGGACCAGGCACCCGCCTCCGAGCGAGTAGGTGGGAGGCACCGGTGTCCACCACGACGTCGCCTCGCCGTAGTGGCGGGCGGTGATCGCCACGACGTTCGTGCCGGGCCGGAGGAGTGGGGCCAGATCCACCACGTCGTAGTGGGCCCGGCGCGGGTCCGAGCGGACCGGTCCCCGCGCCGCCTCCGCCCCGTTCACCTCGAGCAGGTAGCGCCCGTCGGCCCACAGCCGGCACGGCGCCCGTCCGGGCACGGTCCCGAGCTCGAGCGTGCGCCGGAAGAGCCCGACCGTGCTTCGGGGATCGACCAGCTCCGGTCGGGTGGCCGTGGTGGCGACGATGGCCGGACGTTCGAACCAGACCCAGCGGCCACGCCAGGTCGGGCCGAACGGTGCGGGGTGGTCGAGGCGCATCGGGCAAGGGTAGCGAGCGGGGTCGGGGCCTCCGCCCGGGCCACGGAACTGCCCGCTCCGCCTCAGTAGGGTGGGCGGATGCGGTCCCCCGGTGGGATCCACGGACACAGGGGAGCGACGGATGGGCCGATCTCGGCAGCGGGGGCACCCGGCACGACGGCTGATCGGGACGGGGCTCGTCGGCCTCGTCCTCGCGTCCGTCCTCGTCTGGCCGACCGCCGCCGGCGCCGCGACCCCGGCGTCGGTGACCGTCGGCACGGCCACCCTCACCCAGTGTGCGACCGCACCGGTCGCCTACTGCGGCCACCTCTCGGTCCCCCTGGACCGGACCGACCCCGGGTCACCGCACATCCCCATCGCCTACCGCTGGTATCCGGCGACGGCGCCCCAGGGCGGCGTGGCGTCGGGCACGGTGGTCCCCGTGGAGGGAGGCCCGGGCTACCCGTCCATCGGCTCGGTCAACGGCGGATACGACGTCATGTACGGGCCGCTCCTGCAGAACTGGAACATGCTGGCCGTCGACCTGCGCGGCACCGGAGGATCGGCGGCCATCGACTGTCCGGCCCTCCAGCACTTCAGTGGCCAGCTCAGCGGACCCACCTTCGCCGCGGCCGCCGCCGCCTGCGGCACGGCCCTCGACCACCGGTGGCGGGACCGCGGCGGCCACTGGATCCACGCCTCCGATCTCTTCACCTCGGCGCAGGCGGCGGCCGACGTCGCCGACGTGATCCGAGCCCTGGGCCTCGGACCGGTCGACCTGTACGGCGACTCGTACGGATCGTGGTTCGCCCAGGTGTTCGCCGACCGGTACCCGCAGCTGGTGCGGTCGGTGGTCCTCGACTCGACCTACTCGACGGTCTCCATCGACCCCTGGTACCGCAGCAGCCTCGACTCGATGCCGACGAACTTCGATGCGGCCTGCCTCCGCAGCCCGCAGTGTGCCGCCGCCGAGCACCAGGTGCCGTGGCGACGGATCGTCGAGGTGGCGGACCTGCTGGAGTCGGCCCCGGTCTCCGGCACGGTGCCCGACGCCACCGGCCACCTCGCGCCGGTGACGATGGGACCCGTGGGCCTGGTCGATCTCATCAACGACGCCGCCGGGGACCCGTTGATCTACCGGGCCCTCGACGCCGCCGCCCGGTCCCTCCTCGTCGCCCGGGACCCGGCGCCCCTGTTGCGGCTCTACGCCCAGCGCCTGGCGGTCGACGAGGAGTACACGGGGATCCCGACCTCGTGGTATTCCGGCGGGCTGTACCTGGCCGTGTCGTGCCTGGACTACCCCCAGCTCTTTCCGATGACGGTGGCGCCGGCCACCCGGTCGGCGGATCTGGCGGCGGCCGAGGCCGCGCTCGATCCCGGCACGTTCGCACCGTTCTCCGTGGGGGAGTGGCTCGCCCAGGACCAGAACACGGAGGCCTACACGGCCTGCACGGGCTGGCCGACCCCGACCGAGGCCGTCCCGCCCACCACCGGAACGCTGCCCCTCCTGCCGCCGACCCTGCCGGTGCTGGTCCTCGGGGGGGAGTTCGATTCCTGGACTCCGCCGGTCGACGTGCCCCGGATCCTGGGTGAGGTGGGGGGGCACCAGCGGTTCGTCGAGCTGGCCAACTCGACCCACGTCGTCGGCGAGGGGGATCAGCCCTGCGGCTCCACCCTGGTCCAGGCCTTCGTCCGGGCGCCCACGGCGATCGACTCGCTGGACACCTCGTGTGCCGCCGCCGTTCCCCCGATCCGGGCCGTCGGGACCTACCCGGAGTCGCTCGCCCGGGTCACGGCGGCGTCGCCCTCGTCGGGCAACCGGGCATCCACCGGCGACCTCCGGCTGGCCGCGGCCGCGGTGGCCACGGCCGGGGACGCCGTGGCCCGGACCGAAGGGATCGGTGCCGTCCGCGACGTCGGCCTCCACGGCGGCACGGTCCGCCCCGGAAGCAGCGGCGACCACCTGACGCTGGTGGCCGACCAGCTGGTGCCGGGTGTGGCCGTCACCGGGACGGTCCACGTGGGGGCGACGACGGTGACCGCCCGCCTCACGGCCACGGGTCCCGGGGGCACGTCCGTCGACGTGGACGCCTCGTGGCCACCGCTCGGTGCGGCTGCCGTGGCCCAGGTCACGGGCTCGGCCGCCGGACGGGTCCTGGCCGGTACCTGCCCGGCTCCCTGACGGGGTCCACCGGCTCTCCCGGCCCGCGCCGGAGGCCGCCGGAGCCCGCCGTCGTCAGGTCCCCATGTCCTGCCAGACGATCGACGAGATGGCGTTGACGGTGTCGATGCCGTAGGCCTCTGACACGTTGCCGTTGGTCAGGACGCCGATCAGGTAGTTGCGGCCGTCACCGTCCACCCATCCCTCGGTGTTGATCTGCCACCCGTCGATCACGGCGAAGCCGTTCTTCAGGGCGACGGTCACGCCGGGCGGCACCCCACCGGTGGCGCCCCAGTCCTGGGTGGGCGTGACGTGCTCCATGAGGTCGATCACGTAGGCCCGTGACTGGTCGCTGAGCACACTGTTCGGCTGGACCAGGAGCTTCACCATGTCCACCCGGTCGAGCGCCGTGGTCGTCGTCGTGCCCCAGACGCCGTCGGTGGCGGGGGTGGTGGCCGTGAGCCCGGCCTGGCGCTCCAGCGCCCCGACGGCGGCGGGACCCAACTCCTCCCACAGGGTGTCGGCGGCGCTGTCCAGGCTCTCCTCGATCATGGGGACGGCGAGGGACTGCTCGGCCGGCGTGAGGAACCGGCCCTGGGACTGGGCGCGGGCGAGCAGCGTCGCCAGGATGTCCACCTTGAGGGTGCTGGCCGTGTTCTCGACGGTCCCCGGTCGGTACTGCAGGATCTCCCCGGTGTCGAGGTCCTCGACGGCCACGGTCACGTTGTCCGCCCGGCCGGCGACGTAGTCGGCGATGGCCGGAACGATGAGGGACCTGCGGTCCGGCCCGAAGGCGATCCAGTACCCGCCCGCCCGCCCGGCGATCCCGACGGCCGCCGAGTCACGGACGGCGCCTCCCGTCGACCCTTCGAACGGCGCCGCGCCGAAGGCGAACACGCCGCCGTCGGCCGCCACCAGCCAGTACCCGGCTCCACCGGGTGCCGCGGCCATGCCCACCATCGGCGCGTTGAGGTGCTGGCCCCCCGTCGACCCACGGAAGGCGGCGGCCCCGAAGGCGAACACGCCGCCGTCGGCCGCCACCAGCCAGTACCCGGCATCACCGGGTGCCGCGGCCATGCCCACCATCGGCGCGTTGAGGTGCTGGCCCCCCGTCGACCCGCGGAAGGCGGCGTCCCCGTAGGCGAACACCCCGCCGTCGGCCGCCACCAACCAGTAGCCGCGGCCATCGGAGGTGGCGGCGATACCCACGACCGGTGCGTTCAGCCGATCGCCACCGGTCGAGCCGTAGAAGGCGGCGTCGCCGAAGGCGAACACCCCACCGTCGGCCGCCACCAGCCAGTAGCCGCGGCCATCGGAGGTGGGGGTCATCCCCACCATGGGCGCGTTCAGCGTCTGGGCACCGGTCGAGCCGAAGAAGGCGGCGTCGCCGTAGGCGAACACCCCGCCGTCGGCCGCCACCAGCCAGTAGCCCCGACCGTCGGAGGTGGCGGCGATGCCGACGATGCCGGCCGCCAGGCCGTCCAGTGCCGTTCCGGGCGCGGCGGAGGCGGCGGAGCCGAATGCCGTCACCGAGTCCTGCGGGATCACCGGGTCCCGGGGGGCGACGGACGATGACGTGGCGTGTCCGCTGGCGCCGGCACTGCCGGTGTCGACCGCCAGCGCCACCGGCCCCAACGCGACGACGACCGACAGGAGGAGGACCCGGGCGGACACGAGCGGGGTGGTGCGTACCGTTCGGACGGGGTGTCGCATGGATGCGAGGGTAGCGCCGGGTCCCCGGGGCCGGGCCGGCCCGTTCGCCACCGCCGTAGGCCGCCGGCACTTCCGACGGAACCGTGCCTGACGTCGTCACCTGGCCGGGGCACCGGTCGTCGCCGGGGACTTTGACCACATGTGTAGCCAGCTGATCTACTCGGAGCATGGTGACGACGACCCGTGCGCCCCGTCGGGCCCGCGAAGAACTACGGGAACTGGTCGTCGCCGCGGGTATGGCCATCCTGGCCGAGGAGGGTCTGCGCACGGGCGCCGACCTGACCTTCAAACGGGTCTTCGCCCGGGTCGAGGCCGACACCGGGATCCGGCTGACCAACGCGTCGGTCATCCGCCGCGTGTGGATCGACCAGGCCGATTTCCAGTCCGAGATCATGGCCCGGGTCGTGGCCGGCACCAACGAGGTCGGCCAGCTCGGTGCCGCGCTCGACCTCCTGGCCCCACTGCTCGTCACCTTCGATCTCACGACGCCCGGGTCCCGATGGGCGGCCCTGGTCGAGATCACCCGCCTGGCCGGTGAGGTCGCCATCCGGAGCAGGGTGGGCACCCGCAACTGGGAGCTGTGGGTCGGCGTCTGGGTGGTGACGGTGACCAACCCGGGCAACAAGTCCGACCCGAAACTCCGCCAGGCGCTGGCCGACGGACTCGAGGAGACCGGCGAGGCGTGGGACCAGCTGTTCGAGGCGATCATGGACCGGCTCGGCCTGCGCCTGCGACAGGGGCTCACGCTTCGCCAGCTGACCGAGTCGACCGGCGCCATGGCGGCCGGCTACGCCCTCCGCCAGGCCAGCCGCGACGAGGCCCAGGTGTTCGGGCGCCCGACGGGTCCCGACGGCGAGCTCCAGGAGTGGACGCTCCTCGGGATCGGGCTCGAGGCCCTCGCTGCCCAGTTCCTGGAGATCGACCCGGAGTGGGAGCCTCCCGCCTGACCGCGCCGGCTAAAGGTCCGTTGTCACCCCGTCGATAGGTGCCCTGGAACCTGAGGATGTGCGGAGCTGTCGGTGGCCCGGGATGACTGGTGCTCCATCGACCTCCGCCCGGCGCGCAGCAGGCGAAGGAGAGGTGTGTGGTGACGGATGACGAGATGGTGCCCAGGGGCCGGATCGGCGGTTCGTCCTCCGCTCCGGTGGGGACCCGCTCGGCACGTCCCGATGCCCTGGACGAGCTGACGGATGCCGTCGAAGGGTTGATCTCGGCCAACCGGAGCCTCCGGATGCAGCTCGAGCGGAACGAGCGGATCCTGCGTCAGGGTCTGACGATGATCGAACGGGGCGTGACCGTCGTCGACACCCTGCAGGTGGTGCCGTCGCTGCCCGAGCGCCGGGCGGCCGAGGATGCCGTGACGGAGCTGTTCGACGCTCGCCATCGGCTCCGCCGGGCCGTCGTCTATGCGGCGCTGAAGGACGGACTCAGCCCTGAGCGGATCGCCCACATGATGGAGGTCTCGGTCCACCTCGTATGCGCGTTGGCGGCGGAGTCGCCCTACCTCGACGGCTGCCCGGGTGGCGACGGTCCCGAGGCGGTCCGGGAGTGCCTCGCCGGCGGTTGTCGCCAGCTCGTCCGGTGCCCCCGGTGTCCGCATACCCCGTGACGTTCGTGGGTGGGTCGGGTCGGCGTCCGTAGGGACCGGGCCGTCCGTGGCGCGTGGCCCGAGGGGGTGGTGTCCGGGCCCGGTCGTCGGGGCGGAAGTGCGATCCACGACCGCACGGCCGGTCACGCATAGCCTCGGCCCATGCCGGGATCGAAGGAGAACGTGATCGCCACCCTGCGCGACGTCGCCGCGGCCAGCGCCCGGGCCCGGGCCGCCATGGGCGATGCCGAGCGGGGCATCCTCGAGGGCGTGCGCAGACTCGAGGGCGGCGCCGACGTCCTGGAGACACTGTCGCGGTCGCAGGTGCGGGCCCACCGCGAGGAGCTCGAGGAGGCGCTGCGGCTGGTGGTGACGTCGCGCCACCGCTTCCGGGTGGTCATGGTGGCCCAGTGCGTGGAGGCGGGCATGAACGCCCGACAGATCTCGGAGCTGTGGGGGTTCTCCCGGCAGCGGGCGGCCGTGCTCGTCCAGGAGGCCCGGGTGTACATGCGCTCGCCGGCCGACGCCTGAAGGATCCGGCCCAGCGGGAGCCACCGGCCGTCCCGGTAACACGGGGGACGTCGGGTCGGGGTCGAGAGTGAGGCGGGAGATCGGGACCTCCGGAATCAGGTGGCCGGTGACATCCCGGTCGGCCCGAGCTCGGCGATCTCCCGCTTGGCGCGCCGGACCATCTCCGAACTCATCTTCCACAGGTCGCAGAGGTCGGCGTCCGTGGCCCCCTCGGCGATGGCCACGGCGATGAGGCGGAGGCGGGACCGGTGGCGTGCCGACTCGTAGGTCCGGATGGCGGTCGTCGCCGCGATCCGGGCATCGGCGGCCTCGTGCGACCGCATGGTTCCGATCAGCGGCTCGCCCCGTTCCATGGCGTCCACCAGTTCGGCGGCCACCCGCATGGTGCCCTCCATCACGGTCGTCAGTTCCGCATTGGCCGCCATGCTCCGTTTCGCATCCGCGACGGCCGCAGCACGGAGCTGGTCGAGGTCCACGGGCTCACTCACCATCGCAACCCAGTGTCGCGCCGAGGAGGAGGAATTGCACCGGTCGCCTTCTCCTCCCGTGGTCCCGGAGACGCGGCCGCGACCACATTTGCACACTGTTGCAATTCGGAGGGTGCGGCGCGATGGTGGCTCAGGAGGGTGGCCGGAGCGTCCGCACCGGGCCACGAAGTGGAGCGTAGGGGCACCAGGAGCCGTCGATGCGTGAGGTCGCGCAGAGCGAGGTCGTCGCCCGGAGGTCGTACACCGTGCACGTGCGACCGAACGAGACGTCATGGTCGCTCAGCGTCTACGGACTGAACGGCGGGCGGGCCGAAGTGGCCGCGGTGGACCAGGTCGAGGCCGTCTCCCGGACGCTCATCAGCCTCGCCCTCAACCTGCCGGCGGACGACTTCGACATCGTGGTGCGGGTGCTGGACGACGCCGGTGCCTGCTGGCTCCACCCGGACCTGTCGGCCGGGCCCGGTGCCCAGGGCGGGCACGTCACCCTCCGCCCGCGCCGGGGCTTCCGGGAGCACCGGTGACCGACCCCGGACGAGCGGCCGGGGACCGCCCCGACCCCGGCAGCCGTGCGCCGGGCGGTGCAGGTCACGTCTTCACCCTGTACGTCGCCCACCAGGATCCGGGTCCACCGCCGGATGATCTCGACCCCGGCGCACCGACTGCGACCTTGGGATTCCTCCACGACACCGAGGGAGGGCCGTCGGGTCCGTAGCGCCCCATGGGGACGCGTCGCGGATCCGGCGGCCCGGCACCTACCCGGTCAGACCGGGACGGAGCCGTCCGACCTCGAGGTGAGTCGCTCGCCCGTCTCGTAGATGTCGCTGGCCCGGCCCACGATCAGGGGGTCGAGCTTGCCGATGACCTCGAGGTCCTTGCCCGGGTAGGGCATCCGGTGGAGGACGTAGCGCATGGCGTTGAGCCGGGCCCGCTTCTTGCAGTTGGACTTGACGACCGTCCAGGGCGCCTCGTCGGTGTCGGTGGCCAGGAACATGTCGTTCTTGGCCTCGGTGTAGGCGTCCCACATGTCGAGGGACGCCAGGTCGATGGGGGAGAGCTTCCACTGTTTCAACGGGTGCCGCTCGCGTTCCTTGAACCGCCGGCGCTGCTCGTCCTGGCTCACCGAGAACCAGAACTTGATGAGATGGACCCCGCTGCGGGTGAGGTTGCGTTCGAACTCGGGCACCTGGCGCAGGAACTCGATCAGTTCCTGCTCGGCGCAGAAGCCCATGACCCGCTCGACGCCGGCCCGGTTGTACCAGGATCGGTCGAACAGGACGATCTCACCGGTGGTGGGGAGGTGCTGGACATAGCGCTGGAAGTACCACTGGCCCCGCTCGACCTCCGTGGGCTTCTCCAACGCCACCACCCGTGCGCCGCGGGGGTTGAGGTGCTCCATGAACCGCTTGATGGTGCCGCCCTTGCCGGCGGCGTCCCGTCCCTCGAAGACGATGACGACCCGCTGACCGGACTCCTTCACCCAGGCCTGCAGCTTGAGCAGCTCCACCTGGAGGCGGTACTTCTCGTGCTCGTAGGCCTTGCGGGCCATGAGGTTCTTGTAGGGGTAGATGCCGCTCTGCCACAGCTCGACCAGCTCGTCGTCGGAGTTGAGCGGCACGGTGCCGTAGACCGGCTCGTCCTGTTCGAGGATGGTGCTGCGGAGCCGGGAGAGCTCGTCGGGGGAGGTGCCCTCGAGGACGGCGTTCAGCCACTCGGCGACCGTCAGCCCGTCGTGCGGCTTCGCCTCGTCGAGCACCTGGCGGACGGCGGACGCACGCTCCTCGGAGGCATCGTCGAACGCCTCGTCGGCCTCGTAGTCCTCGAGCGGCCCCGGGGTGAGGTCCGGCACGATGTCGCCCCGCGCGGCCTCGCGTGGTCCGTTGTCGCTCGTGGCTGCCACCGTGTCGACGCTCCCTCGCGCACCCCCGTGGTCGGGGCCTGCGGCACCGATCCTACCGGCCCGACCCGGGGGCCCCGGGTGGCCAGGAGACGGTGGCGTTCGAACATGGGCCGGCCGACGGCCGGACCCCGTGGTGACCCGAGAGGGCGCCGGCGTGGACGACCCGGGACCGCGCTCGCAGCCTGACGCCTCAGGCCGACATCGCCGCGACCACGCCGCCGTCGACCAGCAGGTCGGTGCCGGTGACGAAGCCGGCGTCGGGGCCGACCAGGAAGGCCACGGCGGCGGCGATGTCGTGCGGGGTGCCGATGCGGCCCGTCGGGCTGGCGGCGATCATCCGGCGCATGACGTCACCGGTCGGGCCGGCGAGCTCCGCCTCGCCCATGGGCGTGGCGATGACCCCCGGCGACAGGCTGTTGACCCGGGCCCCCCGGGTACCCCAGGGGCCGGCGGCGGCCCGGACCCGCAGCTGGTTGGCGCGCTTGGCGGTGACGTAGGCCGTCGCCGCGTCCCCGAGTACCTCCTCGGACAGTTCGGGCAGTCCGGCCAGGTCGGCGGTCGGCACGGTCGCCAGGCGCCGCTCGAGGTCGGCGTCGAGCGAGGCCATGGAGCCCGCCATCGAGGCCACGAACACTCCGGCACCACCGGAGGCGATCACCCGGCCGAAGATGTCCAGCATCCGCGCCGTGCCGACCAGGTCGACGTGGACGATGGCGGCGGGCGGGGCCTGCACGGGCGACAGTCCGGCGGTGTGCACGACGGCGCCGACCCGTCCGAGCGCACCCGCCGCCTCGGCGAGTCCCTCCACGGACTCCGCCCGACCGACGTCGACCGTGCGGGTCGAGACCTCCAGCCCTTCGGCCCGCAGGGCCTCCGCCGATGCGGCGAGGGCGACCTCGTCTACGTCGGCCAGCAGTACGGCGCGTCCGGCGCCCAGGCGCCGGGCCACGGCGGTCCCCATACCCCCGCAGCCGGTGACGACGAGCACGTCCTGCACGGTGGCGACCTCCTCGGCCGGGTCGGGGACCACAAGCGGGTCGGGGACTACAGGTAGGCCAGGTGCACGGCGGCCTCGGGCGTGTTGACGCGGAAGGCCAGGCTCTCCTCGAGGTAGAGGGACACGGAGCTGGCGTCGCTGGTGCGGTAGCCGATGGAGAAGTCCTGGCCGACGGTCAGCTCGAAGTCCCCGCCCCGCTGGCTCAGGACGACGGCCCCGTCGACGGCGGGTGCCCACACCACCGGGCCGCCCAGGATCTGCCGCAGGTGCTCGAGCACGGGGTAACCACCGTGCTCCGTCGTCTCGGTGACCCCGGTGAAGCAGCGCGACCCGAGGGCGATGGCGTAGGGGCCGGCGATGTCGGCGGCCCGCAGCACGGCGACGGCCGACGCCACGTGCTCGGGGTAGTGGCTGTAGTCGTCGGAGATGGGCACCGGAGCGTGGGGCGACGACGGGACGACGCCGGCGACGCCACCGTCGGCGTAGCCGTGGAACACGAGGCGGTCCTCGGCCAGTCCGGCGGCCCGGGCGGCGCCGATCACGGCGTCGAGGTCGAGGTCGGTGGCACCACGTTCGGCTGCGGCCAGCTCGATGCGATCGAGGGTGAAGGGCGAGCGCAGCTCGACCAGCGGGCGGACCCGTCGGACCGCCGCCTCGACGCCCGCCGGCGCCCCGTCGGGGAGGGGCTCCACCCGTCCGAGGTCCACCGCCGAGTAGTCCCAGCCGAGGGGGCCGGTGAAGTCGATCAGCCGCCGGGCGGCCAGCACGTGGGTGACCGACCGGGTGGCCTCCTCGTCGATCTGGGCCCAGGCGGCGTCGGTGACGGGCGCGAGGTCGCGCAGCAAGTGGTTCATGGGAGTGTCCTGCCTTCGCTTCGTAGGGAGCCGATGCCGAGGCTACCGGTGGGCACCGCGGCCGCGGCCAGCGGATTGGGCTCCGGCGGGGCCACCCGCCGGAGGGTGTTGCGGTCGATGTGGGAGAAGGGCTCGTCCCGGTCCGGGATGTCGAGCACCCCTTCCTCCTCGTAGCTCCACGTGCCGTCCGGGTGGACGGTCACCTGCATCCGGTAGCTGAGGGTGCGGAAGTTCCGCTCGAGGAACGGGTTGGACAGGATGCCGTACACCTCGGAGCCCACGGCGGCCCGGACCTCGAACTCGGTGGCATCGACTGCGGCCGTGCCCCCGGCCAGGAGCACCTGGCCCCGGGGAATGCCGAGGGTCAGGGTGACGGTGCCCGTCGCCGGCTCCCAGAGCCAGTAGCCGACCTGGTCGTGGAACGTCTCGACCTCGCCGGGCTTGACGATGTGGGTGTGGTAGCGGAGGCCGTAGAGGAGCTGGGGCCCGTTGGTCTGCCGGTCGATGGGCTGGAGCTCGTAGCGCTCCACGAAGGTGTTGCGCTCGGTGCCCTCGGCGACCGGGTGCTCGTCGGCCCCGTCGGCGCTCTCCCAGATGCCGGCCATCGGGGCGAGGGGTCCGAGGTTGGCGAGCGTGTCGGGATCGCCGTCGGGCTCGGTGTAGATGTCGGGGCCATAGACGTCGTCCGCCGGCTCGGTTGCCATGGCGCATGGTCCTCTCGTCGGTTGCTGCGGGTGCGGGCGATCCTACCGGCCCGAGGAACGGCACCCCGGGGGGCGTCCCTCCGGTCACCCGCTCCCGACGAGGTCGTCCAGCAGCGCGTCCACCCGCCGCTCGATCTCGTCGGCGATCACACGCACCTCCTCGATGCTGCGACCCGCCGGATCGGCGAGCTCCCAGTCCAGGTAGCGCTTGCCGGGATGGACGGGGCAGGCGTCGCCACAACCCATGGTCACGACGACGTCCGATCCGCGGGCGATGGAGTCGTCGAGACGCTTGGGCACCGCGCCGGTGATGTCGAGGCCGCGTTCGGCCAGTACCGCCACCACGGCGGGGTTGAGCGTCTCCCCCGGGGCCGAACCCGCCGAATGGACCACCACCCGCCCACCTGCGGCCCGTTCGAGCAGGGCCGCGGCCATCTGGGACCGGCCGGCGTTGTGGACGCAGAGGAAGAGCACCTCGGGGACGGCGGCGGTCATGGTGGTGTTCCTTCCGGTCGGGCGGCGGGGCCGGTCTCCGGGTCGTCGACGCCGCGCAGGTGGGGGACGATGATGTCGGCCGACTCCGCCGGTGTCAGGCCCGGGTAGAGGACCTTGACCACGACGACGGCGAGCGCCGCACCGACGATCTGGGCGCCGATGAAGGGCAGGACGGAGCTCGGCGCGATGCCGGCGAACGTGTCCGAGAGCGTACGGCCGACGGTGATCGCCGGGTTGGCGAAGCTCGTCGACGAGGTGAAGAAGTAGGCCGCGGCGATGTAGGCACCGACCGCCGCCGGCGTGTAGTTGCCCTTGCCGCTCCGGGCCAGGGCGAAGATGACCAGCAGGAGGCCCAGGGTGGCGATGGCCTCGGACAGCAGGTGCGGTCCCGTGGCCCGCACGTGCGTCGAGATCGACACGGCGCGGAGCGAGAACATCACGTTGGCCACGACGGCGCCGGTCATGCAGCCGGCCACCTGGGCGGGCAGGTAGGCGGTGGCGTCCCGCCACGAGATCCCCCCGAAGGCCGCATCGACGAACGAGACGACCGGATTGAAGTGGGCGCCCGAGAGCGAGCCGAAGATCAGGATGATGGCGAACAGTCCGGCGCCGGTCACCAGGGCGTTCTGCAACAGCTCGAGGCCGGTCGCACCGGGGGAGAGCTGTTGGGCGGCGATCCCGGAGCCGATCACGATGAGCGCCAGGAAGGCACTCCCCAGGTACTCGGCGGCCAGTCGGCGCCACAGCACGACCTCTCGCGGGCCGGGGGACACGGGCCGCCCGGTCAACAGCAGGCGGGTGTGGCCGGCGGCCGTCCGGCCGCCGACGGCGCGCAGCAGGCGCCGTCACCGTCGAGTCCGGCGGCCGGGTCGGCGTCAGCGTCGGCCAACACGGTGTAGACCTCCCACCGCACCCGGTCGGGCCCGTCGACCCAGACCTTGTCCTGGACGGCGTAGCAGCAGGTCGTGCCCGCCTCGACGTCCGTGGCGAGGCCCGCGGCGGCGAGCGCCGTCGTGGCCGCGGTGACCTCGTCCGTCGATGCCACCTCGATGCCCAGGTGATTGACCGTTCCCGGTGCCCCGCCCTCGATCAGCACCAGCTTGAGCGGCGGATCGGCCACGGCGAAGTTGGCGTAACCGGGCCGTACCTTGGCGGGGCCGACACCGAAGAGTGTCGAGTAGAAGGTGACCGCCTCGTCGAGGTCCGACACATTGAGGGCGAGTTGCACACGTGACATGGGCACTCCTTGTACATTGACGGATGTCGATGTCAGTATGGAGCACATATCGATCACTGTCAATCCAATGAGGAGGCACCGATGACCGAGGGACCCGATCCGACCGGGCCGCTCTGCTGCCCACCCCTCGCCGAGGAACCGCTGGACGCCGACACGGCCGCGGGATTGGCGACCGTGATCGGCGCGCTGGCGGACCCGGTCCGGCTGCGCATCTTCTCGATCATCGCCAGCCAGGGCGAGACCTGCAGCTGCAATCTGGAGGGGCCGATCGGCCGGAGCCAACCGACCATCTCCCATCACACGTCCAAACTGGCCGCCGCCGGCCTGATCGCGGGGGAGCGACGCGGGCGGTGGATGTGGTGGCGGGTCGTGCCCGAACAGGTGCGGGCGGTCACGACGGCCCTGCGGGTCCCGGCGACGGACGGGGTGGTCGCTCCGTCGTAGCGGCCGGCGTCGGGCCATCAACCGAAGACCGGTGGCACCCCGCGGTCCGGCGCGTTGATCATCGACCGGATCATGTCGGCGAACCCGCCCCCGGCCACGTAGACGGTGTGCTCGACCCGGCGGGCGATCCGCCACCCGTCGCCCGAGCGCACGTAGGCGTCGTCGTAGACGGCACCGACGTCGAACAGCTCGGGCCGGCCCTCCCACTCGACGCCGTTGCGGTTGAAGACGTGGACCCGGCCGACCGCCGCGTCCGGGCCGGTGAACCGGACCTGGTGGGTGGAGGTGGTGTGGAGGCAGAAGGTGAACACGGACATCGCCCCGGGCATCCAGGCCGCCACCTCGGCCGGCGTCCCAACGATGCCTCCGGCCCGGGTGTAGTCGACCAGCCCGTCCGGGGTGAACAGCGCCTCCCACCGCACCCAGTCGCGGTCGTCGACGGCGTAGGCGTAGGACGTGGCCAGGTCCTCGATGGCCAGGCGGTCGGCGACCCGGCCCGGGTCCGGTACGACGCCGTCCGGACCCAGGTCCTGGTGTGCGTGCATGGGAGCCTCCGTGCCCGGGCCGGACGGGATCGCGACCCGGGCCGTCCGGTCAGTCGTAGATCATGACGCCGCGGATGTTGCGGCCCTCGAGCATGTCGGCGTAGCCCTCGTTGACACCGTCGAGCGTGTACGTCCGGGTCACCATGTTGTCGAGGTCCAGCTGGCCCTGCTCGTAGAGGCGGAGCAGGTGGGGGATGTCGTAGCGGATGTTGGCGGAACCGAAGACGGTGCCCACCAGCTGCTTCTCGAAGAGGGTCAGCCAGGTCAGCGACAGGTTGACGGTGGTCTCGGCCATCGGGTGGATGTTGGTCACCACCACCCGTCCGCGCTTGGCCGTCAGCTGCATGACGCTCTCGATCAGGCTGCCGTCACCCACGCCCATGGTCATGATCACCTTGTCGGCGTTCTTGCCCCAGGTCACCTCGTTGACGAGGGGCGTCGCCTCCTCGATGCTGGCCGCCACGTGGGTGGCACCGAACTTGAGCGCCTCGTCCCGCTTGAAGGCCACCGGGTCCACCGCGAAGATCCGCTCGGCCCCGGCGAGCTTGGCCCCCTGGATCGCCGAGATGCCGAGGCCGCCGATCCCGATGACGACCACGTCGTCGCCCGGCTTGACCTCGGCGGTGTAGACGGCCGATCCCCAGCCGGTGGTGACACCACAACCGATCAGGCACGCCTTGTCGAGCGGGTAGTGGGGGAGGATCTTGACGCACGACGCCTGGTTCACCACGGTGTGGTGGGCGAAGGTGCCGAGGCACACGGCGGTCGTGAGGTCGATCCCGCTCATCGAGTGGTGGCGGTGCGTGCCGTCGTACTGGGTACCCATCATGAGGGTCGCCCCGACGTCGCAGAGGTTGGAGTGACCACGGGCGCACGACGGGCACTTGCCGCACGCCGGGATGAAGCCGAAGACGACGTGGTCGCCCGGGGCCAGGTCGGTGACACCGGGGCCGACCTCCTCGACGACGCCGGCGCCCTCGTGGCCGCCGATGATCGGGTAGATGCCCCCGAGGTCGCCGGTACGGAAGTGCTCGTCGCTGTGGCACATGCCCGACGCGGCCAGCTTCACCAGCACCTCGCCGGCCTTCGGCGGGTCCAGCTCGATCGTCTCGATCTTCCAGTCCTCGTTCTGCCCCCACAGGACAGCTGCCTGGGTCTCCATGGTCGGTACCTCCTCGGACGGGCCCGACGGCCCGTCATCCGTTCCGGTGATCGTGGCACACCCGGACGCCAGACGCGTGCACGCGCCCGGCGCAGGCGACGAGGTGGGATACTGGTCAGGAGGTCCGCCGACGACGGGGAGTCCGAGATGCTGTTCTGGTGGTGCGCGCTGGCCGTCCTCCTGGCGGCCGTCTACATGATCACCTACACCCTGCTGCGGACGTCGGGCGACGGTCGGCCCTGGTACCGGCGGCTCCGCCGTCCGGCCGGCCGCTAGGGCGGATACGGCCCCGCATCCACCCGACGCCACGGAGGCGCCGGTACCGTGGTCCCGGCTGGTTTTCAGCAACGAAAGGAACCAGGATGCCGACAGAACCTGAAGTCGTGGTGGTGCAGGGCGGGGTACCGAGCAAGGTGGTCTGGCAGGTCGAGCTGATCGTGGGCGTCATCACCCTCGGGCTCGGCCTGGCGCTGGCCTTCCACCCGTCCACCTCGCTGAGCGTGGTCTGCGTCTTCATCGGCGCCCTCCTGATCCTCGGCGGGATCTTCCACTTCATCCGCGCCCTCGACCACGACGAGCAGCACCGCGCGTGGGTGGCCATCGCCGGCCTCCTCGAGGTCGTCATCGGTGTGGTCATGATCCGGCACCTCGACCTCACCAAGGCGGCCATCGGCCTGCTCATCGGCGTCGTGTGGATCGTCCAGGGCATCGTCGCCCTGATGGGCGGCATCATGGGCGGAGCCCGGGGTGTGCGCGGGTGGGCGATCGGCTTCGGCCTCGTCAGCCTCATCGCCGGCATCGTGGTGGTCTCCGTCCCGTCCTCCTCGGTCAACGCCCTGGCCACGCTGCTCGGCATCTGGTTCATCATCATGGGGATCCTGGAGCTGGTGGGCGGCTTCGTGCTCCGCTCCCAGCTCAAGAAGGCCGGGGCCTGATCCCCGGGCGGCGCGGCTGATCCACCCGGGTCGGTCGCGTTTCCGGCCCCCGGCGCGCCCGCGCGCCGCACTGGACAGCCGTCGGGGCCTATGGCAGCGTCCTCGCCGACGACGGCACCCCGGCCGTCGGACGGAAGGGGGAGCACGACGTGGGCGACCAGACGCTCGACGAGCAGCTGCAGGCGCTCATCGGCATGCCGGTGGGGAGGGGTGGACCGTCGGTGGCGCCCGATCCGGTCAACCAGCCGATGATCCGACACTGGGCCGCCGCCTTCGCCGACCACAACCCGGTGTACGTCGACCCGGACGCCGCCGCCCGGTCACGCTTCGGGCAGATCGTGGCCCCGCCCCTCATGCTCCAGACGTGGACGATGCCGACCCCCACGCTGGCCGGCATCGCCGAGCGCGGCGGATCGCCGGTGGAGACGGAGGAGGAGACGGCCCTCGCCGTCCTCGACCGGGCCGGCTACGTCGCCACCCTCGCCACCAACACGGAGTTCGAGATCGTGCGCTACCTGCGCCTCGGCGAGGTGGTGTCGTCCACCACGGTGTTCGAGTCGATCTCCGAGGAGAAGCAGACGCGGATGGGCCGCGGCCGCTTCGTCACCTGGGTCACCACCTACACGGTGGAACCGGACGAGGTGGTCGGGCGCCAGACGTTCCGGATCCTGAAGTTCGATCCCTCGGCGGCCGGGGCGTGAGCCCCGCCCGGTTCGCCGACCTGACCGTGGGCGACGAGCTGCCCGCCCTCGACGTGCCGGTCACGGCGACCCTCATCGCCGCCGGGGCCATCGCCACGCGCGACTTCATGCCGGTCCACCACGACCGGGACTACGCGGCGCTCCAGGGTGCCCCGGACATCTTCATGAACATCCTGTCGGACACCGGGTACTGCTCCCGGTTCCTCACCGACTGGGGAGGCCCCGACGCCATGGTCTCCCGACTGGCCATCCGGCTGGGGGTGCCGGTCTTCCCGGGTCACACGATGACCTACACGGGGTCCGTCTCCGCCCTGACGGCGGCGGACGGTCTCGGTGTGGTGGAGGTCGGGTTCCGGGCCGCCACCGACCTCGGCGACCACGTCTCCGGATCGGCCACGCTGACACTGCCGCTCGACGGGTGACGGCCCGCGTGGGCCGACGGTGCCGGCGGGGTCGGGCGTCGGGCACACTGGTGCCATGACCGACTGGACCGCCGTCGCCGAGCGCAACGCCCGATCGGTGCAGACCACCGTCGGGTGGATCTTCTGGGATCCGGGGGCGGTCGCCCGCTACGAGGCCCTCGGCCTGCCGGAGGGATTCGCCGGGCCGCTCGGCTACATCGCCGCCCGGGCGGCCCCGCTGGCGCCGGCGGGACCGGCCGCCGTCACCGCCGCCTTCGGTTCCATCAGCCCTCCGGGCATCGCCGCCGTGTTCGACCTCCTCGACGCCGACGGCTTCGCCCGGGTGTGGGCGGCCCGTGACGAGGCCGTCCTGGAGGGCCTGGCGGCCCACGCCCCGGACGTGCTCGGACCGCTGGCCCGGTTCGGCCCCGACCTCTGGACCGTGGTGGACGCGCTCCCCCTGGTCGGGCGGGTGTTCTTCGGGGCCCACCTGCGGATGGCCCGGCCGACCGACCCGGTCTTGTCCGGGTGGCACGCCGTCAACTGCCTGCGCGAGTGGCGGGGGGACACGCACTGGGCACTGGTCGCCGCCGCCGGGCTCACCCAGGCCGAGGCGTCCGTCCTCCACAACGCCTGGCTCGGTTACGAGGCCGACTGGTTGGCACGGTCGCGGGGCACCACCCCCGAGGCCCTCGAGACGGGCTGGCGGGCGCTGGAGGCGAAGGGCCTGGCGTCCGGTCGGGACGTCCTCGAGCGGGGGATCGCGCTGCGCCAGCAGCTCGAGGACGACACCGACCGGTTGACCGGGTTGCCCTGGCAGCTGTTGGGCGAGGCCCGGGCCGAGGAGTTCGCCGCGGACTTCGAGCCGCCGTGCGAGCTGCTGCTGGCCCGGGTCGACGCCACCGCCGGGCCGAACTACCAGCCGGCGTCACGGATCCGGGTCGGCCGGTGAGCCCCGCCGAGGTGGGTCGGCGGGCCCTCGTCACCGGAGCCACCCGGGGGATCGGGCGCGCCACGGCCCTGGCCCTGGCGGCGAACGGTTGGGACGTGGCCGTGACGGGTCGTACTGAGCGCCGGGGTGAGGGACGCGACGACTCCGACACCGGCGGTGGCCGGAGCCTCCCGGGCAGCCTCGAGGAGACCGGCGAGGGCATCCGCTCGGCCGGGACCCGCTCGCTCGAGGTGGTGGCCGACCTCCACGACCACGACGCCCTGCGTGCCGCGGTGGAGCGGGTCGAGACGGCCTGGGGCGGGGTCGACCTGCTGGTGAACAATGCCGTGGACACGGCGCCCGGCAGCATGGTGCCGATCACCGAGCTGCACGTCGCCCAGCTCGAGGCGAAGCTGGCGGCCAACGCCGTCGCCCCCTTCGTACTGATCCAGTCCGTGCTGCCCGGCATGCTGGCCCGGGGTGGCGGCACCATCGTCGACGTCACCTCGCACACCGCCACCGCCGATCCGCCGGGCCCGGTCGGGCAGGGGGGTTGGGGCGTGGCCTACGCGGCGTCCAAGGCGGCGGCGCACCGGTACGCCCCCCTCTTGGCCGTGGAGCTGGGCGACCGGGGGATCCGGGCCTACAACCTCGACCCGGGCTACGTCGAGACCGAGCGCCAGATCGTGAACGCCTCGGCCCTGGGGCTGGTCGGCCGCTACACCGGCGCCCCGCCGTCGGTGCCGGCGGCGGCCATCGCCTGGATCGTCGACCACCCCGAGGCCCTCGAGAACGGGCAGACCGTGCGCGGCCAGAAGCTGGCCCTGGTGGAAGGGCTGCACCCCGACTGGCGGGACCGGTGACGGACGACTCCCTCCGGGACGGCGGCGGCGCACCGGCCTCGGGCGGGCCGTCGGTGACGGTCTACTGGCGTAAGGGCTGCCGGTTCTGCTCGTCGCTGCGGCGGGAACTGCGTCGGGCCGGACTGCCCACCACCGAGATCGACATCTGGGCCGAACCCACCGGGGCCGCGTTCGTGCGGGGCCATGCCGGGGGCAACGAGACGGTGCCGACGGTCGACGTCGCGGGAACGGTGCTCGTCAACCCGTCGGCGCGCGACGTGGCGGCGCGGGCGGCGGCCGCCGGGATCGCCACGTCCCCGCCGTCGGCCCGGTGGTTCCGCCGGCGGGGGTGAGTGCCGTCAGGCCGCGCCGAGCAGGGCGAGGCCCCGCATGAGGAAGGCCACACCGGCGGTGTCGGGGTCGACCGACGCCCGCAGCGTCGACCGGGTGACCACGGCACCGTAGGGGGCGTTCCAGTAGTCGGGGTCCCCGGGTCGCACCTCGGTCCAGGGCGACACGTAGAGGTAGGGCTCCGGCACCCCGCCGTCCCCGGGCGATGCCCCGAGGTTGACCCCACCCGCGGTGGTCGTGGCCTGCAGGCCCAGGTCGAAGTGCTCCGGCCACAACTGTGCGGCACTCGGCCGTCCGAGGTGGGGGAGCACGGCGTCGAGCACCCGGGACCCGGTGCGGTACCACCGGAGGACGATGTCGGCGGACGCGGTGTCCAGGTCCAGCGGGGCGTCCGGGTCGCCCGCGGGAGGTGCGTCCGCCCCCGGTGCGAACACCCCGTCGAGTGACGTGCCGGCGAACGCCGCGGCCGCAGCCAGCGAGGTGCCGGGCAGGGCCAGGGTCGCCGCCGTCACGCCGGCATCGGTCTGTCGCTCCACCACGAGGTCGGTGCCGGCCAGCCGGACCACCGTGTCGTCGTCGCCGAACGGCGGCGTGGCGATGCCGGTCGGGGTGACCCGGAGGCCGAAGTGGCCACCCTGGGCGGCGCGGGCCCGGGCCAGTACGTGGGTGGCGACCCGCTGGAGCTCGCCCCGGGTCGCGGTGAACCGGTCGGGCAGGTCGGTGGGTGCGGGCATCGGTCCTCCTCGTGGCGGTGTCGGCGATCCGAGAGTAGACCGGCGGCTCGCTCACGCCGGCAGCGCCAGGCCGGCGAAGCCGGCGGCGATGCCCAGCAGTGCGCCACCGACGAGGGCCCAGACGACACCGCGTCGCAGCGCCAGCAGCCACACCCCGGCGGCGACCAGCAGGCCCAGCTGCCACCACTCGGACAGGGCCAGGGCCAGCGGCACGGTGGCACCGGCGATCGCGCCGATGGACGCCGCCCCGGCTCCGGTCAGGAACCCCTGGGCCCAGACGTTGGTGCGCAGGGCGTCGAAGCGGGGGCCACCGACCAGCACGAACACGAAGGAGGGCACGAAGGCCACGGACGCGGCGAGGAGCCCGCCCAGGATGCCGGAGGCGGCATACCCGACCACGGCGACCGTCTGCGTGACCGGTCCCGGCGTGATCTGGCCCAGGGCGACGGCGTCGAGGAACTGGCCGGCCGACATCCAGTGGTACGTGTGGACGGCGTCGTGCTGCATCATCGGGATGATGACGAACCCGCCGCCGTAGGAGAACAGCCCCACCTTCAGGGCGACCCAGCTGAGTGCCCCGAGTCCTCCGGCGGCCAGGGCCGGGACCGCACCCACGGGCAGGAACGCCGGCAGACGGCGGCCGGGGGTGGCGCCCCGGGGACGGCGGAGTGTCGCCTCGAGTACCCCGCAGGACGCCAGCACCAGCACCAGCCAGGGGCCGACGGTCGCCGCCGCCAGCCCACCGAGGACCAGGTAGGCCGCCCACCGGGTACGGGCGGCGGTGGCGCGGCCGGCCCGTCGCCAGCTGCCGGGAAGGAGTCCGAGTGCCGCCTGGAGGGCCACGGCCGGTACGGCGGCACCGGCGCCGGCGGACGCCCCCCGGACCCACAGCGGTGCATGGGGCGCGAAGAACAGCACCGAGAGCGCCAGGATGACCACCAGGCCGGGCACGATGAAGCACAGGCCCCCGACGATCGCACCCGTCGGTCCGCGCAGCCGCCAGGCGCACAGGATGGCCAGCTGCGTGGAGGCGGGGCCCGGGAGCAGGTTGGTGGCGGCGATCCCGTCCTCGAACTCCTCGTGGTCGAGCCAGCCGTGCCGCTCCACGCACAGCGAGCGGAACAGCGCGATGTGGGCGGGTGGTCCGCCGAAGCCGATGCAGCCGATGCGGCCCCACTCCCGGGCGATGGTGGCCAGGCGGACGGGCCCGGGTGCGGGGTCGCTCACCGCAGCGGACGCGCGGCGCGAGACCTCACAGGACGGGCTCGCTCGGGACGTCGAAGTACTCCTGGTAGGCGCGGCTCCGCTCCCGGAGCTCGTCGGCGTCGAGCCCGGTGTCGGCGAAGGTGTACCGGCTACCGGCCCCGCCGCCGTCGCCGGGGTGGGTGCCGAGGAAGGTACGCATCCGCGCCTCCGCCTCGGCGGTGAACTCCAGGCCGAGCGCGTCGTAGACGGTGCCGATGGTGGCGAACGGGTCGGCCATGAACTCGGCGAACTGCACGTCCACCACCTGGTCGGCGGGGAGGGTGCCGTCGAGGCGGGCCGCCACCGAACGGTCGAGGCCGAGGATGATGTCCTCGGCGTACTCGGCCCCGGCCACCGCCACGCTGGCATCGTCGCTCGCCATGCTCCGCAGCAGCGCGGCCAGCGCGCTGACCGAGGAGATCACCCGCACCGGGTCCCGGTGCGTCTGGATGACGAGGGCGTCGGGGTACTCGTCGAGCAGTTCGCCGAGGCTCCACAGGTGGCACGGTGACTTGAGCAGCCACCGGTCACCGGCGTGCCGGCTCTGGAGGTGCTGGAGGAAGATCCGGTGCCACCGGTAGGTGGGGGCCATGTCCGCCTCGTGCAACAGCCACCGGTCGTACCCGGGGATGTCGTATTGCAGGGGGAACATCATCGAGCGGAAGTCGGAGGCGGTCATGCGGACGCACTCCTGGGCCAGGGTGGCCCCCAGCGGGTGGAAGTCGGTGAAGCCCGGGATGATCAGATCGGGCATGGCGGCGATGGCGTCCGCCTCGGCGATGCGCGGATCGGTGGTGTACGTGGCCGTCTCCGGCGGCGGCACCGGCTGGTCCACCTCCCACGTCAGGGGCGCCCGGTTCGACGGGTCCTGGGCCAGGAGGTCGTAGAGGATGGTGGTGCCGGTGCGGGGCTGGCCCACGATCACGATCGGTCGGTCGACCGCACCGTCGGCGACCTCGCGGTGCCGGTGCCGCCAGTCCATGATGCGCAGCCGGGTGGTGAGGTAGCCGGCCACCTCACCCTCGACGATGGTGCGCCCCAGGTCGTTCAGCCGGGCATGGCCGTCCAGGTCGTCCAGGAGCCGGTCGAGGCCCTCCCGCCAGGAGTCCTCACCGAGGTCGGCGCAGCCGGTGGCGGACATGGCGGCCCCGACCATGGCGTCGGCGTCGAATCGGGGCCCGGGCACCTCAGGCCTGCCCCACGGGGACGACGGCGGTCGAGATGTCGGGTGGGTCGGGATTGTCGAGCCAGCGCACGCAGACGAAGCCCCGGTGCCGCCCCCCGGTGTCGAGCCATTCGGTCCGGCCCGCCGCGGCGGACGGGGGAGGGGAGGCCGCCACCACGATCCGCACCCGGCCGTCGGACCCGGGGGCCACGGCGGCGTTGGTCACCGAGCTGTGGCGCCGGCGCGAGTCGATGCACTCGTGCCAGATGTTCTCGACCGACACGTTCCAGTACCGGGTGCCCGGCGGGGTGAACTCGATGGTCAGGGCCTCGTCGGGCGCCAGCCGGAACGTACCCAGGACGTAGAGGTTGTCGGGGGTCGTGTTCTCCCCACCCAGCGCCTCGGCGGCCACCGTCAGCAGTTCGTTCGGGCGCTCGAGCGCCTCGGGCAGCACCCCGTGGTGGAGGGTCAGGAGTTTGGCGACCGTCCAGCCCCAGGCGGTCAGCTGCTCGGCGATCCCGGCGTCGGTGGGCCGCTCCGGCGGCCCGGGAGGATCGAGCGGGGCGATGGCGAACTCCGCCTCGGTCTCGGTCGCCCGGTCGCCGATGTACTGGCGCACGACGATGGCGGAGGCGTCGTCGGGAACCGGCACCCAGGTGGCGCCGTCGAGCTCGACACGGTCCGGTTCCTCGGTCGCCAGCACCAGCGCGAACCGGCCCGCGGCATCGAGCGTGAGGTCGGTGTCCGACACGTAGGCGGCCATGCGCCGGGGCGTGAGGCCGCGCCCGGCCAGCACCTGGAAGCCCAGGTAGGTGACGGTGTTGCGGGAACCCGTCACCCGGTAGCGCCGGGCCCCGTCGATCATGGCCAGGTGGTAGGCGCCGTCGGGGTTCGGTCCGCCCACCATCCGTGCCGGCGAATTCATCGGGAAGAACCACGGGAGGTCCGGGTCCACGTCGAACGAGACCTCGGCGGACAGGGCGGTGACGCGCCCGAGGGCGCGGTAGCCCTCCACCAACTCGAGCTCCGTCTCGGACTCCTCGGCGACCATGGCCGCCATGTCGTCGAGCATGGCGCGCACCAGCGCCCATGCCTCGGTCGTCGCCCGACCTCCGGCCGCCCGTGCGTCGCTCATCCGTGTCCCCCTTGCCGTCGCGACCGACACCCTACGCACGCGCCGGGACCCGGCGCGGCGTCGACGTCGGTCAGGGGGGACCTACGTGTCGCTCACGACGTAGCGGGCGGCCGGGGTGCCCGGCGGATGGGTGACCCCGGGGACGGCATCGGGGTTGGTCACGCACACCTCGCCCTCGAGTCCGTCGGGATCGCGGAAGAATATGCTCAGTACCGGCCCGAAGTCGGTCACGAACGAGTCGGCGGCGCCCCGGGCGATGAGGCGCTCCCGGATCGTCTCGAACGCCTCGACCGAAGCGGCCTGCAGGGCGAAGTGGTCGAGCCTGCCGCGCCCGAACATCGGCACCTGCCGGTCCGCCTCGGTGTTCCCCTCGATTTGGAACACGTTGAGCTCGGCCCACGGTCCGATCCGGATGATGGACAGACGGACGGCCTCGTTCCCGTCGACCTCCGGCGCGTCGCGCACCACCTCGGCCTCGAACACCTGCTCGTAGAAGGCGTGCAGCCGCGCGGCATCGTTGGTCAGGGTGGCGACGTGGTTGAGACCGATGGTCAGCATGGCGGCTCCCGGTGGTGGCGGACGGGGTCTGGATCACGACGGGCGACGACGCCGCGTCGCCCGTCAGCGTAGGTCGGGCGCCCGGGTGGGGCACCGGGCCGGAGGCCGTCTGGTTGACTGGCCCCATGAGCGACGCCACGGCCACCGAGCTGCCCTTCCACGACCGTACGGACTTCGAGGATGCCGACCGGGGCTTCGTCGGCGCGCTCGACCCCTGCGTCATCACCGACTCCTCGGGCCGGGTGGTCTGGGACAACGACGCCTACGGGTTCCTGGTGGGGGAGTGCCCCGAGACGGCCCACCCCAGCCTCTGGCGCCAGGGGCAGCTGGTGTCGCGCCAGGGCCTCTACGAGGTGTGCGGGGGGATCTACCAGGTCCGTGGCCTCGACCTGTCGAACATGACGCTGGTGGAGGGCGACGAGGGCGTGATCGTCATCGACCCGCTCATCTCGGCGGAGACGGCCGCCGCCGCCCTGGCGCTGTACCGGGCCCACCGGGGGGACCGCCGGGTCACGGCGGTCATCTACACCCATGCCCATGTGGACCACTTCGGGGGTGTGCGCGGCGTCCTCGACGACGAGGCCCTCGAACGCGGGGTGCCGATCCTGGCCCCCGACGGCTTCATGGAGTCCGCCGTGTCCGAGAACGTCTACGCCGGCGTCGCCATGAGCCGACGCGCCGTCTACATGTACGGCGCCGCACTCGCGAAGGGGCCGGCGGGCCAGATCGGCTGCGGCCTCGGCATGACCAACTCCACGGGCACCATCGGCCTGGTTCCGCCCACCGTCGACATCACCCGCACCGGACAGGAGGAGGTGCTCGACGGCGTCCGCATCGTCTTCCAGGTGACCCCGGGGACCGAGTGCCCCGCCGAGATGAACTTCTACTTCCCCGGGCACCGTGCCCTCTGCATGGCCGAGAACGCCACCCACAACCTGCACAACCTCGTGACCCTGCGTGGGGCCCTCGTGCGCGACGCCCGGGTGTGGGCGGCCTACCTCGACGAGGCGATCGACCTGTTCTGCGCCGACACCGACGTGGCGTTCGCCTCCCACCACTGGCCGACCTGGGGCGGCGACCGCGTCGCCGAGTACCTGGCGCTCCAGCGCGACCTCTACGCCTACCTCCACGACCAGACCCTCCGGCTGATGAACAACGGCCTGAACGGCGCCGAGGCGGCCGAGGCGATGGAGATGCCGCCCGCCCTCGAGCAGGCCTGGCACACGCACGGGTACTACGGCTCGGTCAGTCACAACGTGAAGGCGGTCTACCAGCGCTACCTCGGCTGGTTCGACGGCAACCCGGCACGGTTGTGGCAGCACCCGCCGGTCGAGGCGTCGCTCCGCTACGTCGAGTGCATGGGGGGCGCCGACGCCGTGGTGGAGACCGCCCAGGGCTACGCCGACCGGGACGACCTGCGCTTCGCCGCCGAGCTCCTCGACCGCGTCGTGTTCGCCCAGCCCGACCATGCGACGGCCAAGGAGCACCTGGCCGCGGTGTACGAGCGTCTGGCCCACGGCGCCGAGAACGGTACGTGGCGCAACTTCTACCTCATGGGCGCACACGAGCTGCGCCACGGTATCTCCGGCGACAACTTCACCACGGGTTCGGCCGAGCTGCTGGCGGCCCTGACCGTCAGTCAGCTGTTCGACGCCGTCGCCATCCGGGTGGTGGGGCCGCGGGCGTGGGAGGAGGTCCTCACCATCGACTGGCGGTTCACCGACGTGGGGGAGACCCGGCGCATGACCCTGCGCAACGGCGTCCTCACCCATCGGGTGGTCGACGGTCCGGCGACGGCGGCCGATCTGTCGGTCGCCCTCACCCGTCCGCAGCTGCTCGGCATCCTGCTGGGTGCGGGACTCGACGGGGTCGACACCGAGGGCGACGCCGACGCGCTGGTCCGGCTGGTCGGGGTCGTCGAGTTCGGCGGCGCCCCGTTCCCGGTCGTCACCCCGTAGTCCCGGCCGTCGGTGCCGGTCGCCCCGCAGGGGGGTTCAGCCGATCAGGTCGACGATGTCCACGACGAGCAGCGTGAAGACCATGGCGCCGACCACGGCGTACAAGGCCGTGAACAGCCACTTCTGGTGGTGGTCCGCCAGCCAGAAGCGACGGATGCCGAGGAAGTCGAACGTGAGGGCCAGAACCCCGACCGGGATCGAGATGATCGGGCCCACGCCCTTGGCCAGCCCCAGCAGGGGGAGCAGGATGGGCAGGACGATGTAGCTGAGCAGGCAGCGGGTGGCCGACAGCAGGATCGACGCACCGAAGATCCGGTGCGTGGACGACTCGGGCAGCGCGGCACGCTCGTCCGGCACGCGCAGGAGGTGCCGCACGGCCTGGTCGGCCTTCGACCGGCCACCGGTCGTGGGTGCCGCGGTGGTCACGGTGGTCACGGTCTGGTCCACGCCGCGAGTGTAGACCGCCCGCGGCCGCAGCAGGCCGCCGGCGGTGACCGGGGGACGGCCGGTGCAACAGGTATGGTCCCCCGGTATGGGTGAGCCCGCATGACCCCGGACGGCGCGCGTCGCCCGCACGCAGCCCGTCGCACGGACGGTACGGCCCCCGGCGCGTCGGGGACCGGGTCGGACATGTGGTCCCTCCGACGCACCGACGGTTCGATCGCCACCGGGTGGTTCCTGCTGCCGCTCCGGCTCTTCCTCGGCGTCACCTTCGTGTTCGCCGGGCTCCAGAAGCTGGCCAATCCCGACTTCTTCCGGTCCTCGAGCCCCGTCTCGATCCATGCACAGCTGGTCGGGGCCACCCACACGAGTCCGATCGGCAGCCTGCTCGGCCACCTGACGGGGGCGGCGTCCGTCATCGGCGCCCTCATCGCCGTCGCCGAGGTGGCCATCGGCGTCGGGGCCCTGTTCGGACTGCTCACCCGGGTGGCCGCCGTCGGCGGCATGCTCGTGTCGTTCAGCCTGTTCCTGGCCATCTCGTACCACTCCCGCCCCTACTTCACCGGGTCCGACATCGTGTTCCTCTTCGCCTGGACCCCGTTCGTACTGGCCGGTGCCGCCGGGGCCCCGGCTCTCGACACGTGGTTGGCCGGTCGTCCGGCTCCCCGGGGCACACCCGCGGAGGGCGCGCCTGAGGGTGCCGTGTCACGTGGAGCGGTCATCGGCATCGTCGCCGCCGGCAGCGCCGTGCTGATCGGCGCAGCGGCCGGGCTCGGGCGGGCCGTCGGCTCCTCCACGCGGAACGCCGCCACCACGACGACGGTGCCTCCGACGACGACCACCACCGTGGCATCGCCCACGACGACGGTGGCGGGTGCGACCACGACCACGGCGCCGCTGCCCAAGGGGACCTCCATCGGCTCCGCGTCCCAGGTACCGGTCGGTGGCTCGGCGGCCTTCAACGACCCGACCACCGGTGACCCGTCGCTGGTGATCCAGCAGACGGCCGACGACTACAAGGCGTTCGACGCCATCTGCCCCCATGCCGGCTGCACCGTGGCGTACCAGTCGTCGGCCGGTGTCATCGCCTGTCCGTGCCACGGCTCCGAGTTCAACCCGAAGACCGGCGCGGTCATCCAGGGACCGGCCACGTCGGGCCTGACCCCGATCAAGGTGATCAAGGGGTCCAACGGCGACCTGTACGTCGTCTAGTGGCCGGACGACCCGCCCCGGCCCGCTCCACTACGCTGGGGGCGTCGTCGCGCTGGAGCGGCGGCCCCCACCGATGACCGCAGCCACCGCCCAGACGCCCGCCTCACCGGGCCCCGCCACGCCCGGACGCGGCGACCACACGGACTGGGTCTCGGCCATCCCCTTCCTGCTGGTCCACCTGGCCCCGCTCGGTGCCTTCTTCGTGACCGTCACGTGGCAGGACTGGGTGCTGTGCGCGGTCCTGTACGTCACCCGCATGTTCTGCATCACCGCCGGCTACCACCGGTACTTCTCGCACCGGGCCTACAAGATGGGCCGGGTCGCCCAGTTCCTGATGGCCTTCGGCGGCACCACCGCCGTCCAGAAGGGCCCGCTGTGGTGGGCCGGCCACCACCGGATCCACCACCGCTACACCGACGTGGACGGCGACGTGCACTCGCCCCGGGACGGCTTCTGGTGGAGCCACGTGGGCTGGATCCTCTCCACCAAGTACAAGGACACCGACCTCGACGGCATCAAGGACTTCGCCGCCTTCCCCGAGCTGCGCTGGCTCGAGCGGCACAACTGGATCGGTCCGTGGTCGCTGGCCGTGGCCAGCTTCGTCCTCTTCGGATGGGGTGGCCTGCTGATCGGCTTCTTCCTGTCCACCGTGCTGCTCTGGCACGGGACGTTCCTCGTGAATTCCATGGCCCACGTCATGGGTCGCCGGCGCTACGCCACCCCGGACACCAGTCGGAACTCGGCCATCATCGCCGTCATCACCGGTGGTGAGGGGTGGCACAACAACCACCACTACCTGCCGGCGTCGGTCCGCCAGGGCTTCCGCTGGTGGGAGTGGGACCCGACCTGGTACCTGCTCAAGGTGCTGGCCGCGCTGCACGTCGTCCGTGACCTGAAGAACCCCCCGGCCCGCCTGCTCGACCAGGCCCGGGTCCGGGACGGGGCCTTCGACATCGGCATGTTCCGCTCCTACTGGGAGCGGGCCGCCAAGATGACCGGCGAGCGGATCGCCGACCTGACCGCCCGCCCCGTCCCGGCGTCGCCCGAGGCCGCGGAGGTGACCGAGGTGGTCGAGGTGACCGAGGTTGTCGAGGTGACGGAGGTCGTCGAGGTGGTGGCGGAGGTGCCCTTCCCGGGTGTCGAGCCGACGGCCGGCAGCGCGGAGCGCTCGGCCCTCGCCGGTCTGATCTCCCGGTCGCTCGAATCCGCCAACCAGTTGGCCGCGGCGACGCGGCGACGGAAGGGGACCAAGGTGGCATCGGAGCCCGATGCCACCGAGCCCGCGCCCGAATGACACAGACGCCGGCCGCGGTGGCCGACGCGCAGGTGTGGATCGTGGACCTCGACGGGGTCCTGTGGCTGGCGGGCGAACCCATCGGCGACGTCGCGTCGGCGGTGACGGCCCTGAGGGACCGGGGCGTCCGGGTGGTGTTCGCCACCAACAACTCGGCACCCACCACCGAGCAGCTCGTCGCCCGACTGGCCCGAGTCGGCATCGCCGCCGACCCCGACGACCTGGTCACCTCGGCCCGGGTGGCGGCATCGCTGCTCGAGCCCGGCCAGCGGGTGCACCTCCTGGGCGAGGCCGGTCTGGTCGAGGCCCTGGTGGAACGGGGCGTCGAGGTCGCCGACGCGGGTCCGCGCGACGCGGCGGTCGTCGGGTGGAGCCGTGACTTCGACTTCGCCGCGCTGGCCGCCATCGCTGCGGTCGCCCGCGCGACCGGCCGGCTCATCGCCACCAACGGTGACCCGACCCATCCCACCCCCGAGGGACTCCTGCCGGGCTCGGGGGCGCTGCTCGCCGCCGTCGCCACCGCATCGGGCGTCGACCCGGTGGTGGCGGGCAAGCCCCATCCGCCGACGGTCGGGTACATCCGCGATCGGATGCTGGGCCCGGCGGGGGACCGGCCGGCCGTGGTGGTGGGGGACCAGCCCGGGACCGACGGCGCCCTCGCCGAACGCCTCGGCCTCCCCTTCGTCCTCGTGGACTCCGGGGTGACCGCTCCCGGGGCGCCGGTCGACGGCGTCCCGGTGGCCCTCCGATGCGCCGACTTCGTGTCCCTGGTCGCCGGCCTGCCGCCTGCTCGTGTACCCTCGAGTTAGCAAAGTGCTTGCTCCCCGCTAGCACCAGGGGTACACTGCGGGCATGGCCACCAACGACAATCTCCAGCGCTACATCGACGCGGGCATCGCCTTCACCCACATGACCCGGAAGAAGGCCGAGGAACTGGTCTCCGAGCTCGTGAAGAACGGGGACATCCAGACCGACGAGGCGCGGGCGCGGGTCGACGAGCTGCTCGAGCGGGGCCGCCAGGGCACCGAGGCGATCGTCTCCACCGTCCGGTCGGAGGTCCAGCGCCAGTTGGGTGCGGTGGGCATCACCAACCTCGAGGACCTGGCCGCCCAGGTCGCCGCGCTGCTGGGCCGGTCGGGCACGGCCCCGAAGAAGTCACCGGCCAAGAAGGCGCCCGCCACGAAGACCGCAGCCAAGAAGGCACCAGCCAAGAAGACCGCGGCCAAGAAGGCACCGGCCAAGAAGGCGCCCGCCACGAAGACCGCGACCAAGAAGACCGCGACCAAGAAGACCGCAGCCAAGAAGGCACCGGCCAAGAAGGCCGCGGCCAAGAAGCCACCGACCCCACCGGCGGCACCGAACTCGAGCACCGCACCGGGGTCGGCCGGCTGACGTCTCCCGCCCGCCAGCGCCTCGACCGGGCCCTGGTCGCCCGCAAGTTGGCCGACAGCCGCCCCCAGGCGGTCGAGCTCATCGCCCGGGGCGTCGTGCTCGTGTCCGGGTCCATCGCCGACAAGCCGGCCCGCCTGGTGTCCCCGGCGGAGCCCATCGAACTGCTGGGAGACCGGCCGCGCTTCGTCAGCCGTGGCGGCGACAAGCTGCGAGCGGCACTCGACCGCTTCGCCCTCGACCCGTCCGGCCGTCGCGCCCTCGACGCCGGCGCGTCCACCGGCGGATTCACCGACTGCCTGCTGCAGGCCGGAGCCGACCACGTGGTCGCGGTCGACGTCGGTCACGGCCAGCTCCACCCGCGTCTGCGCGACCATCCCCGGGTGACGGCGCTCGAACGACTCGACATCCGCAACGTCACCCTCGACACGCTCGGTGGCGTCCCCGTCGACCTGGTGGTGGCCGACCTGTCGTTCATCTCGGCGACCCGGGCCGTCCCGGTCCTGGTGGGCCCCCTGGCCGCGCCGGGGTCGCCGCTCGTCGTCCTGGTGAAGCCGCAGTTCGAGGCGGGGCGGGTCGAGGCGTCGCGCGGCCGGGGCGTCATCCGGGACCCCGACGTGCACCGGCGGACCCTCGGCGAGGTGGCAACCGCGCTTGACGCCGCCGGAGCAGACATCATGGGGGCCATGCCGTCCCCGATCACCGGACACTCCGGAAACGTCGAATTCCTGCTCCACGCCCGTACCCCGGGCGGGGCGGTACCCGACGCGTCGGTCGACGTCGTCGCCCTGCTCGACGCCGCGGTGGCCGAGGCCCACGGCGGCCCGGCCGCACCGGAGGCCTGACCCGTGGCCCGGATCGCCTTCACCGTCCATCCCCGACGCCCCGAAGCCGAGACCCTGGCCGACCGGGCGGTGGCCTGGCTCGGAGCCCGCGGCCACGACTCCGTGCGGGCCGGTCACCCGGGCGGCCCCCTGGACCTCGCCGGCGTCGACCTCCTGGTGAGCCTCGGGGGCGACGGGACCCTGTTGCGGGCCGTGGACAGCGCCCTCGACGCCTCCATACCCGTCCTCGGGGTGAACCTCGGGCTGCTCGGCTACCTGACCGAGGTCGAGCCCGCCGGCCTGGAGGACGCCCTCGAGCGCTTCCTCGCCGGTCGCTACGAGGTGGAGGAGCGCATGACGCTGGCGGTCACCGTCCGGTACCCCGACGGCACCGTCGTCGACGAGCGGTCCGCCCTGAACGAGGCCACCGTCGAGAAGACGGTGCCCGGCCACACGGTGCGCATCGCCGCCTCGATCGACGGGCACCCGTTCGTGACCTACGCCGCCGACGGGCTCCTCACGTCGACCCCGACCGGCTCCACCGCCTACAACCTGTCGGCGCGTGGCCCGCTGCTGTCCCCCCGGCTGCGGGCGCTCATCCTCACCCCGGTGTCCCCGCACATGCTGTTCGACCGGCCCCTGGTCCTCGACCCGGCCCAGCGGGTCCACCTCGAGGTGCTCGGCCCGCGCCCGGCGGTGCTCGTCGTCGACGGCCTGACCGTGGCCACCCTCGAGCCGGGGGCGACGGTCGACTACCGGGAGGGGGACCGTCCGGCCCGCCTCGTGACGTTCGGCTCCCGGGACTTCCACGCCATCCTGCGGGCGAAGTTCCAGCTGGCCGACCGGTAGGGGTCGCCATGGGTCGCCTGCTGGTGGAGCTCCACGTGCGCGACCTCGGGGTGATCGACGACGTCACCGTGACGCTCGGCGGGGGCATGACCGCGTTGACGGGGGAGACCGGGGCCGGCAAGACGCTCCTGGTCGGGGCGCTCGGCCTGCTGCTCGGTGGCCGGGGCGACCCGGGGACGGTCCGGGCCGGTGCCGACGAGGCGCTCGTCGAGGGACGGTTCTGCGACGTCGACGGCGCCCACGAGGTGACGGTGGCCCGGACCCTCGCCCGCGAGGGACGGTCCCGGGCCTGGGTCGACGGCCGGATGGTGCCCCTCGGGGGTCTGGCCGAGGTGACGTCCGGACTCCTGGAACTGCACGGCCAGCACCAGCACCGCGCCCTGGTCGTGCCCGAGGCCCAGCGCAACGCGCTGGACGCCTTCGGTGGGGTGGACACGGGCCCGATGGATGCCGACCGCGGCCACCTGGCCGCCCTTCTGAGGGAGGCCGAGGGGCTCGGTGGGGACGCCCGCCAACGCGCGCGCGAGGCCGAGGTGCTGGCCTTCCAGGTGGCCGAGGTCGAGGGCGCCGGGCTGACCGGACCCGAGGAGGAGGCAGCCCTCGAGGTCGAGGAGGAACGGCTGGCCGAGGCGTCGGCCCACCGGGCCGCGGCGGCCGCCGCCCGGGTGGCGCTGACCGGCTCAGACGGTGGCCCCGGGGGCCCGGGTGCCGAGGAGCTGCTCGGACAGGCATCGGGCGCACTGGCCGGGCGGGCACCGCTCGAGCCGCTCGACCGACGGGTGCGGGGACTGATGGCCGAGGTCGCCGACCTGGCAGCCGAGCTCCGCGACGTGGTCGACACCTGGGAGGACGACCCCGCCCGCCTCGAGGAGGTCCGGGCGCGCCGCCAGCTCCTCCGCGAGCTCCGCCGCAAGTACGGGGACACGCTCGAGGAGGTCCTGGCCTTCGCCACCGACGGTCGGGCGCGCCTCGAGGCCCTGGCCGCCGCCGAGGCCCGGGCGGCCGCGCTCGACCACGAGATCGCCCGGGCCCGCGCCGCCGTGACCGCCGCCGAGGCCGTCGTGGCCGCGGCCCGACGGAAGGTCGCGCCGCTGCTGGCCTCGGAGATCGAGACGACGCTCCACGACCTGGCCATGCCCTCGGCCCGGTTCACCATCGGGGTGGCGGGAGACGGCAGTGGCGACCACGTCACCTTCGAGCTGGCCGCCAACCCCGGCGAGCCCGCCCGACCGCTGGCCAAGGCGGCGTCGGGGGGCGAGCTGTCACGCACCATGCTGGCCGTGCGCCTGGCACTGACCGACGCCCCCGGGGTGCTGGTGTTCGACGAGGTGGACGCCGGCGTGGGCGGCGAGGCGGCGACGGCGGTCGGGGCCGCCCTGGCCGGGCTCGGGCACTACGCGCAGGTGCTCGTCGTCACCCACCTGGCCCAGGTGGCCGCCCAGGCCGACCACCAGGTCGGGGTGCGCAAGGTGGAGGCCGAGGGGCGCACCCGCGCCGAGGTGGCCGTGCTGGGTCCGGACGACCGGGTGGTGGAGATCAGCCGCATGCTGTCGGGCAGCCCCGACTCCGAGGCGGCCCGGCGCCACGCGCGCGAGCTCCTCGGGGACCGGGCCGGCCGGGGGACGGTCGACCGGTGAGCGCGCCGCCAGTGGTGGTGGGGGGTCCGCACCCGGTCGCCGCGCGTTCCGGTAGCCTCGGCGGGTGCCCGATGGTGATGGACGCGACGTGAGCGGACGACAGACCAAGTACATCTTCTTCACCGGGGGGGTGTCCTCGTCGCTCGGCAAGGGGCTCACCGCCTCCTCCCTCGGACGGCTCCTCAAGTGCCGGGGGCTGAAGGTGACGATGTGCAAGCTCGACCCGTACATCAACGTGGACCCGGGCACCATGAACCCCTTCGAGCACGGCGAGGTGTTCGTGACCGAGGACGGTGGGGAGACCGACCTCGACCTCGGCCACTACGAGCGGTTCATCGACGAGAACCTCCACAAGGGCTCGAACGCCACCACCGGCCGCATCTACTCCTCGGTCATCGCCAAGGAGCGGCGGGGCGACTACCTGGGCAAGACCGTCCAGGTGATCCCCCACATCACCGACGAGATCAAGAACCACATCCACAAGTTGGGCCAGACCGGGGTGGACGTCGTCATCGTGGAGATCGGCGGCACGGTCGGCGACATCGAGATCCTGCCGTTCATCGAGGCGATCCGGCAGTTCCGCCGCGACGTGGGCCGGGCCAACGTGGCCTACGTGCACCTGACCCTGGTGCCGTACCTGCGGCCGTCGGGGGAGCAGAAGACCAAGCCGACCCAGCACTCCGTCACCGACCTGCGCAGCCAGGGCATCCAGCCGGACGTGATCGTGTGCCGCTCGGACCGGATGATCTCCGAGGACCTGAAGCGGAAGATCTCGCTGCTGTGCGACGTGCCCATCCAGGCGGTCGTGTCCTGCGTCGACGCCGACAACATCTACCAGATCCCCCTCGTGCTCCACGAGGAGGGACTCGACAGCTACCTGCTCGAGATCCTCGAGATCGCCGTGGCCGACCACCCGATCGACCTGTCCCGCTGGGAGCACCTCGTCGAGCAGGTGGCCGCCGCCGTCCGCCCGGTGCGGATCGGCGTCATCGGCAAGTACGTGGACCTTCCCGACGCCTACCTGTCGGTGGTCGAGTCGCTGCGCCACGCCGGCTTCCACCACGGCGCCAAGGTCGAGATCGAGTGGGTCCAGGCGGCCACCGTGCCGGACCTGCTGGAGCGCGACGGCCTGCGCTCCTTCGACGGCCTGGTCATCCCCGGCGGCTTCGGCGAGCGGGGCATCGAGGGCAAGATCGCCGCCGCCCGCTACGCGCGGGAGCACGACCTGCCGCTCCTCGGACTCTGCCTGGGGCTCCAGGTCATGATCATCGAGGTGGCCCGCGACCTCGCCGGCCTCGAGGGCGCCAACTCGCGCGAGTTCGAGGCCACCACCCGCCACCCGGTGGTCGACCTCATGGACGACCAGGTGGACGTGGCCGACAAGGGCGGCACCATGCGCCTCGGCTCATACGACGCCCGGCTCCTGCCCGACTCCCAGGTGGCCCGCGCCTACGGCGACGTCGTCGTGTCCGAACGCCACCGGCACCGCTACGAGGTCAACCCCCGCTACCGCGAGCGCCTCGAGGCGGCCGGCCTGGTGTGCTCGGGGCTGTCGCCCGACGGCCGCCTGGTCGAGTTCATCGAACTGCCCACCCACCCCTACTGGGTCGGCACCCAGGCCCATCCCGAGTTCAAGAGCCGGCCCGACCAGCCGCACCCGCTGTTCCGGGAGCTGGTCGGTGCGGCACTGGCCCGGGCCGAGGGTCGCGACCCCCACCTGATCGACATCGGTGCCGTCGGCTGAGGCCGGGGGCACGCCCGGTGGTGACCTTCCCGTCTTCACCCCGACCGGTGAGGAGACCGTCCACCAGGGCTGGATCGTCCGGGTGCAGCGGGCCACCTTCCTCGACCCCGACGGCGTCCCCTTCGAGCGTGACGTCGTGCGCCACCCGGGCGCGGTGGCCGTGGTGGCCGTCACCGACGCCGACACGGTCGTGCTGGTCCACCAGTACCGCCCGGCCGTCGACCGGTGGCTGCTGGAGATCCCGGCGGGCACGCGCGACGTCCACGACGAACCGTCCGAGACGACGGCCCGGCGCGAGCTGGCCGAGGAGGTGGGCCTGCGGGCCGACCGGCTCGAGCTGCTGACCCGCACCGTCATCACTCCTGGCTTCTGCGACGAGTTCACCGACGTCTACCTGGGTACGGGGCTCCGTCCCGTCCCGTCGGACCGCCAGGGCGCCGAGGAGCGCTTCATGGAGGTGGTCGAGGTACCGCTCGCCCGGTTCGACGCCATGGTCGACGACGGCACCGTCATCGACGCCTCGACCATCCTCGGGGTGGGCCTGGCCGTGCGCCGGCTGGCCGCCCGCCGCTGAGGCACCGTGGCCCAGCCGCTGTCGAACGACGCCGAGGAGTACCTCTCCTGGCTGGCGGTCGAGAAGGGCCGGTCGCGCAACACGCTGACGGCGTACCGGCGCGACATCGCCACCTACGAGGCCTGGGCGGCCGTCGAGGGCGTCCCCGTACTGGCGGCGGGGCCCGCCGACCTCGAACGCCACCTGGCCGCCCTACGGGCCGAAGGGAGGAACCCGGCGTCGCTCGCCCGGGCGACCACGGCGCTCCGGGGCCTGTACCGGTTCTGGGTCGGCGAGGGGACCATCGCCGCCGATCCCACCGCCGACGTGCGCTCGCCCAAGCTGCCGCGGCGCCTGCCCAAGGCGCTCGACGAGGACCAGGTGCTGCGCCTGCTGGACTCGGTCGACGGCACCGCCCCGGTCGACCTGCGGGACCGTGCCCTGCTCGAGGTCCTCTACGGCACCGGCGCCCGGATCAGCGAGGTCGTGGGTCTGTCCCTCCTGGACCTGGGCGGCGATTCCGGCATGCTGCGGGTCTTCGGCAAGGGGTCGAAGGAGCGCCTGGTGCCCATCGGCCGCCCCGCCCGAGAGTCACTCGAGCGCTGGCTCGGACCCTCCGGTCGGCCGGCGATGGAGCCCCACCGGTTCGCCCGGCGCGGCGACGCCGAGGCGGTCTTCCTCAACGTCCGGGGGGCCCGGCTGTCGCGCCAGGGGGCGTGGGCCGCCGTGCAGGCCCGGGCCGAGCGGGTCGGTCTGGGCGACGTGGTCAGCCCCCACGTCCTGCGCCACTCGTGCGCCAGCCACATGCTGGCCCACGGGGCCGACATCCGGGTGGTCCAGGAGGTCCTCGGACACGTGTCCATCGCCACCACCCAGCTCTACACCCGGCTCAGCCAGGACCACCTCCGGGCGTCGTACCAACGGGCCCACCCGCGGGCCGGTGGTGTCGGGGACGGGTAACATTGCCGGGATGCCGAGCGAGACCCCCACCGACGCCCCAGCCACCGACTACCGGAACCTGCTGCAGCTCGAGCAGGCCCAGCTCGAGGCGGAGCTGTCGGAGCTCGGGTTCGACGACGGCAAGACCGGGCTCGACTACGACGCCAATTTCGCCGACACCAGCCAGGTCACGGCCGAGCGTGGCGAGGCCGAGGCGCTGGCCGGCAAGCTGAAGGACTCCCTCGAGGAGGTCCACGCCGCCATCGCCCGCCTCGACGACGGCAGCTACGGGACGTGCGAGGCATGTGGCGTGGCCATCAACCCGGCCCGCCTCGAGGCCATGCCCGCCACACGCTTCTGCATCGACCACGCCAACCGGTCCTGAGCCGGAGCGGACGGTGACCCCCTGGGGGTCCGGGAGGTCGGGCGCGGGCCGGCGGCTGCCCGACCAGCGGACCCTGATCATCGTCGCCGTGGCGGTCGTGCTGGGCGTGGTGGTGGCCGCCTCGCACCGCATCAGCAGCGCACAGCTCATCTACTTCCTGGTCCTCGTCCCGTCGATCATCATCCACGAGATCAGCCACGGCGCCGTGGCCCTGGCCTTCGGTGACAGCACGGCCAAACGGGCCGGGCGCCTCAACCTCAACCCGCTCCGCCACATCGACCCCGTCGGCACGCTCCTGGTGCCGGCCGTGCTGTCGCTCTCGGGCCTCGGCGCCTACGGGTGGGCGAAGCCGGTGCCGGTCAACGCCGCCAACCTGCGGAGCCCCCGCAACCACATCGTGTTCGTGTCGCTGGTGGGACCGTTCATCAACTTCGTCCTGGCCGCGCTGTTGGGGGTCGTCTTCGTGGCGACCGGCGGACGGACCGCGCTCCACGAGGTCTACCTGCTGACCCAGCTGAGCCTGCTCGACCAGATCCTGCTCATCGGCGGCTTCGCCAACATCATGCTGGGTGTGTTCAACCTGATCCCGTGCCCACCGCTCGACGGGTCGGCCATCCTCGAGCGGCTGCTGCCGGCCCGGCTGCTGCCCGGGTACTGGAACCTGCAGCCCGTCCTCATGTTCCTTCCGTTCCTGCTCATCCTGGTGTTCCGGGGCCCCTGGTCCGACCTGGTCAACCACCTGTACCAGCGGTGGGTGACCACGCTGGCCGGATGAGATCGTCCCGCCCCGCCCTCCGGGTCACCCGCACCGACGATGCCGGTCCGCGCCCCGGGGCCCGGGCTAGCGTTCGCGGTGCCGGCCGGCCCGGCGGCCGATGACGACGGCGGAGTCGACGCAGGGGAGCATGGCACGAGTGGACACCAGCGCGAGCACCACGCCGGTGGGGCCGGGCATCGGCCCGCTGCCCGTGTGGATCGGCGTCGGCGTCGTGGGCGCGGTGGCCATGGTGGTGACGGGCAGCGGCATCGGTGCCATCCCGCACCCCGCGGGGGACCGGTGGTGGTTCACCGTCCCCATCGGCACCGGCCTCGGCGCCCATCTGGCCTTCTACGCCTCGGTGGTGATCCTGCTGGCCGGCTGGGTCGGCGTGGGCGCCCACGCCTACCGGGGCCGCCTGTCGGTGCCCCTGGCCTGGGTGATCCTCGCCCTGTGGGGACTGCCGTTCTTCCTCGGCGCCCCGCTGTTCAGCCGGGACCTCTACAGCTACGTGGCCCAGGGCCAGCTGGCCCACCACGGCCTCAACCCGTACGTGGTGGCCCCCTCCGCGCTCGGGCCCGGGGACATCCTCTCGTCGATCGCCACCGTGTGGCGGCACACCGCCTCGCCGTACGGGCCGCTCTTCGTCTCGCTGAGCCACCTCGCGGCCGCGGTCGGCGGCCCGTCCCTGGTGGCGCAGATCCTGGTCTTCCGGGCCCTGGAGCTGGTGGGCGTGGCGCTCCTGATGGTGGCGCTGCCGCCGCTGGCCCGACGCTACGGCAACGACCCCGGGATCGCCCTCTGGCTCGGCGTCCTCAGCCCCCTCGCCCTGTTCAGCTTCATCTCCTCGGGCCACAACGACGCCCTCATGGTCGGGCTCATGGTGGCCGGTCTGGCCGTCGGGACCGCCGGGTGGCTGCGGTGGGGTGTGGCTCTGTGCGCTCTGGCCGCCACCATCAAACTGCCGGCCGCCGCCGGCATCGCCTTCCTGGTCGCCGACCGGTGCACCCGGGAGGACCGGGTGGGCCGGTGGCGGGTCATCGGCGAGTCGGTGGCCGTCACCGCTCTGGTCGTGGTGGCCGTGACGGTCGGCGCCGGGCTCGGCTGGACCTGGCTCGGGCCCACGGCGCTCCACGTGCCCACCGAATTGAAGGTGCTGATCACCCCCCTGGTGTCGGTCGGCTCGTTCGTCGGTGGCGTCCTGCACGCGCTGGGCTTGCCGGTCACGGTGGCCGACGGCATCTCGGTGGTGCAGGCGCTGGGTGCGGTGGCGGCCGTGGCCGGCATCGTGTGGATGGTGTTCCACGTCCGGGGCCGTGACCCCATCCGCCTCTGTGGCCTGGCGCTGCTGCTCTTCGTGGTGCTCAGCCCGACGCTGTGGCCCTGGTACCTGATGTGGGCGGTGGCCGTGCTGGCCGCCTCCTCGGCGCAGCGGTCGAAGGCGGTGGCGGTGGTGGCGGCCCTGGCCATGCTGGTGGCGGGGGCCGGGGGCACGCCCCTGCTCAACGGGGGCGACTACTGGGTGGTGGGGCCGCTCCTGGTGGTCGCCGGCACCTGGTTCGTGGTGTCGGGCTCATGGCGTGACGCGCTGGGGAGGCCGACCGGTGCCGCCTGACGCGACCCCCGACCAGGCCACCGCCCCGGACCGGGCCACGGGCCCCGTGGTCGGACCGCCGGTCCTGCCCGACGGGGTGGGTGCCACCCGTGGCGCACCGGTGGGGGAGCCGCCCGCGGACGCCCCCGGCACCGACCGGCGGGAACCACCGGGTCCGCTGATCCGCTGGTTCCCCCGCACGGCGCTGCTGGTCTACGCCGGCATCCGGGTGGCGACCGTGGCCGTGGTGGCGCTGGCCGACCTCTTCACCCACAAGAGCCTGCTCTACGACCTCGACATCTGGGACGGGGCCTGGTTCCTCCGGGCCGTCCGGTACGGCTACCCGGCCCACCTGCCCATGACGGGCGGGCACGTGGCGGCCAACCCCGTCGCCTTCTTCCCGTTGCTCCCCCTCCTGGTGCGGCTCATCGACCTCACCGGACTCCCGCCGGGCTGGTCGGCGCTGCTCCTGAGCGCCGTCACCGGCGCCACCGCCGTGTACGGCGTGGGTCGTCTGGCCCGGCACCTGGGCGGGGACGGCGCCGGACAACGCGCCGCCCTGCTCTTCGCCGTCTTCCCGGGCACCTTCGCCTTCAGCCTGGCGTACTCCGAGGGCATCGTCATCACCTGCGTCTCGCTCGGTCTCCTCGCCCTCCTGGCGCGTCGGTGGTGGCTGGCCGGACTGCTCGGCGCGGTGGCCACCGCCGCCTCGCCCGTGGCCCTCGCCTTCGTGGTGAGCTGCCTCTGGTGCGCGGGCCGGGAGGTGGTCAAGGAACGCCGGTACGGGGCGCTGGTCGCCCCGCTGCTGGCCCCCCTGGGGTTCGTGGCGTACATGGCCTACCTCGAGCGCCACACGGGCACGCTGGCCGCCTGGCGGCTCACCGAGCGTGGCGGATGGAAGAGCTATCCGTCGCTCAAGTACCCCTTCGAGATCGTGTGGGCCTTCCTGCACAACCCGATCTCCCCCACGCTCACCGGCCAGATCCTGTTCTTCGGCACGGTGGCCGCCGTGGTCGGTGTGGTGCTCATGGTCCGCGAGCACCAACCCGTGGCGGTCCTGCTCTACGGCATCTGCGCCCTGGTGTCGGCGGCCGTCTCCCAGCCGGTCGGGTTACGACCCCGGTTCCTGATGCTGGCGTTCCCCGTGGTGATCGCGCTGGGCACCCGCTACGAGGGCCGGACACACCGCTGGCTGGTGGGGGTCTCCGCCGTCCTGCTGCTCGGGTTCTCCGCACTGGAACTGGGATCACGGGCGGTGTTCCCGTGATCCTGGACGCCCCACCCGGGTCCGGGCCCGATGAGCAGTCACCCCCTGCCCTGACCGTGGACACGGACGCGGATGCCCCCCGGGGCGACCGGACGCTCGAACTCGTCCAGCAGTGCGCCTGGTCGGTGGTGTGGCTGGGCGTGCTGTCGGCCGGACTCGCCTACTGGGGATCGTGGACCTCCGGTGGGCCGGCGGCCGCCCTCGCCCCGCTGCTGACCCTCGTCGGCCTCGTCGGCTCGGTCCTGGTGTGGACCGACCTCCGGCCCGTGTCGGCGGTCCTGCAGTGGTCCGGACTCGGGGCCAGCCTGGTCACGCTGGCCGTGGTCGAGGGCACCGGCATCCACGGGCGGCACTACTACTCGACGGATTCGGCGGCCTTCAACCAGGTGGCCACCCGGCTCCTGCTCGACGGGCACGACCCGTACACGTCGTCCATGGCGGCGGCGACCCGCCTGCTGCACCCGGCGGCCGACTACTGGACCTACCAGGTCGACGGCGCCCACACCCTCGGCGTCTCGTACCCGGCGGGTTCCTTCCTGCTCCAGGCCCCGGTGATGGCCCTCGGGGCCACCCACATGGTCAGCGACTGGGTCGACCTGGCGGCCTGGCTGGTCACGGGCGTGCTCATGTTCTGCATGCTGCCGCGGGCCCTGCGTTGGCTGGCCCCGATGCTGCTGCTGACGGGCACCTTCGCCGGTCCCTTCGCCAGCGGCGGCACCGATGCCCTGTTCGTGCCCTTCCTGGTCGTCGCCGTGTGGCGCTGGGACCGGTGGCCGGCGCGGGTGACGCCGTGGCTGCCGGCCTGGGTGGGACCGGTGAGCCTGGGCATCGCCTGCTCGGTCAAACAGACCCCGTGGTTCTGCGTGCCCTTCCTCCTCGTCGGTGTGGTCTGCGAGGCCCGCCGGTCGGGGAGGGGCGCGATGCGGGACGGACTGGCCTCCGCCGCCCGCTACGGCGCCATCGTGCTGGCCACCTTCCTGGTGGTGAACCTCCCGTTCCTGGTGTGGTCGCCGTCGGCCTGGCTGAAGGGCACGTTCCTGCCCATGGTCGACCCCCTGGTGGCCGACGGGCAGGGGGTCGTGGCGCTGGCCCTGCACGGCCTGACGGGCGGCGTGGTCCTGCCGTGGCTGTCGGCGGCGGCCGGACTCGCCCTGGTCGTGCTGCTCATCGGCTTCGCCCTGTGGGAGCCCCGCCTCCGGCGGGCATGGCTGTTCCTCGTCCCCCTGGTCCTGTTCCTGCCGGACCGCAGCCTGGCCAACTACCTGTCCGACTTCGTGCCCGCCGCCCTGATCGCCGCCGTCAGCATCGCCCCGTCGGTGACGACGTCCCCGGGCTGGGCCGAACGTCGGCCGTGGCCGTCGCGCCTGGCCGTCGGGGTGCCCGCCCTCGGCACCGCCGTCCTCGTGGTCATCGCCCTCACGTCCGCGCCGCTCGAGGTGACCGTGGGCGGGGTGGGGGTCGCCGGTGTGGCCACCGTCGACGGAGGTCAGTGGTTCCGCACCGTCGACGTCTCGGTCCGCAACACTTCGGACCACGCGCTGCGCCCGCTGTTCACGGTGTCGTCCGGCGCCGTCCACCCGTCCGCCTTCTGGCACGCGGTGGTGGTCCGGGGCGACGACCCGGTGGACCCCGGCGATGTCACCGAGTTCAGGCTCCGGCCGACCAGCTTCACCCCGACGCCCGGGCACGGGCAGTGGTGGCTGGTCGTCGCCTACACGACGTCGCCCGCCGCCCTGTCTACGTCGCCGCTGCAGCCGTGGCGGCGGGGTGTGGTCGGCCACTGACCCCCGGACCGGCCCGTCGCCGGCGCACGGCCAGCTGCATCGCCACGCCCACCAGGAAGAGGGCCATGAGGCCGAAGAAGGACTGGCCGATGACCAGCTGCCAGCCGTGCTCGTGCAACTCGTTGTCACCCCCCGACGGCACCCGCAGCAGTGGCGCCCACACCAGGATGCCGGCGGCCAGCGCGGCCCAGACCGGGCCACCGGTCGGTCGGTCGGGCGCGAGGGCCAGCCACGCCATGATCGGCACCGCCCAAACGAGGTGGTGCTCCCACGAGATGGGCGAGACGAGCATGCCGGTGGTGGCGCAGACCAGGATGCCGAGGAAGGACGAGGACTCGAGGTAGGCCCACCGGGCGAGGGCGATGCCGGCCACCAGTACCGCCGCCTCGGCCACCGTCACGAGGGGGACCGGGACGACGTGGTGGGCGAGCCGGTCGACCGCCCCCCGCAGGCTCTGGTTGCTGATGAAGAAGACGCCCCCGACCCGCTGGGCGTCCGTGGCGTACTTCGTGAAGTAGGACCAGGTGACCGACGGGTTCACCAGCAGCGCCACCAGCGTCGCCCCGGCGAAGGCCACCAGCGACGTCCACGCCGCCCGGAACTGCCGGGTGACGAACAGGTAGGGCACGAACACCAGAGGGATGAGCTTGACCGCCGCGCAGATCCCGAGGAGGACGCCCCGCGGCAGCGTCCGGTCACCCAGCCGCACCACCAGGGTGAGGTCCACCAGGATGGCCGCGCACAGGACGAGGTTGACCTGGCCGAAGTAGAACGTCAGCCACACCGGCTCGACGAGCATGACCGGCCCCATGGCGCACAGCGCGACGAGGGCGAGCCGGGTCCGGTGGATGCCGGGCACGACGGCCCGGAGCGACAGGACGAGGACGGCGTAGAGGCAGACCACGTTCACCGCCGCCCACACCAGTTGCCCGGTCTGGCGGGACAGCGCCGACAACGGCACGAAGGCCAGGGCGGCGATCGGCGGGTAGGTGAACGGGAGGTGGGGCGTGCCCGGCAGGGACACGGAGTAGAGGTGGCCGTCGACCAGGTGGCGTGACCCGAGCACGTACACGGCCAGGTCCAGCTGGTACTGGTGCCAGGTCCGGCCCCAGACGTCGGCCAGGCACCAGGCGGCCGACAGCGCACCGACGACCGCCGTGACGCCCACCCAGCGGCTCGAGGGTGCGGTGCGGGCGGCGGTGGACAGCCGCTCCACCGGCCCGTCGGCCCGGACGGGCACGAAGGCCGACCGGTCGGGGGTGCCGTCGACCCGGCCCGCCGCCGGCCCGGTGGCGGTCACGGCGTCCACAGCGGGCCGCCCATGGCCATCATGCCGAGGGCGGCCATGCCGAGCGCGGACAGCCCCAGCACGGCCTCGAACCACAGGGGTGGGAGCTTGGCGCCGACCACGCCGAGCAGGGGGAAGCCCCGCAGC
>Ga0302202_10000536_pt1 | contig 50174 bp, 52 predicted proteins | sample II_Bog_N3_3_FD_194579 | JGI IMG/M metagenome (GOLD analysis project Ga0302202, IMG submission 194579) | Peat permafrost microbial communities from Stordalen Mire near Abisko, Sweden - II_Bog_N3_3 | ecosystem: Environmental > Terrestrial > Soil > Wetlands > Peat | place: Sweden: Abisko...
GCGGGATCACACCACCGCCGGGGCCGTTTTACGTGAGACGTGAGACGCGAGTAGACGCGAGATCACAAGAAAGAGTGAGACGCGAGTAGACGTGAGACACAAGAAAGAGTGAGACGCGAGTAGACGCGAGTAGACGCGAGACACAAGAAAGAGTGATATGATGAGCCTTGATGACATCGCGGTCAGTGAGAGTGAGAGCGAAACCCTCTTTGAGGTCTTAACAAAGATGGAGCGCCACCTGTCCGTGATCGCGGACTATGTGAGCCAGCCGGTGGCGAAAAGCACCCGGAAGTATGACAACCCTTCCACGTTCGAGATCGCCACCATAGTCAAGCGCATCATCAGCGAGCATGGCGTGGCGATGTCAGCCAGTGAGGTATATGAGGCGCTGCTATCCAAGGGCGTCATCCTTCAAGGCAAGGACCCAATGAAGATCATGGTGACGGCGCTCTGGAGACGCAGGGACCTCGTGGTCAGGCTCGATAACCGTCAAGGGTACTGGGTCGCTGACAGGGCTTACATCCCCGTCGTGACTTGATGCGCGGACCTTCCTGTGAGATATAGGGAGCATGAGCAACGCGCTTGCACTCCTCAAGGACAATGACCCGGCGCACCTTGGGTTCCCGCCGCAGCTCCCCATTGAGATCGCTCTCAGGGAGGAGCCGGTAAAGGACATCTGCGAGGCTTACGGCATCGACCGGGCTAAGTGGAGCGAGATCAGAACCAACCCGATGTTCGTCAACGCGCTCAGCGCGGCGGCCGAGATGCTGCAACGCGAGGGGATGACGTTCCGCACCAAGGCCCGGCTTCAAGCGGAGGAACTGTTGAAGACCTCGTGGCTGCTGATCCATAGCTCGAACGATCAGGTGCCTCCCGCCGTCAAGGCGGACCTCATCAAGCACACTATCAAGTTCGCGGGGCTTGACGCCAGCATAGACCAGAAGAATGCTGGCGGCGGGGGCGGTGGGTTCGGCAACGCCCTGCAAATTAACATCAACTTAGGGTGAAATCAGATGGCGGACAGTCCCACGATCACGGCGGCGCGGTTGGCGCTGCGAGCGGCGGAAGAAGAACAGGCGAGGGCGTTGGCGGCGGCCACGGCCAAGAGCAAGAACAAAACGCCCAGCACTCCCCCCGAGGCTTCCCCCACTCCCGCCTCCCCCCAGGCGGACCCCACCACTCCCGCCCCAGCCCCAGCCCCAGCCCCACTGGGTGTCCAGCCGGGTGTGACCATCGTTCAGGACCCTGTGACCAAGACCAACGTGGTCGAGGCTCCCGAGACTTCCCCCACTCCCGCCTCCTCCCAGGCGGACCCCACCACTCCCGCCCCCTCCCAGGCGTCATCCGCGCCAACCACGACCAGTGGTGCTGAGCAGACGGCCACTGACTTCTCGCTGGCCTTCGGGCAGGCGAAAGTTCACGTCAACGCGCTGTTCACATTCCTGCACAACACGGGCAACGCGGCGGATTTGGACCTCCAGGGGTTGGAGACCCACCTCCGCGCGTTGCTCGCGCCGATGCGGACATTGCTGTCCAAGACTTAGATCGTTTCCGCCCTTTCTCAGGCGGGGGCGTAGTTGCGGACTTCCCGCAGGACGCTGCGCTCGAAAGGGCGCAGTTTGGTCTGCACTCCCAGAGCCCGGCGCGAGATGCGCGCCAGCTCGATAATGAGAGCCAGCTCAGTCGCTGGAATGAATTGGCTCTCTAGCAGTTGACGTTCGATGATGTCGGCCCGTAGCTGGGCTGTCTCAGTGAGGGTCATGGGTCGCAATCCTCAGTCAGTGGCCCCGAAGCGGAGCTAGTGAACCAAATTTTATGTGACAAGTCAAACACAGATACACACATCGGAATGTACTCATATCCCCAGAAGGATACTCACATGGCGCTCCCCTCCAGTTTTACCCCGTTCGCCAAGTCGCGCCCCGGCGCTGGCATGCCGCCCGCCAAGGGGAAGGGGAAAGCCGCTCCCACGCCCCCGCCCGCCAAGGGGAAGGGCAAGGGCAAGGCCCCGCCGTTCGGCAAGGGTAAACCCGGCAAGGGCGCAAGCGTTCCCCTGCCCTTCGTGAAAAAAGGAGCTAAAGGTCAATGACCACGGAAGTCAGAGTTTTCCCCGCAGGGCACGCCGTCCAGGTCCATGTGCTCGACATGGTGTACCCGCCGTCTGATCCCCCGGAGTGGCAGGTCGCGTGCACTTACATCTTCCAGCCGGGGCGGAAAGACAACATGCCGCTCCTGTACGCCACGACCACGCGCAAGATCGTGGTTATGGACTTAGAGCCGGATAGTCAGTGACCACACACATCGACTATACGCCGCCGCCTACGATCAAGGAGTTCATCAGGGACTACCGCCCTGGTGAGCTGTTCATGACCTGGATCGTGGGGCCGGTGGGTTCGGGGAAGACCACGGGCATCTTCTTCAAGCTCTGTTACATGGCGAGCCTCCAGGCGAAAAGTCCTGACGGCATTAGGCGGACGCGCGCCGTCATCGTGCGTAACACCATGCCGCAGCTCAAGGACACCACCATGGTGTCTTGGGGCTACTGGTTCAAGCAGGGACAGGCGGGCACCTGGAACCTGACCGACAAGATTTTCATGCTGCGGTTCGGGGATGTGGAGTGCGAGGTTCTGTTCCGCGCGCTCGACACGGCGGACGACGTGGCGCGCGTGCTGTCGCTGGAAGTTTCGTTCGTGCTCATTGACGAGTTCGTGGAAATCCCGCGCGCCATCATTGACGCGCTCTCGGCGCGTGTTGGCCGCTACCGGCAGCCCGACGGCACCGAGGTCTCTAACTGGGGCATGTGGGGCTCGTCTAATCCATCGACGGAAGATAACTGGTGGCACGACTACCTTCACGAGAAGAAGCCGAGCAACGTCAAGTACATGCTCCAGCCCAGCGCGCTCAGTGACGAGGCTGAGAACCTGGACAACTTGCCGGGTAAGATCAAGTATTACCACTCGCTGATGGAGGGCAAGTCGGCTACTTGGATCAACCAGTTCATCCGGGCCGAGTGGGGCTTCTCAATCGCGGGCACGCCCGTGGTCACTGGGTTCGACGCGCTGCGGCATGTGTCCAGGGTTCCTCTCCTATACAACCCGTATCGGCCGTTGGTCGTTGGCTTCGACCCTGGTCTGGCGGGTAGCGCCATGGTCTTTGGCCAGCAGGATGAGGACGGCAACTTGTCGATCCTGGATGAGCTGGTGCAGTCGAACATGGCGGCGGACGAGTTGATCACCCGCAGGCTCAAGCCCCGGCTGCGCGAACGGTTCCCGCAGGCGCGCGTCATCATCGCTCCCGATCCCGCCGCGGGCTTCCGGTCGAACACCAACAAGGGCACGGTGGTCGGCGTGTTCCAGAAGCACTTCGACGTGGTCATCGAGACCAACAACCGGCTCCCCCTGCGTCTGGACGCGATCAGTCACTTCACTGACCGGCAGCGCGGCAAGGTCCCGGCGCTCCAGATCGACCCCCGGTGCAAGACGCTCATCCGCGCGTTCAAGGGCGGCTGGCGCTGGGCGATTGACACGAAGAAGGACATCGTCAAGGGCGCGGAGCCCGACAAGAACCAGTGGTCGCACGTCGGTGACGCCGGGGGCTACCTGTGCCGTTACTTCCACAAGCTGACAGAGCGTGAGATGCGGTATAAGGGTTTCACACCTATTGCTCCCCGGAAGAACGCATCCAGTTCCTATCACGCGAGGTGATCCGCAATGCCCATCGTCCCGACCACCCGCGCCGTGGCTCAGTCCGAGATCGAGCCCGAGCCCCAGACCGTCCCGGATGCGGCCAACTCGCCCGTCCGTGTGATCAACGCGCGGCAGCTCCAGCAACTGGGTCAGAACCTGAACATGCTGTTCATGCAGTACGTCAGTGACCGGAAGGTGGCTGAGTACCGCTGGCTGCGCAACCAGCGCCAGTACCTGGGCCTGTACGACCCCGAGATCGAGAAGACCCTGAGCGCCGAGCGGTCCAAGGCGTACCCGCGCATCACCCGCGTCAAGTCGATCAGCGTGCTTAGCCGCCTGATGAACCTGATGTTCCCCGGTAACGAGCGCAACTGGGAGCTGAGGGCGGACCCCGATGCGGACATGACCGTGGAGGAGGCCGCCACGGCGCTCCAGGAGGCGCAGAAGCGCGATCAGGACGCGGGCGTGCAGAGCCCCACGATAGACGACGCCTACCTCCAGAGCGCCATCACGGCCTACATGACGGCGCGGGTGGATCAGATCAGTCACCTGATTGACGACCAGCTCCAGGAGCTGGGGGGCGACCAGACCTACGACTATGTCGGCCTCAACCGGCAGGTCATCAAGTCGGGCATCCTCTACGGCATGGGCGTCATGAAGGGGCCTTACGCCACCAAGCATACATCAGTGACCTGGGAGATGACGGGCGGCGCGCCGACGCCGAAGAAGAAGACCATCTACAAGCCGATGTTCGAGTTCCTGCCGGTCTGGGACTTTTACCCGGATATGTCGGCCAAGACGTTCGCGTCCATGGATGGTCACTTCATCCGCAAGGTGATGTCGCGCGCCCAGATCAGGAAGCTCATTGACCGGCCGGACTTCATGGAGGAACAGATCAGGACGTTCCTGCTACGCAACCCGCAGGGCAATTACCGGCCGCAGACCCATGAGCAAGAACTGCGCGCCATGGGTGTCAAGGTCAACGTCAACGAGGTCAAGTCCGAGACGATGAAGTACGAGGTGGTGATCTGGCACGGTCCCGTGTCGGGCACCTTCCTCCAGCTCGCTGGCTGTGATGTCCCGGACGACAAGGTGTCCGATGACATCGACGCTGAAATCTGGATGATGGATGGCAACGTCATCAAGGCGACCATCAACCCCTGGAGAATGCTTGATGCGGACGTCAAGACAATCCACACGTTCCTGTTTGATGAGGACGACACAAGCCCGGTCGGGTTCGGTCTGCCCAATGCGATCCGGGATAGCCAAATGGCGATTGCGGCGGCAACCCGTATGCTGCTCGATAACGCGTCGGTGGTTTGTGGACCCAACCTCGAAGTCAACACCGACCTCATGCGACCCGACCAAGACCTGACCAGCATCTCCGCTTACAAGGTCTGGTATCGCGAGGGCCAGGGTCCCGAGGCGCAGTTCGCGGCCGTGCGCAACGTGGAGATCAACAGCCACCTGCCCGAGCTGACCAAGATCATCGAGCTGTTCATGAAGTTCGCGGATGCGGAGACGTTCGTGGGACCGGCCACGGGCGGCGACATGGCGCAGACCCCGAGCGAGCCCATGCGGACGGCGGCGGGGGCGTCCATGATGCGCGGCGACGCGGCGCTGCCCTTCAAGGACATCGTGCGCTCGTTCGACAGCTTCACCCAGTCCGTGATCGAGGCGATGCTCCAGTTTAACAAGAAGCTGAACAAGGAGCTGGCCCCGGCTGGCGACTATAATGTGATCGCGCGCGGCGCGACCAGCCTGATGGCTAAGGAGGTCCGGGGCGCGCAGGCTGATCAGCTCACCGCGACGCTTCAACCCGAGGAAAAGCTGCACATCGACGGGCGCAAGCTGCTTGATGTGCGTCTGCGCTCCCGCGACATGGAGAACATCATGGTCAGTGAGGAGGAGGCGGGTCGTCGCCAAGCCTCGCAGGACCAGCAGACCCAGAAGACGCAGGACATGCAGCAGCAGATCAACGAGGCCAACGTCCGCAAGCTGCTGTCGGACGCCTTCAAGAACATCGCCAGTGGCCAGCTCCACACGGCGAACGCGGATGCGACCACGGTCCAGGCCGCGCTGGACCTACTGGAGAAGGGTTTGAACAATGTCGGTATTTCCACCGCCCTCGCGGGCGGGAACCCCGCGCAGCAAGATCAGGGAGCTGGAGGACCGGCTCCAGCAGCACCAGCGATCGGTGGAGCTGCAATGGGTGGTGGAATGGCTTCACCTCCAGGCGTCGCAGGCCCGTGATGAGCTGGTGACAGCTACACCTGAGACCTTTATGAGGAAGCAGGGCGAGGCAGCCGCCTACGACAAGCTGTTGATCGGTATGACGCGACCCAAGATCGCCATTTAGGAGAGACCAGCATGGCCACCGCACCGCAAGTCACCAACACCGCCGTTGTCCCGGAAGTCACCGAGGATGACGACTTCTCCAACGCTTTCGCTGAGTTCTCGCTGCCGGGCGAGAAGACCCCGGCCGCTGGCGCGGCCGCCGCCGCCGCAGCGGAGACCGCCGCCACCGCAGCGGAAGCTACCGCCGCCGTGGTGACGCCCCCGGCCGCCGACGACACTGAGCTGGAAGACCTGACCCCGGAAGAAAAGGCCGCTGCGGCGGCGGGCGTCAAGCCAGCGCCGACACCCCCGGCGTCCACGATCACTGATCGTGAAGCGGACATGCTGGAGAAGTTCGCCAAGGCGATGAAGCCTGAGCCCACGAGGCCGCAGCCGCAGGAGCAGGTGCAGCAGGAGCCCAGGGCAGCGCCGCTGTTCTCAGGTGACGAGGCCAAGTTCCTGACGGAGTTCACCACCGAGTGGCCCGATGTCGCGCGGGCGCTGGACATCCGGCAGCGCGTGCTATCCAACCAGATCGTCGCCCACATCTTCACCGAGGTCGCCAAGAGCCTTGGCCCACGGCTCCAGATGCTGGAAGGTCTTGTGGACAACCAGCACGCCAACGACCTGCACACCATCATCCCTGATTACGATGATGTTCGTGACAAGGTCTTGGCATGGGTTGGCGTCCAACCTTCCTACTTGAAAGCTGCATACGAGCGTGTTACGACCGAGGGAACGGTAGACGAGGTCAAGGACCTGATCGACCGCTACCGCAGGGACACGGGCGTGGCCGAAAAGCCCAACACGTCCGTCGCCCCTGCTAAGACGGTAACTGAGCTGTCCGGCACTGCCAAAAAAGCGGCAGCAGCTTTGGCCCCAGTCGGTTCCAAGAGAACGGCGGCAGTGTCCGCGACGGCACCCGAAGATTTCGACGGGGCATTCGCGCAGTTCGCCAACTTGTAACTTCCTGCATAGGAGCCAATCATGGCCGCGATTACATCTTATGGTGACATCTCGCCCGCAGTAGCGGCGTACTCTGTTGTGCGCATGTTGAAGCGGGCCATGCCCTACCTACATATCGAGAAGTTCGGCCAGACCTACCCCTTGCCGACCAACTCCACCCAAACCGCCAAGTTCCGCCGCTACTTCATGGTCGGCGCGACCGGCGCGGCGGGTCCCGACGGTGGCGGCACGAACGGCGCGGGCGCGGGCTTCTTCATTCCGGTGGCCACCACGCCGCTGGTCGAAGGCGTCACGCCCTCGGGTTCGGTGATCACCAACGTCGATTACACCGTGACGCTCGCCCAGTACGGCGACTTCGTCACGATCACCGACGTGATCGAGGACACGCACACGGACCCGGTGCTCAACCAGATGACCGAAATGCTCGGTGAGCAGGCGGCCATCACGGTGGAGACCCTGCGCTTCAATGTGTTGAAGGCGGGCACCAACGTCTGGTACGCCAACGTCGTCTCGGCCCGCAGCGGCATCATCACCCCGATCACCTTGGCCGATCAGCGCCGCGTCTCCACCGGCCTCAACCGCCAGAACGCGAAGAAGATCACCTCGATTGTCGCGTCCAACCCGGACTTCTCCACCAAGTCGGTGGAAGCCGCCTACATGGCGATCTGCCACCCGGACCTGGAGACCGACATCCGCAACATGACCGGCTTCGTCCCGGTCGCGTCCTACGGCCCGCACACCTCCCCCTTCGAGGGCGAGATCGGGTCGGTGGAGCAGGTCCGCTACCTCACCTCCACCATCTTCCTCCCCTTCGCGGGAGCGGGCGGCGCGGTGGGTTCCACGGGGCTCCGCTCCACCAGCTCCTCGATCGACGTGTACCCGATCCTGATCTTCGGCCGCGACGCCTTCGGCATGGTGCCCCTCAAGGGCAAGTCCTCCATGACCCCGATGGTCGTCAATCCGAAGCCCGCCGCTGGCGACCCGCTGGCGCAGCGCGGCACGGTCGGCTGGAAGCTCTGGACGGCGACGGTCATCCTCCAGGACGCCTACATGGCCCGCCTGGAAGTCGGCTGCACCGCGTAACTTTGGCGCCTAGAGAGAGGGTGGAAGCCCTCTCTACTCGTCCCTCAATCAGGAGTTTAGGTCAATGACCACCGACGTAATCGACTTGGCCCTCTCGGTCAGCGCGTTCCCCGCCACCTATATCGGCCCCGGCACCCTCATCGGCAATCCGCGCCGCGACACCGGCAACGACAACGATGTGGACGGCTATTTCACCTCGGACGGCAACGCGGTCAGCATCCCGCTCGGCTTCAAGCCGCTCGGCGTGAAGCTCGTCAACATGACCGACGGGATCACCTGGGAGTGGAAGTATGGCATGCCCGCCACCGACGCGATCAAGACGACCTTCACGGGTCCCGTGGTCGCGGTGGACACCACGTCCGCCATCACGGTCACTGAGCCCGCCACCAACTCGGGCAATTACACCCTGCTCATCTCGGCGGCGGCTGCGGGCACCGCCAAGCTGATCCTGTTCGACATCGACGGTTAATCGCTCGTCCTCCCAGGATACGTGGCGATAAGGGGGGCTCCATGCCCCCCTCTTTTTAGGAGGACCCGGTGATGGGCAGTGAGACCTTCCTACGCATCGAGCGGTTCGATAACGGCTTCACGGTCGAGATCAAGGACCCCGCGATCGTTAAGAGAAACAATGCGCGAGACAAGCAGAACAGCCTCAACAGCTCGAACAAGACGCCCTCGCCCTATATTCCGTACAAGGACCCGTGGAAGACGTTCGTGTTCAAGACGGATGCCGAGGTGATTACGTTCCTCGGGAAGAACCTCAAGAAGGCTGTCGGTGAAGCCAAAGCCGACGACTTCAATACGTCTTTCGATACCTGCTGCGACATTGATTAAGGAGTGACCCATGGTTGAACTGACCCAGAATATCCCGGACGAGCCGATCCGCGTCCAGAAGGCGACCCCCAAAGCCTCCCCTAAGAAGGTCGTGGCGGTAGGTCTACCCAAGACCCTCTGCATCATCCTCGAAGAGAACGACAACATCTCTCCGGGCGGCCAGTTCTTCGGGCTCAACGGCATTGGCTACATGCTGCGCCCTGGTGAGCAGGTGAACATTCCCATGGGGCTTGTCGAAATCCTCGATAACGCGGTAGAAGACAGACCTGTGCAGGACCCGCTGACCAAGCGCATCATCGGCTACCGCAAGCGCCTTCGTTACCCCTACCGCGTCGTGCGGGAGGACCAAGCGGCCTAGGAGACGGTCAATGAACCTCGGTGACTTGCTCTGTGAGCTGCGGGAAAACATCCTTCACGAACGCTCTGATCAAGTCGCCGGGTCCAGCGATTACTTCTGGGACGACAAGACCCTCGTTCGCTACATCAACGAGGCTGAGCGCCGGTTCGCCCGGCGCTCTCGCATTTTGCGGGACAACCGCACGCCCGAGTGCTGCCAGATCACGACGGTGGCGGGCCAGGACAATTACCAGCTCCACAAGTCAGTGATCTCGGTTATGTCGTTGCAGATGGCCGGTGATTTCGCGGACCTCGCGCGGGCCAGCCACACGGCGCTGAACACCTACCACCAGCCCGATCGCTATTACTTCAACCCTTCCCAGCTCGCCAACTTGCCGCCCGGCAAGGCGCTCGCGTTCGACACGGACGAGACGATGCTGGAGAACGACCATGGGTCCACCAGCTCGATCAACCTGCGGCTCTACCCGGTGATCGCCTCACCCTATGACAACATCGTGGGCACGATGCGGGTGATCCGGCTGCCGATGAACCGTCTCAGTGAAGACAACCTGGACGCCTACCCGGAAATTCCCGAGGACCACCATTTGAATATGCTGGACTGGGCGGGCTATCTGGCGCTCAGGTCTCCTGATCTCGATGTCGCGGCGGATGGTGGTCTCAGCCGCGCGGGCGCATTGGCTAAATCATTCGAGCAGCATGTGCTGGATGCGAAGAACGAGGCCGAGCGCAAGATGTTTCAACCTGCGCTCTGGGGCTTCGGCCGCAACGGCTTTACTTGGGAAGGTAACTGACTATGGCGAACGGAAACCCCCCGGCCCCTGGCCAGACAGTGACCAACGGCACCTGGGGACCTCCCCCGGAGACGCCGCCCCCGCCCCCGCAACCCGCCGTGGGCCAGAACCAGCTCCTACGCTTGAAGCTGGGCATGGGCGTGAAGGCGTTTGCGGACGGCACGCCGGATGTGCAGCCCATGGGCACGCCGCTCGGCTTGCCGGGCATCCCTTTGGGTCACGCCCCGATGGGCGCTCCCTTTCCGGCGTATGGCGACACCGCGCCCACGACCGGCATCAGCATCGGGGGGCCGGGTGGCATATCGTTGCCGCCGTCCATGCTGGACAGCGCACGCGCGGCGGCCGGTGGACCCCCAGCGCAGCCGGGTCAGTCGCAGTGGCCAACCTCGATGCTCCAGAACGCACGGAACGCGCAGGTGGCCAACCGAGCTGCCGGTCAGCCCACATCCGCGCCCAACATGCCCACGCTCGGGCCGGGGCTCGACGCGGCGATTAAGGCTCCCCCTGTCACCGTCCAGCATCCCGATGGCACCATTCAGGGTGTGAACGACCCTGGGATCGTGGCGCAGAAAGCCGCGATGGCGGGCTCCACGCACGCCGCCGCCGCGGCGATGCATGAACCGGAGAGCCTCACACGGGAACAGTTCATCTCGGCCATGCGGGGTGTGCCGCAGTCCACCGTGGACAAGCTCTGGGGCATGCAGCACTATCTGACGCCTGAGCAGCAGATGCTCCCCGCGTACATGGGCGAGATGCACAAGCAGATGACAGACGCCGCCAGTAATCTGGCTGAGGCTCAGGCCGCAGGCAGCAAAGTCACGGCGGACCAACTCCAGACGTTGCGAAACGAGTACAACATCAGTCGTATGAACTACATGAATGTCTTGAAGGTCGGCGGCCTCCACAGCGACAGCGTCCTGGTGCCTACACAGCAACAGAAGTAACGGATCGGGAAATAGCATGGCGGATAACCCTTGGGCGAACCTCAGCCCTGATATACCCCAGCTCGGCAGCTATCTCCCGGCTCCCACGGGTGCGGGTCAGGTCGATCCCGCGACGCAGCCTAACTGGCTGGTGGCGGGTCTCGGCTCGGGCGCATATGGTGCGCTCAGTCAGGTGGGCAGCGCGGGTCAGGCCGTGGCCAAGCTGGTTGGCGCGGATGGCGTCGCTCAGTCGGCCAAGGACTTCGCGGATCGTCAGAAAGCCACCGCCGACACCTACCGCCGCCAAGACCTAGAGGCCCATCCCTGGTCCCCGGCAGGCATCGGCTATCAGGTGGCGCAGGGGCTGCCGTCGCTGGCGGCCTTCATGGGCGCGGGCGCGCTGGCGGGCACGCTGGTGCCGGAAGTGGCTGCGGGCGCAACGGCGGCGCGCGTCATTACACCCGGCATCGCTCGTATGCTCGGCGCTGGCGCGGTGGCTCTACCCACCTCAATCGGCTCGAACGTGCAGACCGCCGAGGCCGCCAACGATGGTGCGGACCTGTCCACCAGTCAGGCCGCCGCAGGTGTGGCGCTGGGCCTGCCCGAGGCGGCGCTCCAGTCGATTGTGCCCGGCAAGCTGGAGGAAATCCTCCAGAAGGGCATGGAGGGCGGGTTCTTTAGCGCCGCCGCGCACACCGCAGGCTATCAGGCAGCCGTGGGTGGCGCGGTCCAGGGGCTCACGGGCCTCATGGGCGACCCCAACCGTGGCTTCGCTGACCGCGCGCAAGAGATCGTGCAGGCGTCCCTATCTGGCGGCCTGAACGGCGCGCTTTTGGGTGGCGCGCTCAGCGGTATCCACTCCCTGGCCAAGATGAATCCGTCGAAGGTCAAGACCGAGGACCTAAAGAACGCCACGACGCAGGCGCTCGATCCGAACGCCCCCACGCCCCCGCCGCCGAACTCACTCCCTGAGCCCAACGTGGGCCAGGACGACGTGGACCAGATGAACGCGACGCGCGCCGCTCGCACTGCGGACAGTGGGTCACTGGACGTTGATCAGGCTCAGACAGCGCCTGTGCCCGACCGTCCGCTGGCTCCTCTGCCGATGGACGCTCTGGTCAGTATGTACGAGCGCATGAAGGGCAGCGTCACCAAGCAGGCGCAGCTCGTTCAGCATGAGATGGACGCGCGTCTCGCGGACATCCGAGCCAAGCAGGCTCCCGTCCAAGGCGATCTGCCGTTCGATGCGACGCAGGGCGTGCAGCAGCCGCTTCCCCTCGGGGACGTGCCGTTCGGCCGTGTCGCGCCCAGCCTGCCCGGCGAGATGAACGCGCCTGCCACTGACCTGTTCGGGCATCCCGTGGACGCGACCGAGCCGCAGGCTCCGGTGCCTCCCACGCCTACGCCTCCGGTGATGGGCACGACGCCGCCCGAGCCCGGCGCGCAGGGTGAGCTGCGACTGCCCCCGTCGCAGGTGGAGCAGTCGCTCCGCAACATGCCGACGCCTGAACTCCAGAAGCTCGCGGAGACCAACCCGTGGGCCGTGGTCGAGATTCAGCAGCGCGCCGAGCAGGCGGGCCTGACCATCGATGTCGCGCAGCGTGCGTTGCCGCTTGAGCCCCCTACCCCGGACCAGCACGCGCTGTCGCTTGTCCCGCCCACACCTCCTGAGCCCGGCCTGCGCCAGCCCGATCTGTTCCAGCCCGACGTGGTGCCCAACCCGGACACCAGCAAGCCGTTCCCGCAGGCGGCGCTACCGCCCGTGCCTATCGAGCGCACGGGTCCGTTCGCGGATAAGCATCAGTACCCCAACAGTTACCTGCTCGGCCGTCAGCGGGAGCTGATCGCCAAGGGCGGCTTGACGCCTGACGAGGCGTTTGAGAACCATCAGGTGGGTCAGGAAATCTCGGCGCGCTTGCAAGAGAGTGAGCCCACCACCCCGCAGCTCACTTACCGGGGGCAGGACCGCAACCCGCCCACGGGCGACCAGACCGTCGGGTCAGTCCCGCTGCCCGATACCCCCGACGTGGTCCTAACGCCCGGCCCCGCGCGCCCGTTCGAGCACCTGAGCGACGCTGACCTGATCCACGCGCAGGGCAACCTGCGCGACACCGGGCAGCTCCGCGAGGTGCAGAAGGAGATGAGCCAACGCGTCTCGCCCGAGACCCGCATGGCCACGAACGCCAAAGAGATCACTGATGTTGTGGCGGCAGGATATCTCCCAGAGGCCCTGCGCAAGAACGACGCCTATACGAAGTTCGCTGATCGTGAGGACGCGCAGCGCGCCATCGCGGCCGAGACCGAGCGTCAGCTCGCAGCGAACAAATTCAAGCCCGGCAGTCGGATGGACAAGCTGGCCACCAAGTTCGGCGTGTTCGACGGGGAGAGCAACGTTAGGCCCGATTTGCTGGCCGAGAAGATCAGTGAAGTGAAGGAGCGCGCCGTCGCGCGCGATGCGCAATTCCCCAAGACGGCAATGCCGATCGACAACGTGGCCGAGGCGCATCAGGGCAAGTACAAGACGCTCGAAGCGTTGCGCAACTCGATCCTCAAGCAGAACATTCCCGACAAGCCGTCCAGCGATCTGCTCGCTCGCGTTGAGCAGGCGAAGAACGACTTGATGAGTTTGAAGCCCCGGCAGAAGGGGGCCATGGTCGAGAAGGAGATCACGAACATCGCGCGTGACGTCGCGTCCGAGGCTGACAAAGCTGAGCGCGCCGCCCGGCCTGTTGAGGTCGATCCGAAAACAGTCGTGGGTGACAAGGGCGTGCCGTCCCCCAAGACCGTGAAGGAGGGCGAGAAGATCGCCGCGCGCGAGGCCGCCAAGGCCGGGATGACGATCAAGTACAAGGGCAAGGAGTACACCGGCAAGGACCCGCTCGAAGCCGTGAAGGCGGCGCAGCGAGGCACGGGTGACGACCAGACCCGAATTTGGGACGCCACCATGCCCGAGCCCAAGCCGGGATCGTCCTCCAGGGCTGTGCCCAAAACCGCAGCCGAGATCGCGGCCGACACCAAGGCGTATCTTGATGCGCGTAAGACGCCGACGCTAGCCGGTCAGAAAGAGACCCGCCCGGAGCTGGTGCCGGTTCGGAACGCTTTGAAGGCGGCCGAGGCCACGCTCAGTGATGTCATGGATAAGCTGCCGGGCAAACGCCTCGCTGATCGCGCCAACAAGATCGACGCCAACCTGGGCAAGGTCAGAGCGGCGTTGAAGGCTGAGGACCCGCGTGCGGCGCTGTCCGCGCTGGGCGACAGCATCTACCGCGGACCCGAGTGGGCGCAGTCAGAGCAGCAGACGACGCCGGGCGGCCAGCGGGCGCTACAGACGCATGCCCTCGCGGAGCTGGACTTGCGCAGCCGCATCCGTGACTTCCTCAACCCCGGCGTGGCGCTGGAGGGCAAGGACCCGGTGCGCACGCAGGCCGATGTCAATCTTGGTGAGCTGGTTGACCATGGTGCGAACGGTCGCGACCTCTTGGACAAAATCAAGCGGGAAGGCACCTCGCCGCAAATCCGTGAGATAGCGAGCAAGCTGCTGGATAGGCCGATAAACGCCACCGCGAAGTGGCGCGCGGAAGACCCAGTGAGGGACGGTTTCAACCCCGGCACGCGCGCCGCCTACAGCGACAAAGACCGACACATCGACCTCTACAGCGATGGCGGGCTGGAGCACTCGATCCTGCACGAAATGTCCCATGCGGCGACGCTGCGACGCATGCGGGGCGACAACCAGACCTCGCGCGAGATGAACGCGCTCTTTGATCGCATCAAGGCGCGATCAGGCGACCTCAAAATCTATGGGTTGAAGAACGCGGAAGAAATGGTGGCCGAGAACTTCGTCAACCCGGTGTTCCAGGACTTCATGAAGACGCAGAGATTCTCCTCGGGCGGCATCGTCAAGGATGCGTGGCAGGCGTTCAAGAACATCGTGTTCAAGGGCCTCGGCATGGACGACCGCGTCAAGACCGCGTTCGATCAGGTCATGGACCTCACTAACCGGCTGATGGATGAGAACCCCAGCGAGCCCCGGATCAACGCCAGCGCCCCACTGGGTGGCTCGAAGGTGTTCACGGAACGGGTCAATGAGAAGCTACCGGCGCTCAAGGCGGACGGGATCAGTCGGCTGATGGACTATATCTCGGGCAAGGCGCTCAACATGACCGCCTTGGCGCGTAAGTACGTCTACGGCTGGCTGACCACCGACCACATCGCGGCGATACACCCTGAGCTGCCCGGCGCGCAGAGCATGGTTGACCAGTACAACCGTAACTCTGGGCTATCTGAAAGTCTGGTCAAGCAGGCGAAGATGGCCTCGAACGAGGCGCATCATCTTACACCCGAGAAGAAGAAGCTGTTGAACGCCGCCGAGGCGCACACGGTCTACGGCATCGACATCTTCAAGCCCTGGGAAGAGAACGCGGCGTCGAAAGTCACGCCGCTTGATGCGCAGAGGGTCGCGGACTTGCGCGCCACTGGCGTCGATGCGGACGCTAAGCGAGCGACCAAGCTCGAAAGGAACTTTGCCAAGTCTCAGGAGAACGCATCGCGTTTGAAGGAGGTCTGGACCAAGGGTCAGGAGATAGTGCGTCAGATGAAGAGCGACGCGCACACGGATACGTTGTCGGCTTATCAGAACCACGACGCCGCCAACCAAGCCAACGCTTACGCTAAGCAAGTTTATCATGCGTATGATTTCGTGAAAGGTGGCTACGAGAAGTTCGGTATTCCCGGCTTCGACATGGCGGTGAACCCTGCGGATACCTATAACGAGACCCCTACGCTGCACGATGATCCCAAGCTCGCGCGGGACTTCTGGAAAGCCCACGCGGATACGATGGTGTCGAGCCTGGAGGAGTTTTCCAAGGAATTGCTCTCGGACATAGATGTCGCCAAGGGTAAGCTCGGTGATAAGCAAGCACCCTTGTCGGTCAAGGACCGCGCGGCGGTCTTGAAGGAGTATAAAGAGAAGCGCGCGTTGCAATCTCCGGTGGCCGACATCGTCAAGTCGCTCGGTCAGGCGCGTGACGCCATGCAGAGGTCTCCGTACTTCCATCTCGGTCGTGCGGGTGATTATTTCGTCAGCGGCAAAATCAAGGTGGACCCCGACACGGGGCTGCCGGATCGGGACGCTGTCGCGGCGGTCCACAACCATCTGGACAAGCGGCACTTCGATGATGTCGCCGTCATGCATAACCTCGATAATAACTCGATCTATTTCAAGGTCCGCGATCCCGCCGAGATGGCCATGGCTCGGAAGGCCATGCAAGAGCTACACGATGCTGGCCACCTGGATCAGTCCGAGCCGGTGTCCGCTGGGCAGGCGGATGCGACCAATATTTACAGGTCACTGGCTCCGTCGTTCATGCAGCGGGCCATTAACAACATCCTGGACACCAAGCCCAACTTCTCCACGGAAGCGGATGCTGACGACAGGAAGAGCATGGCTGCGGCATGGGACGCGCAGCACCGGAGCATGACCCAGGCGCTGATGAAGATGCTGCCCGAGAACAGCCTCACTCGCATCTATCAGCCGCGTGAGGGCGTGCAGGGATTTAGCACGAACATGCTGAGGAGCTTTGATGAGAGCGCGCTATCCAACGCGCGCGGTATCGCGGGTATGATGGTCGCACGCGACATGGGCAAGGCCATCAAGCAGTTGCAGAGCGATGTGGAGAACGTCAACGAGAACGCGAAGAATACGCCGAACAAGATCATCGCCGCCAACCAAGCCGCCGCTGAGCTGATCACGCGCGAGGGCAACAAGAACTGGATCGTCCCCAACTCAATTCTCGACGCCCTGCGCGGCATGGCGCACGCGTTCCAGATCGGCATGTCGCCGCCCTACTTCGCGTTGCAGATGTCGCAAATCCCGTCGCTGAGCTTGCCCCGGCTTGGGTCCACGCACGGCTACGTGCCCGCAGCCAAGGCGCTGGCGGCATCCGCGAAGGAGGCGTTCCAGGCCGTCAGCGCGATCTGGCATAGTCAGGACCGCATGCAGTTCGGCATGCGCGAGAAGTGGCTAACCAGTAGCGGGCTGTCGAAGCGTACTGTTGATATGCTCATGGCTGTGTCGGCCAAGGGCGGCTTCAACCAGAGTGGCTATACTCACAGCATGCTCGGACATGGCGGCGAGGGCACGAACGTAGTCAATAAAGTGACGCGGCCGATGAGCGCGCTGGCGCTCTATTCCGAGATGTTCCCACGCGTTATCACCGCGCTGGCGGCTGATAAGCTGTACCGTCCGGGGACTGACGGCGAGAGGATCAGCTTTATCCATAATAAGGTTGAAACGTCGCAGATGAACTGGAACGCGATGTTCAACCCGCGTGCGACCGGGCAGCACGGCGCGCTCGGTCCTGCGTCGCCGCTGATCAACCAGTTCATGGGCTTCCAGGTCCGCATGACCCAGATGCTCTGCAAGGAGGTGGTCGAAGCTGTATCCAACGACCCAGATAAGAGCGTGGAGGAAAACGCCGAGACCAAGCGTGCGGCGCGATCATTCCTCGCTGGGCATCTGGCGGCGGTCACGCTGCTCGCGGGCACCATGGGTCTCCCCATGGCCTCGGTGGCGGCCAGCGTGTTCGACAAGCTCGCGCACTGGGCCACCGGCAGGGACGACTGGGATGTGGAGGCGGCCTATCGCAACTTCCTCAACGACACCTTCGGCAAGGACGCGGGCGAGATCATCGCGCGTGGTGTGCCGAGGGCGGCGGGTGTGGACTTCGAGCGCGCGGGAGAGGGCAACATCGTGCCGGGCTCCAGCATGGTCAACATTCTCACTGAGAAGCGCAAGCTGGAGGATCGTGAGAAGGACCTGTTCAAGTCGATGGGCGGCTCGGCGGTTGGGCTCGGGCTCAACGTGTTCTCCGCGTTCAGGGACCTGGGCAACGGCGATCTCTTGAACGCGGCGATCAAGCTGTCGCCCGAGGGCGCTAAGGACCCGATGGAGGCTCTGGCGCTGGCGCAGCGTGGGTTCATTAACAAGAAGGGTGAAGAGTTTCCGATCACGGCGGGAGCCAAGGACATCTTGCTCAAGGCTTTCGGCTTCGAGAGCGGCAAGGAGGAAGACTACAAGGACGAAAAAGACACCTACATGGGTGTCGATACACTGTCCAGGGAGCGGGCAACGAACATCACGAACCATCTGTTACTGTCGGCGCATCAGGGCAATACGGAAGCGTTCCAGGACTGGACGCGCGCCGCCACGGCATATAGCGCCAACCATCCGGGTCAGACCCCGATCATGATGGACTTTGGCAAGATGATGGTGGCAAGCATGCGTGAACAAGCCATCGCGAAGATGTATGGCTCTCCGCTCGGAACCGGCCCGAAAAATCTGGTCGGAATGGGCATGTCCAGGTTTGGCAATTTGCCAAGCCAATGATATGCAGACTTAGGGAACAGGAGTTTACACCATGGGTAAGGGCGCAACATTCGAGCAGAGCTTTCTGAAACTTATTTTCAACGCGACGGGTATAGGCACCATCGCGGACAACGCGGCGAGCAGCCCAATAACCAACATCTACGTCAGTCTGCACACGGCGGACCCGACGGCGAGTGGCACCACGTCCACAAACGAGGCGACTTACACCGGCTACGCCCGTGTAGCGGTGGCGCGCACCACGGCTGGCTGGACCGTCACTAGCAACTCGGTCTCCCCGGCCGCCACGATCTCCTTCCCGGCTTGCACGGGCGGCACCAACACGATCACCAACTTCGCGGTCGGCAACCAAGCCACGGGCGCGGGTGAAATCTTCTACACCGGGACAGTGACCCCGAATATCAGTGTGGCCAGCGGCGTTACGCCGCAGCTTACCACGGCGTCCACCATCACCGAAAGCTAAGGATCGGCCCTTCGGGGCCGGTTTTTCTATCCACTGACAGGAGCGGACCATGCAGGACAACTTCGAGCGTGCGCTCGCGCGGACCCTCATCTACGAGGGCGGTCGGTCGGAAGACCCGAACGATCCGGGTGGCCGCACTAACGAGGGCGTCACGCAGAACACCTATACGGCGTGGCGGCTTCACAACAAGCTGCCACGCAGGTCCGTCTACCAAATGGACAACGTCGAGCGGAACGCGATCTACAAGAACGAGTATTGGGATCGCATCCACGGCGACAGCCTTCCCGTGGGGCTGGACCTGTGCGTGTTCGACGCGGCGGTCAACTCGGGCGTCTCCACGGCCACCAAGTGGCTCCAGGCCGTCCTGAACCTCGATGTGGACGGCGACAACGGCACCGAGACCCGCACCGCTGCCGGGTCAGTGGATACCGAGGCCACCATCAAGACCTACTGCGCCCGCCGCCTTGGGTCACTGCATCGGCTGAAAACCTGGAAATTCTTCGGCAAGGGCTGGTCGGCGCGCATCGCCAACGTCCAGAAGATCGCCGTGAGCTGGGCCGAGGCCGACAGCGCCGAGGGCGATCACCCGGATACGGCCGATGTGTCCTCGCTGCATGGCGATGAGAAGGTGGACATCACTGACGTGAAGTCCTCGATCATGACCCAGGCTCAGGCGCACATCGGCACCGCCGCCGCGGGCACCGCCACCGCCACGGCGCAGGTGGGCTCCACGCTCGCCCCGGCCGCTGACGCGTTCGACTGGCTCAAGTATGTGCTGGGCGGGCTCACGCTCGCCGGGGCCATCGCGGGCGTCGTGGTGATGATCTCGAAGCAGGCCAACGACGCGGCCCAGAACGCCACGGCGAGCGCGCCCGTGGACCCGAACGCCGACAAGGGGCTGCCCACGGTGGCGATGACCCAGGATGTCCAGGTCGCCGTCCTCGCATCAAGCCCGATCCCCCCGCGCACGCTGCCGAAGGCCATCATCCCCGTGCCCCTTGGCCCGGCCCCCGTCGTGCAGTCACCTGGAGCTTTGTCATGATCCCGGCCACCATCCTGAACTTCATCACCAAGATCGTGCCGTGGCAGGTCTGGGTGTTCCTCATCATGCTGGTGGCGTTTGTCCTGGCGCTGATGTACGCCAGCCATCTCGGCAAGCTCGCGGGCGAGCAGGCTGTGACCGAGATCATCAACAAGGCCAACCAGGAGGCCACTGACCATGCGAACGCTGAACAAACGACCGTGGATGCTTGCTACACTGGCGGCGGGACTTGGGATCGCGATCACGGGCTGTGCGTCAGCGCCAGTCCCGGTAAATAAGCCCTGCGGGGTCATCTCGGACAACCTCAAGGATGTCCACGCCAAGACCCGCGACGGCGAGCGCCGGATCAGTGACCACTACGAGCGCGGCAAGGCCGCAGGATGTTGGGAGTAAGTCATGGCGTTCAAGCTGGTCGATAGGGCGCAGATGTCGGTTACGGGAACGCCCGGCACTGGCGACGTGACCCTCGCTGGACCCACGATTGGGTTCCAGTCGCTCTCGGCCGCTGGCGTGTCCGATGGTGACACCTTCCCTTACACCATCCAGGACGGCGCGAACTGGGAGCTGGGCGTCGGCACCTACCACAGCTCGGGCACCACGTTCACGCGCACCACGGTGCGGTCGTCCTCGGCGGGCGGCACCACCAAGATCGCGGCCACCAGCGCCGCGATCATCTACTGCGGTCCACAGGCCGAGGACATGGGCGGCACGCGCCCGACCTACGAGCAGGGTCCGTTCGCGCCGCCTGACCCGTCGTGGTTCAACACAAGCGCCAGTTACTCGGGCCTGACGGTCGCCTTGGCCACGGTGGCTGAGCGGGGCATGACGATGGATGTCTCGGGGGCGACTTCGGGGAACGAGATCGCGCACGCGGGGCGTGACCCCTCGGGCTGGGGTTCGTCGTGGGCTGTCACCGCGCGCATGCTCTCCAGCGGGCAGGCTGGCGCGTACCCTTCGTTGGGTATTTTCGCGGTGGATACGTCAGGCAAGTTCGAGGGCGTCTCCATGACGGCGATCATCGGCGTGCCGACAGCCGTTTACGGCGTCTCGTACTCCAGCAACAACGGTGGGTATCACGCCACGGACACCAGTTTCGCGGTGGCGAACACGCCGACGTGGTTCCGTCTGCGCCTGAGCGGCGGCAACCTTTATTACGGGCTGTCTTACGATGGTCTGTTCTGGAACGAGTACAGCGCGTCCGAGACAGAGTACCTGGGCACACTCGCTTACGTCGGGATCGGCTCGTTTCCGAACGCCAACCAGGGTGTCTCGCAATCGTCGCAGGGCATACTGATCACCTACTACGATGATCCTGACTACCCAGCTACGGGACACACCCAGTAAGGATCAACCAAGATGTCGTATAAGCTCCTGAACCGCGCACGCATGTCAGTCTCTGGCGCTGCGGGTACGGGCAACATCACGCTAGGGTCGGCGCAGGGCGGCTGTATGTCGTTCGCGAGCGCCGGGGCCAACGATGGCGACACCTTCCCTTACGTGATCGAGGACGGCGTAAACTGGGAGCTGGGCGTCGGCATCTACAGCGCGTCTGGCCCGACGGTCACGCGCAACGTGCTGCGTCAGACCAACAACTCGGACAACCCGATTGACTGCACCAGCTCCGCGATCATCTACTGCGCGCTCCAGGCGCAGGACGTTTATATGCCCGCCCCGCCCTCGATTGTGCAGAGCAGCGCGGTTCACGGCAGCAACGGCGGCAGCGGCAACGCGATCACGCTAGGCGCATCGCCCACGCCGGGCAATCTGCTAATTGTGATGGGTTGGGGCTATCACAACCCCACCGACCCCGGCGTCACGGTCGGCGCTGATCCTGGTTGGGTGTGCATCCATGACGGCGGCTCTGACAACATCTGGGCCAAGCAGGTGGTGGAGGGCGACACCGCCACCATCACACCCTACGCCTCGGGTGGCTGGGGCGCGATTGCTTGGGAGATCGCCGGGGCCATGGCTCCGCAGATGTGGCAATACACAGGGGCCTTCACCTCGGTCACATCCCTTGTGCTGTCCCTGATGGGCGGCCCAAATACACTGACCCTCGGCGCGCTCATCCTGAACTCGACCGGCGTCACCACCATCTACGAGGATGGCGGCGGCGATGGCGTCGTGGCGGGTCCAGCGATCACCACAGGCAGCACCTCGTATGGCAACATCCAGTGCCCCTCGGCGTTCTCGAACACCTACGCGGAGCTGGGCGGCGCGGGCAACATCACAGCCACGTTCAGCGCGTCCGTCACAGGCGTATTTCTCGTGGTCAACATCTTGCCCGCCGTGGTGCCCGGCTTGCCCACGGCTGGTGCGCCCGTGTCGCCGTATCGGCCTCCCCTACCCACGGCCAGTTAACTCATGACGACCGCAGTCGCGAGCGCATCGGGCGTAGCCGGTGGGACGGTCGTGGGTAATGCCAACGCCACGGGGGTGGCGTCATCCACAAGCTCGGGCGTGGCCCTGGCGATCACCGCTAAGAGCATGGCAATCGGTCGCGCGGTGGGCGCGGAAAGCGATGCTGTCGTAGGTAACAGCCTAAACCCCATGGTGGGGTCCGCTGTAGGCTCCTGTGTGATCGTCGGCGGTGGTCCTGGCAGCTCGATAGGCAACGCCTCGGGCGTAGCCGGTGGGACGGTCGTGAGTAAGGTCAACGCCACGGGGGTGGCGTCATCCACAAGCTCCAGCACGGCCTTTGGCGTCAAGCCGGGTAGCGCGACGGTCAGCGCCTCGGGCGCGGCCACCTCGGCGGTCGTGGGGTTGTGTGCGGTTCAAGCCGTTGGCGCGGTCTCGGGCGCGGAAAGCGACGCGGTTGTGGGGGCGTGGGTTTATCAGGCGACGGCCAGCAGCTCAGGTGTGGAAAGCGACGCGGTTGTGGGGTTGTGTGCGGTTCAAGCCGTTGGCGCGGTCTCGGGCGCGGCCACCTCGGCGGTCGTGGGGGCGTGGGTTTATCAGGCGACGGCCAGCAGCTCAGGTGTGGAAAGCGACGCCGTCGTGGGGTCGGCGCTCTTTCAGGCTGTCGGGTCCTCCACAGGCTCCAGCACCAGCTCAGCGGCCACCCAGATTACATTCCTGGCGACGGCCAGCAGCTCAGGTGTGGAAAGCGACGCCGTCGTGGGGTCGGCGCTCTCTCAGGCCGTGGGGTCCTCGGCAGGGTCCTGCACAGTCGTGGGTGTTGGCGATCCCATGGTCCCGGCCGTGGGGTCCGCTGTAGGCTCCAGCACAGTCGTGGGTGTTGGCGATCCCTTTGTCCAGATCGCGGGTGTGCCCAACAGCTTCGGCAGCGGCTCGTTCGGCGGCATGATCTTTGGCGCGGGCAACGCCGTCATCGGTAATATCGGCATATCTCTAGGCAGCGCCACGAGCGTAGCCACAAGCGCATTCCTCTTTACGCCTGCTCTGCCATGGAACACGCACGGCACGCTGGGCGGCATGCCCGGCGCAATGATCATGATCGCCGGGTCCTCACCCATGTCCGCGCCGGGCAGCGTGCAGTCCGTGGGCGCGGCGGCGGGCTCCAGCACGGCCACGGGAGACAGCTCCGAGGCGGCGATCATCACGGCCACCGCAGCGGCTGACGGGTCTTCCCTGGCGTTGGCCATCAGCTTTGCCCGCATGGCGGGTCATGCCTCGGGCGTCGCGACCGCGACATTCGTCAACGGCACCGTTATCGCCGTTGCAGCAACGGGGGTCGGGTTCGCCATCGCGGCAGGCGTGATGGCGGCCTCTTATCAGGCAGTAGGGTCCTCCGCAGGATCGTCAACCAGCTCGGCTTCCGCCCAATCCTCACTCCAGTCCCTGGGCTCGGCTGACGGGTCCTCGCTGGCCTCGGGCTTTAGCTCACTGAACGCTACGACGCAGGGTCTGTCCGCCAGCTTCGGTGTGGTCAGTGGCGTAGGCACCGGCACCCATGACGGCGTCGGCTCGGCGTCGGGCGTCTCGGTCGTGTCGGGTGGGGACATCGCGTCGATCTCGGTGACGGCAAGCGCCTCGGGCTCGGCCGATGTGACCGCGACGGGCTCCACCAACACGCCCACGGGCTATGGTTCGGGCGCGGCCTACGTCACATCGGAAGGCGTCACGGCGTACCAGACGATGGGCGCTGCGGCTGGCGGGGCCACCGTCTCGGGGTCCAGCATCGTCGCCTCCTACGTGGGCGCGGCGACGGGCTCTGGGATGGCCCTGGGCCAGAGCGCCATGACCATCCCCGCTGTCGGGCAGGCGGGCTCTGTTCTCGTCAGCACGCCCGCGCTCGATGAGGTGTACGGCGGCTATCCCTTCGGCGCGGTCCCTTATGAGGGTGGCACCACGGGCTCGCCTGTCTCGGTCGTGCTGGGCGTCAGCGCCGTTATCGGTCAACTGGTCGCGCTGGCGGCGGGAACGTCGCTCGCTCAAGCCGATGGGTCAGTGACGCACGACGCTGTCGGGTCTTCCACAGGGTCCTCCACCGCCAACATGGCCATCACTTACGTGCTGGAGGGTGCGTTCTCGTCCGACAGCTACGCTGCGGGCTGGGGCATATGGGAGGACCCTACGGGGGCGACGGGCACGGTCTCGGATGCTGGGAGCGATGTCGAAGGCGTCGGCTTGACGTCTGCCAACGGTGTGGGCGTGGCGTTCGGCGTATCCGGTGATGCGGCCATCGCGGAGTACACTTTCCCTGCCACAGGTTCCTCTGTAGGAACTGTGACGATTACCGGCGTGTTCCAGAACGTGGTCATTGGCACCGGCAACGTGTACTCTGCCGGGACGGTTGTTGGCGTACCCCAGTCATTTGCGGCAGCGTCTGGTCGCGCGGATGCCGCGAGTGATTGTGAAGGAGCCGGTGCAACCGCCCTCCAGGCCGTTGGCGCGGCCTTGGGGTCGGCCGAGGTGGACGGAACGTTAGCTTGCTCGGCTAATGCCATCGCCACCTCGGCCGGTTCTTCCACAGGAACCTCGGCGCAGGTCGTCTACCTCGCGGTCAATGTCCGCAGCAACTCATTCTCGCAGGTCAGTGGCGTCAGCAGCACGGTCGTGGCGGCCGACGCCACCGCGTGGGGCGTCTCGGGCGAGGCGGCGATCTCCAACACCGGCAGCAGCAGCGTGGGCGCGGCGGCAGGCTCGGCCGCGCCGCAGGGCGTCAGCGCGCCGATCATCGTCGCGGTAGGGGCGGCGGACGGCGTTGGCGTGGCGCAAGGCGTGGGTCAAGCGCGCAAATACACCATGGGTCAAGCCTGGGGCTCGGCTTATGTTCTCGGTCTGTCTGGGCAGAACCAACGGGGGGTCGCCAGCGCCTCGGGGGTCGTTGCCGCTTCGTTCACAGGCATTGCGTCCATGGCGGCCGAGGCCCACGCGCACAGCGTCTCCTATGTCGATGGCGAGGCCAGCCAGTCCTTGAACCTCTGGCAGGCGGGCACCGCGTTCGTCTGGATCACGCCGCAGGCCCTGACAACCATAACCATCCAGGATCAAGCCAGCACCGATGTCACCGTGTCACTGTCCGCAGCCGTCACGGCGACGTGGACGGCTCCTACGGTATCTGTCACCATCACTGAGTAGGAGCACCCCATGTCTTTCGTCCGCAAGAACGCGCTCATCTTCACCGCCCTGTTCGTCCCCGCTGACGGCACGGTGACGCAGCCCACCGAGGCCAACGCGGTTTTGAAATTCAAGAACACCTCGGGCGCTCTCACACAAGTTGTTATCGCATTGACCTACAACCCAACAAATAATAACTGGGTAGGGGTCTGGGATAGCTCATCGGCAAGACAGGGCAACGTGGATTGGATGATCTACGGTGAGGGCTCTCTAGTAGCCGCCGCGCAGGGTTCCTTCCAGATCGACGCGAATAGCGCGAATAACCTGTGAAGGATCATCATGGACGCGAACCAAGTCGTGCAGTGGTTGAAGGACAACACCACCGCCCCTGTCGCGTCCTTACTCTCAGGGCTTGGCGTGTTTGTGCTCACAGTGACCCGGTATGCCTACAACGCGCGCCGCGATCAGATCAAGGATGAGAGTGACGCCAAGGACAAGAAGGAGGCCGACCACAAGGAGCAGATGGACGCTGACCGCACCACGGCGGACAGCATGACCAAGCGGTTCCAGGCCCTGATGGATGGCTACGAGGGTCGTATTCGGGACCTTACGGAAGAAGTAACGGGTCTGAGGATCGAGGTGAAGAACCTGCGTAAAGCCTTGGATCAGCGCACGCGAGCCTGTATGACGTGTGTTGTGTACCAGAGGCTCCAAGGAGCCGACGGGTTGACGAATGAGGGACTGATCAATGGCCCAGCCGCAGCCAAATGAGGAAGACCCGTCCGTCGTACTGGACGGCTTCGATGGCATGCGCAACACTGTGGACCGTGCCGACCTGGGTCCACGCGATCTTGCAGGAGCAAAGAATGTCGATCTCGATGATAAAGGCAAAGTTCGCCGCCGCAGGGGCTACACTAAGGTGGCCGCAGGTGACTTTCACTCACTATTCACGTCGGACGATGGGGTCGTCTACGGCGTTAAGAACGCCGATCTGGGCATTATTAACCGCGACTATAGTCACCGCGTACTTCTCAGTGGCGTTGGCGGTGATCCTACTACTGGGGCTCAACCCCTGGCGTATGCCCAGGTGGGCAAGAATATTTATTTCTCCGGTGATGGTGGAACTGGGATCATTGACACAGGTTCTCAAGCTGTAGGTCCCTGGGGCGAGGCGCAGGATCGGTGGGTTTCGCCGGTTGTGGACCCATCGTCCACGCTGCCGCCCGTCGCGGGCCGGTGGCTCTCGAAGCCGCCCGTGGGCCGCTTCCTCGCCTATTTCAATGGCCGCATCTACCTCGCGGTCGGCCGCGTGCTCTGGTTCACTGAGCTGTATCTCTACAACTACGTGGACCACACCAAGACCTTCATCCCGTTCGAGACCGACATCACCATGATCGGTGTGGTCAGCGATGGGCTCTACATCGGCACCGCCGATGGCGTCTACTTCCTGCAAGGACCTGCGCAACCATTCAAGCGCACCAAGGTGATGGACAGCCCGGTAATCCCAGGCTCCGCGATCTCGATCCCGGCCGAACTGGCGAACCCGCCGCAAGTCGGCGTCATGCCCGACACGCCGCTCCAGGTCTCCGTTGTGTTCCTAACCACCACCGGGTTCTGCGTCGGCAAGGAGCAGGGCGAGTGCTATAACTTGACCGAGGCGAAGTTCACCTTCCCCGACGCGCTCCGGTCGGCCGCGTTGTATCGTCGTCAGGACGGTGTTAATCAATACGTCGCAGTCAATGACAGTGGGGGTTCCCCCACCAACTCTGCGCGGTTCGGGGATTTCTTGGATGCGCAGATCATCCGAGGTGGTGCTTCCTGGCAAGGGCCAGTGGAGAATATGCGGTTCACTGACACGTTTGAAGCAGACCTGCTGTAAGGAGATAAGCCATGAACTTTGAGAAAAATGCCTCGGGTCTGCTCGTGCCCGACAACAAGATCGAGATGAACCGGCTTAAGGAGAAGCTCCGCGTCCTCTTGGGTGGCCGCTACGATGGCCAGATCATCCGGGACGGCGAGGTCATTGACGAGTTCAGTGACCACAACCTCGTCACCAACGAGGGCCTGAACGCCACGCTGAACATCATGCTGGGCGCGGCGACCCAGATCACGAGCTGGTATATCGGCCTGTTCACCGGCAACTACACCCCGGTGGCCACCGACACCGCCACCAGCCTGCCGGGCAATTCGACGGAATGCACGGGCATCACGGCGTCCTCGCGCCCACAGTGGCTGTGTTCCGCCGCAATCGGTCAGGTGATCTCGAACGCGCTGTCCAAGGCGACGTTCACATTCAACGCCACCCAGTCCATCTACGGCGGCTTCCTGGTCTCCACGGCCACGATCGGCGGCACGGGCGGCACCTCCTTCTCGGCCGCGCAGTTCGCGACCCCGAAGAACGTCGTCAACCTCGATCAGCTCCTGCTGACCTATACAGTCAACGCCCTCGGGGCCTAAGACGTTGGGGTCGGCGTGACCGACCCCACTCACCGGCCAGGGAGCGTCCCATGAGCATGTTCTATGATTATCTCACGGACCAAGCCAGGATCGGCGTGACCGACACCGAGACGATCACCTATAACCTGAGCCCTTCCGACAATGTCCGTCTCTACGGCTTGGCGGCGGGATGTTACGGCCTGACCATCAACGCCAACCTGACACTCAGCGACCCTCTATCCTACAAGTGGGTCGCCGGGGCCGCCATGAACGAGGTGCTGCGGCTGCGCAGCACGACCACCCCGAAAATGCTCTGGAGCGTCACGGCGCTCGATGTCGCCAAGATCGCGGCCGGGATCGCCGTGGGCATGCCCGCCTATCTCTCGGCTGGCGTCACGCTCCAGTCCATTGTGCAAGTGGTCCATGCGGTGATCCTCGCGCAGAAGATGTTCTTCGGCGTCACGGGCGAGGTGCAGGTCAAGTTCGGCCAGACCATCGCGGACGGCATCCGGCTCAACGCCGCGTTCGCCCAGTTCATGAATATCTCGCTGGACGAGAACCTGTCGCTGGCGACGCTCTCCACGTACCGCTATCAGGCCGTGACCAGCATGAGCGACAACGTGCGGCTGATCACGCTGCTCAGCGACACGATCAGCTTCAACGTGACCATGCAGGAAGGCGTCGAGATACAGGACGACAGCCTACTCAACATGATCTTCCAGGGCGACCCGCTGCTGGAGCGCATCCTGCTCGGCGCGCTGTACGTCTCGCCCGACGGCAACTTCACGACGTGGGCGATCAACACCCGCACCAACTCGGTCAGTGAATATGAGAACTGGGCGTTCAACTCGTTCGCACCCATGGGTCACAAGTACGTCGGGGCCAACCAGTACGGGCTGTACGAGCTGAACGGCGAGACCGACGACGGCGAGAACATCATCGCCATGATCGAGACCGGCCTGATGCAGCTCGCGGGCACCAAGCTGGCGGGCATCAAGGGCCTCTACCTCGGCATGAAGGTGTCGCAGGGCGACAACACGTTCTTCATCAAGCTGGCGGCGGGCGACGGGCGGGAGTACGTCTATCGCATCATTTCGCAGCCCAACCAGATGACGACCAAGGTCAATGTCGGCAAGGGGCTGCGCTCGCGCTACCTCTCGTTCAAGCTGATCAGCACCGGCCCCGACTTCAATCTGGACACGGTCGAGTTCGTGCCGATGATCGGGAAGCGCAGGGTCTGATGTTCAATCCAGGGTTCCAGCTCCCCGGCCGCGTCGGCACCGATGTCGCGGAGCAGAACCTCCAAGCCCCGCCGATCCTACGCACCGAGATCAAGGCCAGCGATAAGTGGTTCCAGGCCAACGGCAGGACCGCCTCGGATGTGGCTGAGCGCATCGTCGCCGCGCGTGCGGGCCAAATCCATCAGTTCTGGCAGGCGCAGCAGCAGAATTACAACGCGGGCGTCGTGAAGATCGTCAGCAGGGCGCTGAGCCTACCGCAGCTCACCATTCGCTACGACGCGATACAGGGCACGCAAATCCTCACGCTGACCGTCTATCCCGAGAGCAGCCCCCCGAAGGTGGGCGAAGCGGTCATAGACATCAACCTGGATGGGTACATCGCGTTCTTCCACCACGAGCTGTTCTACCCACACAACAGGAACCCCGACGGTTCGCTCTATGTCTCAGGACCCTATGACCTATTCATCAACGGCTACCTCGTGCTGACCGACATGAAGATCGAGAACCTGGACAGTTGTTGGATCGTGATGATCGGAGACACCGCGCTGCAACTGCCTTCGATCCATGACAAAGAGAACCCGCTCAAGCTGTTGGCGGGCAGCGTGCCGGATCGCGGCACCATCAAGGAGGTGCAGGGCACCCAGTTCGGCGTGATGATCCCTGCCCACAAAGACCTGCCCGGCTACTTCGTGTTCGACTGGGGGGATGGGTTGAACCCCGACAATTACGCCATGGACAACAACGCTGGCCCCTGGGCGCATCACTCCACGGGACCCACCAGGATCGTGCGCGGCATTCACTTCGCGGACCCGACCAAGTGCCCGCTCAATCCCACGGGCGACAACCTGATCACGATCCAACCCAGTGATGGGGGGAAGCCCGGCCCGTTCGCTTACGATGCGAATGACGACTATGTGCTCGCGGAGTTCTTCGACCGTCAGTCGATGCGTGTCGTACAGTCCACGCACAAGTACCCCCAAGCGCCCGGACGTACAGTGACCACCAACGACAAGCCGCTCTACTGGGAGCAGGACATGCGTAGGGTCATGCTGACGAACTCCACATCCGCATCCACCGGGGGCGGTAGCGGCACGCTGGAGGTGGACCTCACGCCCGCCAAGACGTACCCGCTCGCGGCTGCTCTGGGGGAGCCGCCGAGCCCGGGATCGGCGTATTATACCCCGCCCACGTCGAACATGAACACGCTCTGGCAGGCATATTCTGATAAGAACGCCCAGTACATAAAGAATACTACCGCTTACTCGAAGATACTCAGCGCCGCCGTGCAGGCTTACGAGCAGGCTAATCTAAATTATATTAAGGCGTCGTGGCCAAGCGGCTCACTGATTACATCGTTCTTCTTCTACATCCACAACGCAGCTCCCGCAGGTCCCGACGCGCAGGCGGCTCTCGACGCAACCACTGCGGAGGGCGTCGCGGCCACGGCGTTCCAGTCGGCCCAGACTTACACCCCAGACTACACGACCAAGGCCGCGGCATGGGTGGCCGCCGCCACCGTGGCCATGACCGCCGCCAAGACATCCTTCCAGTCGCTCGCGGCCGAGACGCCCAGCAGTGGCCCGGTGCAGGCCGCGCTGGCGGTCAACATCAATCTGGCCAACGTCCGGCTCTCAACGCTGACCGCCTACATGGCCGCGGCGGGCGACGGCGGACCCCAGCCCCCGACCGCGCCCGCATTCAGCTCGGCGGGTGGCGTGGGTATCGCCAACTTCCGGTATCGAACGTTCACCGTGGCGGCCGATAACACGTTCACCTTTGACCAGTGGAACTTCTAGCGGTATCCTTGTCCACCAGGAGTTTGCAGCATGTCGATTGACACCCCTACCGCCCTGATCCCGCAATGGGGCGACAGCTCATCCATGACCCAGCTCTCGGGCACGCTCATCGCGAACACCAACTCCTATGTCGATGCTTTGAAGTCGGCGGCCGATAACCTCTACCCGCCCGTCATCAACATGCCGAACCTCGCGCTGCCGGGCGCGCCGATACCAATCACGGTGCCGCTGCCCGCGCTGATCGACGTGACGTTCAACATGCCCAGCGCGCCCGGCGCGTTCAACGGCACGCTGAACATCGGCAACTTCATGCCCGCGCCGTTCAACACGCCGTCGCCGTCGCTGAACTTCGGCACCGCGCCCGCCCAGTTCAGCGGGTCGGTCCCGGCCTCGCCGCCGATCGACCTGAATTTCGTGTATCCGACCGTGGCGCTCAGTCTGCCCACGGCTCCCCAGCTCATGTCACTGACCAATGTGACGTTCAACCCCTTGGTCATTCCCACGTTCGACGTGACGGTCCCTGACCTGACGATCAGCCCGCCCAGCGTATTCACATACGTGGAGGGTGCCTTCTACACCAGCACCGAGCTGAGCGCCGTGCAGGCGTCGCTCATGAGCGCGCTCACGGACAACACCGACACCGGCCTGAGCGCGGCGACGCAGCAGGCGATGTGGGACGCCGCGCGTGAGCGCGAGCTGCGGCAGCAGGCCGCCAGCGTCCTTGCGCTCGATCAGATGGAGAGCCTGGGTTACGCCTTCCCCGCTGGCGTCTATCTCGACGCGCGCATCAAGATCGTGACCGAGACCAACTACACCCTCGCGGGCCTCTCGCGTGAGATCATGGTCAAGCAGGCCGAGCTGCGGCTGGAGAACGTCGTCAAGGCGCGTGACGGCGCGGTGCAGCTTGAGAGCAAACTGATCGACTACTATAACCAGATCGCGCAGCGTACATTCGAGGCGGCGAAGTATTATACCGAGGCCGCCGTCCAAATCTACAATGCGCAGGTCACGATGTTCCAGGCCCGGCTGGAGGGCTACAAAACCCAGGCCATCGTCTATGACACCCAGGTCAAGGCGATCGAGGCGCAGGTGGAGGAATTGAAGGCGCAGATCGCGTTCGAGCAGACCAAGGCCGAGATCAACACCGCGCTAGTCAACCAGTACAAGGTGCAGGTGGACGCGGCGCTGGCCAACTTGGAAATCTTCAAGACGCAAGCCGAGATCATCCAAATCCAGGCCAGCGTGGAGAAGATCAAGGTCGATGTTTTCAGCGCGCAAATCCAAGCCTACGTGGGTCAGGTCAACGCCTACACCGCGCAGGTCGAGGGCTACAAGGCCGGGATCGAGGCGCAGACCGCGATCGAGAACGTCTATAAGACCCAGGTCGAAGCCTACTCGATTGAGGTGGAGGCGGGCGTCAAGCAGGCCGAGGCTCTGATCGAGCAGTACAAGGGCCAGATCGAGGCGTACACCGCGCAGCTCGAAGCGTACAAGGCGTCACTCCAGGCGCAGGTCTCGCTCGCGCAGAGCCAGAACCTCTACAACACTTCCGAGGTGGAGCTGTATAAGGGTGAGGTCAGTGGCGTTAGCGCCTATAACCAAGCCCTCACCTCACAGTGGGAGGCGATCGTCAACGAGCAGGTCCAGATCGCGGGCGTCGCCGTCAAGGCGGCCGAGGCGAACGCGCAGATGTATATCTCGGCGCGCGGGCTCTCGCTTGACGCGGCGAAGGTCGGGGCGCAAGTCATGGCCCAACTGGGTGCCGCCGCGCTCAATACGATCCACTGGATGAACAGCTCGTCCTGGTCGCTCAGCGACAGCCTGTCCGTCAGCCAGTCGAACAGCACATCCACCAGCACCAACACCAACTACAACTCTAGCGTCTAAGGAGAGCACCATGCCCGCACCCCCCGGCTTCGAGGAAATGCTGAACAACAAGTATGCTCAGCAGCAGCAGCAGATTTCGTCCGAGAGCAACTTGCGCGCGGCTCAGGCCGCCGCGATCCCGATTGACACCCAGTCGCAGGCGCAGCTCCGCGCCGCCACGGCGAACGAAACCAACATGCGCGCCAGCACGCTTCAACCGTTGGCGCAGGCGTCGATAGCGGGCACCATGGGTGGCGTGGGCGAGGCGGCTGCACGCGCGAACTACTACAACACCGAGGCGCGAACCGCCAACACCAACATCGGAAAAGACCTGAGCGGGTATAACGACACGATCCTTGGGCATGTGCATGGGCTGATGTACCCGAACAAGCCGCAGGGTCAGTCCGCCCCGGCCGGACAATATTCAGCTCAGACGCCGGACCCCAACAGCTTCGGTGCGCCCGACGCGGGTCAGGGCACTTCCGTCTTGGGCTATGGCGGCCAGAGCCTCGGCGGCGGCACGCTCCAGCCCGGCGCGTACAGCAAGACCGGCAAGATCAGCTTGGAGGGTGGCGACGACGGCGCGGATCAACCCTACGGCCCGGCCGCCAGTCACTTGTCCAAGGGCACCACTAAGGTCCCTGGCAAGACCCCACCCAAGAACGCAGCCACCACTGACACGGTGCCCGCCATGCTCACTCCCGGTGAGGCTGTGCTGAACAAGCACGCGGCCGAGCTGGTGGGTCGCGACAAAATCCAGGCGATCAACAGAGCGGGCCTCGCGGTCAAGGCTGGCAAGGGCATGCCCGCCAGCAAGGGTCCCGTGAAGAAGTTCGCTGACGGCACCGCCGACGTACCCGAGCGGATGGTCACTCCCCCAATAGTCGCAAGCAGCGGGTCTACCGTCACTCTCGGCTATGGGGGTGGCCCCATGAACCGCGTCCAAGACCCGGATGGGCACCAGACTTATCTGCGTCAGGGTATGACACTCGATCAGTTCGATAAATCGACCGAAAACATGCGCAAGGCGGTCAGAGGCCGAGACGACGCCATAAACAACGCCCCGAAGATGATGGGTCGATACGCCGATGGCGTCGCGAGCGTGCCGTCACTCTGGACGGCCGCCCAGACCCAGAACCCGCAGCCCAACACAGGGATCACCACGATGGCCCCGGTGTCGAAGGCGGCCGGGTCACAGTCAGGCAAGATCGAGGAATCCCCCCGCAAGTACGCCAAGGGCACCGCGCGCGTGCCCGACGCCTTCTACACCAAGAAGGGGCTCGCGCCGCTCAAGCCGCAGACCCTGGCCAACGGCAGCCACAACGTCATGCCCGGCAAGAGCGCCAAGACGGGACCCGCACCCAAGGGGCTCACGGCGGCGCTGGCGGCCATGCAGGCGATGCAGGCGCAACAGCCTCAAACAGGGGCTCAGCCCCTAGCCCCAACGCCTCCTTCGGCGCTGGGTGGACGCGGCATGGTCTAAGGAATATTCGGCTTCGCAACTGGCATACCTGGGGGCTGCTTCGGCAGCCCCTTTCGTATCGGCACGACATTGGCGGCGGGGGCAGGTCGGGATGTGACAGGTGTCACAACACCGCCGATCGCGGACAGGATGATGGTGAAGCAGTTCGAGCGGCCCTTCGCGAGGTCAGTGTCCCTGCCGAGGGTGAACTTGACGTCCATGCGCCCCACGACGCCCGCCCGGTGCAGCGCGGTAATGATCGCCGCCGCGTTCTTGTTCTTGTGGTTGCACCAGTCCCTGAACGCATCCTTACGCACGTAGACGACCTGGGCCTCGATGTCCAAGTGAGCTTTGATCTCCTTGAAGCTCTTCAACTCACGCAGCTCAGTGAATGGATCAAGGGGGCTGTAACGACAATGGTTCACACGCACCATTTCGCCGTCAATGTGTTCGAGGTACGAGCTAACGATCCCGGCGGGGTCGAGCTGTTGGACTTCGTCCCCAATCGACAGGCGCATAGTTGGGATCGCTTCCGTGGTCAGCCACTGCACGATCTTGGAGATGTTGAACGGGATCAGCCCCGCCTTCTTCCCGATGCGGCCAGCGGTGATCGCGGCGGCGGAAATAGATGACAGGTAACGCTCGGCTGGGTCGAGCTTCCACATCGTATCGAATTGCTCCGTCTGATCGTTCACAGCCTTACGAACGATGTCCACATGAGGCATAATGCCCTTAATGAACACCTCCCCAATGTGGCCATGGTTCATGTCGAGATCGCGGAGGAACGCGTCGGCCGCCACCTTGTCGCCGCCCACGATCTTGACCATGGGTATCTCGAACACGCGCACCGCGCCCGCAATGCCCGCGCTGTTGTCCACCGACAACAGATGGTGGAGGGAGTTGTTGGAGGTCACGATGGCCAGCATGGACTTCGCCTCGGCGCGCGAGGGCTTCGGCGTGCCATCTGGGTTCAGCCGCCCTCTATCCTGATACTGGCTGACATGGAACACGAACGCCCTGATCTGCTCCGGCGTTAGGTTGGTCATCTCGTCCAGGCATAGCGGCAGGTTGGCCAGCGTGATCGCGCGGGTGTTGCGCGCGTTATGCGTGGACCCATCCTGCGTCGCGTCGATCACATAGTCCTTCGGCGGGCCGTACAGCGCGGCGGCGGCATAGAGCGTCGTGGACTTCGATGCGCCGCTATCGCCCGACAGCGAGACCACCGCGCCACCCAGTCCAGTGGCGAACATCAGCGGCGACGCGAGCCCGCACAAGATCGCGAACTGCTGCCTGAGATATTTGTCGTCGTTGTAGAACTCCAGGTTCTTGACCTGCGCGGCGAGCGAGCCTTTGGTGCGGACCCACAGACCAGCCGACTGGGCGATGCCACTCAGTGATGTGGGGTGCTCGGTGCCGTCGTCACAGAACATCTTCGTGGGCATGATGAACCGCGTATGCCCGTCGGTCCAGCCGAGGTGATCGTACTGCTTGTTGGCGCGCTGGTGCTCTTGGAGGCGTCGGATATAGGCGCTCATGAAGTCCCTCACATTCGTCAGATACTTTGGTTGGATATACACCCCATGGTTGGTCAGGGTGGAGGATAGCGCACGCTGATCATAGATGTCCTTGTTGAGCATCTTGATTACGATGTGGCCTTCTTGCGGCAGCTTGGCGATCCAGATCGAGAACGCCATCTCCAACTCTGTCTTTTTATAGTCCGCGATCGGGAAGAAGTCGTATTGCAGGATGGTGGGAGTGTGGACCTTCTTCTCCTTGTCAGTGTACTTATACTGGATACCCGCGCTGACACGCGACCATGGGGCAGGCGGCTCCACAATCGAGCTGGTTGACGATAGCGTCATCAGCGTGGGTGGCAGCACGGGCGGCGGCGCGGGGGTCGCGTCCTTGGCCCGGTTGGCGATGATGAGTGGGTTGTGACCCTTGGCCGCCAGTGGGCATGTGGCGCACGCCGAGGCCGCGCCGAACACCTGATCGAGCTTTTTGCAGGACGGCGGCCCGTCCGACTTCGAGTTGAACTGCGCCACCTTGGCGTCGGTATCGGCGGGGTTGTAGCTGGCGTGGCCGCTGCTGAAATGGTGCATCAGCTCGTAGCCGCCGCGCGTGAACTGGATCAACCCAAGAGAGTTATACCAGATCGGCTCGGGCACCACGCCAAGGCTGTTGGCGAAGTAGCGCGCGTTGCCGCACGCGTCGTATAGTTCCTCGAAGCCGGTTACACGGCCATCGTATACAGCCGGTCCGATCTCGCCGGGCTTCCGATCGCCGGGTGTAGCACCAGCACGCTCGTGCGGTCCACTGACCTCAGAGATGTGGAATTGAGCAGCCAGTGATTTAATCTGGTCAATGAATGCAGCATTGGGTGAGACCTTTCCGTCATGGAGGACTTCGACAGGGCGCTTCTGGCCACCCTTCAAGTTGAACGTGCCCGCGACGCGCAGCACGCTGGATTGATCCGTGGTGCGCATGGGGTCATGACGCATGCCGAAGTAGAGCGCCAACCCATGCAGCAGGCCCGCGATGGTCCTCCACTTCAAGGAAGGGATCGCATCCGCGATCGTCCAGTAGACATGGAACCCGCCGCCAGAGGAAGTGACCAGAGGATCAGGCAGACCTGTCACGAACAGGAACATCTGGAGATCACTGAGCGCCTCGTCACGAGTCTGGTACTTGCCTTCCTCGGGACCAATGTCGAGATCGAAAAAGAACGCGCGGCTCTCTTTCATGTTGGCATGGGTGCGATACTCCTTCGCGCCCAGCTTGCCTGTCTTACGATTGAGCTTGTTTGGGTTTATGATGAATGGCTGCTCAAGCGTGTGGACCGCGAAAAAGATGTCCTTCGTATCCCGATTGTTCAGGACGTAGCTCATGGCTTCGCTGAACGTGTCCACCACCTTATGCGCGTAGACGCTCTTGGTGGTGCCGGGGATGGTGAACGGTATGGCGAGGCAGTATGGCCCCACCTTGGGCCAGACCGCCGTCAGGAACTCACGAGTGTTCATTGACCCAACCCCTCAGAGCACACCCGCACGGTCGCGCTCAATGATCATGCACTTGAACAGGATCAGGTAGACAAGTAGGTCATCCACCCGTCCCGAGATGGGCTCCATCCGTTCGCGGGTCTTACCTGTGGTCAGGTCGCGGATGTAGGTGCCGATTGCGTCCCAGTGCTTGGCCGCGTAGACGCCCCAGATCACCTCCATTGGGAGACCCAGGTTCGCGCCGTTGCGGCGGAAGTTATCGAGGCGGTCATGGTCGCCAGCGTACTCGCCACCCTTCAACGCGCCCAGTTTCTTGATCTGCTCGACGCTGCTCTCAATGACCTGAGCGTATTCTTTATGTGTGAACATTTACAGAACTCCTGAGACGACTGCGCCCCAGCCAGGGCCAGGGCGCAGATTACCGGGAAGGCTTACGAGCGGCTAGACGCCGATCAATCGTCTTCCCAGTCCGTCAGCAGGTCCGCAACGCCCTTCGGCACAGCGCCAGTGACGGCGGGTGCCGTCGCAGCGCCCTTGGGCTTCGCAGCGGACTGCTTCGCCGGGGGCTCGTCCTCATCTTCATCGACCGGGGGCTTGGCCTGCTTCGCCGGGGGCGCGGCAGCTTCGACCTTGGCCTTGGCCTTCTTCGGCGGCGCGACCGGAGCCGGGGCCGCGACCTCCGCGTCTTCCTCGTCCTCGGCCTCCGCAGCGGCCAGCGCCGCCGCAGCCTCAGCAGCCGCCTTCTGCGCCGCAGCCACCGCCGCCGCGCGCTTCGGGTTGGCGGTAGCGACCGGCTTGGCCGCGTCCGCCTTGGGCGACGCCTTGGACGGGGGGATCACCTCGTCCTCGTCCTCATCAGCCGGGGCCGGGGCGGCCTTGGCCTTCGGCGCGGCGACCTCGGCCTTGGGCTTGGCCTTCGGCGCGACCGGGGCCGGTGCGTCCTCGTCTTCCTCGTCCTCGGGCAGCGCCTTGCCCTTGGGTTCCGCTGCGGTCTCACTGACCGTCCAGGACCCATGCAGGAGCTTCTTGGTGTCTTCCTCGGCGGCCAGAGCGGCGACGCGCTCAAGCTGCTCGGGGGTGGCCCAGCCGCCCGCCTTGAACAGTATCTTCGGGTACTCCGTCGTGTCGAACTTGAGCTTGGTGATCACCGCGCCCGTGTTCTTGATCCCACGCGTCCGCAGGTAATCCAGATACTGCTGAAAGGCGTACCAGTCCTTGGCCTGATTTTCCTTATCGTCTTTGGCCCAGATCGAGGTGATCGACAGCTTCAAGCGCAGCGGCACGATCGCATCGAGCTTGGGTGTCACGGCCAGCATCTGGTACGCGGCGCAAGCCGCCGCCGTGGTCTTGTTGTCGTCACTGACCTTGGTGCCCTTGATCGACATCGGGCAGCCATCGCACTTGGACGCTTGCGGGCTCTCGACAGTGACGTGGGGCTTAACGCCATCGTCTGACCAGCACGCCGGGGGCTTGACGTTGTCGCGGTCCCACGGCCCTTCGTAGTAAGCGCGTCCACGCTTCTGGGCATAATCCAGGATGTGGACGCTCAGGATCGAGACGTTGATGTCGTCGCCGTCCTCGTTCTTGCGGGTCAGGACCTTCTTGTCGCCGTCGATTGTGATGGCCCACGCCTTGCCCGCGAACGTCAACTGGTTCGTGGTCTGCTTGTCCGCGACGTTCTGGTGCTCAGGAGCATCGAGGAACTTCGCGATATGGGCAGGCATCTGGTCGGGGTTAAATAGTGCTACTTCTTTGGCCATAACTATAATCTCCCAGGATATTACGCTTTGCGCACGCCGACTTCATACTTCTTGAAAACGCTGACGCCGGGCGGCAATGCGTCATCGTTCTCTTCCATATAGGTGGCGATGAACGTGCCCTTGATCCGCTTCTCTAGCGCATCGAAGGCGTCGTTCTCCTTCACCCAAGCATAGAAAGCGCCCCAGTCCGAAGCCTGGGGGATAATCTTCGCCTTGCGGAACACGGTGCCCGCGTCGGTCTTGACGGAATTGATACCTTCATCGTTCATGATACTCTGCATGAAGTTGGTCAATTCCTCTAGGTCGCCTTTGTACTTGGCCTCCTTGACGTTCCACGCCTCTTGATCAGCCTTGTACTTAGCCTTGATCTTCTGGTGGACCGTGACCAGCTTCTCCCAATTCACGGCCATGTCTGTTTCCTTTCAGTAGGTGATGGTGTCGAACAAATCCAGGATCGTCTTCTGGTTCAACCTCTTGGTGTCAACCATCCGGTAGATTTCCCACTCCAACGGATGTGCCCCTAACCTCACTAGCGTCATCTTCCGGGTTTGTCCAGCCCTGTTGAAACGCTCGATGACCTGCTCGTATTCGTCACCGCTGTAGATGGGGGCATAGAACGCCGTCACGTCGGCCACGGTCAGGTTCAGTCCATGCGACATGACCCGAGGGTGACAGAGTAGCGTTTGTGGGTGCTCTTCGTGCTTGAACTGGTTAATGATCTGATCGCGCATCTTGGGCGACACGTCGCCGTTGATGACCCCGACCGTATGACCATGTGCTTCCAGCTCCTGCGCGAGGGTGCGAATTATCCCCTTGAAGGGCACGATGACAATAGCCTTGGCGGCGGCCTCATCCAGCACGTCCTCCAAGTCGCGCAACCGCTTCTTGTGATCCAACAAGATGTAGTCGCTTGACGCCGGGTCCTTGATCACACCACACAATATCTGGCGTAGCTTATTTATTTTGTCTGCGGCGTTGACAGCGGTGATCTGCCCATGCGCCATGTCAATGACCAGCTCCTTTCTCATTTGCTCGAATAACTGGGTCTGCTGCTTCGACATCGAGGTCTGACGGTTCTCGGTGACGACGGGCGGGAGGTCGATGCAGTCCTTCTTCAAGAACCGCACGGCGGGGCGCAGCGCGGCGTAGGCTTTGTCCTTAGCGTCCTTCTTCGGCACCCAGCGGTGCTCGCTCACCTTGAGCATGGTCTCGCGCTGGAACGAGCCGAACCACCTCGGCACCTTCGACTTGTCGATCAGGCGCGCGAGCGCCCACGCATCGGTGGGTGCGTTCGGGCAGGGGGTCCCCGAGATCAGCCACACGCGCTTCTTCTTCTCCACAAGCCATTCCAAGAACTTGTACTTGTCAGTGAGACTGTTCCTGAACATTGAGACCTCATCCACGATAATGAGGTCAATGTCCTTGCGGCGGCGAATGCACTTGACCACCTCCGTCAGCACCACGCCGTCATGATTAACGACGTAGAAGTCCAGCGGGCTCGACAACACCTTGAGCCGGTGCTCCATTGAGCCATGCACGATCCCGCAGGTCCGGTGCATCAGGGTGTCGAAGATGTCCTGCTTCCACACGGTGTCCATCGTGGACATGGGCGAGAAGATCGCCGCGCTCCGCACCTCCCCTACCGACATCAGATAGTCGGCCGCCCAGAGCGCCGATGCGGTCTTCATGGTGCCCATCTCGGACAGGTTAAAGCACTTGTCGTTGAGGGTTAGGAAGTCCGACATCAGGCGCTGGTGATCGAATGGGCTGTACTTACCCGGCCATGGGTACTGATATTGGATCGGGCTGGGCACGTCATAACCCAGGTTGCGCAGCACACGGGTGCTCTCCATCGTGTGCTTGACGGCGAGATTATAGTCGGGGTGGGCCAGCGATTTGCTAAACTTGGGGATCAGTGACTGGATGTAGGCGGGGTCGCTGACGTTGAGCACCACTGACTTGGTGGGTTCGTGGATGAGGACCATTAGTTAGGGACCTTCGTCTCACTGGCGTGCAGTATGTACAGGCCGTGTAGCTTGTCGGCCAGGACCATCACGCAACTATCGCAGACGATTATGTCCCGCGTCTCGTTGGTGAACGCATAGTCCAGGCTGTTGGGCGGGCGCTTGCAGAAGTTGCAGCCGGGCTGCGCTCCTGAGAATTGCACGATTGTGGTTTGTCTCGGGTCATCCATTGTCGCCTCACCAGTATCCAGATCACTGTGCCGAAGATCACCAACATGATCAGGGCGAGCCATGGGCCGCCATCGCTCGCCCGAACCATGTCAGAACTTCCTTGTCATTTCCTTGATCGCGTTGAGCATGACCGCGCCATCCTCGGGCGAGGTCTTGCGATTGTGTGACACCTCGATCATAGACCGATCCAGCGCGGCGAGGAAGCCCGCGAACACCGGGAGGTTGTCATTGTCCACGACGAACGCGAAGTGTTCCTCGGCGGCCACCGACGTGAGGAAGCCCTTCTGCACCTCGGTCGGGTCCTCCTTGTCGTCGCGCTTACCCTCCACGACCATGAACATGCCCTTCTTCACGGCATGGATGTCACTGATCCCCGACTTGGCGTAGCTGTTCATGGGGACATTCCACCAGAACCACTCATGCTCAGTGAGGTAGTTCCTGATCTTGACCTTCACGTCACGCTCCAGGACGCGGCGGTCTTTCTTCCGCTTAGGCATCTGGCTCATGTCAGGCGACCTTGGGTTGGATGTGGTTGTTGAGGCGCGTCTCCAAGTCGGACAGCTTGGATAGCGACGCCGCGACGGTCGCGTTGAACGTGCTGGTCAGCTCGTCCAGTTCGAGCCGCATGAGGGCGATGTCATCCCGCAGCGTCTGCACGACTGGGTCCTCGGCCAGCTCGCCATACGCCTCGCGACGTGTCTTGATGATGAGATCGACGTGGGTTCCGATTTCATCCGCGATCTTCCGGTCACTCCACCCAGCGCGGTAAAGCCGCTTGGTCTCATCGAAGTGGTCATCGAGGAATTGAAAGATTTTCCGGTTCAGTTTGGGGTCGGGGCCGATGTGGACTTTGCTCATCTGTCTCTCCAGTTCAACACATACAGGGCATCTAGGCGGGCGCTTGTCGCTGACATCCCACCCACGCTTGCGCACATCGGCAACCATGGATTGGGGTGGCATGTCCTGCGAGAAGCCGAACTGCGTGTCTCTGTCGCAGGCGGCGCAATGCAGGGTCCACTTCTTCTGGTGGTTCGGCCCGGCCATGGTTCGATGAAGGCCGTAGGGCAGGGCTTCCGCTTCAATACGTTGGATAGTTACATTGGCCATGTCGATCACCTTTCCTTGGCGTATGGGGAGGATTAGCGCATCCTCAATCGACATGCCTTTCTTGAGCCGATAACGAATGGCTGTGTATGGCATGCTGAACTGGGCGCACCACTCCGTCAGGTTCTTGGTCTCATCACCGATTGTGTGAAGTGTCTCTCTCATGGTCGCTTACACCTTCTGTTTTTTGGGCCTCCAGTGATCGCACTTAGTTACGGGACACCAACCATGGCACAACCCAGAGGTCCGGGGCTGCCACACGTCGGCCTTGAACGCCTCGGCATACTGCCTCAGGTCGCCAAGCACCATGCCCCAGAGCATGGGTATCTCATCGCGGTTCCAGACCTTGCGGCTCACGGTCTGGTCCACAGTCCAATAAAACCGCGCGTCAACGATGTTGACGTTTGGATGGCTGGCGAATGTGTGGACGGCGTTGATCGCGAGCTGTGACCAGTCCTCCTTCTTCTTGCCTGTCTTGTAATCAACCAGCTTCGCCGCGCTCTCGTCCGGGTTGATCTTCTCGTAATCCATGACGCCTCTGTACCAGACGTCACGGGAGAAGTAGTCACTGATCGGCAGGGCGCGCTTGTCGAGCGCGATGCGGCGCTCCACCATGAACGTGCCCGGCCATCCCTCCATCGTCTTCATGAAGGGCTCGTGTATCCTCAGGTCGAGCGGCAGGGGCTGTCTGATCCCCTGCCGATCTTCAAACGCCTTGTGGACGTTAAGGCCCCAGAGCTGCTGCGGGCCTTTGACCTCGGGCGGCAGGTCCTTGAGCACCCGTTTGTGGTGGTACTGCTTCGGACAGTTCTTGAAGTCGCTGAGCGCGCTATGGCTCCAGGGCAGGGGTTTCACTTACTTGCTCTCCTTGGGTTCCCACGACCGGATCAGCGCATGCTTCTCCTTCTGCTTCGCCCTGATCTTGGCGGACATGCCGGGGCTACGGATACGTTGTAATTCTTCACGAGCGCAGGCGAACATGGTCTCCCCATGCGCCGCGCTCAGGGCCGCCAGCGTCACCATGACGCCGCCAATCCCCTCATGCACCTCACCATTCGGACGGTTGAGCACCCAGTGCATTGTGTTGAAGATGTCCTCGGGCGACAGGACGCGAGTGGCTCGGGCCAGCTCGACGGCTTCCTCCAGAAACCTGAACGACCGCTCACGCTTGTCATCGAGCGCGTTCGCGTCGAACGTGTCAATGACCCAGTTGGTGACGGATATTTGGAACCCGCCAGCGTCGTCCACGCTTCCGTAATGCCCGTTCAAATAGTATTTGACCCGTGATAGTAGATCGCGGTTCCTCTGTTCCAGGTCGGTGTTCTTGGCCCGCACCTCACTGATCAAACGCTTCATATCATCGAGCGAGGAACTAGCGACCCGTAGGTCCAGGTTGTCCTGAGACAGGGACCTGATTGAGAGGTCCTGCTGGGCTATCTTGTTGTCCTGCATCTTGATCCGCATGTCGCGGCTTGCGACGCGGCTCTCCAGAACCGTGTTGGTCTGTCTCAGCACATCATTCTCACGCCCCCGCTCAAGTATCTTGATGTCCTGCGACTTGATATGCGCGTCGCGGCTTGCGACGCGGCTCTCCAGCACCGTGTTGGTCTGTTTCAGGTCCACGATCTCACGCCCCAGCCCCGCAACCTTGGCGTCTTTGACGCTGATGATTTCACGCAGTTCCTTGATCGTGGCGCGCAACGTGTCGCCGGTCTGCGCCGAGCCCTGCTCGACGCCCGCGTTGAACGCCGCCCAGTTAATGTCCTCGGTCTGGGGCGGCACATAGTCCGGGTTGGGGCCAGCGGGTCTGGCTTGTTTCGTCTCACACATTGGGTTGCTCTCTCTCAGTTGGTTGTGACAGGTGTCACAAGGTCAGCGGCTTTGACGCCCAGGGCGTCCACGATGGCGAAGAACCAACGCGTTTGGTGCTCAGCGTCGGCCAGCGCGTTGTGGTGCGTGCCCTCGCGGAACGGCTCCAGTGTCGGTGGCGCAAGGTTCTTGAGGGTGCGGAAGCAACGATCCATCCAGTGCTTCCACGGGCGCTCCAGACCCACGGCGTCGTAGGCCGCGCCGAGGATCACGTTGTCGAAGCCCGCGCCGTTGCCCCACACCTCGATCTCGGACGACTTCACTTCGTTCTGCGTGGCCACGTCGCTGAGCCACATCCTGAACCCGTCAAGCGTGGTGGCCAGATCGTACTTCAAGCTGTTGTGCCACTCAGCTAGTGGTGGGTGGCGCTTGGGGTCCATCCACCAGCACATGGTGCTGGGGTCAATGACCAACCCGTAAGCGTCCTGTCCGATTGGCGAGATCGGCATATAGAACTTATCCCACGCCTTCTCGGGCTTCTCGGGATCGAACGCAACCGCGCCGATTGACATCAACGGCACCTTGGTCTTGGTGCCGAAAGTCTCGATGTCTAACATAACCTTTATGGTCATTAGGTCATCCTCTCAGGTTAAACAGGGCCATGGTCGCGACCGCCACATCCTTGGCGATCCCTTCCGCGTGCTCCCGATCTCTCGCCTTGCTGGCGAGCAGATACGCGACGCTATGAATGAGCTGGCCCCAAGTCACCTTGGGATCACTCTCAACCAACAGCTTGATTTGATCACCCAGCGCCTTGCCCTGGGTGTGGAATGCTTGGGTCTCTTCGGCCGTATAGGTTCGCACTGGTAGCTCCATCTCTCGCATCAAACGCTCAACCATCACCTGCACTCCTTGACGAGGTCATCAATGTGGGCGTCCACGTACTGCATGACATCCGCCTCGGTGTGCAGTGTCTTGGTGAACATCTTGCGCCCTTGGTCGCACACGACAATGGCGCTGTAGCCCGGCCCGCGCTTGGACGCGAACACAGTGGCGCGTGGGCCGCCCCAGAACACGCGCGTCGGGTTGCCGTTCTGGCTGATGGTCCAGACCGTGGGTCTGCCGTTGAACTGGCTTGGCGACCGCGCGGTCGGGTCCTGACCCTTCATCGCCTTGACGGCGCGGTTCATCTCATCGCTATCCGTGCGAGCATCATAGTCGATGTCCTCGTGCAGATACTCCAGCGGTAGCGGGGTCGCGACGAATGTCAGGCCCATCGACTTCTGGCGGAACAAGAACCCATGGGTCAGCCCGGTGAAGGTGGCCACGGGCATGATGAACGGCTCGTTGAACAGCAACGAGCCATCCCATTTGATGCGCTTCGCAGCCGCCTGCACCACGGCCCAGTCGGTGAAAACCTGACGCACCTTGGACGTGTCCACGGGGAAGCTGCCGCTCCCCATAACCTCATCGTCAACTTCGTCGTCAGGGTCGATAGGCTTTGGTAAAAGGTATTCGCTCATCGGTCGCGCTAGGTCCCAGCCGTCGAAACGGCCGGGCATTCTGTAGACGTACCACATGGGACATCCCTGTCAGTGAGTGTTAGGCCATACCTGCGCCCTTGGTCCGCTTGAACGAGCGATTGGCGTGCTCGGTGCGTGGACGCAGGTTGCTTAGTTCCGTTTCCGCGCCGCCCTTCACGAGCGGCTTCTTGTGGTCGATGTCCATCTTCGACCCCTTCTTGATCATGCCCTTCTTGATGGCGAGGCGGCGCGCACGCATGCGCACCGCGCTGCCGCTGTCGTGCCCCGTGCCACTCTCACCACGCGACTTGGCGGTCGCGTATTCCTCGGTGTAGTTGCGCTTATAGCCGGGGCTGCTGGGCATGGCTCACTCGTCCTCGTCTGCTTCCGCGTCCTCGTCCTCGGGCTCGTCTTCCTCGGGCTCAGGCTCGGGCGCGACATCCGTCTTAACGCGTTCATAGCCCATTTCCAAGAAGCGTTCCTTGGAATATTCCAGCTTGAAAGGGGCGTAATCACCCCTCAGCTCGATCATGTTCGTGGCCTTATCGAGGCCGATGACCTCGAACATCTTGCCGGTCGCCGTATGCTTGAAGTAAAGTTTCATGGTCACTGATTGGCTTCCTTCTTGGGGCATAGGTGGAGTTGACACTCGGTCACTGTATCAAGCGTCTTGCAGCATATCTTGCAGCGGATGGGCTCGTTGTCAGGGTCCCACGCGCGGGCGTTCTCTTTAATCGTCTGGGTCGGTGTCGGCTTCGGCGTCGCACCACCCGCTGTCCCAGTCCGCCCACGCTTCGGTGCCGCGCGTGTACGGGTTGTCACTGACGGCTTGGCCGTCTTTGAAGGCGGTTTGGCCTTCCTCATATTGTTTGTCCTCCATCACTGACCTCCATTAAAAATGGTAGCCCTTCAACGATCCCCAGCTCTTGCCGGTCTTGCAATCCCAAGGAAGCGGGATCGAAGGCGTCAAGCCCCAAGCCTGCTTATATGGGAGGTTATCCAGTATCTTCTTCACTGTATGGCAGAACTTATCGACATGCTGGTCAGGAACCAAACTATAGATACCATCGTGCATGTCGAGTTGGAACCGCGCATCGTAGGTTCTATATGCTTCTTCCATACATGCAAGCGCCAAATACTTCTGGTCGCCGCCCGTGCCCTGAATGCGATAGTTAATGGCGGTAGAGCCCATGCTCCAACCCATGGTGCCGTCCCAGTTACCCACCACCTGCACGCGCCGTCCGGCCAAGGTCTCGACGTAGCCCTTGCGCTTTGTGTCCGCGATCTGCTCACTCCAATAGATCGGTATGCGCTTGTAAGATCGCGGATAAACGGTGTGGATAAGCTGCGCCTGCGGCAGCTCCATCGGGATGTCGTACTGGACGCGAGCCACCACCCGGAGCTTACGCGCCGACGTGCGGTATTGTAGCGACAGGTTCGCAACCTTACCAAGCTGACGCCACGGCTTGACCACTGGGTCATCGCCATCAATCGCCAGCCGCGCGACCATGGACCCATAGTCGTTGTCGGTCACACGCGCGCCCATGAACGAGTGAGGGTCCTCGCCCGGCTGGCATAGCTGGATCATCACCGGGTCCTGGCTCGCCTCGGCCATCCAGCGATACTCCTGCCCCGCCGCGTCGAACTCCACCAGCGTGTAGCCGGGCGGCGCGATGAGGACGACGCGAAACTCCTTCTCGCGCTTCTCTTGGTGGATCGCCCAGCCGATCTGTCGCGCGTCCTTGTTCTTCCCCTGCTTCGAGGCGTAGGTCATGCGGCCCGAGTAGGTCCCGAACACGCGCGCCAGCGGGTGCGCCCGACCATCGCCGTTGTACTCGACCGCCTTCAACGGGGCCGTGGCGAACTTGGTGCGGTTATTCAGCGCCTCGCGATAGGTCCTGAGCGTCTTGACCTTCGTGTCCCTGAACGACAGCTCATGCAGCACCTCCTTGTCAGTGGACCGCGTGACCTTCTTGGTTTTCTTGCCAGTGTTCATCTTGAGAACCGGCAGCTTCCACTGATCAAACATCAGCTCGGCCAGCTTGGTAGGGCTCCGCACGATCTTCTCAGTGACCCCGAAGTAGCTCAGCTTGGCGATGCTGTCGGCCGCCACCTTGGTCAGCTTCTCTTTCAGCTCGGCGCAGACGGGCGTGTCGATCAGCATGCCCTCTAGGTTAGCCCTAGCGACCATGGGTAAGCACTCGGCCTCGATCAGCGCCACCTTGCGCTGTTGTGGGTTCAACGCCCTCCAGAGCCGCCGTGAGATGCGCAGCGTGAACACGTTGTCGCGGACGTTGTATTCGTGCAGCTTGGCCCGCTCGGATGGCCGTGGGTCGTGGTAGTCGATGTCTTCTTCATAGCCCGCGTACTCAGGCAGGAACGTCGCGACCGCTGGCTTGAGGCCGAATGATCGCTTGTTCTCACGGCTCAGGTCGTACTCAGGCTCGACCTCCAGATGGCGGTAGAGCAGCATGCCATCGAGCCACTTCAACTCCTGCACGAGGTCAGTGAACCCATAGGCTTGGAACACGCTCAGGTCGAACAGCGCGTTCCAGCACAGGCCGCGCCGCTTCTGACGGATCGCGAACTCTAGGAACTCGCGCATGGTCTTGCGGCCGGGGTTGAGCTTGCCGCCCACTTCTAGGCGAGACCCTTCCCGCCAGACCCAAGCCAGTGACGTGGCCCAGAACTTGCCCTGCTCTAGCCGCCATGGCTGCAACGCATACTCGGGGTACTCGCCCGAGGTCTCGAAGTCCACGGCCACGACGCCGTCGTCGGTCCACATCCTCACAGGTCGTCGCCTCGCTGCCAGCCGCCAAGGTAGCGAATGCCGCCGCACGCAGGACACACCTGCACATGGTATACGCCCTCAGTGGTCATGATGTTGCCAGCGTTCTGCCACTCATGGACGTGCAGACCGAGCCATCGTTTAAGCCAGTTCACTGATCCCTCCATACTCCGATGCCCTGCACCGCTCCGGTGTCAGTGACATCACAGATTTTCCAGAAGCCCTTGACCAGCTTCATGAAGCAGACCTTGGTCGAGTACCTGCGACCCAGCGTCTTGCCTGCCTCGGATGCGCGGTTCATCATCATGTTCTTGGCCTTGTTCGGCACGAAGAACATATCTCCCACTTCCATCTCGTGGAAGGGATACTTGCGCGGCGGCTGGTTGGGCCGCCACGTCTTGGGTTTGGGGATACTCTTTTGGACGTCGTACATGCTGATACCTCCGTGAGGTTACAGCGTACACGTTCCGGTCGTGAACTGCAAGTCTACGCCTGACGGCCCAAGTTATAGATCACTGTATCGCACGGGTCGTCCGCGTACACCTGCGCCGATTGCATGCGTCGGGTGCGGGTGGCCGTGTCGCTCGCGATCTCCAAGAATGAACCCATGCCGTGCTCCACGCCGTCTTTATAGGCGTCCTCCTTCACCTGTCGCACCATGGCTGTCAGCGAGATGATGCTGGGCACGGGGTTCTGGTTCAGATAGTCCCTGACATAATCGAGGGGAGCACGCATGGGGTTCTCCTATTCGTTGATCGCCGCTACCGGGCGCTTGGGTTGGAACTGATATTTTCCTGCGTAGGGACGGTCAGTCGGCCGGTCGAGCCAGTGGAAAGCGATCTGGCATATGGGGTCGCCCGCCGCGATGTGGATGGTGTCATAGCCAAGGTTGACCAGCTCCAGCGTCGCGTTGCCCTCAAAGCCGGGGTCGAACAGCGTGTTGAACGCTGAGACGTGCAGCCGGGCATAGGTGGACTTGTCCACGACATAACCCACCACGTCGCGGGGCATGACAAAGTCCTCAATCGAATGGGTGATTGCGACGGATGGCGGCGGGGGATAGCTCGCCCACTCAGAGAACTGACAGAGCGCCAGCGAAGGGTTGGGCTCGGCCTGCATCATCATCGCCAGCACCTTGCCGGGGTCAGGCCCCAGCGTGACTTCCTCCGCGATCCGAATGTCATAGCTGGCGGCGCTCAGCCCCCAGCTCTTACCGTTCACCACCGCCTTCAAGTCACTGAACGGCGTGATCATGGGCCGCTTGCGAAGGCACAGCGTACGGATGGATTGAGCTGAGAGCTGAGACATGGCTCAGACCTCCTGACGCGGCGCGAGCTTACCCGCCATCGCGCGGATTTCGTCGTAGGGGTCCTTCGCGGGCCGGGGTATCGGCAGGTCGGTCTCCAGCTCCGCGTCGCTGGCCGGGGGGTCATCGCTCTGGATCGCTTGCGGAGGGGTCTGGACGGGCGTCGCCGCTTGCGGGGGGTCCAGTGAGGCCGCGACGGCGTTGACGGCGCTCTCGATGGAGCGGAAGGCGTTGGTGCGCGGATAAGCCGGGAGGGTCTGGGAGCGCCCCAGATGTTCGCTGGCGGGCACGTCGCGGATCATCATGACGATCGCGGTCAGCGTCCGCATGACGCGATGATCCTCGGCGGTCATGAAGCTGCGACCCACTTGGGTCAGGCGCAAGGCTATCAGGTTAGACGCAGCCGCGCCGATGTCATCTTCGTGGTTCTGTTCGTGGGTATCCATGTGTATTTCCTTTGTGTGCTGTACGTTGTGACAGGTGTCACAACGGGTCGATAT
>Ga0302202_10000538_pt1 | contig 50127 bp, 38 predicted proteins | sample II_Bog_N3_3_FD_194579 | JGI IMG/M metagenome (GOLD analysis project Ga0302202, IMG submission 194579) | Peat permafrost microbial communities from Stordalen Mire near Abisko, Sweden - II_Bog_N3_3 | ecosystem: Environmental > Terrestrial > Soil > Wetlands > Peat | place: Sweden: Abisko...
GCCTCGTCGAGTTTCCGCGCGGCGAGTACGGGGTCGTCCTCGCCGCGGCCACCGCCGAGGCCGGGTTGGTGGTGAGGCCCGTCCCGCCACGCGTCATGGGCGTCGTCGACGCGCGTGAGGCGCGCGTGGCCGCTGCCGCCGACGTCGACGCGCAGTGGGCCCTCGTGCCTCCCGCCGTCCGCGAGCGCGCGCTGCCGTTTCAGGTCGAGGGCATCAAGCGCGCGCTCGTCGACGGCGGGCGCCTGCTCTTCGGCGACGAGATGGGGCTGGGCAAGACCGTCCAGGCCGTGGGGGTCCTCGCCGCGCTTCTGGCGACGGCCTCCGCGGCGGCGCCTGCGCCACCGGCCCAGGCGCTGGTGCTGTGCCCGGCGTCGCTCTTCGACAACTGGCTCGACGAGCTGCAGACGTGGGCGCCGCACCTCAAGTGCGTCCGCGTGCGCAACGGCAAGACGCCCGTCAGGTGGGCCGCCGCCGACGTCGTCGTGTGCAGCGTCGACCTCGCCAAGCTCGACACCCCGAACCCCGTGGAGCTGCGCCGCCGGCGCTGGCACGTCGTCGTCTGCGACGAGAGCCACTGCCTCCAGAGCCACACGAGCGACAGGTCCAAGAAGCTGCTGCCCGTGCTGGTGGCCGCGCCGCACGTGATGCTTCTGAGCGGGACCCCGCAGAGCGCGATGCCCGCGCAGCTGTACGTCCAGCTGAGCGCCCTGGTGGGGGGGTCCAAGCCGTGGATGACGTGGCGCGCGTACTCGGAGCGGTACTGCGACGGCAAGGTCAACAGGTTCGGGCAGTGGGAGGCGCTCGGGGCCACGCGCGTCGCCGAGCTGGCCCTGGTGATGTCGTGCGTGATGGTGCGGCGGCTCGCCAGGGACGTGCTGCGCGACCTCCCGCCCCTGACGCGCTCCGTCGTCGAGCTCGCGCTGCCGCCGCACCACGCGCTCGGGCTGAGCGCCATCCGCACCAAGCTCGACGCCGCGCGGAAGGAGGCCGCCGACGTCGGGGGCGCTGGTGTGACGACGACGACGCTCTCCCCGCTCTCGACGGCCACGGCTCCGCCGACCAAGGCCCAGCGCGACGCCCAGCGCGCGCAAAACGTGCTGAAGCAGCTCACGATGGAGTGGTGGCGCGAGACCGGCCGCGCCAAGGCGCCGCACGTCGTCGCGTACGTCCTCGAGCACGTCCGCGCCACGCCCCGCGGCGAAAAGACAATCGTCTTTTGCCACCACGCCTTCATGCGCGAGGCTTTGATGGACGCGCTCGTGCGCGAGCTCGGCCTGGGGGCCGTGGTGGCGATCCACGGCGGCACGCCCGTGACGTCGCGGCAGGAACTCGTGGGCATGGTGGCCAGCCGGTCCGGCGCCGCACGCGTCGCGGTGCTCAGCCTGAGGGCGTGCGCCACCGGGCTCAACTTTACGCCCGCGGTGCGGCACGAGATCTTCGCCGAGCTCGACTTCAACGGCAACGTCATGATGCAGGCGGAGAAGCGCGCGCACCGCATCGGCGCCGACGGGCCCGTGCGGGCCGTCTACCTCGCCGCCGGCAGCGGCAGCATCGACGAGAGGGTGTTGCGCACCAACAAGGCCAAGTTCGACGTCAACATCGCGGTGCTGGGCTCCGGGTCGCGCATGGACGTCGCCGAGCGCAGCAGCGTCGACTTCGTCGGCTCCGCGTTCGTCTCCCTTGGTGTTCTCACCAAATGCGGAGAGGCGCACCCCTCGACGGCCCCGCTCGAGGGCGAGACGCTCGCGGCATTCGTGCGGCGCACGTGCGTCCCCGTGGACGCCGGCGACTACTTTGTGCAGGGCCTCGGGACCGTGCGCCGCGAGGTGTTTGACCTCAACCCCGTCAACGCGGCGGCGCCCGCGGCCGCGGCGATGCGCAACGTCGACGAGTGGCTCGAGGGCGAGCCGCCCGCGCTCGACGGCGCAGCGGTGCTCTGGGTGCTCTGCGCCGCGCCGCTGGCCGACATCGCGGCCGTCCAGGCCCTGGCCTCGGCCTTTGAGAGGGCCGAGGCCGTCGCGGGGATGGACGTCGTCGCCGTGTACGCGCGCGTCGTCGGGGTGGGCGCCAAGGGCAAGGCCAAGGCGCGGACCAAGGCCGTCGGCGCGAGGAAGAGGGCCAAGGTGGAGGCAGAGGCGGGGGCGGGGGCTTCGTCGCCATAGTTTACGCGTCTCACCGCGGCATCGACTGCGGCTGCATCTGCATCTGCGGCTGCGTCGAGATGAGCGCGGCCGCGGCCTCGCTGACGGAGTCGCGCACGGCGAAGGCGTGCGCGCGCTTCGCGAATCGTACGCGCACGATGTCCGTCGTCGTGACGACGCTGAGCACCCACGGCCACTGGTCCTCGACGGCAAAGCACCCCGTCGCAGGCGGCGTCTCTGTGACGGTGCATGTGACGTAGACGCCCAGCGCGAAGGCGACGTCGACCATGTTGCTCGCGTTCGGGTGCCCGATGACGACGCGACGGTTGAGGCTCGCCATTTTGTGGTGGTCGTCGTCGTCGTTTTGTCGCCCATGGCGGCCGTCGTTCGTCGTCGTCGTTCGCCGTTCGACGTCCGTTCACCGTCGTGCATTTTTCTTTTTTTCTCTCGTTCGCCGTCTTTTTCGCCCATGGCGGTCGTTTCGGCGTCGTCGCCGTTCGACGTCGTTCGTCGTTCGCCGTCGTCGTTCGTCGTCGTCGTCCGTTCACCGTCGTCGATTTTTCTTTTTTTTCGCCCGTTCGTCGTCTTTTTCGCCCATGGCGGTCGTTTCACCGTCGTCGTCGCGCGACGTCGTCGTTCGTCGTCGTCCGTTCGTTGCCGTCGCCGTCGCCGTTCGACGTCGTTCGTCGTCGTCGTTCGCCGTTCGACGTCCGTTCACCGTCGTGCATTTTTCTTTTTTTCGCCCGTTCGTCGTCTTTTTCGCCCATGGCGGTCGTTTCGGCGTCGTCGCCGTTCGACGTCGTTCGTCGTTCGCCGTCGCCGTTCGCCGTCGTCGTTCGCCGTTCGACGTCCGTTCACCGTCGTGCATTTTTCTTTTTTTCTCTCGTTCGCCGTCTTTTTTTCAACGTCGTTTCGGCGTCGTCGCCGTTCGACGTCGTTCGTCGTTCGCCGTCGCCGTTCGCCGTCGTCGTTCGGCGTCGTCGATTTTTCTTTTTTTCGCCCGTTCGCCGTCGTCCGTCGCGCCGACGACGGCGGACGGCGGACGACGGCGGACGACGACAAAAATGGGCAACCGCGCGTCGGCTGCGGCGGCGGCGCGGATGGACGTGGAGCGGGAGATTTTACAGCTGACGTCGGTGGCCGACACCCTCAAGGAGAACGCGGTGTCGACGCGCACGCGGTCGCGCCACCTGCGCATGGAGGCGGCGACGTACCTCACGGACGGGAACGTCGAGGCGAGCCGGATCAGCGGCGGCGCGGCGCTGCGCGAGGAGAGGGCCGCCGTCAAGATGCAGTCGACGGCGGCGGGCATCGACAGCTTCGTCGCCGAGCTGGAGCGGGTCGCGGAGAACAGCAAGACCGCGGAGTCGATGGCGGCGCTGGGGGAAGCCGTCAGGAGGCTCGCGCGCACGCGGGCCGTCGAGGACCTCCCGCGCACGATGCGCGAGATCCGGGCCACGCTCACCGTCATGCAGCGCGAGGCCGAGGGCATGGACGCCGCCATCGAGAGGCCCGGCACCGCCGACGCCGCCGTCGGCGCCGACGAGGTCCGCGCGCTCCTGATGCAGCTCGCCGCCGAGAACGACCTGGTGGGGCTGTTTGACGCCCCCGCCGTCGTCGCCGCCGCGCCCGTCGCCGCGCCAGTCGCCGTCACCGCGCCCGTCGCCGTCGCGCTCGGGGCGCCCGTGGCCACGGCCACGGCGCCGCCGCCGCCGCCACGGACGCGGGCGCAGGCGGGCGGAGGGGGCGCCACCGCGACGGACGCGGACGCGGCGCTGCGCGCGCGCCTCGCGGCCCTCGACGCCTAGGTCGTCCGTTACACCGCCGCCAACTGAATCTGCACACACTCGGCGTCGAGCCCGCTCAGAGTGACGCGCCTCGTGGCGAGGCCGCGGGAAACGTCGACGTACTCGACGTCGACGAACGAGCACAGGTGGGAGACGACGACCGCGGCGGCCCCGTCGCGGTCGGCGTGCTCCACCCTTTCTTTAATGCCGACCGCCGCCACAACGCGCGGGCTCACGTACGGTTTCCCGCTGACCCAGAGCACGTGCACGGGCGCGCCCACCTCGGCGGCGTGCGTGCACTTGGTGCTCGAGACGGCCTCGACGTTTGTGAGAAAGTCCGCGAACGCGTCGCGCGCGGGCTGCGTGTCCAGCACCGGGTGCGCGGCGCGGCGGCGGGCCGCCGTTCGCGTCGCCGGAGACGCGTCGGCGGTGATCGTGTAGGTGGGGGTCTGTGTCGACGGCACACCGCCGCCGCCGCGCGGCCGCACAACAATCACAATCTGAACCGCCGCCGCCGCGATCAAACACACCAACGCCCACATTTTTTGTGTTTTGTGATGGACGCCGACGAGATGCCCCCGCTGTCGGTGCCCGTGTCCGTGCCGGACGCCGAGGTTCTGGGGAAGCCCGTCGCTGACGCCGTCCACCGCGTCACGACCCCGCGTCGATGGGGGATGGACGTGGCGGCCGATGTCGGCGCCGACGCCGGCGGCGACGTCTCCGGGCTCCTGGCCGTCGCCGACGCGCTCGCCCGCGACGCCGCCGCCGCCGAGGCTGCCGCGCCTCCACCGCCGGCGGCCCCGGCCCCGCTGCCTCCGCTGCCCGACGCCCTGTACGACCTGGCCGTCACGGCGCGCGCGTTTCTCGCAGACCTCCCGACGGCGTCGACGCGGACCAAGGCGGGCGTTACTGCGGCGGTGGCCGTGGCGAGCTACGCCATCGGCCGCACCGACCCCCTCGTCGCGCTCGCCGCCTACGCGTTCGCGCACCGCCTATGACTCGGCGAGGCCGACGTCGTACGTGCCGAGGCCCTCGGGGCCCTCGGGGCCCTCGGCGCGTGCGGCCTGGGGGAGGCGAGCGTAGAGGCCCGAGGACGTTTGCGGTAACGCGGCGACGCCGCGGCCCTCCACGACCATCTTGGCGGCGAGGAAGAAAACCACAAAGAACAGCACGAGGTAGACCGTCGGGGCGTCGTCGGAGAACATGATCTGCCGCATGCGCGCCTCCGGGGGCGACGTCTTGTAAAAGCCCGCGGCCCTCAGCGCCGCGTCGAACTCGGCGCGCGTGGACTCGAGCCACATCGACGGGTCGTGCGTCGGCTGCGGCGTCGCCACGCGGAGCGTCACGACGTCGAGCTCGCGCGGCCGGCCCGGGACGGGGAGCCCCCGGTAGCTGTCGGGGTCGACGGCGGCGGAGCAGTTTGTCACGAGGTCGCGCATGAGGACGCGCGTCACCGCGTAGCACATCGCGCGCATGCCCTCCGTCGCGTCCGCCACCGTCGCGCCCTCGCCGAAAAGAAACAAAAACGTCTGGAACATTTTGGGTGTGTCACGCGCCCGCGTGCCCGCGTGCCCGCGTCACGCCGTCGGCGGCGGCGCGAACTCGGCGAGGCACGCCGCCGTGGCCGCGTCGCCGTGCGCGGCCACGCGTGGACGCGTCGCCGCGGCGTGGCCGGGCGTCCACGCGTGGCCCGCCGTGTGGACGCGCTCGTAGGCCGCCGCGTGCGCGTGCACCGTAGCGCCCGCGGCGGCGACGCGCTCGACGCTGCGTGTCACCGCGCACCACGTCCCCAGCCGCTCGGCAAACGTCGTCGCGGCCCTGTCGGCGCACTTGTGCGTCGACAAAGCGCCGACGACGCGGCACGCCACCGTCCACGCGGGGCCGCGCACCTCGTTCGCCCACGCCACGGGGTCGCCGATCTCGTGCCGCAGCAGCGAGTGTGGGATCGACGACGCGGCGAGAACGGGCAGCATCCCACGCACGACGCCCGCGTCGCTCATGCACGCCGCCACGCCGACGGTGTGCGTGCGCAGTCCGTGGTAGGCGCGCGCGGCCTCGTCGATGAGCGACACCGCCGCGGGGAAACACGTCTCGTTGAGCGTCGCCACCAATCCTCCCACCAGGATCGGGAGCGTGCGCATGGGCGGTGTTCGGTTTTTGTGTCGCTTTATGCACCGTCTCCACCAAACCCCGGAGTGGGTGCGGCCTGTGTCGGCGGTACCGATACGAGGACGGCACGTCTCATGGGCGCGGCGGGCGCGGCGGCCGCGGCCGATGCCGGTGGCAGCGGTCCCGTCGTGAGGACGGCGCGTCTCGTGGGCGACACAGAGGACGAGGACGACGACGAGGACTCCGACGGGGCAGCCGCGGCAGACGGGGCCAGCCGAGCCTTTTCCTCTTCGTCCTGCCGCGCCGCGTAATAGTTTCTCTGCTCGATCTCCCCGCGCACAAGCGCCGTCGGCGCCGTGACGTGCTTGCCCTCACGCACAATCTCCTTGTCCGTGGTCTCGAACTCGGCGTCGTGAGCGAAGAGCTTGTGCATCGCGGCCTCCATTTTCGCTCCCCCGGCCTTCGAGGCCGACTTGAGCTCCTTCTTGGCCTCGCTGAGCGGTTTGAGGAGGCTCGCCGCTTTGGCGCGGGTCTCCGCGGTCTCCTCGGTGTCGTCGAAGAGGTCGTCGACGCCGTCGGCGCAGTCGGGACACTCCCACGGCTCGTTTTCGCCCGGGACCTCTGCGAGCCCCGCGCACTTGAGGTCGAACCAGAAGTCGCACGTATCGCAGCATATGAGGTCGCCCCCGTCCCCGCAGTTGAAGCACACGTCGTTGTCGACGAGGTCGTTGTCGCGAAGCGTCTTGCTGTCCTCCCCCTCGCTCTCCGCCTCCTCTGTCTCCGCAGGGGCCGCTGCTGCCGCGGCCTCCTCGACCTCGGCGTTCGCTCGTGCTCTCGGCTTGCGCGCGGCCTTGGGCTTGGCCGCCGCCACCACCACCGGCTCCGGGCCCGACGACGACGACGACCCGTTCCCTCCCCCCGCGGCCGCCGCGGGGGCGGCGGCCTTGGCCTTGCGCTCCGCCTCCCTCTCCTTGCGCTTGAGCTTGGCCGCCTCGGCGCTGGCTTGGCCCTCGGGCGTGGCCTTGCGCGCGGTCCTCCGCTCTCTCTCCTTGAGCTTGCGCTCGATCTTTGCCAACTCCGAGATGGTGGCCAACCCCTCGGCCACCATCTCGGAGTTGGCGCGCACCTCGGCCTTGGAGACCTCGGCCCGTGCCTGTGCCGCCGCGACGGTGGCGGTGCGCTCCTCCACCGACGCCGGCGACTCCACCACCGCCGCCGCCGGCGCCTCGCCGTACTCGAGCGAAAACGACCCCAGAGGCAGAGCCTCCATCGACGACGGCAGCGTCCACGCGGAGGGGTAGTCGACGAGGGCCAGCGTCGCCAATGGCGCCGGTGCCCCCGCCGCGACCGCGACCTCCTCGCCGACGGCCATCATGTCGATGAGCCAGCGCACGACGCGGGCGGCGACGGCGTGGCTTCCGTCGCCGCTCAGCCGGGCCATGAACCTCACCGCGGGCGAGCCCATGCTCACCAACGACGTCAGGGCAAACAACCGGGAGCGGGCCTCGTGTCCGAGCCGCGCCCGCTCCCGCATGTGGAGCATGGCCGCGCGGCGCCTGGGGTGGCGGATGGCGCCGGCGTCCCCGAACCGCACGTCCAAAGCCAGGGCGGAGGCCGTCTCCATGAACTCGGTCACGGCCAGGTCGCTGTAGACGTCGTGGCTGACGCGCGGGCCCGACACGTGGAGCACGCTCAGGTGCGCGAGGTGGCTCGCGCTCTTGACGACGGCCAGAAACCCCTCAGCGGTAAAGGTGGCCTCGTCGCCGCCCACGCCGCCGTCCGTCTCGGTGAGCTCCAGCGTCCGCAGCTCCGGCAGACGTTGCCGCACGATGAGTTGGGCGAGGTCGTCCACCGCGGCGTCGCCCAGGCCGCAGTCGACGACGCGGAGGCTCGTGATCGAGGGCTGCAGCGACGAAAACGCCGTCCACCCGTTGGCGTCGACGCCGGCGACGTCCCTGGTGTTGATCGCCGTGACGGCCGACCTCACGTACTCGACGAGACGACGCAGCGTGGCCGCGGAGTCGAAAACGGCGTCGACGACGCGCAGTTCGCCGATGACGATTCCGTGGGCCTCGAGGCTCGCGCGCAGGCCCTCGACGTCGTCGGCGCCGACGCGCCCGTTGACGTCGCAGCTTCCGTCGGTGTGCATCACCACGCGGGGGCGCACGGTGTCGCCGTGCCGCCCCACGGCCGCATCACCACCGCGCAACGCCCACTCCGACGGCGGCACGGTGAACGGTTCCATCGCGGGCGCGGCCGGCGGACGCGCGGGTTTTGTATTTTGTGACCCGTTCCCGGCCCCGAGAACACGACGGGCGGGAGGTCACAAAACACAAGGAGGCGGAGGCGGAGGCCGCGCCCCCCGGCCGATGGCGACGACGACGACGAGCTTCACGGCCCGGACGGCGGCGCTGGCGGAGGCGGCGCGGCTGTGCGAGGAGAACGCGCGCGCGGCGCACGCGGCGCGGGTCTCTGCGCTCGTCTCGGAGCTGGGGACAGCGCAGCAGCGCGCGGTGGCGCTGGGCGACGAGATCACGCGCCTGGCGGCCGAGGGCCCGCCTCCCATCACCCACGACCAGGTCTACGCCCTCGTGGACGAGTTCCTGCGCGGGGCCGTCGCGGCCGAGACGCAGTGCACCGTCGGCAGCATCCTCGCGAGGAAGATGGTCGAGAATCACCGTCGGCCGTACCGCGAGCCCCACCAGTGCGAGTACGTGGCCACGCCCGCCGCGGCGGGCGCGGCCGCCGCGGCGGGCGTGGCCACGGCGGCCGCGGGCACGGACGACGTCGTCACCGAGGACGACACCCCCGCGGTCGCGGCGCCGGTCGCGGCCTCCTCCTCGTCCGCGAGCCCGAGCCCGCCCAAGAAGCAGCGCGTGTCGACGGCCGCCGCGGCCGCCGCGGCGCCGTCGCGCGTCACCGTCGTCCACGCGGAGGACGAGGACGGCCAGACGGATGTGGAGGAGTCGGTGACGACGACGACGCGGACCCCGCAGACCTACCGCGCCGTCCTGGACGACGCCATGGACGGCGCGCTCCGGCGCCTCGTGCACGGGTGCCTCAATGGCGACGCGTGGATCCTGGGCGGCGGCGTCGTCTTCAGCCGGAGCGGGGAGCCCACCGAGGTACCGCAGGCCGACATGGTGCGCGGGTGGCACGCGTGGGTCACCGCCCACGCCCTCGTGCCGCGCATCCACGTCCACTTCCCCCGCATGCACGGGCCGGAGGAGCCCACGCCGCACAGGCTGACGCGGACGTTTACGGCGTTATGGGGCCGCGGCGTCGTCAAGTACGACGACCACATGAGGAAGAAGACCTACAGGGTCCCGCCTCTCGAAATCCTCCGCGCGGCGTACGCAGCGCGGCTCGGCGACGGGATCGTGTGGGAGGGGTGACGGCGCGCGGCGGGGTGTCGCGATCTTACTCGTCGTCGAGGAGGCGGAGGCGCACGGCGTCCTCCTCAAACGCCAGCAGCCACGCGAGGACGCGATGCCCGACGGCGTTGTCTCCGTCGCGGCGCAAAAAGCGCGTGAGGAGCCGGGCCCCCAGCGACAGCCGCGTCCCGGTCCACGGGAGCGCCCCCAGGAGCGCCAGAATCCGCGGCTGCCCTCGCGCCCTCGCCTCCCCCGCGACGTTGACGTCCTCGACGTCTCGATCGTAGACGCCGTTGGCGGCGCCAACGGCGTCGAGCTCGAGGGAAAACGTCGTCAGCACTTGGCGTGAGGCGATGAAGGCGCGCACTTGCTGGATCGGGGCGTCGTTGGGAACGGCGGGCGAGTACACGTGGACGTCGCCGAGCCTCGGGGTCCGCAGCGTCAACGCCTCGAAAAGCGCGGAAACGCCGACGCGGCCGAAGACGGGCACGCCCAGGACGTCGGACTCGTGCACACTCAGCATGCCGATCCGCGGCCACGACGGCGCCGACTCAAACATCCGCGCCAGCTCCTCGAGAGCCGCGTCCGTCAACTCGCACTGCATGAAGCTGAGCCCGAAGATGCCGCGGCTCAGCGCGGGGGCGACGCCGTCGCGGATCATCGTCGCCGTGTCCACATCGATGACGCGGACGTCCACAAACATCACATCGTTCTCAGCGAGACGCACCAACCCTGCCAGGGTCGCGGCGTCGCGAAACACGGCGTCCCTGCACACGAGGTCCCGCACGCCGACGCCCTCGTCGGCGAGAGCCGCGGCGACGGCGGCGAGGTGTCGCGCGTCGAAAGACCCGGACACCTCGAGTCTCGTCTCATCTGCGACGTTCAGGTCCAACTTCACCCACGACCTCGCGTCCTGCCCCTCCTGCCTCCACTCCACGGCGATGTGCGCGGTGGGGATGACGATGATGTTGCCGGGGATGGCGTGGTGCGCCATTTCCGGTTTTACACGTTGTGACCCGCCTCTGGGCCGCGCGTTTCCAGGCGCTCGTTCTCCCACACGACGTCGATGGCCGTCTTGAGGATTTTGCGGCTGCACGCCCCGTCGCCGTCGCCGTCGGCGGCGCCGTAGAAGCGCGCGAGGGGATGGGGCGGCCCCTCCGCGGCCGCCGCCTCGGCCTTGACGCGCGGCAGCGACGGCCGCAGCAGGTGGTACCACGCGTCGCGCACCTCGCGGTCCCTCTTGGCGCGCTGCGTGTACTCGGCGTTGCGCGCGTACATCGCGGCCGTGTACTCCTCGAGCACCCCCGGGTCAAACATGGAGGGCGCGAGGACGACGGCGCCGGCCTCTGCCTCGCGCTCTTCCGGGGTCCCGTACGGCTGCTTTCCTTCGCGAGCCAAACCCAGGCAGAAGTGCACTCGCCGCGACCGGACGAACGCGTGCACGCGCGGGTCCGTCTTGGCCCCGCGCACGTTGCGCGAGTACAAGTCCAGAAATTGCAGTCGAGGCACGCCCGCGCACAGGTCGGCGAAGAGGGCGTGGAAGGCCTCGGGGCCGAAGGCGCTGGCGCCGGCACCACCGGACTCGCGCACCAGCAGCGATAACAGGCCGGGACACGCGCCCCTCGCCAGACTCGCCCCAATCGCACCCAGTCGCGCGTCGTCGACGCCGCAGTCGTAGAAGCAAAGGATCTCTAGTTTGGGGAGCGGGGTGCGCAGAAGCGCCGCCGCCAACGCCCCACCGTCGCTGATGGTGGTGCGTATCAGCGACACCATCCTCAGGTCGTGGCGACAGTACTCCGCCATCGCCGCGAATCCATCCGCGGACTCGAAGCACGCGTCGACGCAGGTGATTCGGTGCAGCGACTTTTTGTGCTTGGCGAGAAATGTGAGCAGGTGGCGGACGTCTTTGTCGCCGATGGCCCCGAACGCCTCGGCGCTCGTGGTCGTGCCGGTGAACCAGGTGTCGACCTTCAACGCGCGCGGGAACGTGGGGCGGCTGGGCGGCGGCGGCTGCACCGCCCAGTCGTCGGTCGACAGCAGGGCCATCTTGTGCATCATTTGTGTGTTTGTTGTGACTCCGTCCCGCCCGTCGCGCCCGCGCGCCCGTCGCGTTCTCCGATCCGGGAACGGGTCACAAAATGGACATCGAGGCGCGGATCCGCGCGACGCAGGACGCGGCGGCGCGGCTCCTCGAACTCGAGACGCGCGCCCCCCACAGGGCGGGCGATGTGCCGGACCGCGACACGGCCGCCGAGGTCGACGTCGACGGCGCGCGCACGCTCTTCATGGCCGTGCGCGCGCGCACGGCCGCCGAGCGGTTCGACGACCTCGTCGCGTTGCAGGCGCGCGCCGGCGCCGGCGCCGGCCTCGACCGCGACCTCGTCGAGTTCGAGGAGCTGCGCCGCCCCGCGGCCGTGCGGCTCGCGCGCATGGCGGCCGCCGGTGGCGGGTACGCGGCCGGCGGCGCGCCCGTCGGCGGCGGCGGCGGCCGGAGGTTCCTGCGCTCCCAGAGCCCGGGGCCGCGCAGCATTACGACGCGCTCCGCCGAGGGCGCGGGCATGTTCACCGACGTGTACGTGAGCTTTTACGGCCTGCGCTTTCCCCTCGGCGCGAGAGCGACCCTCGACGTTTCCCGCGAGATGGCCGCCACCGTCAACGCCGTGCCGCCCGCCCAACTGGTCGCGCAACTCGCCTTCGACGACGAGTTCTGTACGTTCGCGCACCTGTACGAGGAGCTCGCGTGGACGGCGTGCATGCTCCTCGACCACGCCGCCGTGCTGAGCCCCGCCGCGCTGGACGTCCTCACGTGGCGCGCCGACGCCCTCCACGTGACGGCCGTGCGGCGCATGCCCTACGCCGACTGGCTGGTGCCCCGCGTCGCGCGCGAGAGTCTCCCGCGCGCGGTCATGAGCGTCGCCCCCGTCGCCGCCGGGGCCGCGCTGGCGTGGGCGGCCCTCCAGCTCGCGGTGTTTGCGCGCACCGCCCACGTCTTGGCGACCACCACCACGGACCCCGAGACGAGGCCGCGGACGTTTGATTACTATCGCGCGTACATGCTGGTGCCCGACGTCGACGCGTCGCTGACGGCGGCCGCGCAGGGCGCCGCCGTCATGGGCCTCGCGTCGTGGGCGGCGCGGCGGTACGTGTACACGCCGCGCGCCGACCAGGTCAACGCGGTCTACGCCCGGCTGGAGTCTTTGGGGATCCAAATGAGGCGCACCGTCCACGACGCGCACGTCGAGAGCGCGGCCGCCGCCGTCGCGCACATCGCCCTCCACCTCGTCGGGAGGACGCCCGCCACGGCCGCGACGGCCGCCGCCAAACTGGACGCGAGCGACGAGGTCATGATGGACAGGGAGGACGTGGAGGACGGCGCGCCTCCGTCGGCGATGGGGAGCTACTTTGTCCAGGTGGCCGACACGCGGTCCGTGTTTGAATGCGCCCTCCTGTGTCTGGTCGCCGCCGAAATCCGCGCGCCCACGGAGGGGGAGAAGATCGCTCTGTACGCGTACGTCGCCGCGTCGATGCTGGCGGGGTCGAGCGTGGTGTGGCCGCAGGTGCTCCACGGCCTCGGCCTCGTGGCCGCGGCGCGCCAGCACGTGTACGTCGTCGCGGGCCAGGACGTGAACGGGCGCAGGTGGGCCCGTCGCGCCCAGTACGGGATGCGCGAGGTCGTCATGCGCGACGCGACGACCACAACGTCCACGGACGACTACACGTTCACGGCCCTCGTCGAGGAGGCCAACGGCGCCGTGGCCTTTGTGGTTCGCGAGGACCCCGGCGCCGACACCCGCCGCGTCTACTTTGCCGTCGTCGTGGCCGCCGCAGCCGCGCCGCCGGCCGTGGAGGCCGCGGCGGAGGCCGCGGCGGAGGCCGCGCCGCCGACGAAGGCGCCGGCGAAGGGGAAGGGCCGTGCGCGGTGAGAGTCGCGATGCGTGACGCGCGACGTGCGACGCGCTTACAGAAGCGACCTCTTCATGTCGTCGTTCCCGTCGTCGGCCGCGGCCGCGGGTGCGGCCGCGCACGTGCTCGCGAGGCGCTTGGCGTCGTCGATCATGCGCTCAAAGGTGGCGACGGGAAGATCGCCGATCAGCGTGAGGTCGACGCGCGTCTCACTCGTCGACGACGAGCCGCGCGTAGGTCTCGTCGCCGGTACACGTCGTCGTCGTGGACGCGGAGGCGGCGGTGACGACGGCGTCGCGACGACGACGGCGCCGGCGACGTCACAAAACAATTGCGCGACTCGCCGTCGATGTCGCCGTCGATGGCGCCGTCGACGTGTTTTTCGCGTTTCCGGCGCAACGTCTCGTGGGGGACGGACTCGACGCACGGGCGCGTGCTGTGGCTGTGGCAGGTGTGCGGCTTCAGCACGCGGTGCTGCTCGAACTCGACGCCCCTGGTGGCGCTGTACCTGTGCGGCGGCGTCGCGGCCTTCGTCGCCGGCGTCGTCGACGCCGTCAAGAGGACCGAGCTGCCCGGCGACGACGCCGCGCGCTACGGGGGCAGGGCCTTCTTCCTCCTGGACGTCTCCTTCTTCACGTGGCTGTGCGTTCTGGGGGACGCGTTCATCGCGTGCGCCTTCCTCATCGCGCACCACGACGCGCACCCCGCCGACCTCAGGGAGACCGATCCCGCCAAGTCCGCGTCCCCGCAGCCGCTGCTGGCCAAGGTCAAGAGGTTCGCCTACACCTTTGCGTGGACGTCGTCCGTCGTCGAGGTGGTGCTGTACGTGGTCTTCGCCGCGGGCAACGACCACCGCACCGTCGCCGACGACGTCGCCCTCTACTCCGTCGACGTGCTGGTGATGTTTTTCGTGACGGCCTTCACCGCGGCGCACACGCAGTTCGAGCACGTCGTCTGGGTCCTGGGGGTCGGGTACGTCTACGTCTTTGGCCTCAGCGTCCTCCACTACGCGCAGTCGCCGTGGGAGGACCCGAGGCCGTTCGTGTACGGGGTCGTCGACTGGTCGAGGCCCGCCGAGACGCTCGGCAACGTCGCCGCGGTGTCGGTGCTCACCGTGGCCGTCCACGGGCTGCTGAGCGTGGTGTCGACGTACAAGAACAACGCCCACGGCATCGGGCCATACGTCCCCTACCGCGCGGGGGAGGATCCCTTTGAGGACGTCGGCTCCGGGGCCGGGGCCGGCGCCGGCTACGAGACCGTCAAGATGATTGGGTTGGGCGGGAGCGGCGTCGCGGGCGCGACGGGGGGCGGGGGCGCGGGTGCGAGCGGGTCGGCGGTGTGAGGGCGTTTTACGTTTTCCGTCGCTTCTCCAGCACCACGCGCTCCTTCTCCGTCAGCGCCTCGTCCTCGACCGCGCGCGCGATGCGCAAGGCGCGCCTCTTGTGGTGCGCCGCGGCCGAGGCCGCGTCCTCCTCCGCGTCCTCGGCGGCCCGTTTCTCGCGCAGCGTGATCCGCTCGCGGATTTTGCGCGCGGTCGACGCGCGCAATACGTCCTCGATGGCATCCAACATCTCCAAGACGAGGCGGTGAACGCGGGGGTCGTCGCGCGTCGCATCGCGCAACGACCTCCACGCGACCCGCGCGGCTTCGTGGGCGGCGGCGACGGCGTCCATCGGGCGGGCTTTGGTTGTGTTTTACCCGCGAGGTCACAACCCTCACTCGCCCCTGTTCAACGCCTCGATGAGTCTCATGTGCTCGACGAGCGCCTCGCGCGCCTTCTCCTCGGTGGCAAAGGTGGAGCGTGAGGGTGTCCCGCCGGTGAAGTAGATCACCAGGTCACTTCCCTCGACCCACATGGAGGTGACGTGTCGCCACGCGAAGCACCATTTGATCTCGCGCGCCGGGCCTCTGGTGCGGGCGAGGAACACGCGGGGCGGGTGGGCGGGGGCGGAGGCGGCGGAGGCGGAGGCGGAGGCGGGAGCACTCATGGCGGTCGCGGTCGCGGTCGCGGTTGTTGTGTCGATACTCACAACTCTCGCGGACGCGCGCGGCCGCGGCCGCGCGGCCGCTCACAATCCTTGCGCAAACACGGCCTTCTCGAGGTGCGCGACCATCCACGAGGCGATCTGCGCGTCGTCGGGGTCGCCGGTGCCGACCAGGTGCGCGGCGCGCGCGTTGGCGGCGATGAACTCCGCCGCCGTCATCACGTGCACGTCGGCGTGGAACCAGCCGTTGGCGGGGTCGGGCACCATCAACTCGTACCACGCGCGCGTGCGCGGGGCGGTGTCGACGGCGGAGGCGGCGGCGTTCGACCACGACGGGGGCTGGGCGGCGGTGGCGCTCAGGTCGCCCCTCATCACCCAGTGCTCCGTGCCGGCGGTGGGGTGCATCGCCGTCACCGTCACGCGCGGCAGCCCGCCCGGGTACGCCGCGACCAAGAACTCCGTCGCGCGCCGCACGGCCACCAGGCCGTAGTGCGGCGGCGCCGCCCCCTCGGGGTCGGGGATGACGAGGATGTGCGGCGCGCGGCGGTCGGTGGCGGCGGCGCCCGCGGCGGCACCCGCGGCGGCACCCGCGGCGGCAAAGGACGAGGCGCGGTGCATCGTCGTGACCCTCGGCCTCGGCGGCGGTTGCGTTGTGACCCCGCACCGCCGACGGCCGCCGGCGAGGGGTCACAACACAAGATGGGCGACGCCGCCGACGACGCTGTCGTCGCCTTCCCCGCCGACGACGACGCATACAGCGCGGCCTTCCCCCCGGCGACCGCGACCGAGTGGGCGGGGCACCGCCGCGGACGCGGCGCACGCGTCGACATACGCAGGGGCGGCGACGGCGACGTCGAGCTGTGGCTCCGCGGACAGGTCAGCGACCGCAACGCCGCGGAGATCGCGCGTGCGCTCACAACTCGGCGAAAGATCGACGACTTCTGGTTGGAGGGTGTCCACCTCCAAAGCGCCGCGGCTCTGGAGGGGCTGGTGCGCGGCCAGGAGCCGGGGTTCGTTTATGCGTCCGGCGTCGCTGTCGGGCACGCCATGTACTTTGGCGAGGACCAGACGGTGCCCGCCCTCGTGGGGGCCGTCGCCCTCGTCTCGGCCCTCGTTCGCATTCCGGGCACCAAGCTCAAGGAGGTGTGTATCGACGACTGCGACCTCACCGACGAGTGTTTGACCGCACTGGCCGCCCACATTCGCAGCGGCGCGTGGCCCAACCTGATCAAGTTTTCAGTGAGCGACGGTACGTTCGTCGCGACGTTTACGACGCGGGGGGTCGAGGCCCTCATCGAGGCGCTGGGCGTCGGCGCGCCCGCGCTCTTCCAGCTCGACGTTCGCGGGAGGAGCGCCGTGTACGACCGCCCGAGCCCGGCGCTGACAAAGTTTGTGGCGACGCGCCGCGTCGTGTTCAACATGCCGCGGATGACCGAGGTCGTCGGCACGTGGCATGATGTGAGAGACGTGCACGTCGAGCAGATGCGCGAGAGGAACGCGGAACACCCCGAGAGGCAGCGCCAGGACCGCGACGCCCGCGACGTCGTGTACCTTTTGTTGTGCGACGCCAGGAGGATCGCTCCCACGAGGTCGTTGGCGGGGAGCGCGTTTGCGCGGCTCGGCGACTGCGGCGTCGCGCGAAAGGTTCTGAGGGTCGTGATTACGGGCATTTGGGCGTAACACCCGTCGCCGCCGCCGCCGCCTCGGTCCTCTCCTGTGCGTGGGCGGCCGGCGACGCGGCGGCGGCCTCGGCCCTCCCCGCGCCACCGGCCTCGGCGGCCTCGGCCCTCTCCGCGCCACCGGCCTCGGCGGCCTCGGCCCTCTCCTGCGCGCGGGCGATCATCGCGTCCCACCTGACGGCGTACTCGTCCATGGTCAAACACGCGTCCGAGCGGCGGTGGGGCTCGGCCATCGCGGGCGTTGTTTTGTGTTTTGTGACACGTCGCGACGCGTCACAAAATGGACGACGGGGACGACGGGGACGACGGGGACGACGGGGACGACGGGGACGACGGGGACGACGGGGACGACGGGGACGACGGGGACGACGGGGACGACGGGGACGACGGGGACGACGGGGGCGCCGCCGTTCACCGTCGTCGTTCACCGTCGTCGTTCGCCCTCGAGCGCACGGCCGATGGAGGCTTCCGCTTTACCTTTCTTCGCATCATCATCGTCGTGCACACGCGCGAAGAGGCTTTGGAGCCTTGTGGCGGCGGTACGCATCGAAGAAGGACGTCGCTGGGGTTCGAGGTGCCGGACCTCGCACTCGCCGTGGCGCGCGCCAACCACGGCGAGCACACCGAGGCGTTTCTGCGTCTGTGTGGCTTGCACGAACGGCAAGACGTGCTCGACGAGTTGCTTACCTACGTGATGAAGCCCGACGTCGAGCTGATGGAGCCGCTGTTTCGCCTCGGGGCGCGCATCGCAAACGGTCACCGCAACTCGCTCGTGGGCATGCTGCGCGATCGCATGATGCTCGAGCAGACGGTGCGCATCCTGAACGTGCTGGCCCGACGGCCCGACTGGTTCGACGCGCTGGAGGCGATGGCGGTGTCGTGGTGGCCCGCCGAAGACTTTCCCGCCCGACTGCGCCTCCTCAACGACACGCTCACGCCAGACGTCGTCGCCATGCTCAACGGCCACGACGTCATAGCCTGGCGCGCGTTTGTCTTCGGGCGCCACCCGCGCGACGACGTCACGGGGTGCCGCGACCTGATGCGCGTGATAGCGCGATTCGTGCTGCCGCGGCGTTGTGTTAAAACGTAACGACCACGTCGGCGTCGGTGCCGCGACGGTCGGGCATCGCGACGAGCCGGTCGACGAGGGCGCGTACCCCAACAAGGCCAAAGGGCGGGTACAGGAGGTTGTGCCCGAAGCCGACGCCGCGGACGACGGTCACGTCCGCGCGCTCCACCATCGCCTGGCGCACGACGGCCTCGAGCGGGTAGTCGCTCCGGTCGCCAAACGTCGGAAAAAAGAACACGCACGCCACGTCCAGGGGCACTTGCACTTTCACGCAGGCGCCGTCGTCGGCGCCGGCACCGGCCCACAGGTGATCGTGGGGGAACCAGCCGTCGATGACGACGAGCTTGCGCATGCCGTGCAAACGCCCGGCGCCGCGGGCGGCCATGAGGGCGAAGAACCCGCACGAGTGCACGACGACGACGGGCGGCGCGGCGAGGGGGAAGGCGTCGATCTGGTCGGCGAGGCTCACGTCCGGGCTGTACGTCACCACCCACTCCGCTCCGACGTAGGCGCGGAACAAACAGCTGTTGGCGCACCCCGTGGCGTCGTCGTGGCCGGGAATGATGAGCGTCCTCGTCGCGGCGGCCGGCGCGGGCGTGGCGGCCATCGCGCGCCGTCCTTTGTTTTGTGACGCACAAAACAAAGGACGGCGCGCGATGGCCGAAGCGACGATCAGCGTGTTTTCGTACGCCGTGTGGTCGTTCAACTACGCGGGGGCGTACAGGCAGTACGGGCTGCCGCGCCACGCGGCGATGTCGTGCGCGTACGCTCTGCTGGCGCAGAACGAGGCCGGGCTACTCCGCCTTCCGACGCTGGCGCCCATTGCTGTGCTGCTCGCGATTCTGGCGAGCACCGCCTTCGACCTCGGCGTCGCGCTGCGCGGGTGCCGCCACGCGTCGGCGGCAGCGCCCGAGGAGCGGCGTCGAGCTCTGTCGTCCGTGTAAACCGCGACACGGCCCTCGGCGAATCCGCCGCGCCGCGTGTCGTCGCGGGCCACAAAAATGGACCTCGACGTCGTCAAGCAGCGCGTGTGCTTCGACCGACACGAGGCCGCGGAGGCGTGCGCGCGGTGCTGCGGGTGCTGCGGGTTCTGCGGGGGCGGCGCGGCCGAGTGCTGCGGCCTGACGACGTGCGCGCGGGCGTGTCTCGGCGAGACCTACGACGCGATGCCGGCCGTCGCCCCGTGCACGACGCGCGAGGAGACGTGTGCGGCGGTGGGGGCGAAAATCGGCGCCGCCGCGCGCACACTTTTCTGCTGCGAGTGGGTCGCGTGGCCGTGGCGTCCCTGGGCGCGGTAGGTTCGTGTCTCGTTACACTCCATGCCGTCGTGTCGCGACTCCGAGACGTGCGACCGCCTCACGTGCCGCTACGGGTGCCGGGCGTGCTCGTGCTCGTGCCCGTCGCCGCCCTCGTGCTCGTGTTCCCGACTGTGCGGCGTCGTATCGGCCGTCGTCGCGTGCGTCGACGGCACGCAGCGCCTGGTCTACGGTCTGGTCGTCGTCGGCGCGGTGGGGCTGGCCGTGTACACGTACTGGGCCGTGTTCGGGCTCACGCTCCCGACTGGTTCCGTCGCTGCTCCCGCAGTGCTGCTTCTTCGCGCAGCCGGCTGACGAGGCGCCACGAGCGCGGCGGCGGCGGCGCGGCGTCGCTGGCGGCGCTGGCGGCGCTGGCGGCGCTGGCGGCGCTGGCGGCGCTGGCGGCCGCGGCCCGCAGCAGCACGGCCGCCCACGCGCGCGGCGGCGACGCGACGGCGGCGTCGGGGGCCGGGGCGGGAGCGGGGGCGCGCGTCGTCGCCATCACCCCTCGCCGTCGTCGTCGCCCTCGGGGACCGGCGGGGGCGGGGACGGCGCCGCGACGACGAAGAGAAAGAACCCGAGGGGAGCGCTTCCGAGCTCGGCGAGGGTCGTCGCCGCCGGTGCCGCCGCCTCCGGTGCCACCGCCTCCGGTGCCGCCGCCTCCGGTGCCACCGCCTCCGGTGCCGCCGCCTCCGGTGCCAGCGCCGATTTTTGTGACACGAGCAGCGCGTGCGCGACGCACACTTTGAGTTTCCAGAACTCGTCGGGGTCGTCGTCGCCGACCCAGGCCTCGAGGACGTCGACGTCGGCGGCGGTGCGGCACGCCGCGGACAAACACCGCCGCGCGAGTTGGCGCGCGATGCCGTCGACTGTTTTGTACCTCTGCGCTAGAACCTGTTTCGCGTCTACGGCGACGGGGCGCACGCCGCGCGACGCGCACAAGTCCACGTAATCGGCGACGCTGCCCTCGGAGCGCCCCCCCAGAGCGTAGGCGTGGCGGCGCCAGTTGGTCGTCGCGGGGGCGGCGGCGGAGGGGGCGGCCTCGCCAGCGACGCCGCCACACAAACCCAAGAGCGCCACGCGTTTCTCCTCGAGGGCGGCGACGTCGGCGTCGGGGGCGGTGGCGGCGGGGACGTCCCCGCCGCCGAGACGCGCCCACACGTCGAACCACTGCGCGAGTTCGCGCGCGGGGTCGACGTCGTCGGCGACGCGGGGGCGCCGCCGTCGCGGGGGCGCGCCCGCCGCGCCCGCCGTCGACGGCGACACGCACATCCGTCTCGTCTCGAGGACGCGCACCATGACGTCGGTGAAGTCGACGTTGGCGGCGGGCGCCCAGGGGCTGGCGGTGTCGTGCCCGCAAGAGCGCAGCGCCCTGCGCACGGCGGCCGGGCCGTCGCCCAGCGCGGCGTGGACGTTTGCGACGTCGTACCCCTTGCCCATCCACGCGAGGTTGGTCGCCGTCGCGGCGTCGTCGGCCATAAAGAGCTCGTCGTCGCGGCACGGCCACCGCCGCATGTCGGCGCGCGCGAACCAGAAGCGCGCGATGAAGCGAAAGGCGAGCTCGTCCTCGTCGCGCGCCTCGTTGGCGACGGCGCGCGCGTGGATCGCGCGCAGCGGGTCGCGCAGCGCGTCCCACGCGACGCCGTCGCGCCGGTCGAACTCAAACAGTTTCGCGGCCAGTCTCCTGCGGCCCGCCCAGTGCGCGGCGCCCCACGTCGACGTCGCAGCCGGTCTGCGGCGGTGACTCGGCATGATGACGTCCGTCGTCCGACGTCGTCCGACGTCGTCGTCGTCCGACGGCGCGCGCACGAACGACGTCGCGCGTGAACGATTATTTGTGCGCGCCCTCCACCACGAGACGCGGGACACAAAAAATGAACGTCGGGAGCGTCGGAGTTATTGTGGCGGGAAACGGTTGCCTCCGACCCCGACACAGGGTCGCGCCGCACGCGCCGCACGCGCCCCGCGCGTCCAGCGCCGCCCCCCTGGGCTGGGGGTGGCGTCCACCTCCGCCCTCCCGCTTCTTCGCGCCCTCGCGGCCGCGGGGTCGGCCAAGGCCAAGGAAGGCCGCGGCCGGCAACGGCAACGGCAAAAAGATACAGGAGGTGTACACGCCCTCCGCCAGCGTTTGCGCCGTCGCCGCCGTCGACGACGTCGCGACCGAGGTCGACACGCCGTTCGGGCCCGTCGCCTACCCCGTCGGCACGCCCACGCTGTTTGAGGACGAGGACGAGGCACCGCCGCCGCGACCCCGCAAGCGGAGACGCGTCCGCGCTCTGAGTGAGGACGACGCCGCGGCCATCCGGCACTTCCAGAGCGAGGCCGACGCCGAGGCCGCGGCCGAGGCCGCAGCGGCGGCGCGCGCCGAAGCCGTCGCCGCCGCCGAGGCGCACTGGTCCGTCGTGCAGCGCGCGATGGACTTCTGGAAGGACTACGGGTGGTACGACCCCACGGGGCTCCACGCCTTGGCCGTGGCCCTGGGCCTGCGCGGGCTGCGCGAGCGCACGCACGCGCGCGACTCCGAGGGCCTCCACGTGTTCTGCTCCGAGATGGAGGTGTCGATGATGAACCGGCGCGCCGACGCCGCGCGGTTGTTGCGCGACGTCGAGGCTCTGCTCGACGGGTGCGACGTCGTCCGCGCGCAAACCTTTTGCGGGACGGCGGGGACGGCCAAGGCGGCGGCGGCGTCCAAGGCGGCCGCCGCCAGAGCGACGCGGCGCCTCCGCGATCGGCGCCGCCGCGAGAAGAGCGCGGCCGCCGCCGCGGCGACCGCCGCGGCCACGGCGACCGCCGACGACGACGGCCGCCGTCTTGGCCGTCGATGAGTGTGGTAACGCGACGCCGCACAAAAAATCTCCTCACCGCGACGACGACCATGGCGTCGCGCACCGTCGAGTTCGACGACGTCATGCGCCTGCCCGCGATTCGGGATTTCCGAATCCTCATGGGCGCCGACGACGACTACCGAAACGACCCGCGGTACCCCGCGATGCACGAGGCCGCGGCGCGGCAGCTGCGGGCCGTGCACGACGTCCCGCCGCGCTCTAGCCGCGCCGCCGACGTCCTCGACACCCTCAGCCTCGCCAGCGAGTCGGCGCGGCTGCAGATCGCGCGGAACCACGCCCTCATCGCCAGCGTCGCCGAGCGGTTCGGGCTCAAGCACCGCCTCGAGGGGTGGGGCTACACCCCCCGCGACGGCCCCGTCACCGAAGCGGACTGGCTCGTCATCGACACCGCCACCGTCCTCGCCTTGCTCGTGTTGCTGGTCGTGGTGGTCGTCGTCTACATCTGGGTCAACGCCCAGCCGTTCTGGAACGCGCCCTGCCCCGTCGGGCTGAACGGCCTCGTGTGCAGCGGCAACGGCCCGTGCACGTTGAGTGGCTACTGCGACTGCGACGTCGCCGTTTTCTCCGGGGCGGCGTGCGACGTCACGGCGTGCCTCGGGTACGACGCGCTCACCGGCACGACCTGCGGCGGCACGCTGCTCGGGCTGTGCTCCCCCTTCATGTCGCCCGCGGACGTGTTCCCCGAGTGTCTCCAAATCACCCCCAACCCCGGAAACGACTTCGCCGCGCCCACGGGCGGCTGGGACTTTCCCGCGTGCACCGCCAGGCTCGCCTCCGTCCGCGCCGCGCTCGCGGCGTCGACGCTCGGGGGCGACATCACCTCGCAGCAGCTGGCGAGCCTCGGCGCCGCGGGGCTCCCGACGTGCATGTGCTCCGGCGCCCTCGACGGGGACGCGTGCGACGTCACCGCGTGTCCCCGCAACTCCGACCTGGAGGTGTGCAGCGGAAACGGAAACACCAGCGTCGGGTTGTTTGCCAACAACACCGACGTCGGGAACGGGTGCCAGTGCGCCCCCGGGAGCGTCTTCAGCTTCCTCGGCACCGATGTAGCCGAGCTCCTGAGCCCGTACGCCGTCGCCACCATCCGCGACCGCGACCTGGCCTTCTTCGCCCAGCCCATCTGCGGCCGTCTCGTCTGCACCGTAGGTCCGCCCGACCCCGTCACCGGGCAGGCCTCGACCACGTGCATCATCTTCAAGGGCGCGCTGCTCCAAACGTCGTCGCCGTCGTTGGTGTGCTACTGCGACGCGGCGCACTACGGCGTCGGGTGCGAGCTCGGGACGTGTCCCTCGGACCCCAGCGGGCGCGTGTGTTCCGGCAACGGCCACCTGAGCTACGGCGAGGGCGTGCTGCGCAACACCTCGCAGTCCACCAACCGGAACGAGGCGTGCCAGGTCCAGTGCGCCCTGGGCACGATCCCGTGCGCCCCCTCGACGTCGGTCGCGACGGCCCTCCCCCCGACGCAGCAACCCACGTCGTGCGACCCCGACGGCGGGCTGCTGTTCTCCGCGTCGCAGCTGTGCGCCGTGACCGAGGTCGCGCCCACCGCCGGCCCCGCGGGCGCGGCGGGCGCGGCGGCGGGCGCGCCAGCCAAGTGGCGGTGCGGCGACGGCACGTTGGTGGCCGGCCCCCTCGCGGCGTCCGTCGCGCTCAACAGCGACTGCGACTTCGGGTACGTGTACGGCACGCTGGACGCGTCGTGGTTCGCGTCGGCGCGCGTCACGGCCTCGTGCGACATGGCCACCGCGGACTACGCGCGGTGTTTCCAAGCGGGGGACGCGCGTCTGGTGGCCGTCAACACCACCTGGGGCACGACGGTCAACGTGACCGTGGCGTCCAACGTCACCTACACCAACCCCGCCCTCGTCCCCCTCGGCTGGTTTTACCTCGTGGCGTCCGCCCTGGTGCCGTCGCCGTCGGCGCCGTTGGCGAACGCCACGGTCACCGTCACGTACGCCGACCTCGTGCTCACGTTCGCCGTGCCCCTGGATGGGTCGCGCACGACGCTCGCGGCCGCCCTCAACGTGTCGATGGCCCGGCTCGACTTGGACGCGTTCGCCAACTTTACGGGCCAGGTCCCCGGCACGGTCGCTGCGTCGCCCCCTGGCGCGGCCACGCTCGCGCCCTACGTCGACCGCTACGTGCTCACGAACGTGCCGCTCCTCGACGTCGTCCCGGCGCAGTGGTCCGACTTCCGCCTCGCCTCGGCCACCGTCCCCAACGCGTACGTCCGGGTCATCGCCCAGGGCCTGAGCCCGCTCTACGCCAACGCCACGGTGGGGTACGCCGGGTACGGTCTGCTCGTGACGGTGCCCATCACCGCCGTCCTCGCCACCGACGGCACACCGCTCGGGTGGACGACGTGTCTCAGTCAGCCCTCGCTATGCGCCTGGACCATCTACAACAACGGCACCATCGTCTCGCCCCTCACGGGACAGCTCGCGTGCTGGACGGGCGGCGTCGCCTGGTCCGTCGTCACACCGCCGCTCGCGTGCACCCCCGCGTTCGCGGGACAAAACCTCCAGGCCCTCGGCATGACGCTGGTCGTGCACCAGCGCACCCCGCTCCCGCCCTCCGTGGCCGCGCCGTTTGCCCCCGGGGCGTGGACCGTCCAGCTCAACGTCACCGTGCCACCGCCGTACCCGCTCGCGATCAACGCCTCGGTGCCGCTCGTGTGGGAGCGGGCCGAGTTCGTCGGGCACGACCTGCTCCAGATCCCGTGCGCGTGTCCCCCGCCCGGGCCCGTCGGGCCAGGGCCGCGCATGATCAACCGCACGGTCCAGGACACCACCTGGGGCACCGCCGTCGACGGAGGCATGTTTTCCTTCTCGCCGCAGGCCACGGCGGTGTCGCCGCTCACGCTGCACGGCCAGCCGCTGTGGCGCCGCGGCGTCGTGCTCGGGGGCGACGCCACCACCACCCAGATTTCGTTGCGCGGATTCGGCATCGGAAACATCCCCACGTCCCAGCTGAGGGCCATCTCCGCGACCCAGTTCAGGAGCGGGTGGGACGACGCACCGCTGGGGGCGTACGCGGGCCGGTGTCCCACCGGCTACTCGGCCACCACGCGGCTCATCGTCACCCCCATCGTGGAGACGTGCACGTGCGTCGTCGCCTTTGTCGGCGCCGGCGTCGGCACCGGCACGGCGCAGTGCGCGTGCGACCCGCAAGCGCAGTGTTCGTGCGGCGTCGGACTGTCGGCCTCGGCCACGCAGTGCGAGTGCGGCGCCGTCGACGACGCCGACTTCGAGGACGCGCTGGGCGCGGCGCTCGGGGCCGTCGTGGCCGCGTGCGAGTGTTTCGCCCTCCCCCCCGCCGTCGGGCTGTACGGGGCGCTGGCGACGACCGCCCCCGGCGCGTCGCCGACCGCCCCCGGCGCGGCGACGCTCACCATCGCCGGCGCCGCCGACGCCTCCGCCGTGCTGCTGTCCTTCACCTCGCCCTCGTGTTTCCCCATCACGGGCCTCGTCGCCCACGACGCCAGATTCAACACCAACACCTCGGTCGCGTTCGAGACGGTGTGCGGGACGCTGGAGGCCGCGACGTCGTTCGAGGTCTTTGTCGGCGGCGGCGTTGGTGTGGGCCTCGGCGCCGAGGGCGTCGCGGCCACCTCCTGGTTCGTGACGGCCGACGTCAACGCCACCGCCATCTTCCTCACGGCGCACTGGTCCCCGGGCGGCGTCCCCGTCGCCAACGTGACGTGGGACGCCTCGTCGTCGCTCGCCGGCGCCCCGCCCATCAACGCGTCCATGTTCGACGCCACCTACTGGGCGTCGGCGCTCCAGTTCTCCGCCGCGCCGGTGTGGCTGAGGGCGACCTTCGCGCAGCCCAGCCCGGTGCGGCGCGTCGTCGTCGCGGTGCGCTCCGCCGCCGCCGGCTCTACGAGCGTGACCATCCCCGTGCTGCTGACCGTCGAGGCCTCGCTGTGGGGCCAGCCCGGCGTCTGGTCTCTCGTGGGCTCGTTTGTGTCGAACGCCACCGGCCGCCCCGGCGCCGACCTCGACCGACACACCATCACCGTCCCCCCCGCGCTCGCCAACGCCACCGTGCTCTGGGGCGCCGTGCGCATCCGCTCCGCCTTTGCGTTTGCCGTTCGTGTCATGCAGCCCCTCACCGACCAGCAGTGCTCGTGCGCCGCGGCTGCGGCCGCGCCGCCGCAGGTCTTCGTCGACGCCCCGTCCCCGGCCATCGACACCGAGTCCCTGTACACGGACGTCGTCGCGTGGACGACGACGCAGAACGCGTCCGTGCCTCTGGCGCAGTGCGTGTGCGAGAACGCGTGTCTCGTCCAGACGCCCACCGCCGGCGTCGTCGACGTCGCCAACGACGGCGTGTGTCAGGACTCCGGGGCCGTCGGCGCCGCGGGGTGCGCCCTGGGCATGGACTGCGCCGACTGCGGCACGTCCAGGCGCAACGTCGGTCCGGCCTACAACACCTCCAACGCGGTCGGAGTGCCGTGCACGCTCGGCCCTCTGCAACAGGCGCTGTTGGCCGGCAACGCCTCCGCGGTCCAGCAGTGGCGCCCGGTGCGCGACTTCGGCCTGGCGTTCGTGTACGCCCTGCGCGTCCCGCGCGCCGCCATCACGTTCAGCCTCGCGTGCGACCCGGCGTTGTGCGCCCCCTTTACGGCGCGGTGTCCCGACGGCTCGTGCCAGCCCGCACGCCCCGAAACCGTCGGCGCGGACGGCGTCGGGGGGCAGAGCGCGTGCACCGGCAACCTCTACGACTGCCCCGGGAACGGGTGTCTCGCCGCGGACGTCAACACGCGCCAGTACTCGTGCGCGTGCAGGACTGGGGTGTGGGGCTCCGCGTGCCAGGTCGAGGCCGCGGTGCCCTTCGACACCTTTGGTACGTCGGGCGCGGACCCGTACTCGGGCATCACGCAGCAGGGCCCGGGCCACCTCGCGGAGCAGGCCCCCTTCAACGCCCTGGTGAACATTTTGAACGTCGACGACGCCGAGGTGCTCCGTCTCAACCGGCTGTGGCAGCCGCGCTCCGCCATCCCGGGCGACGTCATGAACCTGAGGGTCAAGGCCTGGAACGGGTACGGCAAGATCGTCGTCCGCACCGTCGTGCTCGAGAGCGGCGACACCATCCGCACGACGTGTCCGTACTGCCGCATCAGCACCGTCGGCCGGACGGTGTGCCTCGAGGACGACGTCGAGACGCGCTCTCTGGTGTTTCCGTTCTGGGTGACGCAGTTCGTCTCGTACCCCGCGGGCCCGCTCGGGCCGGCGATGACGCCGTTCTGGGCCACCGAGACCTCGTACGACGAGCTCCCGGTGAGGGCCGCCAACGGACAGTGCGTCGACACCCTCGCCACCGCGGCCCTGGTGGTCAAGACCAACCCCGTGTGCAGCGGCAACGGCGTCTCGTTCCCATGGGGAGTGTGCGTGTGCACGACCGGGTCGACGACCTTCTTCATCACGTCCAAGTTCACCGCCTCGACGGTGCCGTACAACACCGACCCCGTCACTGGGGAGTCCACCCCCGGTACGTGGAACGCCCAGGTCAACTACAACTGGCGCGACTACGCTGGGGTGTGTCTCGCGCGGGACTGCGCCGTGACGGACTGCTCCGCCCCCATGGGATGTTTCGCCGGCTCCGTCGAGAACAACTTCGTTGACGCGTTGGTGGCCTGCACCGACCCCCAGACCCTGATGGTGGGAAAGACCCCAGCCGTCGCGGTCTCGCGCGCGGGGCTGTGCGCCGTCAACCTCCAGCAGTGCACCGCGGGCAACACGTTCCCGCAAGTGCCGTGCTCCGGCCACGGCCTGCCGCGGCAACGCGCCTACCGCGTCCCCGACGAGGAGTACTGCGAGTGCGGCGACCCCGTCTCGGTGTCGGCCGTCGACTTCTCCCAGGGCATCCGCGCGTCGACGCAGCTCGTCAAGAACGGCTGGGGAGGGCCGCGGTGCGACCAGTACACGTGCGGCGACACTTCGGGGTTGCTCCAGTTCTCTACGCGCGACCCGCTCACGGGGCTCGCGTACGTCGACCTCGGCGTCCCCATCCCGGGCGTCTGGGTCGGGTACTGCGGCGCGCCCATCGGGGCCAACCCCGTGGACGTCGCCGCGGGCGTGTGGGAGCCGTGCTGCACCGAGCTCCGGCTCGAGCGGTGTACGAGCATCCCGTGCACGCTGGGGGGCGTCACCGTGTGCGCCGCGCCGCAGGCGTGCCTCAACCAGGGCGGCGCCCCGTTGGTGTACGCGTGCAACGGCCAGGGCACCGCCCTCGCCGACGGGACGTGCCAGTGCACCGTCGACGCCGCCGCCAGCACGGGGTACACGGCCAACTCGACGGTGTACGACCACCCCAACTGTTTCGGGACGATCTCGTGCCCCATCTCGCCCACGTGCACCAACGCGTGCTGCCGCGTCGCCGCCAACGTGCCGGCGTACTGGCTGTACCCGGCCGCGGACCCCTTCTTCGACTCCCAGGCCGAGTCCCAGCTCGCGCTCCAGGGCGACGGCATCTCCAACCAGACGTACGTCACCCAGGCCGCCCCCAACCTCGTGCAGCAGTCCTTCGTGGTGTACGAGGCCGCGCTGGAGCAAGGGTTGGACTACGGCACCGCCAACGCCGAGGCCGCGACGTGCATCTGCGTCTCCCCCGGGGAGAACCCCGCGCACCCGGTGTGCATGGTCTCGTACGCGAACCCCGTCGACTTCGCCAACGTCGCGCCGTACCTAAAGTCGTACGCCTCCCCCTACGAGCTCCCCCTCGCCTCGGCAGCGCTGGCCGGGTACGCCAACTCCGTGGTGTACGGCATCGTGACCAACAACCAGGTGAGCACGTCGACGGTGCGGCGCGTCAACGGCGTCAACTACCTCGCCTTCCCCGCGTCGTCGCCCACCACGGCCACGCCCCCGGAGCTGGACGTCGTCTTCAACAGGACCGACACGCTGGTGATCGTCCGCGTCCACGCCCTGCTGACGTCGCTCCCGACGACGTTTACGTTCGTGGACGCCCAAAACCTGAGCACGTGCGCGTCGACGACGATCACGACCGTGAACCAGAACGCGACGTGGCAGTGGTTCACGCTCTTCTGCACCCCGGCGTACGCGAACTTTGACTTTGCGTTCAACTATCCCGCGGCCTACATCGCCGAGTGCACCGCCGTGGGGTCGACGCCCGTGGGGTGCGCGGCGTGGCAGAAGGCCACGTGCGTCGCCACCGGGAACGTGTACAACGACCCCTCCGCGCTGAACCAGTTCCGCGGGTGCAACTCGGCGTGCTGCGTCCTGCTGGGGTCGTTTGAGACGACCCCGCAGTCGTACGTGCGCATGGTCGTCGCGTCCGCGCAGCCGGTGTGGACGGACGCGGTGCGCTTCGAGGGGTACGCCAACTCGACGACGACGCCCGTTCCGCTGCGCCTGGCGCAGGAGATCGCGTGCCGCACCGGAACAGCGAGCGACCAGGCGGCGTGCGCCGCGAACCCGGACATTCTGTTCTGGAACGCCGTCTTCGACTCGGGCGTGGGCGGGGCCGGGAACACGGGGTACTACGTCCCCGGCGACGCCGTCGACCCCACGTGCGGCCTCCCGAGCTTCAACTCCTCGCAGCCCCAGCTCACGTACTCCCAGGCTCTGGCGGCGTGCCGCGCCACGGGCGGGTGGCTCGCCGCGACGAACCTCGCCGTCCAGTCGCCCCTCAGCGCCTTCGAGGCCATCGCCGAGGCCATCGCCACGGCCAACGCCGCCGTGCCCACGCCGGCGTACACGCAGACCTACGTCGCCCTCACAGACACCAACGCCATCCTCGACCCGGTCGTCACGGACTACATGCTCGACGCGTGCACGAACCCGACGTCGGGGCAGTGCAGAGTGCGCCCCTCGTCCAACCCCACCGGCCTCGGCTACTACGCGACGACCAACCCAAGCTTCTACAGCGTGACGCAGCCCACGACGCCGCTGGGCCAACTCGCGTGGGTCCCGTCGCCGAGCCCGGTGAGTTTCTTCGAGGCGTACATGGACCCCGCGACGCACACCACGGCCATCCCGGGCACGGGCGGAGGGACGTACACGACGGCGGGGAACTTTGGGAGTTTCGTCATCTTCTACAACGACCCGTCGTGTGTGACGACGGCGCGAACAGAGCTGGTCACCGTGACGGCGGCGTACCAGTACACGCGCATCCCCTTCTGGTCGTCCACGTACGGCCAGGGGGAGTACGACCTGGTCCAAATTGGCACGCCCAGTCTCGTTCCGTCGTCTTGGGCGCCGACATCACCGCCGTCGCCCCTCGCGCAGGGCATGCAGCTGTGGGGCGACTTTGCCACCGTCGTCGTCTCGTGCTCGCCGACGACGCCGACCGTGTGTCCCTCCGCGTACCCGCAGGTCCTCTCCTCCTCCACGGTGCCGACCCCGGGCGGATGGGGATCGACGGTGACGCTGTTCCAAACCACCCCCCCGCCCGTCACGACGCCGTCCCCGTGGCCCACCGTCATCTGCGTCCCGCTCCCGGGGTCGGGGGCCGGGTTCACGTACGCCGTCACGCCGTACCTTTCGGTGCCGTGGCAGGAGGCGTTCATCCAGACCGAGGTCCCCTCCGCGGGGGGGCCGACGCCCGCGCCCGTGCCCACGCCGTACCCCGCGCAGTCGTACACGCTCGGGTGGGCGACGCAGTCGTACATGCCGATGGGGCTCATCATGTACTACACGCGCCTCATCGCCGCGTTCAACGGGGCCCTGTTCCTCAACGGGGCCTTTTACTGCGACGCGTTTTTCGGCACGGCGCTGCAGACGTTTCCGATCCAGTACGCGTTCGGAGGCAACGCGCCCTCTCATTGCCCGTCGACGGTCGCGACGTTTTACTACGTCGACGCCACGACGCCGTACGGCACCAACGGCATCTACAACACGTACTCGCCGTCGTCTCCCACGCCGAGCCCGGGCAAAATGAACTTTGTCACGCCCGTCGTCGCGACCAACAACGGGCTGCTGCCGCCGCTCCAGTTCGTGACCACCATCCCCGCGTGCGACACGTGCCAGTACTACTTCCCCTCCACGCAGTGGGGGTGGGACCTACGGTCGGTGCCGCCGGGGTTCGTGTGGCCGGGGCAGGCCACCGGCGGCAGCGTCCCCCCGTTCTCGCAGGTCGTGCTCTACAACATGGGCAGCGCGTTCGCCGCGAGCGGCATCGCGGGCGCGGTGAACCTCGCCGACCTCGCGACCAACGTGCCCTACTGGGGCTACTTTGCGAAGCAGACCGTGAGCATTGCCATGAGCAACTACCGCCAGCCCGGGAACGCGGGCGGGTGGACGCGCTTCGACGTCGGGGTGCTCGCCGACATCGTGCCCGCGTCGTCGGCGGTGCTGCAGGGGTACCCGCACGAGGCGAGCGCGCAGTACGCGTGCCAGTTCGACACCACGCAGTACGTCGCGGAGCCGGGGCGCAACGGCCCGTGGTGCGGCCCGTCGTCGCGCTCCGGGGGCCTGGCGCAGCCCGGGCTCACGTGCACAGCCGAGTTCCCCGCCGCGAACGCGACGCTCAACCCGCTGGGGGCCGCGGCCTACGCCGCCTACCTCAACGGCACGCTGGCCTCGGTGCTCCAGATGACGGGGCAAAACTACGACGCCGCGCGCGCGTTTCTGAACCTGTCGCCCGGGACGTGGTGGACCTTTCCGGACGCGTACGCCCGCTGGGTCGCGGGGTTTTCGTCCCAGCCGGGCGCGACGTCGCTCGGCGTCGCGCCAGACCCGTACAACTGGGTCAACTACGCGCTGAGCGAGATCTGGCCCGTGGACTGCGGCCACCAGGTCTCCGTGGCCACGGGGCGCATCACGCGCCGCGTCGCCTCCGCGCTGGCCTACTGCGACCCCGACGCCCCCCAGCCGCTTCCGGTGGAGTTCAACCTGACGCAGCTCCCCACCGTGCTCTTCCCCCTCGCCCCGGGCACCAACCCCGCGTTCGTGTCGTCGTGCGGCTACGCCGTGCGGCCCGCCGCCTTTTACACGCAGACCCCCGAGGGCGGCCCCACGCCGGGCTACTCGCAGCTGTTTGTGATCACGACCGCGACGCCCGAGGAGCTCGTCGTGTCCGCCCTCGCATCGACGTTTTCCATCTACAACACCGGAAAGGTGCTCCCGTCCCTGTACCAGTTCCGCGCCAACTCCACGGTGGCGGGGTTCGTCGAGATCGAATGCGCGGCGTGTACGGAGGTGCCCGTCGTCACGGTGTGGGTGTCCGTCATCAACACGCAGTTCCTGTACCCGGACAACGTCACCTTCCCCATCGTGGTCCTGGGCTCGTTCAGCGTCGAGCCCGGCGTGGGCGCGGTGGCGTACTCGTTCACGGCGGCGTCGCTCCCGGCGACGACGCCGCTGTACGGCCCGGGCGCGGGGCCGCCGTTCCAGGTCGTCGGCTGGGGCTTCGCCGGCCTCGCCACCGGGGCGACGGTCACGCTGGGCAACGGCATCATCACCGACCCCCTGGCCGTGCTCCAGTGCATGGGGTTTCGCGGCCAGTTGCCCAAGTTCGGCCCCCTCGCGTCCGTCGACTCCACCGCGCCAGACAACCAGTGCGTCCTGGACGTCGTCAACATGAACTACTACGGCCTGACAGCGTTGGGGGAGTGTTACTGCGACCCCCTGGGGGGCTACGACGGCGAGGACTGCGCCGCCCCCGTCATCAACACGCGGTTCGGCCGGGAGGTGTGCGGCGGCTTCGGCGACGGCGGCGTCTCCGCTGTGTCGCCCGCGGGCACCGTCGTGCCCACCGGCACGGCGCAGACGGACGCCGAGGGCGTGTACGTCTGGACCGACCCCGCCACCGGGGTCAAGCGCACGGGGTGCTCGGCCATCGACTCCGGGCTCGTCATGTGGACGCGCCTCGCCGTCACGGCGGCCTTCAGCACCCCGGGCTTCTACGCCGAGATCAACACCTTTGACCAGACGGAGTACGTCAACGCCACGGTCAACCTGCAGCCGCTCATGCCCTACAGCATCGCCCAGAGCATCGCCGCCGGCGCCGCCGCAGAGATCGCCTCGTTCGTCACCGCCGACGAGGTGCAGCAGTACCTGGGCCTCGCTCCCCCAAACATGCTCCCGCTGTTCCTCGACATCTCGCAGAACGACTTGGACACCAACGGCAACTTTGACTTTGTGTGGACGACGCGCTCCTTCCCGGTGTACCCGCCCTCGCAGCACTGCACGTCCGCGGCGACGTGCGGCACCGTGCTGGCCACGCCCGTGTCGGGGTGCGCGACCCCCGACCCCGTGCTGCCGCCGTACCTCCCCACCACCTGGACCGTCGGCCTGTGCGCGGCCCTCAACTGGAACAACTTGATTTACCTGGACGGGTCGATGCCGCACGGCAGCGTCGACGGCGACTTTTCCCCGGTGCCGATGCTCGGCGTCGTCTCGGGGACCATCCTGATGCCCACGTTTGCGCAGCTCGTCCTCGTGTACATTTGGTCCAGCTTCGTCGGCCTCTCGCTGGCGTCGCCGCTCGGCGGAGGCGCGTGCAGCGCAGCGGCCCCGCGCAACAATACCCTGCAGCTGGACGTGTTTCTCTGCGACGGCACCGGCGACCCCTCGGCCCCCACGGCGCTCTTCTACGCGACGCCCACCATGACGACGCAGCTCTGGGAGATTCAAGTGTTTTTGGAAAACGACAGGAACAGGGTGTTGGTGTATCCGTACGGCGGGTGAGCGCGCGGAGGGAGCGTAACCTCACCGCCTGCCGAACTCGACGACGACGGCGTTGGCCGGCACCCACGGCCCGTTGCCGTCGATCCGCTTGATCCGGAGGCGGGGCAGGCTGGGCGCGTCGTCGCCCCGCGCCTCCATCCACCTCGCCACGAGCTCCTCCACGTCGCCCAACGACCAGAGCGTGCCCTCGGCGATGCGCCAGGCGCGGCACCGCTGCCGGAGGTTGTGGAGCAGCCGCCGCGCGACGTCCTTGCGGCCGCGGTACACAGCGAGACGCGCGTTGCTGCACGGCCGGCACCAGCGGCCGTGCAGCAACGCGTCCTCGGGAAGGCTGGTCCCGCACCCCACGCACTCGACGAGCACGAGCACGATGCGCATTTTGTGTTTTGTGACGCCGCGCCGCCGCGAGCTCACAAAACACAAAATGGCGTCGCACGGGGCGTCGAGCGGGGCCGCGTTCATCGTGCAGCGCGTGCGTGAGGGGGGCCGGGTCGTCATACCGTTCGGCGACGCGGACGCATTCGCCGCCGACATCGCGCGCGTCCTCGCGACCACGAGCCCCGAGCAACCCATCACGGCCTTCCACTGGGACGGTCGTGACGGTGACGACGACGCCACCGACGACGCCACCGAGGTGCTGGCGCACGCTTTGGCGGCGCACGCGCCCGCACTGCAAGCCCTCACGCTGCGGCACTGGGTGTTTCGCCCCAAGGGCATCGCGGCCGTCGCCAATCTCGTCGCCGAGCACCCCGCGCTGGCGGTTCTCGATTTGAGCCGCAGCAGCTTTTTACCCCCAGCAGGCTTGCTCGACGTCGTCGCCGCCGCTGGCAGGTCTAAAACCCTGCGCGCGCTGACCCTCGACCACGTGAGGGGGGTGGTGGGCATCGACGAGACCACGGTAGCTTTGGTTGTTGGCGCGGCTCTGAGCGAGACGAGGACGCTGGACTACCTGGACATGCGGCGCACGTACATCGGCCCGGGGGTGGCGCGTGCCATCGCCGACGCTCTGGAGCTGGGCACGTCCAAGCTCGCGGCCCTCGACCTGGGCGACAACGTGCTGGGGGACACCGGCGCCGTCGCCATCGCCCACGCCCTGCGCGTAAACAAGACGCTGACGACGCTGCGCCTCGACCGCAACAGCATCCACGACGTCGGCGGCGCGGCCATTGCAGACGCGCTTGCAGACTCGCCGGAGTGCAGGATCACGGAGTTGCGCTTGGAGGGCAACTCGCTCTCCGACGCCGTCATGTTTCCGCTGCTTCTGGCGCAGGGCCGCACGCACAGGATGGAGACGCTCCGGCTCGACCCGCAGCACGCCCTGGGAGCGCCGGCGACGATGGCGATGCGCAGCCACGCGCTGCGGCTCGCGACGGAGCGGCGCTCGACGGCGGTGCGGCAGTTTCTCGCCTTCATGGGCGCCTACGTCCCCGGCCGCACGCTCCGGCCGACGCGGGGGTCGCCGGCCGCGCAGAGACTGGTGTTTGCCGACGGCGACCACGCCGTTTCATGGCGCGTGCTCGCGCACCTCATCCGCGCCGCGAGCGAGATGACGCCGGACGTCGACGAGGCGTGACGGCGGCGCGGCGCGTCGGCGCAGCGGCGGCGCGCAAAGTGTGAGTAACGACGACACGACCTCACCACGTCCGCTCCGCGGTGCTCCGCGCGTCCCCGCACGCGAGACACACCGACTCGCCGCGGTGCCACTGCACGCGCACGAGGCTCCCCTCGGTGCCGTCGTGCGTGAACGCGCGGCGGTCGACCTCGACCCACCCGGCGTCGACGATGGCGGCGCGCCAGTGGCCGTGGTCGAACCGCAGGAGACTGAGCCACGGCGACGCCGTCACCAACGCGTGCTGCGCGGGGGCGTGGAGCGCGAGCGTGGCGCGAAACTGCGCCAGGTCGTCGGGCAGGTCCGCGCGGGGAACCGGTCGCCGGGGCGGCCGCGGCGGCGCGTCGGGTAGGCCGCGCAGCACGCGCCCGTTCAGCAAACACACCGCCTCGCCGTGCCCCTCGGCCTTCCACCTGAGCGTGTCGGGGTCCGCGGACGACCACGAGATCGTGTGGCCGCGCGCGTCCGCCACGCTCACCGTCAGCGGGGCGTCGCCGGCGGCGGCGCTGGCGTCCGCCATGCGCGAGTTGTGAGGTCGCCGCGGCGCCGCGGCGGGACGCGACCTCACAATTCGCAAATGGCCGACGCCCCGCCCGTCGGGGGAAACAAGATGGACGATGCCAAGCACGACGCTCTCATGGCCAGGCTCGGGGCGTTTGTGGCCAAAGCGAGCGTGCCCATCACGGACGACAACAAGCGATCGCTCGAGTCGAGCGGGGCTTTTCTCGCCAAGTACTCCGACGCGTGTGAGGCGCGCATCGCTGCGTTCAGGCCCATGTTGGGTTATGAGACGGTGCTCGTGATGTGGCCGTCCGGCAACGAGGGGTGGAGGCGTGGGACGAGCGAGAAGCGTGCCGCCATCGCCGAAAAGTTTTGCGCGTCGGGCTAAGCCCATGCGACGCGCTGGTGACCGCGACCGAGCGCGAGCTCCACGCGGAGAAGTGGCGTCAGGTGGTCGAGGGGTGGACGGTGGCCGAGCGCAAAGTGCGTAACGCGACGACCTCACAACTCGCGCATGGCCGCCGCCGGCGCCGCCCGCATCGCGCGCTTCGCGGGCGCGGAACCGGCCGAGGAGGGCGAGGAGGACAAAGGCGCATGGGGGCGCGTGCGGTTCGCGGACGGGTCGATGGGCCGCGCGCTCCACGGCGGCGTGATTGGGTTCGGCGACGGCACGCCCGCGAACCCGCGCGAGTACATGGTCGTCGGCCCCAAGAGCGAGACCGTCGTCGTCGGGGACAGGGACGCCGATGAGGACGCGCGCGAGTGGGTCCGCGAGACCGTCTCGCGAATCCGCGCCGACGTCGAGGACGCCGTCGTGGTCCAGGCGCGCCTCGCGTGGCGCGAGGCTCTCGGGGCGATCCGCCTGGATCACGACGGCGACGGCGGCGGCGACGGCGGTGCCTCCATCGCCTCCGCCGTCACGCGAATCACCGAGGTCCTCGACGACGAGTCCCGCGGCATCCGAGTCGTCGACGGAGAGTGGAGGTGCGTCGGCGGCGACGTGTTCGTCGCGTCGACGGCGACGCGGGAGTTCCGCCGCTCGGCCGTCGTGTGCGGCCCGCACCGGTTCGACGTCGACGGCGACGTGCGCAGCTACACGTTGCGCCGCCTCCAGGTGGTCGACCGCGTGGAGGACGTGAGTGTGGAGGATTTGGTCAAGGTGTAACGCCGCCGTCGCCGACACCGTCACCTACCGCGCACGCCCGGGCGCGGGCGCAGGCGCGGGCGCGCGACGCGGCCGCGCCCCCCGCGCGCCCCCCGCGCCCCGCACGTGCCGCGCTACCCGCGGCTCCGTCGCGCCCGTCCTGTTCCACGAGCGCGTGGTGAGCGCGGCGACGACAAAGGCAAAGGCGCACAGCGGCAGAACGACGGCGAGGGCGACGGTGGTCGATTCGCCCGGGGCGCTCGTCTGCGGCGTCGCCGTCACCGCGACCGTCGCCGACGCGTAGGCCGCGAGCGGCAAGCACCCGGGCGTCTGCGGCGTCACGTCGGCGGGGCTCGTCATCTGGGTGGTCGCGGCGACGGGGGCGAGCGTCGGCGCCGGGGTCGCCGGCGACGACGCCGGCGAGGACGTGGTCGTCGGACACGCGTACACGGACGCCGCCAAGGCGAACGACCACGTCCCCGTCGTGGCGTTGCCCGCGCCGACGCCGAGGCCGCCGAACCCCCACTGCGACGGCACGAAAACAAACTGGTCGTCGGGCCCCGGGGCCGCGCACCCCCCACCGCCGCCGCCGCTGCACCCGGAGCGACAGAACAGCGCCGCTTGCGAGGGCAGCAGCGGCGAGAACGTCGCGTTTTGGCCGTTGCCGTCGTCGTCGACCCACGTCGCGACGACGGTGTCGACGACGACCGAAAGCACAAACGGGGGCACCGGGAACGGCGCGACGGGGAGCGGCGGCGGGGGCGGCGACCGGATCACGACGGTCTGCGTGTAGTCGTACGCGAACGGGCGCGCGACCACGGTGTAGAACTGCGGATCAAAGAAGCCCCGGGTGTCGTTGAGGACGCACGAGGGCGAGAGCGCCACGGAGCTCCCCGCGCACGAGGAGGGCGGGATGACGAGGCCCGGCGCGGCGTAGTGGACGACGCCGTCGAAGATGGACTGCGCCGTCGACGTGAACGCCGCGTACGTGCCGCACGCCAACGCCGCAGTGGGAACGCACACGGTGTCGACGACGCGCCACGTGAACACGGTCGTCGTCGGCGCGGGCGCGGTGACGAAGGGGGCGCCGACGGCCCCCGGGGTCGCTGCGACGCTGGTAAACACCGGCACCTGCAGCAGCGACGAGGTGAAGCTTGTGGTCCACTGCGACGTCGCGGCGACGTACACGAACCTCTTGACGAACCCGGCGGGGCTGAACGGGCACGCGGCCGTGGCGTCGCCGACGAACCCGTAGGCGGTGACGGACGCGGCGAACGTCGCGGGGCGCGGGATGAGCTGCGTCGCGTTGGCGTGGGGGGACACGAAGAACGTGTTGCCGGGGCACGACGTGGCGGCCATGTTGGGGGGGATGAACGTGACGACCAGGGACAGCACCGTGTTGCCGCTGCCGTCGACGGCCACGCTGTACGCGCACGCCGCTTCGAGGGTGGGCATCTCGTAGGTCGTCGTGAACGTGACGGGGTCCTGGCTCGCCAGCGGCGCCATGGCGACGCACGCTTGCGGGTTCGTGGGCGTGGCCGTGGTAAAGGCCAGCACGGCGGGGGGGCCGCAGCACTGCGCCGTGGTGCTGAGGTTCACGAGGGACACCAGAACCATGGTGTCCGTGGTGCCCGTGGGGTCCCTCGCGACGGTCTGGATGTCGTAGAGCGTGTGGCCCGTCAGCGACGCGAGGCCCAGCACGGGGTTGGCCGCTCCGAGCGCATGGAGGCCCACGAAGGTGGTGGTGAGGTTGGAGGCCAGCCACGAGGGGATGGCCGTCGCGCACGAGACGTTGCTCGTCTGCACGAGCGCCGAGTGCAGGAGCAGCGCGGACGCGTTGTGGACCTCGAAAAAGCTCCCCGAGCAATTGACGGCCGAGGCCGACGCGTTGGAGGTCACGGTGACGTTGCTCCACGTGCTGGGCACGAACCCGAGCCAGTCGAGCGACGCCGGAACCGTCGTGGCGTTGGTGGTGTTGGCCGCCAGCACCACCGGCGACCCGCACGAGGGCTGCACCGTCGTCACGGCGCACGCCGCCGGACATCCGCACACGGCCGTGCTCAGCGGCGACGCCGCGGCCGGGGCAGCGAGGAGGAGGAGGGCCGCGGCGACGGCGAGCGGCCGCGCCATCGTTTTGTGCACGTCGCCGTCCCTTGGTCGCCCGACGACGGTCGCCGTCGACGTGCGACGACGACGACGGTGAACGGACGACGACGCCGAAACGACCGCCATGGGCGAAAAAGACGGCGAACGACTGAAAAAGAAAAAAATGCACGACGGTGAACGACGACGACGGTGAACGACGACGGCGACGGTGAACGACGACGACGACGAACGACGACACACCGAAAATGGCCAAGTCGATGCTGACGGCGCTCTGCACCGAGTACGTCGCCGACTTTGACGCCGCGTTCGTCTTTGCCAACAACAGCTCCGTGCCCTCGTGCGGCGACGCCGACGTCGAGCGCATGAACGCGTTCTTCGACAAGTGGAGCTACCTGGCGACGTCGGAAGAGCTGGGGAGCGTGGCGCACATGCGGCTCGTCGGCCACGAGTACTACCAGCTCAGCGTCGTGCGCGTCTACGGCGCGTGGCGGATGCTGCGCGAGCGCATGCTGGTCAAGCTCGAGCGGTGTTTGTAGCGTTACACACGTCACGCTCAGCGATTGTAGGTGGGCGCCGGCGCCGGGATGCCCGCGGTCCATGGGAGCGGCCGCGTTCCTCGGCCGGCCATGTTCCTGAGACGGGCCCCGAGGCCGAACTCGTCGGTCGCGCTGCGACGACGTCGCGACGGCCACACGCGACGCGGTGCGGCGGCGGCGGCCGCGCCGGCGCCGGCGCCAGCGTCGGCGGCGTCGACACCGACGTTCCCGCTCATGTGCGTTTTGTGTGATCACACAAAGATGGCCAAAGGCGAGACCAAGCGCAAGACCAAGGCCAAAAAGTCCAAACGCACACACGCCCCGGCGCGCGTCTTCGACTGCGACATCCTCACGACGCGGGCGCGGGGGCGGGACGGCGACACGCGCGTGCGCGGGCGGCACTGTTTGCTGGTGGCGCGCGCGATGCTGGGCAAAGCGCCGATGGGCGTCGTGGTGACGTCGACGACGCACGACGCCCTGCGCGAGGTGACGGCCGGGGTGTGGTTCATCGGGCGCAACGGCTTCGACGACGAGCTCACTCCGGCGCCGGAGAGGCTGCGCGTCCGGCCGCGGAGCGTGGGGCCACGCGCGGCGGTGTTTTGCTACGACTCGCAGCAGCTCTACGTCGGCGCCGAGTGCGACGTGCAGGCCGTGCTGGCCGTGGTGAAGGACATGGCGGCGGCCGAGGCAGAGGCCGAGACGGAGGCCGGGGCCGATGCCGACCTCCTAGCTTTCGATTACCGAGTGTAAATCACGGCGACGACGGCGACGACGGCGACGTCGGCGACGACGACGACGCCACCGCCACCGAGCCCCGCGTCGCGTGGGCGTGCGTGGCGGCGCGCACGCCCGGCTCCGCGCTCTGCTCGCGCGGGTCGTCGGCGCGGCACACGACGGCCTCGTCGCAGTCGCGGGGGAGCATGGTGCGGAACATGGCGAAAAGATCGGGGTGGCCGCGGAGAATCACGCGGACGGCCGCCACGAACTCGGCGGTGCCGCCGACGCCGCCGGCGTGCGCCAGCACCGTGTCGACGAAGGCGTCGTGGCGCTCCGGGGCGCACAGCTTGACGGCGTCGCAGAGGTAGAAGGCGCGCAGCGTGGCCGCGGTTTTGGCGGGGTCGGCGACGACGGACGACGAGAAGACGTGCGCCCAGAGCCCGTGGCGCCGGAGCTTGGCGGCCCAGCGGCGCCGCTTCTGCGCGACCGCGCCGGGCCTCTGCGGCTGTCTCTTGCGCCTCGGCGGCGGTCCGTCGTCGTCGGTGGCGTTTGACGTCGGCGTCAGCGGGGGCGGCGCCGGCCGGGGCGCCGGAGGCAGCGGCAACGCGCCGGCGACGCCCGCCCAGAAGGGCGGGGGCGTCGCCGCGCCTCCGAGGGCGCAATCAAAATCCAGGTCCCCCAGGCCCAGGCCCAGGCCCGGGTCCGGGCCCAAGCCCAGGTCGAGGTCGGCGGCGAGCCCGAATTCGAAATCGTCCATTTGCGTGTGTGTGTGTCACTGCGTGTTACTCACAACTCGCCGCGCCTTCACGCCAGGGTCGCGGCGATGGTCTCGGCCTCGGCCTCAAGGGCCTGCGTCGGCGTGGGGGCGGGGAGGGCGGCGTCCGCGGCGGCAAAGCCCATCACGGCGGCGGCGGCGGCCTCGGCGAGGAGCCCGATGTCGCCCTCGCCCGCCGTCGCCGCCGCCTCGGCCGCCTCCGGGATGACAATCTTGAGCTTCTTGGCGTCGCACACGAGCACCGTCGCGGGGGGCGTCGCGGGCGCGGGCGCGGCGGCGTCCGCGGGGGCGACGGCGGCGACCTCGGGGGCGACGTCGGCGGCGGAGGCGGCGGGGGCGGCGGAGGCGGCGTCGCTCATTTGAGTTGTGACACCGTGACGGCGCGGCGTCGCCGTGACGACGGCGACGCCGTGACGACGGCGACACCACCGTCACGGCGCCAGGACGCCGCCGACGAGGAGAAACGCCACGACCAGCACCGCCGCCATGAGCAACTCAAAGAGCGCGACGCGTTCGCGTTCGAGCCACGCCCAGACGGGTCTCTTCGACGCGGCGGCCTCGCGGATGAGGCGCACGGCCACGGGGTGGAACCCAAACATCGCGGCCAGCGCCAGTGCGACGCCTACAAGCACCCCGTACGCCCAGGGGGGGTACGCCGGGTCGACCCTCAGGAAGGCGACGCAGACTGCGACGCAGGCGCCGAGGAGCACGCTCACGAGGAACAGCGTAGAGACTTCGTGCTCAAAGGTGTACCACGGGGTGAAGCAGACGCACGCGAGGGCGACGCAGCAGACAAAGACGGCGGCGGCGTACATGGGGTCGGAGTAGATGGCGAGCGCAAAGCCCGTGGCGACGAGGCACCCCGCCACGACCAATACCTGTGCGGGCAACGACCCGAAGGACTCCGACTCGGTGATGGCGAGCCGCCGGCGGGTGACTTTGGTGTTGTAAATGTCCTCGGTCACGTCGTCGCTGACGGCGACGTCCTCGCGCACGAACTCGGCCACGCCGGGGAGGCACGGCACCACGCGGACAAACATCGTCGACGCGAGCGTGGCGACAAAGGTGAGCACGGGCACCATGAGGGGCCGCGACGCCGCCCACGAGAACCGGACGGCGATGCCCGTCGCCGACATTCGCGCGAAAATCTGACGCCGTCGTCGGAAGCACCGCGCGCCACACACACAACGCAAAGTCGGACGCGCACCCACCGCCACACCCGCACGCACACGATGAGCACCCTGACGCGCGCGCGCATGGCGACGGGCCCGGGCGACCACCCCGTGGCGCTCCTGGACCTCCCCGCGTTGTCCCCGGAGCAGATGCTCGCGCAGAAACGCGTGTGCATGTACATGCCGTTTGTATACTTGCAGAACGGGGGCGAGTGCCTGGAGGACGTGACGCCGCTGCACACGGCGCGGCAGTGCGCGCAGCTGGTGTACTTGATGGCCAAGGTGGTCTCGGAGCCGTGGACGTGCACGGAGACGCCCAAGGACGGCGTCAAGACCCCGGTGATCATCGAGGGCGAGCGCGACGAGAACGGGTACGTCATCGTCAACGAGAACAGCGTCGCGACGATGCGCATCTGCGTGCACCTCGAGGTCGTGATGCGCGCCAACGGCGCGTCCCCGCTGGGGCTGCGCTTCTGGATCGACGTCCAGGACCGCAAGGTCGACCTCAACAGGGGCATCCTGTGCGTCATCGCCGACAACGAGGCCGACGCCGTCGCGCGCAAGTACAGGATGGGCACGCCGCGCCCTCCGCGCGTGTGCGACGCGCACAAGCGCCTCAAGACCCAGGAGCAGTGGGTGCGCCTCTTCGTCGCGACGCAGCGCACCGTCAACACCCTCAAGGCCCTCGCGACGCCCATCACCGACCCCAGCAACCCCGCCAACATCTACAAGTGCATGGACCCGGAGTTTGCCTTCCAGCTCACCGCCGCCGCCCCCGCCGGGGGCGTCGACGCCTGCGACCCCCAGCAGCGCGACCTCGCCGCCTACTCCGGCGTGGACGACGACGGCAAACGGCGCTACGTGTTCCCGTGCCCGGAGCGCGTCTACCACCTCGGGCTCGACAACTTTACGCCCAGCACGCTGTTCGCATGCAAGTTCCCCTACGCCAAGGGGCGCGGCGACGCGAGCGGCGCGGCGCGGTCGATGCGCATGTCGGCGGAGCAGAGGCTCGTGGAGAGCGTGATGGCGCAGCACGCCGCCGTGACTGCCCCACCGCCCGCCGACACCGGCAACGGCGCCGAGCTCGACGTCGTCGACAAGCTGGCCGCCACCAACCGGGCGCGCGTGCGGGCGTTTGAGCGGGCGCCGGGGACGACGGCGACGCAGCGCATGGCGATGCACCGCGCGTGGGTGCGGTCGACGGGGGCCATCGAGGAGGCCGAGCGGGTCCTGTACGGGGGACAGGCGTGCGACAAGGTCGTGCAGACGGTACAGTGGATCCGCAAGCTGGAGGACGAGGCCGCGCACGCGCAGCTGGCGGCGGTGGGTGAGGGGCTGCCCCCGCCGCCGGGGTTCTCGATGATGAGCCCGCCGCGGCCCCCCATCGACGCCGCGCTGAGCCCCTTCGGCAACCTCGCGGCGTACTTCCTCAACGACTGCGAGGTGTACTACGGGGTCAGGAACCTGCACAGCACCACGTACCTGATGTACCTCGCCGCGATGGGCCCGTACAGGTGCGCGATGGAGATGAACAGCCACATGGTGCTGAGCGGGGCCGCGGCGGTGGGCAAGAGCTTCGTGGGGTGGTTGCTGCGGCACCACCTTCTGCCCCCGCACATGATCGAGCTCGCGACGCGGCAGACGAAGCGCGCCAACGAGACGAGCAACAACGCCTCGAAGAAGCACTGCGCCTACTACTCCGACGAGCTCTCCGACGAGTTTTTGGGCATCGACGCCAACGGCCGGATGAAGGGCACCGGCGACCCCATGATGAAGGCCGCGATGTCGGACTGCGTCCTCGTGACGTGGGAGCCCAGGCGGGCCGAGGACGGGTCGCGCAACATGGTCAAGTGCGTCTCCATCATGCTGTGCAACTTCATGGGCAACACCAACAACGACAAGGGCGCCCTCCCCGCCCCCATCAGGTCGCGCGTCCACGTGCGCAACTGCACCGAGCAGGACCGCCCCAACCACGGCCTCCCAGAGCTGGAGTACTCCCGCGCCCGGCGCGAGAACGCCGCGATGAACGCCCTGGCCGAAAAGCCCGGGAGGGCGGAGTGCGACCTCCGCTACCAGAAGACGAGCTGCCTCCTCATGCTCGCGGAGCAGCTCATCCACCTGTGCCTCGTGAGGGAGCCGTCGATGCTGGTCGCAAACGTGGTCTCGATGAAGTTCTACGGCTACCTCGCCTCCAAGGGCGTCGACCTCGGGGGCGCGCAGAGGCACATGCAGAGGGTGCGCAACTTTCTGCGGACGCAGTGCCTCGTCAAGGCCGTCGACGCCGTCTTCAACACCACCAAGTACTTTGCCCCCAACAAGCCCTTTGAGCTGAGGGACCTGCTGCGGCTCCAGGACTACCTCCTCGTCACCGAGGAGGAGGCCATCTTTGTCAACCAGCTCCTGATTGAGAACTTCATCGACGTCGAGAACGCGCAGTACGTCCTGGCCCTCGTCGCGCACGAGTGCAGGTACGTCGTGGGCGGGGCCGAGGGCGGGGACGGCGCGACGGCGGAGACGGTGTTCCAGGCCGGCGACCCCACCGCAGACTGGAACTACCTCCAGGTCGACCGCATCTGGCCCGACCGGGCCCTCGGCCTCGACCAGACGACGGCGCTCGCGCTGCGGATGTTCAAGTGCATGAACAAGGGCGTCGTGTCGACGTCGCGGGAGAACCTGACGGGGATCCTGCGCGACTTGCTGGACGGGACGATGGTGGCCGTCCCGTACACGGGGATGAACGAGCGCGCCCCGGAGGGCGACGCCGCCGCGCGCAAGTTCCGCCACCTGATCCTGGACGCCAAGGACGGCCACGCGTACGTGTCGCGGCACTACGTCGACTGGATCGCGTCGGAGGACTACGAGAGCATCGCATTCCGCGCGGCGGAGGCGTACGAGCACGAGCACATCGCCGCGCGGCGCATCGTGTGCGGCGCCACCTACGGGTCGCGCCCGCGGACGTGGGTCGGGGCGAGGAGGGACGAGAAGTACGTCATCGCCCCGCACATGTGGAAATGCATGGACCTTGTCCCGAACCCGCGGCGCCCGCTGACCGTCCCCAACGCCCACGCCGCCGACATGGCCGACGGCGACGCCGACTACCAGCCCTCCGTGTACGTCGCCACCGACGACCTCGAGGTCGACGAGTTCAAGCGCTGGGTGCGCTTCTGCTGCTACCAGCCCGACGAGTTAGAGACTGTCCTCGACGCGATGCCCTCGGCGACGAGGGCGCGCCTCGCAGCGCAGGCCGGGCCGCGGCAGCGCGTCAACGTGTACCCGGGCGTCCTCAGGCAGGAGTACGCCGACGCAGAGAACCTCACGGCGGCCAAGCTGGCCGGGACGGCCCCCATCGACGAGGCGAGGGACGCGTTCGGGGTCGACATCTTTGACGCCGGCGACGGCCTCGACGAGATGGTCTCCGCCAAGAGGGCGCGACTCGACGTCGGGGGCGCGGCGCGGCGCGGAGTCGTCGGGGGCGCTGCGCCCGTCGCGGCCCCGCCCTCGCCTCCCCCTCGCCGCCACCGCGGCCGGGCGCGCACGCCGCCGCCGCGCCAGCGCCGCGCGCACGTGCCCGAGGACGACGACCCCATGGACGAGGGTGAGGGGCAGTGACGTGCGTGCGTGGGTGCGTTAAGACGGTGAACGCGCGACGTCGCCCCTCCCTCCGTCGCGCGACGACGGTGAACGACGACGGTGAACGACGACGGTGAACGCGACGTCGCGCGACGACGACGTTGAAAAAAAGACGGCGAACGAGAGAAAAAGACGGCGAACGATCGGGCGCCATGGGCGAAAAATGCACGACGGTGAACGACGACGGCCGCCATGGGCGACGGCCGCCATGGGCGACAAAACGACGACCACCACCACCACACGGAAAATGGCAAGCGCGGCGCCGGCGACGACGACGTCGTTTTGGCTGAGGAGAACCGCCGACGAGGAGATCCCTCCCCCGCGGCGCACCGCGATGCGCGCGTGGATCCTGGCGCGGCACGGCGGCCGCACGGTGACGACGACGCTGAGACAGGCCGTCGTGGACCTGGGATTGCGCTTCGTCGAGACGTGGCCTCTCTTTCTGGTGTTTCGCGCGGTCTGCGCTGCGTCGCGCGGGTCGCGGCTCGGAAAGGCCGCCGCGGTGGCCGACGCGCGGTGGATGGAGTGCGCTCCGGGGGACGTCACGACGACGTTCCTGACGTGGGACGTGACGCGGACGGCGCGGCGCCTCCCCTCCGACCTCCTCGTGATAAAGTACGCGGTTCCCGCCAACGACTCCCCCCAGGCCTTTGACGAGGCGATGGGCGGCGACGTGCGCGCCGTGCGCGCGTGGCTCGAGGTGTTCCGCCACCCCCCCGGGTTTTCGTTCAGGGCGCGCGCCGCCGACGTCACCTACGAGTCCGCGACGTCCACGATCACCCTCAACCTGTTTCTGAAACTGTACGTCGCGTGGCTCACGGGGCTGCGCCCGCACGCCGACGCGTCCGAGTCCGCCGACCTGCTCGCGGGGTTCCGCGCGGCGTCGCCGGCTGAGCGCCAGACCGCTGAGCTCCACCTCGACGCGGCGCGGGCCGTGCGGCTGATGAGCCCCGCCGACGCCGCCGAGTTCCGCGCGACGCCGCCGCCTGCCCCATTCACCTTTGCCGACGCCACGCAGCTCGTCACCAACATGCAAGTCCCCGGGGAGATGACTGCTAGGCTGGGCGAAATGGTCGCCCTCGAGGAGGCCATGGCGGGCGACACGTGCGTGATGCAAAAGTTCAGCGCCGCCGCCACCGACGACGAGCTCGCGCGCGCGGTGCTCTGGTCGGCGTACGGGGCGCGGCGGCGCGAGCACGCGGAGCGCGTCCTCGCGTCCGAGCCCGAGAGCGTGGAGTTGCGCGCGGCTCTGAGGGCCTACGCGCCGGCCCCCGGTGGCGGCGGTGGCGGTGCCCCCGGCGCCGGCGACTGGGCGTGGATGAGGACTCTCCCAGCCCTCTACCGCATCGTCGTCGAGGCGCGCGCCGTTTTCGGGTTGACGCCCTTGGAGGTGAACCCCGGCGTCGAGGCGGTGTACGCTTCCTACGGCGGCGCCCACGTCGCCGCCGGGGCCCCCTCCCCCGCCGCGATCGCCGAGGCCGCGGCGCTGCACCGCGCCGCGGTCGAAGCCGCCGGGAGCGACGGCCCGGCCCGCGACTTTGTGGACGCCGTCGTCGCGATGACGCGGGGCGAGCGGGCGGCCGTCGCCGCGATGCTGGGCACCGCGGCGCCCCCGGTGGATACTCTCGTGGCCGCGATGAAACCCGCTTACGCGCGCGCGTGGGTCGGCGCTGGGTACGCCGTCCCCAGCGCCCCGCGGCCCCCACGGCCTCTGCGCGACGTCGACGATTTGCTGGCCGGGCCCGGCGAGCGGGGCGGCGAGCTCTTGAGCCCAGACCAGTTGCTGAACGCGCTGTACATGCTGGCGTCGCGGGGGTCGCACGCGCTCACGACGCCGAACAGCGCGTTCGCCGCCGCGGCGGTGGCCAGGCTCACCCGCCTGAAGGTGTCGAACGCGACCACCACGGTCTCGACCATCGTGCGTCACGCCAAGGCCGCGGAGCAGCGCGGCGGCACCGGGGGCGCCAAGCACGTTCCGACCGTCCAGGTGTTCAACCACGAGGAGTACGCGCGGTACCTCGCGTACGGCACGGTCGCCAAGGCGCGCGCGGAGACGGCGGTGCGCACCGCCCCCCCGGGGCGGCCGGAACGCACGGTGTGGGACAGGCGCGCGCAGAGCTGGCGCGGCGTGCGCGCCGTGGGCGCGACGTCGCACAGCATGGCCCGTCCCCCCGGTGCCGGGGGCGCCGTGCACGGGGGATGGAGCAGCGGCCGCGCCGGCGACGACGGGTACGGGGAGTTCAACGTCCAGGGCGTGTTCGACGTCGGGCGCACCAAGGTCGACTGGCGCAGCGTCATCACGTACCAGGAGTGGATGACGCACTCGGTGCTGGCGGCGTGGGGCGATTTGGTGGTGGCGGGGCTCACGGCGGCGTACAACGCCGGCGCGCGCAACAGGGCCGACACGGACGCCCTCATCGACGAGGGGAGGGTGCTGGCCGTGGCCGTCGACGAGGCCCTGAGTGCGTTTTCGTCCACGCAGGCGGCGTGGATGAAGTGCCGCGCCGCCGTCGTGAGGCAGGTGCACCTGTGCGACGCCGCGCGCGCGTTCGCCGTCGAGAAGACGCGCAGGGAGGCGCGCGCGAAAGCCGCCGACGACGCCGCGCGCGTCGTCCTCGCCGACGACCTCTTCACCGACGTCGTGCGCCACTTCAAGGAGCCCCTGCCGCAGACGTCGTGGTTCGCGCGCGAGTCGTTCGGCGCCGCGCTGGTGCTGCGCCCCACGGGGGAGTTCGAGGTCGTGCGGGACCGCAAGAGCGCGGGGCTGTGCCCGCTCATCGTGGCCGTGCGCGACGACCCCGACCGCAACGGCGCGGTGGACGAGGACGACGTGCAGTCTCAGCGCGAGATCGCGGAGATGGTGTGTCTGATGTGCGGCGTCGCGCCCTCGCCGTCGGCGCGCGTCGCGTACGGCGTCGCCGCGCTGGGGTGGACGCTGCGCGACGCCTTTGACGGCGCGCTGGGGGCGCAGAGTTTCGTGCACGGGGCGCACAGCGCGCGGCTGAGCACGCGGTGGTTCGCGGAGTCGCAGACGGCCGACGTCGTTTTGGTGGCGGCGGGGGCGGGGGCGGCGGGGGCGGCGGGGGCGTACACGGCCAAGGCCGTCGAGTGCGGGTCGGTGTCGCGCGGCGTTTTGGAGTTTCGCGTCGAGCTCCGCGAGATCGACGCGAAACTGGCGCATTGGAGAGCGCGGCTCATCGTTCTGCACGAGTCCGGGGCCGCGGCGTCCACGATGGAGGCCGTGGCCGCGCAGCTGGAGCTGGGCGTCGAGACCCTCGAGCGCGTCGGCGACGTGCGGAGGGCCGCGGCCGCCGACGCCGCCGCGATGACGTTCTCGACGTCGGCCAAGAAGGCCAAGTGGGCCGAAGGGCTCGCGGAAGCGCCGCAGCAGGACCTGGAGCCGGAGGTGGAGGAGGCGACGCCGGCCGTCGTCGTCACCGCCTTTCCTCCCGTCGTCGTCCCCTTCCACCCGGGCGCCGCGCGCATGGAGGAGGTGGTCGCGGAGGAGGCGGTGCCGGAGGAGGAGGCGGTGCCGGAGGAGACGACGCCGGTGGTCGTGACGCCGGAGGAGGTCGTCATCGGCGAGGTGCGCATCCTCTCGTCGACGGGAGAGGTGGTTTGGGTGGAGAAGGACGACGGCGACGCGTACCACGACGCGCGCGACCCCGTGCTCATCGACGACGTGCCGTCCACGGCGTGGCCGACCCTCGAGCGCGTTCTCGAGGCGCCATTTCCCGCCGCCAACGCCGCCGTGCGCAGCGAGAAGCTCAAGGTCGCGAAGAAGGCGCCCAAGAACACGCGGAGCATACGAGAGGCGGCGAAGCGCAACAGAGACGAGATCGCTGCGTTGTGGTTGGAGGGTGACAACGACGAGGCGATTGGAAGGCTGCTTGTAGATTGAAGTCGTCGCGTCATCGCGTTACCGTCGCGCGACGTTGAACGACGCCGAAACGACGGTGAACGCGCGACGACGAACGATCGGGCGCCATGGGCGAAAAATCGACGACGGTGAACGGCGACGCCGTCGTTCGTCGTCGTCGCCGTTCGTCGTCGAGATCGTTCGCCGTCTTTCGCCCACGGCGCATCATCCGACGG
>Ga0302202_10000549_pt1 | contig 49698 bp, 48 predicted proteins | sample II_Bog_N3_3_FD_194579 | JGI IMG/M metagenome (GOLD analysis project Ga0302202, IMG submission 194579) | Peat permafrost microbial communities from Stordalen Mire near Abisko, Sweden - II_Bog_N3_3 | ecosystem: Environmental > Terrestrial > Soil > Wetlands > Peat | place: Sweden: Abisko...
GTTGAGCGCGGCGACGCTGTAGGCGGGATAAACGAGCAGTCGACCAATGGTCCGGTTCAGCTCAGCGAGCGTGGCGGCGAACTCGCTCGGATTCGATCCGAATCGCTCCAGGTCCAGACCGTTGCTGAAGAATTTGCCCTGACCGGTCAACACGATGCCGAGCGGGCCCTCAAGTGCACTCAGTTCGTCGAGGATCTCGTTGATGCGACCCAGTGAATCGAGGTTGACCCGGTTTTCACCCTCGTTCCAGGTGAGGACCGCGACTGCTCCACGTTGCTGCACCGATATGTCCATGTTTTTGAGCATAGGACGCACCTCGCGGACCCCCGAGTAAGTTATCGACTGTGAGTGAGAACACTGACGTACCCGAACCCGACGTCTCGGCCGATCATCCGATCTCTGAGAACTGGGTGTGGGTCGGGCCGCATCGGCCAGCGTGCCCACGAGTGCTCTTCGAGCACATGACGAGTAACTGGGACGTCGTTGCGCCCTCGAATGACGTGCACCCCGCCGCGTCCTTCAGCCACGAGCGCCGCGCGAAGATCGCCGAACATTTCCCCGACCGGGTCCTCGTGATCCCGACGGGCAACCCCAAAGTCCGCGCCAACGACACCGACTACCGGTTCCGCGCGGGCACCGACTTCTTCTACCTCACGGGCTGTGGCGAACCCGACACGGTTCTCGTCATCGCCCCGGGCGCGACGGGTCCACGCGCGACGCTCTACGTCGCGCCACGGCGTGACCATCACACCCACGAGTTCTTCACCGACGCACGCTACGGCGAGTTGTGGGTAGGCGCGCGACGAGGCGTCGACGAGGCCGCGACGTACTACGGTATCGAAACCGCACCCCTCGAGTACCTCGAAAAGGACCTGACGTCCCTCGACGGCGCGAGCGTGCTCACCCTGCGTGGTTTCGACGACGGCGTCGACGCGCTGCTCGAGGAGAACGACGAGGACGAGCAGTTGTCCATCGCACTGAGTGAACAGCGTCTCGTGAAGGACGACTTCGAGATCGCCCAGTTGCAACTGGCGGTGAGCTACACCGTGAAGGGCTTCGAAGACGTCGTGCGAGCGCTTCCCACCGCCCAGGGACGAGGCGAGCGCGTCATCGAGGGCGTCTTCAATCTTCGCGCGCGCGTCGAAGGCAACGACGTTGGCTACGACACCATCGCGGCGAGCGGGTCACACGCGACGACCCTGCACTGGACGCGCAACGACGGCGAGGTGCGCGCGGGCGACCTCTTGCTGCTCGACGCCGGCGTCGAATGCCACAACCTCTACACCGCCGACGTCACGCGCACCATGCCCGTGAGCGGCAAGTTCTCCCCCGCCCAACGTCGGGTCTACGAACTCGTCCTGCGCGCCCAAGAGGCCGGCATCGCCGCGGTGAAGCCCGGCGTTCCCTTCATGGCCCCCAACGACGCCGCGATGCGGGTGCTCGCCGAGGGACTGCACGAATTGGGCATTCTCGAAGAAGATCCCGAGACCGCCCTGCGCAAGGACCGCCAGCTGCACCGTCGTTACACCTTGCACGGCGTGAGCCACATGCTGGGCCTGGACGTGCACGACTGTGCGAACGCCCGTAACGAGGAGTACCTGGGTGATCTCGCCGAGGGCTACGTGCTCACGGTCGAGCCGGGTCTCTACTTCCAGCCCAACGACCTCACGGTGCCCGCGGAGTACCGCGGCATTGGCGTGCGCATAGAAGACGACGTGCTCGTGACCAAGGACGGCGCGAAGAATCTCTCCGAGGCTCTGCCGCGCGAGCCCCACGCCATCGAGGACTGGATGACCGAACTCTGGTCAACGACGACACCCCACCTCGGCCTTTGAGGTCGCGACCCTTCGAGAAACGAGAGCGCCTATGACGACGAGTAGACCGACGCAACTAGGGATGGTCGGACTCGGTCGGATGGGGGCGAACCTGGTGCAACGAGTTGTGCGCGACGGGCACCACGCGGTCGTCTTTGACGTCAACCGCGGGTCCGTAACGGCTCTCGAGGCCAGCGACATCGTCGGGGCAACGTCGCTCGAGGACTTCGTGGCCCGTCTTTCGACGCCCCGGGCCATCTGGTTGATGCTGCCCGCGGCGATCACCCAACACGTGCTGGATGAACTAGTACCCCTGCTCGAAAAGGACGACGTCGTGATCGACGGGGGGAACTCCTACTACCGCGACGACATCGTGCGCGCGGCGGCCCTGCGCCAGAACGGCATCCACTACGTCGACTGCGGCACTAGCGGGGGCGTGTGGGGACTCGAACGCGGCTACAGCCTGATGATCGGCGGCGAGGACGACGTCGTTGCGCGTCTCGATCCGATCTTCGAGTCCATCGCCCCGGGGGGCGAGCCCTCGCCGGGACGTAGCGCGGATGGCGCATCGCGGGGATATCTGCACTGTGGACCCAACGGCGCGGGCCATTTCGTCAAGATGGTCCACAACGGCGTCGAGTACGGCATGATGGCCGCCATCGCCGAAGGCCTCAGCATCATCAAGCACGCCAACGTTGGCTTGCTACCGCGCGAAAAGGACGCCGAGACCGCTCCCCTCGAGAACCCCGAGTACTACTCCTACGAGATCAACGTCGCCGACGTCGCCGAGGTCTGGCGCCACGGCTCGGTCGTTAGTTCGTGGCTGGTGGACCTCACCGCGGCCGCGCTCGCGCGCTCGCCCGAGCTCAGCGAGTTCAGCGGTCGCGTGTCGGACTCGGGCGAAGGGCGCTGGACCGTGAAGGCCGCCATCGACGAGTCCGTACCGGCACCGGTGATCGCGGCGTCACTCTTCCAGCGCTACGAGTCGCGCGACGAAGGCGACTTCGCCGCCCGCGTGCTCTCGGCGATGCGCGCGCAGTTCGGTGGTCACGCCGAAAAGCCCGCCTGAGGTGACGATCCACTCGATCGTGGTCATGGGGGTGTCGGGGTCGGGTAAGACCACCGTTGGGGAGAATCTCGCCCAACTTCTCGGCGCGCAATTCCTCGACGCGGACTGGCTGCACTCCCACGACAACCTCGAGTCGATGGCGGCGGGACGTCCCCTCAGCGACCAACAGCGCGAACCGTGGCTGCACGCCGTGGGCGAGAACTTGCGCGAAGCCAGCGAGGATGCTCACGACCTGGTGATCGCCTGCTCGGCGCTGCGGCGCCGCTACCGCGACGTACTACGCACCTACGTGCCCGACGTCTATTTCGTGTTCCTCGACGCGACACCCGAGTTGCTTCGAGAGCGCGTCACGACTCGCCAACACGAGTTCATGCCCGCTTCACTGCTCGAGTCGCAGTTAGCGACCCTCGAGCCACTCGGAACCGACGAGCACGGCGTGCGCGAGGACTCCGCGAAGACACCCGAGCAGATCGTGCGCGACGTGATCGACGGGCTTAGCTAGAGCTAACCAACCCTCAGCGGGATGGCGCGCGGTCCGCGCACCTGGCCCGGCGCCCAGGTCACGTCACTCGAAGGATCGAGCTCGAACTTCTGATAGCGCTTTAGAAACTCCTCGAGCGCGACGCGAAGTTCCAGACGCGCCAAGTTCGATCCCACGCAGCGGTGAATCCCGAGCCCGAACGCCGCGTGACGGTTGACCTCGCGATCGATGATGAACTCGTCGGCCTTGGCGAACACCGCGGGGTCGCGATTCGCCGCGGGAAAACCCAGCAGGATCCAGTCGTCCTTCTTCATCGGACACCCCCGGAACTCGTAGTCGTCCTTCACGAGACGCGCCATCGTGACTGGCGCGTAGAAGCGCAAGAACTCCTCGACCGCGACCTCCATGAGCTCAGGTTCGTCCACCAGTCGCTCGAGGTCCTCGCGGTGGGTCGCCAGGTGCCAGATCGACGAACCGATCGCGGACCAGGTGGTGTCGATGCCCGCGACGAGGATCAGGACCATCGAGCCGCGCACGTGCTCGGGGGCGAGCTTCTTGCCGTCCACCTCGACGTTGAGCAGGAAAGTCGTGAGGTCGTCTCGAGGATTCCTCAGATGGTCCTCGATCTGTGCGCTGAAGTAGGCGTTGATCGGCCAGAAAAGTGGACCGCGAATCTCGGGCTCGAGATCGACCAGGTCGAGCACCACGTGCACGAAGTCGCGGAACTGATCCTCGTCTTCGGGCGGGAAACCGAGCATTCGTGCGATCACCCCGGGCGGGATGAACTGGGCGTACTCGTGACCGGCGTCAATCGTGTCGCGCCCGACCAGGGCGTCGAGGTGCTTTTGACACAGGGCGCGGATCTGGGGCTCGAGAGCGTTGACCGGTTCCGGCGCGAAGGCTGGCAACAAGAGGCGCCTCGCCACGGCGTGAAAGGGCGGGTCCGAGGTGATCGGGGGCGCGCCACCCATTGGTGCGGGCGGTGCGCCCGGGGGGAACCTGTTCTTGGTCACGACGACCATGCGGCTCGTGAAGTGCTCGGTGTCGTTGGCGATTGCGGACACAGCGTCGTGGGTCGTGGGAAACCATCCACTGCCGTAGCGATCGGTGTGCGCGATCGGACAACGTTCTCGCAGGTCATCCCAGATCGGATAAGGGTCGGCGACCCACTGAGGATCGGTGTGATCCCAATCGATCGCGAAGTCGCGTACCGGTTCTCGATCAGTCAACTGCCCCCCTTGGGTGACTTGGCGGATCTCGGCGTCGTTAGGCGAGTACGCGAAGTGGGAGGTTGCGCGGACCACGGACCGTGCCCTTGGACCACGTCACCTCGAGGGGGTCGGCGAGTTCAAAGCGTGGGTAACGCGCGATGAACTCCTCGATCGCCACGCGCAACTCCATGCGCGCCAGGTTCGATCCGGCGCATCGATGGATCCCCAACCCGAAGGCGACGTGTCGGTTTTCCGCGCGGTCGATGATGAACCTGTCAGCGTCCTCAAAGACAGCGGGGTCGCGGTTCGCCGCCGGAAAGCCGAGCAGAATCCAGTCGTATTCCTTCATCGGGCAGCCAAGATATTCCATGTCGTGCTTGACCAGACGGGCCATTGAGACTGGCGCGTAGAAGCGTAGGAACTCCTCGACCGCCACGGGCATCAGATCCGGCTCGTTCACCAGACGAGCCAGGTCCTCGGGGTGGGTCGCCAGGTGCCAGAGTGAGGCGCCAATCGCCGACCAGGTCGTGTCGATTCCCGCTATCAGCGTGAGGACCATGGTGCCAAAGATGTGCTCGTCCTGGAGTTTGTTGCCCCCAATCTCGGCGTTCAAGAGGTAGCTCGTGAAGTCGTCGCGAGGGTGTTCTCGGTGATCCTCGATCTGCTTGACGAAGTACTCCTCGATCGGTACGAACGCCTCGAAACGTTCCTCCACCTCCTGATCGACCCCTTCCATCACGACGTGGATGATTTCGCTGAACACCTCTTCATCCTCGGGTGGGAACCCGAGCAGTTGTTGAATGACGGCCGCCGGAATGTGCTGGGCGTAGTCGAGTCCGCCATTGACGACTGCGTCATCGCCCAGACCGTCGAGCAGACGGCGGCACAGTGCGCGCACCTGTGGTTCCATCTTGTTCACGGGTCCGGGGGCGAGCGGCGGCAGCATGATGCGTCGAGCGATCGCGTGAAAAGGTGGGTCTGACGATATTGGTGGCGTGACGCCAATGGGTGAGGGCAGCGCCTCCTCACCCGGACGACCGTTGACAATGATCGGCATACGACTCGTGAAATTCACCGTGTCCTTGGCGACCGCACTGACGCCTTCGTGCGTCGCGGGAAACCACCCGCCGCCAAAACGCTCGGTGTGTGCGACGGGACAACGCTGGCGAAGATCGTCCCAGATCGGATACGGGTCCGCGACCCACTGCGGATCGGTGTGATCCCAGTCAGTGGCGAAGTCGTCAACTGGTGGCTTGATCGTCATGGTTACTCCTCGATGAAAATCGCGTGCTCGGGACAGTTGGACTGGGCTAGTCGCGCCAACTCAAGGCCTTGATCGGTGAGGGTGCCGTCAGCGATCACCACGCCATTACCCAGGTCGTCAAAGGTGAAGATGCGCGGCGCTATCGAAAAACAGCGTCCTTGACCTTGGCAGATATCTGCGTCGATGGAAACCTTCACGACCCCTCCTTCGTGTTAGCGAGACCTTACTACTCGGTAATCATTCAAGAGTAAAGGCTTAGTTGGAAGAGGAAGCACTTTTTCCTCACAGGCCCGAGCGCCCCGGGACGAGACGGGAATCCGCCCGCTATTCGGTGTCGATCTCCTCGCGGCTTATGCCGAGGAAATAGAGGACTGCGTCCAGATACGGCACCGAGAGGGCCGCGTCGGCGTGCTCTTGGACGACGGGCTTGGCGTTAAAGGCAATGCCGAGGCCCGCGACCGAGATCATGTCGATGTCGTTCGCCCCGTCGCCGACCGCGACGGTCTGCTCGAGCGGGACGCCCACCTCGCGTGCGAAACGCTCGAGCGCGCGCGCCTTGCCCGCGCGGTCGACAATGGGAGCGGCGAGACGCCCAGTGATGACACCATCTTTGATCTCGAGCCGGTTCGCCTCGAGGTAGTCCACGTGCAGTTCGGCGAGTAGCGGCGCCAGGACTTCGACGAATCCGCCCGAAACGACCGCGGGCACGTAGCCGAGGCGCAGGAGGGTCCGCAGCAGCGTGCGCGCTCCCGGTGTGAGTCGCAACTTGGCGCGCACCTCATCGAGCACCGATTCGGGCAGTCCCTCGAGCAAGGCAACGCGCCGGCGAAGAGACTCGGCGAAATCGATGGCACCGGACATCGCCGCCTCGGTGATCACCGACACCTCCTCGGCGCACCCACACGCGTCGGCGAGCAGGTCGATCACCTCATCTTGGAGCAAGGTCGAATCGGCATCCATCACGACCAGGTGCTTGGCGCGTCGGTGTAGCCCCGCGCGCTGGACCGCCAGATCGAGACCCACGCTCTTGGCGACGCCCGCGAGCGCCTCGCGCAACACCGAGTGATTGCTACCGCGCACGACGAGCTCGTAGCAGTCAACGGGATAGCTCGCGAGGTGCACGATCCTCTCGCAGGTCGAATCATTGCGCGCGAACGTAGCAAAGACGGCGTCGAGTTGTCGCGCGCTGATCGAAGGGGCGAGCAGAGTGACGAGCAGTCGCCCACCGTGCACCACGTCGCTCGGGGTCACTGGCTCGACGCTCGCGCTTATTCCCGCTCGTTCGATGTCGCGCTTGGTCAAGGCGAGCCTGATCTTCTCGATCGTCACGCCCTCGTCAACGCCGACCTCGGCGCACAGCACCAACGCACCTCGGATCGTGATCTGCGCGACGTCGCTCAACGTGGCGCCGAGTTCGTCGAGTGACGCGAGCGCGGCGAAGAGTTCAGCACCCACGCCAACGCGATCGGGCCCGCTCACGGTCACGAGGAAGGTGGACGCAGTCACGTTAGAAGCGTAGAGGTTTCGCTTTGGACGAACCGGTCGCTCGCGCCACGTTCGGCTCTCAGCCCTCGCCCGGGGTGCGCTCGTCGCGCTCGCGTAGCTCGCGGACCTCGGCGACGTGCGGGTCGCTTCGCGAATCGAAGCGCCACAGCGAGGGCAGGCCCGCCGCCACGGCGCCGATCGAACCGGTGCAGGCGAGACCCCCAAAGGTGAGCGAGAAACGAAGCGACGTCCAGGCCGCCATGGCCCCGGCGCGGAACTGACCCGCCATTGGCCCGAGCGCGTAGGAAATCATCTCGAGCCCGCCCATACGACCGCGGACCGATGGCGGTATCGACTGGTTCCAGATGGTCTGGCGAAAGGCTCCGCTGTAGGCGTCGGCGCCCCCAGCACCAGCGAGACCGAGGAACACTATCCACAGCGTCGAGGAGTAACCAAAGATCGCGATGCCGATCCCCCACCCGGCGGCGGCGAAGACGAGTCCCCGACCGAGTCGATGCACCCGGAGGGTCCACTTGGAGGCGAGCGTCGCGAGCAGGGCCCCTCCCGGCAACGCGCAGTAGAGCAGGGACAGGGCGTAGGTCTCATGAAAGTGGACCGCGACGAACGGCAACATCACGACGGGGTAAGCCATGGCCATTGCCAGAAGGTCGACCAGGTAGGTCCCGATGATGTCAGGACGCGTGCGCGCGTAACGCACGCCTTCGCGCATCAAGGCCGTCTGGCTCTCGGTGCGCTCAACGAGCGAGTGAACAGGCGCGAGGGTGACGAACAGACCTATCGAGAACACGAAGGTGACCACGTTAAAGAAATAGGCCCAACCCGGTCCGATGAGCACGGACAACAGTCCGCCCAGGGCAGGACCGATGATCGACATCGACGTTCCTCGCAGCACGTTCAGCTGTGACGCCGCGCGCTGCTGATCGTGGTGCACGAGTATCTGGTTCATCGCCGAGATGCTGGGCGTCTGAACGCTGCCCGCGGAGACGATGAAGGCGTCGAGCACGAAGATCGCCCAGACCTGGGGGTGATGGATGAACGCGTTCACGACCAGCAGCGACGTCGCTACCATCAAGGTCACCTCACTCAGGATGATGACGCGACGCCGGTTCCACCGGTCCGCGATGACCCCGCCGTAGAGACCGAAGAAGAGCAACGGCGTGAGCTCGACCAGTCCGAGCGCACCGACCTCGAGCGTCGAATGCGTGAGCTGGCGAAGCTGGTAGGCGGTCGCAACGTAGGTCGCCTGTCCCCCGAGCGCCGAGAAGAGACCCGCGACGTAGAGGCGCCGATACTGCTTGGAAGCCCGAAGCGGTGAGAGGTCGATGCCGAACAGCGAATTCAATTGACCGGGCCCGCTTGCCAGCCGTCCTTTTCGGAGTAGTGGCGAAGCACCTTGGCGGGCACGCCGCCGAGCACGACATGGTCGGGGAAGGTGCCTCGCACGACGGCGCCCGCCGCTACGACAGTATTCCTCCCGAGGGTCGTGCCCGGAAGGATGACCGCGTTGGCACCGAGCCAACTGCCCGAACCGATGCTCACCGCGCGTTCGTTCGGCGTTTGCCAGCCCACCGGTTCGTCGGGATCGTCGTAGGAGTGGTTCTGATCGGTGATGTAGACGTAAGGGCCTGTTTGGATCTCGTCGCCCAGCGCGATCGACCAGTGTCCGATTATGTGCGAGCCACGCCCGATGATGCAGCGTTTGCCGATGCTCACGACGGGCGAGGAGAGCATCTCCTGGTCGCCACTGATGCCCGCCGTGAGACAGACGTTCGGACCAATCAACGTCTCGTTACCGATCGACAAGTAGCGCTCGTTGTAGAGCACCCCCTGAGGCGCCATGAGAGCCGCCCGGTCACCGAAATAGTGGAACCGCTTCGCGTACTCGTCCGTGGGTCCGACCGTGGCGACCTCGTTCGCGTACGCGCGCGCACGACGGATCGTCGAACCCAGTAATCGACGGAAACGAAGTCGGACACTCACCCGTGTCACGCTACCGCCGCTTGCGATGAGACCGTGAGAAATGGGTATCGTCATGAAATGATTCTCAACGTGGCGGTGATCGGCTCGGGCTTCGGTGGGCTCGGCACGGCCATTCGACTCAAGGACGCCGGGATCGGGAATTTCGTACTGTTCGAGCGCGCCAGCGATCTCGGCGGAACGTGGCGCGACAACACGTACCCCGGTTGTCGCTGCGACGTCGCGAGCGATCTTTACTCCTTCTCCTTTGAACCCAACCCTCGCTGGTCCAATACCTTCAGCTACCAGCCCGAGATCTGGGCGTACCTCCAGGACGTCGCAGCCAAAAACGACCTTCGAAAGCTCATCAAGTTCAACCACGACGTCACCGACGTCTCCTTTGACTCGCCGTCCAAGCTCTGGATCCTCACGACCAGCCAGGGCGTCTTTCAGGCGCGCAACGTCGTGCTCGCCGCCGGAGGGCTCGCCGAAGCACGCATGCCCGACATCGAGGGCATCGATTCGTTCGCGGGTCCGATCATGCACACCGCTCGCTGGGACGAGTCCGTGGGTCTGGCGGGAAAGCGTGTGGGCGTGATCGGTACGGGTGCGAGCGCCATCCAAACGGTCCCCCAGATCGCTCCCGTGGTCGCAAGCCTCGAGGTCTTCCAGCGCACGCCGTCGTGGATACTGCCTCACCTCGGCCACCAGGTGAGCGAGCGCAGCAAGCGACTGTTCTCGGCAATGCCCCTCGCACAAAAGCTCGTGCGCAGCCTCGGCTACTGGCGACGCGAGTTGATGGTCCTCGGTTTTGTGAAGGATCCCTCGAAAATGACCAAAGGCGAGACCCTCGCTCGTGAACATCTCGCACGCCAGGTCCACGACTCCCAACTGCGCGAGCGCATGACGCCCCACTACCGACTCGGTTGCAAGCGGGTGCTGATCAGCAACGACTACTACCCCGCGTTCTCAAGAGAGAACGTCGCGCTCGTCACCGAACCAATTGAACGGATTGAACGATGGGGCATTCGCACAACCGACGGCGCGCTGCACGAGTTCGACTTGCTGATCGCCGCAACTGGCTTCTACGTCACCGACAATCCAGCGTGCGAAATGGTTCACGGCGCCAAGGGCGAGAAACTCGTCGAAGCGTTTCGCGGCGACATGGCCAACTATAAGGGCACTATGTTTCCGGACTTTCCTAACCTCTTCATGCTGGGTGGTCCCAACACGGCACTTGGGCACTCATCGATCATCTTCATGCACGAGAGCCAGCTCAACTACATCGTCAAAGCCGTCAAGGTCGCCCTCGAGCGCGACGCCCGAATCGAACCGACGATCGACGCCGCGCGCAAATGGACCGAAGAGCTCCAGCAGAAACTGCCCGGCTCCGTCTGGGGCACGGGGTGCTCGAGTTGGTACCTCAACGCCCACGGCAAGAACACCACTATCTGGCCCGACTTCACGTTCAAGTTCCGCCAGGAGACCAGACACTTTGATCCAAAGGATCACGAGATCTCAGTCTAGGAATTGGTAGGTAAGTCCTGGCTAGTAGTGGGCGACGATCCGTTTCGCTGGACCGTCAACGGTCATTCGCCCCCCGTAGGGCAGGACGTACTGGGGATCGGTGTGCCCAAAGTCCGGACCGAAGACCACCATGACGTGGGGATGATAGATCGAAAGCGCCCGCATCACTGCTTCCTCTTGATCGAGGCGGAATCGTGCACGCTCGGCTTGGCCCAGTGGCGCCTGCGTGTGCCAGGCCTTAGCCTTGGCGAACACCACGGCCGCGAATTGTGAGAGCAGGCCGCGCTCACCCATGTTGCGAAGCATCCGGAACACCTCGTCGGCCGAAGGCATCTCTTCGGATGTCTCGAGCAACAACACGCAGTCGCGGTACGACTCGTTGGGCAAGATCCAGCGATCAGCGGCCAGGTTCCAATGGAGGATCTCGAGGTTCCCTCCCCACGTCGGACCAGTGACGACCTCGCTGGCATTGTGCCAGTGCCAGCCCGGTTCCTTGGTCGTCGCGAGTTCATCGACCAACGTCGTGACGTCACTCCAATCAGGTTGCAAGTCAGTGAACGATTCCAAGGGCAGGATCTCGACACTCTCGTGATCAAAAAGCGCGTGACGAAGTGAAGAGAGAAACGCTGGATGAACGCCACCCGGTCGCGCCAGGTGTACGAGAGTCGAGCCGCCGTGGTAGCTCGATATCCCCAAGCGCCACAAGTAGTTCAGGAGATTGGTGTTGTCCGAATAGCCAAAGAACGCCTTCGGATTGGCGAGCAGGACTTCGGGGTCCAGATACGGCAGGAGCATGATCTGGTCGGAACCCCCGATGGTCGCCATGAGGGCCTTGATCTCGGGATCGGCGAATGCGGCGTTGACGTCGCGCGCGCGCTCGATCGCACTCGCCCCGACCTGACGCGTCGTGGGGTACTCGACCGGCACGAGTCCCAGATCGTCGGGCAGTACGCGTAGACCGAGTTCGTGGACTGCGGGAAAGGCCCCGGCGCCAGCCCATGAGGGCGAGAGGATCGCGATCCGGTCACCAGGAACGAGTTTCGGTGGCCCTTGCAAAGGCTCGCGGCTCGACATTCGCTCCACCGTACTCCTGAGGCGTCCGTGCGGGCTACCGCTCGGTGCCTTCGCACCGGGAGATATCGCTTAGTCCAAAGAGATGGGGGTATCGATATCGATCACAGAGTCGTCGTCTCCGCTCACGCCAACGACGTCAGGGGCGAGTGATACCGCCAAGTGCTCGCGCACTCGGCCATCGATCTCGGCCATGGTCTGCGGGTTCTCACGCAGGAACGCCTTCACGTTCTCACGGCCCTGACCCATCTGCTCGCCTTCGTAGGTGAACCAGGCGCCGGCCTTCTTCACGAACCCGAGCTCCACTGCGACGTCGAGCACCGAACCCTCGCGACTGATGCCATGGCCGTACATGATGTCGAACTCGGCCTGCTTGAAGGGTGCAGCGCACTTGTTCTTCACGACCTTCACGCGCGTGCGGTTGCCGACGACCTCGGTGCCGTCCTTGATCGATTCAATCCGACGGATATCGAGACGAATCGACGAGTAGAACTTCAGGGCCCGCCCTCCGGGAGTCACTTCGGGCGAGTTGTGCACCACCACACCGTCGACGAGATAGTTGTGACTGTCCTCCACCTCGATATCGAAACGGTGCATCGAGCGCGTGCGGGGCTTCACCCTCACGTCGGTCACCGGCATCGCCATGAGCTGGTAACTCGGAGACACGAACTCTGCTTCGACATTGAACCGCCCACGGAAACGCGGCAGGAGTTTGTACTCCATGCTCGGGTGAACGTAAGGAGCGATCAAGGCTTGAAATTTCGCGGACTCGGCATTCGTGAAGACCAACACTGCCTTCTTCGACTTACCGCTTTCTTTAAGACACGCCTGAATACCCCAGGTGTCGGCAAGGTAGGCGACGAGGCGATTACGCGTCTGCTCCTCCATTGCCTCGATACAGATGCTCACCCGACCCGAGAGCTCCGCCGTGCGCTCTTGGGCACCCTTGGACCTCACCGTAAAGTTCGCGTCGTCCATGTACCAGAGCGCCAGCGAAAGCGGCGTAAGGGACTTGAGAAAGTCGTCGTCCAGGATCTTCTTTCCCTTCGCGTAGACGCTTCGTCGCGTGTCCGCGAGTTCCGGTAGCGGCTTGAAATCATAGGAAACGACACCGTCGGGGCGCACGTACCGCGACGACGGCACGTTCGCGAAGAGAGAAGCCTTCCAATCGGCGTACTCGGTCTGGGCAACACAGTTCGCGTAACGAAAACGTGCTCCAAGCCCACTGCGCGAAGGCGACAGCGATCCATCGCCCATTAGGGTTCCGCGAAGCGCCGTCGTCTGGAAATCGGACAAGTAGTGCGGCAGCGCCTCGAGCACCCGATCGCCTACCTTCAGCGTTCCCGCCTCCACCCAGCCTCCGGGCGTGCGAATGAGGTGATTCGACGTGCAAGCCAGTTGCGCCCGACCATTTTTCATGGGCTTCGCCACCGTGATTTGAAGGAACTCTTCGGTACGTCCGTTGTCGAACCAATTCACCACCCGCTTGGGGACCATGGTGGCGGACTTCGCGTCATAAGACAGCACTTCAACGGGCAACTTCTGGTTCACGATCTTGCCGATCTTCTCGGTGGTGCCATCGGCCAGGACCACTCGAGCGTTGTACTGAAAGCACCCGTACATGACACCAATCTTTTCGCGTAGCTGGTTGATGAAAAGCGCAACCGTGTTGGACTTGGAGAGTCCTCCCGTCAACTTGCGAAGGGCTTGGCTCATGAGACGCGCCTGGAGGCCCACGTGGGTATCACCCATGTCGCCTTCGATCTCAGCGCGTGGCGTCAATGCCGCGACCGAGTCGATAACGATGACGTCAAGGGCACCCGAGCGGATCAGCATGTCGCAGATCTCGAGGGCCTGCTCACCGGTGTCGGGCTGGCTGATGAGCAAGTCGTCCACGTTCACGCCAATGGCGCGCGCGTAGACCGGGTCCATCGCGTGCTCGGCGTCGATGTACGCGCACACGCCTCCGTTGCGTTGCGCCTCGGCGACCACGTGCATGGCGAGAGTCGACTTACCCGACGACTCGGGACCGTACAGCTCGACGATTCGACCGCGGGGCAGTCCACCGATACCGAGCGCCATGTCGAGGGCCAGTGCGCCGGTGGGGATGGATTCGATATTCATGTGCAGGTTCTCACCCATACGCATGATTGATCCCTTACCGAACTGCTTCTCGATCTGGCCGAGGGCTGCGTCGAGGGCCTTAGCGCGGTCATCGGTTGCCATTGCTGTCTCCTTATTCTTTGTCATAGGGGAAAGCTATTTACCCCTAGTGACATCGGTCGGTCTCCACTTGGCTTCACGATACTACGAACAAATGTTCGTAAACAGTATTTGCCGACTTCCCCTTATCCTTAGCCGCCGCCACGTCGACGCTCGGCAATGGTGAGCGCTGATTCTAAAACCACTGGTCAAAGGGGAGAAATCTCTATCCGAGTGACAGCGTTACCGGTCCGCGCCCAGGGTCCGCCACGGCGAGGAACGCCCCCGCGACGCTGAGCGACCGGTTCGGCACGATACGGCCTACCCTTTCTCGGCCAATCTCCCGGCCGTCCTGACGTGCGACGAGCAGGCGCGACCCGCTGAAGGTCTTCGCGCGTAACGCCACCCGACTGACGGGCGAGAGGGGGTCGAAGCGGTTCGGCCACGCCCACGACAGGGGCGCCTCGACGCGCACGGCGATCTGGTCGTGTGACGATGAAGTCGAGTCGTTCGCCAAGTCCTTGACGAGCGCGCGCGCGACCTCACGAGCTCGAAGGGCCGCGACGTCGGCGGTCTCGACCGGGTGCAAGAGGTTGCCGGCCGCGTAGAACGACGCGACGCTCGTACGCCCGCCGTCGTCACTCGCGGGACCGAGCGTGCCCGCGTCAAGCTCGACGCCCAGGCGGCGCGCCAACTCGTAGTCGGGAATCCAGTCGCCGCTGAACACGACGACGTCGACCGCTTCGACGCGATGCGCACCGGTCCTTACGTCCTCGAGCACCACTTCGCGCACGCGCTGCTGCCCGTTGATCGCCACCACGCGCGTGCTCGTCCACACCGGTACGCCGAAGAACCTTCGCGCGGCGAACGCGAACGGCGCGACGCTCTGATGCTCTTCGAGGTCGGTGACCAGAGCCACCGGCTTCACGTGCGCATGTCGCAACGTCATCATCGCCGAGAACGACACGTGCTCCGCTCCAATCACCAGTGCGCGCGTCCCAACGGGCAGACCCTTCCCGTAGACCCACTGCTGGAGTTGACCCGTGGTGAACACGCCCGGCGGTCGGTCGCCCGCGACGAGTCGGGCGCTACGCGGTCGCTCGCGAGCGCCACTCGCGAGCAGCACCGCGCGCGACGTGATGTCGTGCACACCCGAGGAGTTCGTGGCGTGCGCTTGGCCGTTCTTCTCGAGCGACGTAACCGTCGTAGCCGTGAGGATCTGGACGCCCGAGGCGAGGGCGCGACGCACCAGTTCGTCGGCGTAACTCGGACCCGACAGCAAGCGGTGAAGGTCACGAAGACCGAATCCGGTGTGATGACAATGACGCGGAACCCCGCCCGCCTGCGCCTCGCGTTCAAGGACGAGAACTCGCACCACGCCCAAAGCGCGCAGTTCGCTCGCCGCGCTGAGTCCGGCGGGCCCAGCCCCCACGACCAGGACGTCGCAATCAATCTCATTGTGCCTGGTCATGAGTCAAGTCCGGTGAGGGCCGCCGGCGAGCGTCCGCTCAGTTCGCTCAGCAGTGCCACCACTTCAGCGCCGCAGTAGAACCCCTGGCAGCGACCGTTCATGGCCCTCGTGCGACGACGCAAGGCACCCAGGTCGTTGGCGCCGAGGACGCCCGTGCACGCGTCGCGGATCTCGCCCTGGGTCACGCGCTCGCAGTGGCACACGACCTGGCCGTACGCGGGGTCGCGTCCGATCGCCGCCGCGTCAAGGTAACGACGCAGTTGTTGCTCGCCCAATGGCGCCATGTCGGGCGTCTCGGGAACCAACGTCCGCGCCGTCAGTTCGAGTCCCTCGTCGCCCAACAAGCCCGTCACGTACTCAGCGATCGCCATCGACGCGGTGAGTCCCGTCGAGCGGATCCCGCCGACGCACACGTACGCCTCGCCCGCGTGGACGCGGATCTGGTAGTCCTGGAACTGCGTGGCGGCGCGAAGTCCCGCGTACGTCGCGGTGACCTCTTCGTCGACCAGTTTCGGCACCACCTTGCGAGCCGCCTCGAACAACCTGGTGATGCCCTGCTCGGTGGTCGCGGTGGCGAAGGGATCGTCGACGTCATCGGCGGTAGGACCGAGTAGCACGTTGCCGTAGACCGTCGGCGCGATGAGGACGCCCTTGGTGCGCTGGGTTGGCACCGGCAAGATGATCGACGTGATGAGGTCTCGTGCGAGCTTGTCAAAGACCACCAACTCGCCTCGACGAGGCGTCACGGTGAAGTCATCGTGATCACAAAGACCGTCCACGTCACTCGAGAAGAGACCCGCCGCGTTGACGAGCCAACGACTCCTCACGTCGCCCTGGCCCGTGGCGAGCACGTGAAGGCCTTCCACGCGCGCGACGGCCGTCACCTGCGCGTTCAACAAGAACGACACGCCCGCGCTCGCCGCTTCGAGTGCGTAGGCGAGCACGGTCGACCAGGGACAGATGATGGACTCACCCGGTACCGCGAGACCTCCCCGCACGCCCTCACCCAGGTTCGGTTCACGGTCGCGAACCTGGGCGGCGCTCAGGATCTGGGTCGCGTCGTAGCCATTCTTCTCGGCCTTTTCTTGCAATGATGTGAGGGCCGCCTGCTGCTCGTCGTCCCAGGCCACGAGTAGTCCCCCCGTGCGCTCGAGGGCGATGCCCGCCTCCTCGGCGTAGGCACCCAGGAGGTGATAACCCCGCGAGACCAGCGATGATTCGAGCGAACCCGGTACGCAGTCAAAGCCAGTGTGCAAGATCGCGGTGTTCGCTTTGGACGTGCCGTTTCCGACGTCACCCGAGCGCTCCAGCACCACGACCGACACTTCGTAACGCGCGAGTTCGCGCGCGATCGCACAACCCACCACCCCCGCACCGATCACGGCGACGTCGTAGGGCGTGTCTCGCACGATGCCCTGGGTCATCGCCCCTCGTGGCTCTGCGCGTCCACGGTACGCGCCACTGCTCGCTCGAACCGCTCGAGCCGACGCGCAGCGTCGTCGGCCGAGATCGACGGCTCGTAGCGACGAGCGAGTGAGGGCAGTCCCTCGCCGATCGACTTCGCGGCCCCGGCGCCCAAGCGCGCGAGCGCGGCCACGCCCAGTGCGGTCGCGTGCGGCGACGGATATAACTCGACGGGGATCTGGAGTAGGTCGGCTTGACTCTGCATGAGGACCGACGACCTCGTAAGCCCACCGTCGACGCGCAGCGACACCATCCGCTCACCGAGGTCGGCCTCTGCCGCACGCACCAGCATCGCTACTTGAGCCGCGATGCCCTCGAGGACCGCTCGCACGATCTCGGCGGGCCCCGTATCCAGACTGAGGCCCTCGAGGTGGGCCTTCGCGTGGGGTTGCCAGTAGGGCGCGCCGAGCCCAACGAACGAGGCCACGCACACCACACCCGAATCGCTCGGGGCCCTCGACGCCACGGCGTCGAGGTCGGCCGCGCTCTTGACGAGTCCCGTCGTTCGCAGCCACTCCACGGCGCTGCCCGCGGTGTAGACCTGGCCGTCCAGGCAGTACGCGTGCTCGTCGCCGTACTGCCAGGCGACCGACGCCGAAAGACCGTTGTTCGATCGTCGGGGCGTTGCCCCGGTGGTGACGAGTAAGAACGCGCCCGTGCCGTAGGTGCACTTTCCCTCACCTGCGCGAAGACATCCTTCGCCCACGAGCGCCGCCTGCTGATCGACCGCCAACCCAGTGACGCGAAGCGGCGGACCGAACGCCGAGGTCTCAGCGAGTTCGCCCGCGCAATCAACCACCTCGGGTAGTGAGTTGCGATCGAGTCCGAACAAACCGACCGCCTCGTCGGACCAGGCGCGGGTGTCCAGGTCCAAGAGCAGCGAACGTGAGGCGGTACTGGCGTCGGTGACGCAGCGTCCGGTGAGGCGATAATTGAGCCAGGCGTCGATGCCGCTGACCCGAACGCCCGCGTCCACTCGTTCGCGGAGCCACGTCAATTTGGGCGCAGTGAAGTACGGATCGAGCGGTAGGCCGGTGATCGCGCGCAAACGTGCCGCCGAAGCGCCCAGACGATTGGTCACCACGGACGCGCGCCGGTCTTGCCATGAGATTGCGGGATGGACTGCCTCACCGCCAGCGCGCCAGGCGACCGCGGTCTCACCCTGGTTCGCGATGCCCACGGCGTGCACGGGCGACGACGCGGCCGCCAACGCCGCCCGTCCTGCGTTGACGATGGACGAAAGCAACTCCTCGGGATCCTGCTGCACGCCGCCGTTACCCACCGGCGTCGGATGCACGGGCACCTCGGCCTCTGAGAGGACGTCGCCACTTTCGCTGACGACCAGAGCCTTCGTCGACGAAGTGCCCTGGTCGATGGCGAGGACGTTGAAGCTCACTTCAGGACTGTAGTGTTCCCTGACCCGGCGCCGGCGCGTAGCGAAGCCGGATCCAGCAAGAGCTGACCGAGGTATAGCACGACATCGGCGACCAGCGAACCGAGCAGGTAGTACTGGGCGGGGCAGAACTCCGCGGGACCAATGATGACGACCAGTTCAAAGGCGAGTCACAACAAGGCGACCTCACCACGGGCGTCTCCCATTTGGCGAGTTGGGGGTGACCCTCTTCAGTCGATATCTCGTGCACCTTAGTGACGTAGAGGATTTCCGGCATGATTGTAGAGGCCCCGAAGAGATGCACGAGTACGTTGGCCTTGTTCTGAGACGCCAGAATGATTCCGATGCCGAGCGCGAGCGCCGTAGCGAGCCAACCACTCAGTCATCGGTCCTTGACGCACTGGTCGAAGTGGGCCCGAATTCGTTTCAATCGACGCTGATCAAGTCAAAATACCGTCAGGTCGATTCGCAGTTTCAACAACGCCATGCCGATCCTTTGGCTTCGAACCGAGATCAGGAGATTCGCCGCTCAAGTCGTGCGGTCGAGCACCCGTCGCAGTGCGTCGAGCGCACTGATTGCACTGTAAGCACGCACGCGAGGACGGTCCCCTGGCAGGCGAAGGGCCACGTCGGTGATTTCGTCACCCACCGCCAAGCCCACGAACACCGTGCCAGCGGGCTGGGCGTCCTGCTCTTCTGGTCCGGCGACACCGGTCACGCTGAGCCCGACGTCCGCTCCGAGCACCCTTCGCACTCCCTCAGCCATGGCGCGAGCCGCCGCCGCGCTCACCACGGGTCCTTCGGGCACGCCGAGCAGGTCGTACTTCACGTCCGACGCGTAGCTCACGACGCCGCCGCGAAACCATCGTGACGCGCCCGCGACGCTCACCAGACGACTCGCGATGAGTCCGCCCGTGAGTGACTCGGCCACGCTCAGCGTGAGGTTTTTCCCCAGTAGTCGATTCGCCACCACGTCTTCCATTGACTGGTCGTCGACTCCGAAGATGATGTCGCCCAATTTCAGGTCGATCAAGGTACGAACCTTGTTCTCCTCTTCAGCGAGTAATGACGAGGCGTGTTCGGCGTCGTCGCCCCTCGCGGTTATTCGCACTTTGATACCTTCGATGCCCGACGCGAGGAACGCAATCGTCACCCGGCCGCCGTCTTCGAGCGCGTCGAATCGCTCGCTCACCGATTCAGCGAGGGCGGACTCACTCGCCCCCCAGGTGCGCAGCACCCGACTCGTGATCACCGACGTCGTTCCGCCAGCTCGCTCGCGCGCCAAGAGGTCAGGCAGTATCGCGCGTTCGAACATGTCGGTCATCTCGTAGGGAACCCCGGGCACCGCGTAGACGACCTTCAGGCCCACCGGACAGATCAAGCCCGGCGCGGTGCCCCTGGTCTGGGGGATGATCGTGGCCCCGCGCGGCACGTCGGCTTGGAGCAAGTTGTTGTCGGGCATTGAACGCCCGCGCGACTGGAACATCGCGCGGATCACTTCGACGATGTCATCTCGACGCTCGAGCGGCACGTTCATCACCTCGGCCAGCGCGGCTCGGGTGATGTCGTCCTGGGTGGGCCCGAGTCCTCCGCAGACAATGACCGCGTCACTGCGCGCGAGCGCCGTGCGAAAGGCCAGCACGATCCGCTCGTGATTGTCACCAACGTGTTGGTGAAAGTGCGAGGCGACGCCGTTCGCGGCGAGCTGCTCGCCAATCCACTGTGAGTTCGTATCGGGAATCTGGCCGAGCAACAACTCGGTGCCGACGGCGACTACCTCAACTCGCACTCGCCAAGACCTTCTTACCGTCGACGTAGTACCGCCACCCGGTGTAGATCGTCATGATGGCGGCGAGCCAAATGGTACCCACGCCCAGCCAGGTGTGGTGCGCGACAAGGGGAATCACGCAAAAGGCGATCGCCCAATCCTGGACGAACGTCTTCCATTTGGCGAGTCTGCTCGCGGGGATGCTGATGCCCTTGCGTGCGGCCTTGGCCCGATAGAAGCTCATCCAGATTTCGCGCAGGGTGATGATGATCGCGGGGATGATGAAGCTCTTGAGACCGTGGGGTCGACAGATGATCAAGGCGTAGAGGCTCCCGAGCACGATGACCTTGTCGGCGAGTGGGTCGAGAAACGCCCCCGAGGTCGTGGTGCCGTGACGACGCGCGACGATGCCGTCGAAGTAGTCCGACGCCGCGGCGATAAAACCCACGCCCGCGGTCCACCACGAGATGCGCTCGAAGATGATGAGGTAGATAAAGATCGGCGAGACGAGGAGTCGAAAGCTAGTCATGAGGTTCGCCGGGGTCAGGAGGGCGCTTTCGCCGTAGGTACGTTCTTTTACGCTCATACCTTCACCCCCTCCAGGTCAGTCCCGCAGCTCGCCACGATCTGGCACTCCACCATCTCTCCCACGCTAAGTGACGAATCGACCATTACGACGCCATCGATTTCGGGGCACTCTCGAACGCTTCGCCCCACCCCCGGCCCGTCGATCAGCAGTCGTTGCCGGGTTCCCACCAGGGCGTCGCGTCGACGAGCGGTGATGGCGTCCTGGCGCTCGCTGACCTCGCGAAGACGCTCGAGGGCGAGTTCGTGGGGGACCTGGTTGACGAGACCGTGGGCCAAGGTGCCCTCCTCGCTCGAAAAGGTGAAGAATCCGGCCCAGTCGAGTTGGGCGGCGTCGATGAACTCGAGCAACGCCCGTTGGTCGTCTTCGGTCTCGCCGGGGTATCCGAGGATGAACGATGAGCGAAACGTCGCGTCGGGTTCACTTCGCCGGATGGCTTCGATGCGCTCGAGGAACCGATCGGCGTCGCCCCAGCGTCGCATCGCGCGCAGCAGCGGACGCGACGCGTGTTGGAGCGAGAGGTCGAAGTAGGGCACGCCGGTTTCGATGATGGTCTCGATGAGACCGCTCGTAAGCCCCGATGGATAGAGGTACAGGAGTCGCACTCGTTCGACCTCGCGACCGAGCGCCTTGGTCAGTTCGATGAGTGGTTGCGTGCCGCCCTCGTCGAGTACCTCGACCGCTTCACCGCGTCCGGCGCGACGACGGTCATGACCCCAACTCGCGAGGTCCTGGGCGATGAGCACGAGTTCCTTCACGCCGCCTTGGACGAGGGCGCGCGCTTCTGCGAGGATCTCCTCATTCGAACGTGAACGTTGATCACCGCGAAACGTCGGGATTGCGCAGAACCCGCAGCGCCGGTCACAGCCTTCGGCGATCTTCACGTAGGCCCAGGGCGTCGCCGACTTGGGCCGAGGCAGATTCAACAGATCAAAGGACGGCGTCGCGCGCGTGCGCAACGCCACCGGGGTCGAAGGGACGATCAGGCTCTCACCAAATCCCGCGACGAGGTCGACTTCGGGCAGTGCGGCCGCCAGTTCCTCGCCGTAGCGTTCGGCCATGCAGCCCGTGACCACGAGCCTTGCGCCATGTTGTTTCTGGTCCGCGAGGAGAAGAACTGTCTCGATGGACTCTTCACGAGCGGCCTCGATGAACGCGCACGTATTGGCGACGACCAGGTCCGCCTCCTCGGGTGAAGTCGCGAGGTCGTAGCCCTGGGTCTGAAGAAGACCGGCGAGTTTCTCCGAATCCACGTGGTTCTTCGGGCACCCGAGTGTCTCGATCCAGTACCGCACCACCGTCTCCTCTATAAGCGCCAACACCGAGCGCACTGCGCTCGGTGTCAATGGCGGAGAGGGAGGGATTTGAACCCTCGGGCCCACTTTCGCAGGCCGCATTCTTAGCAGGAATGTGGTTTAAACCGAACTCACCCACCTCTCCAAGCAGATTCATCCTACCCAAGTACCGAGAACGTTCATTACCGCTCCCGGCCTTTCGCCAATTGCCAGCATTACACTAGGAATTCACTTGGCCCATGTCTATGAAGGGAAACACGTGCGAACTCTACGTCTCCTCGCCGCCGGCGCGGTCGGTCTTTCGATCTTGAATGGAGTCTCACTCGGGGTTTCTACGATTGCTTCGGGCGCGCCGGCGTCGCTCGCTTCGTGCAAGAGCACGATCACTAGCGAGGAATACACCAAAGGAACCCTCACGGTGGGCACCGACGATCCCGTCTACTCGCCCTGGTTCGAGAACAACAAACCCAGTAACGCCAAGGGCTACGAGTCGGCGCTCGTCTACGCGCTCGCCTCGGTCCTCGGAGTCGACAAGTCACACGTCAAGTGGGCCTACGAACCCTTCGACTCGAGCTACACCCCCGGCACCAAGCACTTCGATTTCGACATCAACGAAATCTCTTACACGAAGGCCCGCGCGCAGGCCGTCACCTTTTCGGCGAGCTACTACAACGTGAACCAGTCAATCGTCGCACTGAAGACCGACAAGATCGTCAAACACCACACGTCCGCCGAACTGAAGACGTACCTCTACGGTGACCAGATCGGCACGACGGGTCTCGCGTACATCAACGATCACATCAAGCCCACCAAATCGCCACGCGTCTATACGACCCTCGACCAAGCCGTCGAAGCGCTTCAACTCGGCCAGATTGACGCGATCGTCATCGACACGCCGACCGGCCAGTACATGGCGTCGTCGCAGATCGTCAATTCGAAGAAGAAGTTGGTCGCGACCCAGGTGGGACAGTTCCCGAGCGTCGGCGAGCACTACGGCTTGCTCTTTACCAAGGGCAACCCGCTCGCGGCGTGCGTCAACGCGGGACTCGCCGCCCTGACGAAAAACGGAACGCTCACGTCCTTGCAAAACAAGTGGCTTGGGATCTACACCAGCGTGCCGGTCATTAAGCCCTAGCACGTGTCGCTCGACACCGACGCCTCTTCGTCGGACGCACCCAATCTTTTCGGCTCTCGACGTAGTCGACTCTTCGTAGGACGACGCGGCTTAGCCGCGAGTTCGATTTCGACGGTCCTTCTCGTAGGCGCGATCGTCCTCATACTGTTCGTCGCCCCCGGCGGGGCGGTGTTTCGCTACTACTTCTTCAACTTGCACGACATGAGAATCGCCTGGGACGGTCACGCGTCCCAGGGCATCAGCGCCCTAAGCCGGAGCCTCTTCACCAACGTCTGGATGTTCCTCGTAAGCGAAGTCCTCGTGCTCTTCTTTGGCCTCACGATCGCTTGGACGCGCATCAGCCGCACACCCGTGCTGTTTCCCGTGCGCATGCTCGTGACCGTCTACACCGACGTCTTTCGAGGCGTGCCGCTGCTCATTGTCGTCTACCTGGTCGGCGACGGGCTACCGGCACTGCGACTCGGCTTCATTTCGAACCAGTCACCTTCGATCTATGGCGTCGTAGCGCTCACCCTGACCTACAGCGCCTACGTCTCTGAGGTCCTGCGGGCTGGCATCAATTCGGTACCCCACGGTCAACTGCTCGCCGCGCGATCGCTCGGACTTTCCCCCACGTCGACGATGCGCCGCGTGGTGCTGCCCCAAGCGGTACGCACCGTCATTCCGCCGTTGCTCAACGACTTTGTCTCACTGCAAAAGGACACCGCTCTGGTCTCGGTGCTCGGGGTGATCGAGATCGCCAACGCCGGTCAGATCTCGGCGTCGACACTCTTTAACGGCAGCGGGCTCGTCGCCGCAGCCCTGTTCTTCCTCGCGCTCACCATTCCCATGACCCGTCTCACCGACCACCTCATCGAACGAGACCGTTCACGACGATTGGCCGGCTCGTGAGCGAGGTCGTGCTCGAACTGAATGACGTCGTCAAGCGCTTCGACGACAATGAGGTTCTCTCGGGAGTGTCCTTGCAACTGCACCGCCACGAGGTGGTCTGCTTGATCGGCGCGTCGGGCTCGGGCAAGTCGACGTTACTGCGCTGTTCGAACATGCTCGAAGACATTGACGCGGGATCGATCACGCTCTTCGGTCAAGGACTCGAGGACCGGCGCATCGATCCGAACCTCGTGCGCCGCCACGTCGCGCTGGTCTTCCAGTCGTTCAATCTCTTCCCGCACTTGAGCGTGCTCGACAACATCCTGCTGGGGCCGGTGTACGCGATGAAACGCAAGCGCGCCGACGTGCGCGACGAGGCCCTCGCACTGCTCGATCGCATCGGGCTGCGAGACCGGGCGAACGACTTCCCCGACCGCCTCTCCGGGGGTCAGCAACAACGAGTGGCAATTGTGCGCTCGCTCGCGATGCAGCCTTCACTGCTGTTACTGGACGAAGTCACGAGTGCTCTGGATCCGACCCTCGTGGGTGAAGTGCTCGATTTGCTGCGCGACCTCGCGGCGAGTGGCACGACGATGTTGATCGCGACCCACGAGATGAACTTCGCCAAGGACGTGTCCCATCAGGTCGCGTACCTCGACAAGGGTGTCCTCGTCGAGAAGGGTACGCCCGAACAGATCTTCAACAGTCCACAGCACGAAGCGACGAGGATCTTCTTGGAGCGAGTGCGTTAGCTCGCGTGCGCGCGCAGTTCCGGCAACTGGCCCACCAGATCGAAGAGCTCCTGGTCACGTTCCCAGGTCAAGTGCGAGCGCACGTGCTCCATGGGTAACCACACCAGCTCGTCGACTTCCGCGTTAGGTGCGAACTCACCGTCACCAACGGCCATCAAGTAGTAGGCGACGATCTTGGGCTTGCCCTTACGGTGTGTGTAGTTCGTGGTGCCGACGAATCGCAGTACGTGACAGTTCATGCCGGTCTCTTCAGCCACCTCGCGTAGCGCCGCCTGCTCGAACGTCTCTCCCTCGTCGAGCTTGCCCTTGGGAAAGGTCCAGTCACCGCGCGCTTCGCGATAGATGCAGGCGATCTCCGCGCGCCCGCTGGCGACGGAACGGTGCACGATGCCACCAGCGGCGCGAATGAGGTCGTTGGGTGCGTCCTTGGGGATGATGAGTTCGCCGCTCAAGAGGTACACACCGTCAACGGTAGAGGATTGGTCAGGGAAACCATGGCATTACAAATCTACTTTGCCAAGAATTCACTTTCGTAGAGTGGGACCGTGATCGCAACCCAATTACCGCTCGTGACCCGTCTGGTGATCTACTTAGCGGCGGGTATCGGTGCGGGTATTGCGAACGGTGTCGCGGGCGGAGGGACCTTCGTCACTTTTCCGACGCTTCTCGCCACCGGCATCAGCGCACTCCAGGCCAATATCTCAACGACCGTGGGGGTGCTGCCGAGCTACGTCGGAGGAATCTCCGGCTTTCGCAAACAGATCGGTGCGCACCGGTCTCTCATTGTTTCGCTCGTGCCTTCGTGCGTCGTGGGCGCCGCCACGGGCTGCACGCTTCTGCTCGTTGGTTCCTCGAGCACTTTTCGCAGCGTGGTGCCCTGGTTGATCGGGGCGGGGACTGTACTTTTCGCCGCCGCACCCCTGGTGACCAAGCATCTCGAGCACATAGAGCACACGCACCCATCGAGACGGCGGGCACTCTTCGTCGGCGTCTTCGCGGTGTCGGTGTACGGCGGCTACTTCGGCGCGGGCCTGGGAATCCTGTTGCTCGCCGTGATGGCCGTGACCCTGCCGTTCGAACTCGCAGAACTTCAGGGTCTACGAAACGTGATCTCGCTCATCATCAATCTCTGTGCGGCGGCGATATTCATATTCCACGGCCATCTGGCCCTGGACGCCGTGTATATGTTGTTGGTGGGCACCCTGATAGGCGGTTGGCTCGGGACGCTACTGATCAAGCGCCTCTCGCCCCAGGTCGTGCGAGCGCTGGTCATCGCCACGGGAGTCTTTACGACTTATCACCTCGCCACTACGGGTTAGTGGTCGATTCCTGATAATTCCACTAATATATGTGGGATGAAGAAGCTCTTCTCCTTCCCGAACCCCGTGAACGACGCCTCGGCGCGCAGCGTCGCCCTGGGCGTCGTCGCGATGTCCCTCGCTGCGTTGATCTTCAACCAGGCGTGGCTACTGATCCCCCTGACCTACGGATTCCTCGCGCGAGTCGCCACCGGTCCAACGCTCTCACCGCTCGGCCAGTTCGCCGTTCGCGTGAGCGGCCCTCGGATCACGAGATGGCAGAAGTTCGTACCTGGTCCCCCCAAGCGCTTCGCGCAAGGAATCGGCGCGTTCCTCACGCTCGCGGCGACCTTGACGTGGTTGCTCGACAGCTGGTCGGTCGCGCGCTGGCTACTGATCCCCCTGCTCGGCGCCGCGTCACTCGAGGGATTCGTCGGGTTCTGTCTCGGTTGCACGATCTTTGGCTGGCTAATTCGTGCGGGACTCGTCCCCGAAGCCGTGTGCGTCGAATGCGGTGACCTCTCAGCACGCTACGCCAGGGCCGGAATCACTCAGAGTTAAGAATTCTCTTACAGATCACTCAGAAACGACCGCTCGCTACTTTGGGGGGCGAACTCTTTCCTAGGCTGTGCTCATGCACCGTCACTCGCTCTTCTCGAAGTTGGGCGTCGCGTCGCTCAGCATTTCACTCGGCGCGCTCACGCTCGTCGCCGCGCCGGTGCTCGCGAGCGAACCTCGGGTAACCGTCGCCAGCGCGGCACCAGTGCCCGCAAAAGACACGATCGTCGACCAGACGATCACCACCTCGTTCGACGTGCAACTCACCCAACGCCACGCCAGCTCGCTGCCCGGTTTCCTCGCGAGCCTGTACGACACCGCCTCTTCGAACTATCACCACTTCCTCACGCCAAGTTCCTACGCCCAACGTTTTGGCGCGAGCGCGAGCGTCGTTGCCAACGTACGTACCTATCTCGACGGTTTCGGGCTGAAGGTCGAAGACCTGAGCGCGAGCCACGTCCTCTTGCACGTAAGTGGAAGGACGACGGCCATCGCCCGGGCCTTTGACGCCCCCGTCGAGACCGTGCGAACCGCGGGTGGCGCACTCGTCGCCCAATTCGCCAGCTCCGCGACACTGCCGAGTTCGGTGGCGGCGAACGTCGCGAGCGTGGCGGGGCTCTCGAGCGTGGTGAGTCCGAGCCCCTCACTGGCGAGCTCACAGGTCTCCTCGTCCTCGCACGTCGCGGTCGCGACGACCTGTGCGTCGGCGGGGGCCGCCAGCACGACGCCGAACACGCTCGGCGGTTACCCCGCGACGGTCCAGGCGCAGTTGTACGGACTCAGCACCGAGTACGCCAGCGGCGACACCGGCGTTGGTCAGACGATCGCAACCTACGAGCTGGGCCTCTACGATCAGGCCGACGTCGCCACGTACTTCGCGTGTTACGGGCTTAGCCCCTCGATCACTCCCGTCAACGTCGACGGCGGGCCCACCGGGAGCTACTCCGAAGAGGCGACCATCGACATCGAAGAGGCCGCCGCGCTCGCGCCGGGCGCCGCGATCGAGGTCTACCAGGGGCCCGACAGTGGTTCGAGCCCTCTCGACATCTACCAAAAGATCGCCGACGACAACACCGCGACGATCGTCACCACGTCCTGGGGGATCTGTGAGACCGATCCGAGCGGAGCGGTGAACACCGAGCAGTCCATCTTCGAGCAGATGGCGGCCCAAGGTCAGACCGTCGTCGCGGCGGCGGGCGACTCGGGCTCGTCGGACTGCGCCAACAACCCCGACGGCTACGCACCCACCACCCTTGCGGTCGATGACCCGGCCTCCCAGCCTCTCGTCACCGGCGTCGGTGGACTGAGCGTCACGAGCACGAGCCCGTTGGTCGAATCGGTCTGGAACGGCGGGTCGGGCGGCGGGTCTGGCGGCGGCGGCAAGTCGGTCGAATGGTCGAGGCCGGCGTGGCAGAACGCGCCAGGGATCACCGCCGCCGACACCACCCGCATGGTGCCTGATCTCTCGACGATGGCCGACCCGAACACCGGGTTCATCGAGTACTACACCGGTACCGCCACGGGCACGGTTATCTGTCGTCGAACCTGCTCGAGCGGTTGGAGCGCCATCGGGGGCACGTCAATCGGTGCGCCGCTCGTGAGCTCGCTCGTCGCCGTAGCGGCCCAGGTCTGTGGCACGACGCGACTGGGTTTCATCAATCCCCAGCTCTACGCAATGGCGAGTGCGGGAGTGGGCTTCAGTGACGTCACCACGGGCAACAACGACATCGACAACGTGGGCGGCTACAGCGCCGGGGTTGGCTACGACATGGCCTCAGGTCTGGGCAGCCCTGACGGCACACCCTTCATCGCCGGTCTGTGCGCACCCAAGATCGACGCCGTCAAGAGTACGTTCACCTCGCCGAGCGCGAACGTCGCGCTCAACAGTCCCGCCAACGTGAGTGCGATCCTGGTGGGATCCAACGGCAGCCCCGTCGCCAACACCCAGTTCGCTGTGAGCGCGAGCGCAGCGTCGGGCACCATCGAGATCAACGGTTCCGCTTCGAGTGCGACCGGACCCGGCCAGGCGAGTACCACGGTCACGTCCAGTTCGAGTGGTGCAGCCAACTTCACACTCACGAGCAGCGTCGCGGGTCCGGTGACGGTGACGATCTCCTACGCGGGCACCACGCTGCACACGGCAACGATTACCTTCGGCGCCGCCGTCGCGAGCTCCGTGCCGGGTCGACCGAAGATTTCGAGTCTCGTCGCGATAGTGGGCGGTTTCAAACTCGTCGTCGCACCCGACAGCGCCGGCTCGTCGCCGATTACCTTGTTCCAGTACTCGCTCAATTCGGGTGCGACGTGGGCGAACTTCTCGGCGACGACGCGAAGCGTGACGGTGAGCAGATTGCTGACGTCGCACACCTACGTGATAAGCGTGCGCGCACGCAGCGCGGCCGGGTCGAGCGCGCCCTCAGCGCCGTCGAGGGTCACCACGCGTCCGTAGGTTTTGTTGAGAGTTCGTGATAGTTCCTTCGAGAGACCATGTCGTGGCGAGGGGGCCTCTAGACTTTCCTAAGGTGCACGGCGGAACGATTGGTGGGGGCTGCCCCAAAGGATGCGAGTGAAGTTTCCACGTGCCGCGCTGGTGGCGAACATAGTGATTGTCGGCACCACGCTTCCCGTGGCGCTCTTGCCCGTGGCGACGACGAACTCCGCGGCTGCCCTGCCGCTGTACCAATTCGTCGATACCGGCACGGGGCCACTGCCTTGGAACGCCGTCTCCTTCGAGAGCTCGATCGACAACACCAAGATGCTCGGCAACCCCCACGCGGCGAGCGAGGACGGCGAGGAGGCACTGGCCTACCGTATGGCCAATTCGCAGATCGGGATCTACGTCCAGAACGCGATTGGTACGACGTCCTGGATTGACGTCTCGACGATGGTAGACACGCCGACGCCCGCCTCGGACCCCGTGCCCTTCTTTGATCCCTCGGGCAACCTCGACGTGTTGTACGTGAGTACCCAACAACACCTCATCTTGATCTCCTCGACGCTCGACGTCGCCCCTCGAGGGCCAGAACTCGCGGGCTCGACGCCTCGTCCGCCCTACGTTCTCACCGACCTCAGCGCGACCAATGGACTCTCAGTCGCGGCCGGTCTGCCGAGCGTCGGGCTTAACGGTCTGAACGGTTTTGTCGCCGTGCGATCGAGTACCAACCTCGCCGAGGTACTCCCCCTCACTTGGCACGACGACCAGAACGTGCCCGCAGTGGGTGCACCGCTCAACGTCTCGAGCGCCACGTCGATTGGCGCGATTTCCAATGACCCGGTCGCACTCGCGGGCGCCACCAACGCGTTCGTCGCCACCACGACCGCGGGCAACGTCGAACTGCTCACCAGTTCGAGCACCAGCTTTGGCGCGTGGAGCGCCAAGAATCTCACCGCGTCAACCGCAGCGAGCGCGGCGTCAGGAGAGTTGTCCTCGACCGCGAGCACGCAGTCGAACTACGTCGTCGCCTTGAGCAAGAGCGGCAACGTCGAACTCTTCAGTTCCTCGTTGATCGCGGGTTCGACGTCGTCGAGCTGGTCGCTCGACAACGTCACCGCCACGACAACCGGCGCGCCGCCCCTCGGTGGCGCGGTCTTCGCCCAAGCCAGCGCGACCCAGCTCTTCATCGCCGGCCAAGCGGCGAACTGGGGTGACTTGTTCGTTCTCACGAGTTCGATCGGTTCGAGCTCGTGGAGCGCCACCGACGTCTCGGTCACCGGCGGCAGCGCGGCGCGCTCGGTGGGCCCCGGGGTCACCGGTCTCATCCAGGGCGCCAACCTGGTCCTCTACGCCGCGGGCGTGAGTTCGTCACCTCCCCAGGGCGTGGGCGTCTACGCGATTCCCACCAGTGACTGGTCGAGCGCGATCAACAACGGCTGGCCCATCGTCAGCGAAACCGGTGGCCTCGGCACCCAGGCGGCGCCCTGGGTTGGTTTCACCAGCGCCAAGAGCGTCGCCACGTCACCGGACTTCCTGCTCGGCCAGAGCATCTACAACTCGCACAAGCGCGTCACCTGGTTGTCGTTTTGGACGCTGAGCGGCCCGCTTAAGACCGAGCCCCAGACCGCCGCTAGTTACTACAGCCACGGTTTCGCCGCGGGCGCCTGGGTCGCAGGTGAGATCGACCAGTACCGCGCCCTGGGCGTGGGGCTCAAGCCCGACTGGGTGATCTTCGATCCCGAGGGTTACCCCGACAATCACTCCGGACTCGACGCGCCCAGCGGTTCTTCGAACGCGGTCCTCGCCACCTACGCGACCTACTGGACCGCCATGCTCTCGGGCTGGTCGAGCGGCCTCGCCTCGGTGGACCCGTCGCTCAAACCCGGCGTCTACGCCACCCAGTCCGAGTACCGCAACTACGCCCTGGCGAGCCAGACGATGTCGGTCTTCGAGGCGGTCGCCTTCGCCAACGGTGGTCCCCTGCCAATAGCGGGAGCGAACGGCACGAACATTCGAGGTTACGTCGCCTACGGCGCGACCTGCACGCCCGTGACGACGCTGCAAAACGAGATGAATACCCTGACCAACCCGCCCTGGTCGGGCCAGTTCAACACCTTGCAGTTCAACGCCGGGGTGTACTGCCCCCCGGCCTAGGCGTAGGCTCGGCGAATGAGCGACGAGCACAGCACCGCGAGCGACAAGTCACCGGACCTGAAAGCTCGGCTCAAGCAGATCACCCAACCGCTCATGGACTCGCTTGATTCCAAGATCCGCGACCAGGTCGACCACCGCGTCGACGAACGGGTCGACCAGAAGGTCGAACAGTCGCTCTCGGCGCGACTCTCGGTCATCGAACGCGCCATCGCGGACCTCGACCGCGAGGTGAAGGAACTGAAGAAGAAGGCTACGCCCTAGGTCCTTGGTCTATCTCGGCGCGACGCTCTCGGTCGCGACGAATCGCGAAACGGACCGTCAGCACACAAAGCACGATCACGGCGAGGACGAAGAACGAGAAGACCGCGATGAACACGACGCCACGTTAGGTCCTGTCACACGTGTGCGCAAGAGTAGACGCATGCCAACCTGCACCGACCCGTCTCCTCGAAGCGTGGTCGAAGCGCTGCGCGGCGACCGCGGAACACGTCCCCGAGCCGATCTCACCAGTGCTTCGGGTCTTCGCTCGATCCTCGAAGACGGCATCTTCGCGCTGCTGCACAACGTGCTGCCCGCGACGCCGATCGTTCTTCGTGCCTCGTCGCTGCGCCAACTGGGTCCCAGCACCGACATCTCGGAGTCGGCTCACGCGCGAGTGCGCGGAATCCTGGTCAACCACGTCCTTCGACTCTTGAGCGTAGGAGCAGCGATCACCGACCCTTTTGAAGACGCCTTGCGCGCGTGGCGCTTGGAAGTGGAATCGGGCGAACTTCTCGACTTCGTCGAGCGTCTCCAGGCCGACGACCTCGCGCGCCTCGCGACCGACGTGACGGCGCATTCGGTGACCCTGATGCGATCGCTCGGGCCGGTGAACCACTACTGGCTCCCGCGCAGCGCGATGCGCGCGACCCAGATGCTCTGTGGAGGTTCGGTGATACTGCGTGACGTCATCGACCTGATGGTCGGCACGACCGTCGGCGAGTTCGCGAGCGTGGCGCTCTTTGACGTGACGACCTCCCCTCTCGGTGAAGGTGCGGAGCGCGCCTTGCGTTACCACGCGCTTGTCCAAACCTTGCGCAGTGGCGTCGTGCCGCTACGCACCTCGTGCTTCTCGACCGCGACCGCCGAGATGTGGTCACTCGACGTCGATGGCGAACTCCTCACGCGAAGCGCCGACGAGGTCCTTTGCGCGCTCGCAAACATCACCTCGCACGCATGACGACCTTCAACTTTCGCCGCAACACGGCGCGTGAACTCAACGAACTGGTGCGAGACGCACCCGTAGGCGTTTCGCTCACCGACGACCATCGACGCAGTCTCTCGGCTCGGTTCCGTGCGGTCTCCTCGGCCGGTCGCCGTCGTCTTGACGCCTGGTCGGTCGAGCAGGCGGGCCAGCCCTCGTCGGGCTTTCATTGGACGCCCGCCACCGCACGGCGGCTGCTCGGTAACGGGGCCATGCGTCGAATGGTGCGCCAATCGATTTCACCGTCTGAAGCGGTCAGCGACGAGATCGAGGACCAGTTGTTGCGCTGCGCGTCGGGTTACGCGCGCGCCGGTTCGCTGGCGTACTGGCTCGCCTCGCGCAGCGCGAGCGAAATCGCCCTCGTCAGTGCCGAAGCGACCAATTGGGCGGTCCAGGTCCACGAGATCGCCCAGGGGCTCGAGCGCGAGTGGCGCGTGGCGGCGAGTGACGCGTTCTATGACGTCGCGAGCGCACGCACGTCACTGCGCGCGCGCCGCGACCTCGAGGTGCCCAGCGTCGAAGGTCGCGTGGTGCTTCGCGTGCGATCGGGCAGCCCCGGCAAGAGTGCCGGACCGGGACTGCGAAGCGACCTCACGATCGACACGCTGGCGGACCCCCAAGGTGTCGCGCCTCGGCGTTTCATTGGCGTATGGCCCGAAGCTGGCGTGATGTTGAGCGTCGACGGTACGATGGACGATCTTCGCGCGGGCGCTAGGGATTTGGTGCGTACCGCGGTCGTCAGTGAACGACGACGCCTCCAAAAAGCCGCATAGACCGAGGTTCAACTCGTTCCTAGTAGCGTGGTAAGGCCATGACCTTAAGAACTTCGCTGAGAAATATCGCCATAATCGCCCACGTCGACCACGGAAAGACCACCCTGGTCGACAAAATGCTGCGCCAGACCGGTTCCTTCACCGCCCACGAGGAGCTCACGGACCGCGTCATGGACTCGGGCGACCTCGAGCGCGAAAAGGGCATCACCATCCTCGCCAAGAACACCGCGGTCAAGTGGCGCGACCTCACAATCAACATCATCGACACCCCCGGGCACGCGGACTTCGGCGGCGAGGTCGAGCGTGGCCTCTCCATGGTCGACGCGGTGATCTTGCTCGTGGACGCGGCCGAGGGGCCCCTGCCCCAGACCCGTTTCGTATTGCGCAAGACCTTGGAGAAGCGCTTGCCCGTCGTGCTCGTCATCAACAAAGTCGACCGTCCCGACGCACGCGTCAAGGAAGTGGTCGAGGAGGTCGAGAACCTGTTCTTGGACCTGGACGCCGACGAGCACCAGATTTCCTTTCCCATCCTCTACGCGAGCGCCCGTCAGGGCTGGGCGTCCAAGGACCCCGACGACACCTCCGGTGACCTGACCCCACTGTTCGAGACGATCGCGGACTACGTGCCCGCTCCCGAGTACGAGGAAGGCCACGGCCTACAAGCGCTCGTATGCAACCTTGACGCGTCGCCCTACCTGGGCCGACTCGCGCTATGTCGAATCATCAACGGAACCCTCGAACGAGGACAGCGCGTGGCGTGGTGTCGCATCGACGGCACCATCGAACACGCCAAGGTGACCGAACTGTTCATCACCGAAGCGCTCGAACGCGTTCCCGCCCAGAGCGCGGGACCCGGCGACATCGTGGCGGTCGCGGGCTTCGAGGACATCTTCATCGGCGAGACGCTCGCCGATCCCGAGAACCCCGTCGCCCTCGAGCCCTTGCACGTGGACGAGCCGAGTCTCTCGATGACCATCGGCATCAACACCTCGCCGGTCGCGGGCACCGAGGGCAAGTTGCTCACCGCGCGCATGATCAAGGACCGCCTCGACAAGGAACTCGTGGGCAACGTGTCACTGCGCGTGCTCACGACCGAACGCCCCGACGCCTGGGAAGTGCAGGGTCGAGGCGAACTACAGCTGGCGATCCTCATCGAGACCATGCGCCGCGAGGGCTTCGAGCTCACCGTGGGCAAGCCTCAAGTGGTCACCAAGATGGTCGACGGCAAGTTGCACGAGCCCGTCGAGCACGTCACGATCGACGTACACGAGGAGTTCGTGGGCGCCGTCACGACCCTGTTGGCAACCCGAAAGGGCACCATGATCGACATGGTCAACCACGGTACCGGTTGGGTTCGCCTCGAATGGCGCATTCCCGCGCGCGGCTTAGTGGGTATTCGAACGGACTTCATGACCGAGACCCGTGGTGGGGGCATGATGCACACGAACTTCGACGGTTACGAGCCGTGGTTCGGCGACATCCGACTGCGCCAGAACGGCGTGCTGGTGGCGGACCGACGTGGACCCACCACCGCCAACGCGCTGATCGACCTCGAGAGCCGCGGCATCTTGTTCGTCGCACCTGGTACCGAGGTCTACGAGGGAATGATCGTGGGTGAGAACTCACGCTCGGACGAGATGAACGTGAACCCCACCAAGGAGAAGAAGCTCACCAACATGCGAGCCTCGGGTAGCGACCACACCGAACGCATCACGCCAGCGACGATCTTCTCGCTCGAGCAGGCGCTCGAATTCATCGCCGACGATGAAGCCGTCGAGGTCACGCCCAAGTCCGTGCGACTGCGCAAGATGCACCTCGACCAGGCCACGCGCGCGCGTAACCGCAAGAAGATCTAGAGGCCGTCAACTAGGATTGTCCCGGAGGGATGACAGAGCGGCCGAATGTACCGGTCTTGAAAACCGGCGTGGGCTTGCCCACCGTGGGTTCAAATCCCACTCCCTCCGCCAGGGTTACCATTTCGTAGCGTGTCAGAATCGCGAACGAACGTTCAGCGAATGCCGAGTTCCTTCGCCCATTGGCGTACGCATTGCGCGAAGAACTCGTCGCGTTCGCCGGGTCCTTCACCAACGACGTTCTGTAACTGACCAAAGAGCTCGAAGGACACCATGCCGTAGAGGGCGACCCAGACCATCAGGGCCTGGTGGATCAGAGCGGTCGGAAACTCTGACGCGATTGCCTGGCGAAGTGGCTCGAGTGAAGAGTCGAGAGTCGCGCTGACGCGTTCGTTCTTGAGTTCCTCACTCACCCGGTCGCCTCGCACCGCGTCGACCAGTATCGCCCCGAGCACCAACGAGACCCGACTCGCCGGACCAATCGTGTCCGCCGGAGCGACGTATCCGGGTACGGGCGAACCGTAGATGAGGGCCCACTCGTGAGGATTGGCGAGCGCCCAGCGACGAACCGCGTCGCACGTGGCGCCAAAGCGTCCGATCAGGTCCTCGCGCGCGACGCTCGATTCGGCGTCCTCGGCACTCTCGCCCAGTGCGTTGTAAGCGTCGACGATCAGCCAGGTCAACAGGTCGTCGCGACTCGTCACGTAGCGGTAGACGGCCGAGGAGGTCATGCCAAGTTCACGCGCGATCGCTCGAAGGCTCAACGAGGGTGCTCCTTCGCTCGCCAAGTGCCGACGTGCGGCGGCGAGGATCTCGCCCTTGATCTCCACTCGCGCCCGGTCCCGGGCGGTGCGTGGCGCCGAAGAGGGCTGATCAGCCGGGGTTTCCTTGTTGTCCACGAGCCATTCTGACACAGTTTAGAGCGCCGAGTATTTTTTAGAGCACTGCTCTTGTATTAGAGCAGTAGTCATGTTATGGTGGCTCGAGCGAACGAGATGCCGCAATGGTGGTTCGCCAAAGGAGGCTTCATGTCACGTTCCCCGAGTTCCCCAGTCCACCTCGTCGTGGGTTCAGGCCCGATCGGCCGTGCCGTCGCGAGGCGCCTACTCGACCAGGGCGCGCGGGTGAAGGTCGTTACGCGATCTGGCACCGGCCCAGAGGGTTGCGAACTAGTCAGTGCCGACGCGAGTGACCCGAAGGTCATGGCCACGATCTGTGAAGGGGTTGCGGTCCTCTACAACTGCGTGAACCCGCCCTACCACCGATGGGCGACGGACTGGCCGCCGATCAACCGCTCGCTGCTCGGTGCCGCGACGAGCAGTGGTGCGGTGCTCGTGACGATCTCGAACCTCTACGGCTACGGCCCCGCCACCGCCTCACTTGGCTGGCCGAGCTACGACCGCGACCACCCGATGACCGAGGGCACCCCACTCGCCGCTCGCGGGACCAAGGGCCAGGTTCGCGCACGCATGTGGCACGAGCAGCGAAGCGCCTTCGAGACCGGAGAAGCGAACGTCGTCGAACTTCGAGCCGCGGACTTCATCGGTCCCCGAGCCGACAGCGTCGTGGGCAAGCGCTTCGTGCCAGTCGTGCTCAAGGGCAAGTCCACGATGACGGTCGGTGACCCCAACGTCGCCCACACGTTCACCTACACCGAGGACGTCGCGCGTCTCGCGGTCCTCGTGGGCGCCGATCCTCGGGCGTGGGGCAAGGCCTGGCACGTGCCGTCGAATGAGCCGCGCACCCAACAAGAAGTAGCCAACGACGTCAGCACGTTCGCGGGCGCCAAGCACGTGCGCGTCCGGGGCCTTCCCTCGCCCATACTCAACGTGCTCGGACTCTTCTCGCGCCAGATGCGCGAACTTCGAGAGACCGAATACCAGTTCCGCGACGACTTCGTGATGGACTCGTCGCTCGCTCAATCCACGTTCGACGTGGCACCGACCCCCTGGTCCGACGTGATCGCCAACACCGTGCGCTCCTACGCTCTCTCGAGCGAGCACCAGTTGAACGAGAGCGTCCGATGACCACCCTGGACCACGAATGCGCCGAAGTTCCCTCGTTCGAGCACGCGAGCGCCGTGGCGCAGTGGCGCCAGCGGGTGTTGCTCGTGGGCGGGGGCTTTCAGGTCGTCTTTGGTGCCTGGTGGCTGGTGAGGGCACTGGCCCCGCTCACCTCAGCCCTCGTGGCATTCGTTCTCGGCGTACTCATCGTGCTCGGCGCGGCTGCGGTCACCACGAGTTTGCTCTCGAGTGCACCGAGGCCCCGGGGAACCGAAGCGCGTCGCATCGAGCGGCGTCTCAGTCTGGCGACGCTGGTCCAACTCGCGGCGTCGGTTCTCGTCCCCTGGGGCCTTGGCGCGCTCGGCTGGCAGCGCCTGAGCATTCCCTTTGTCATGGCGACGATCGCGCTACTGCTCGTTTGGATCCACCACGAAGTGGCCGCACCGTTTCAAGCAACGGCGGGAGTGCTCTTGCTCGTGCTCGCCGTCGCGGATGTCGCCCTTTCGGGAAAGGCTCAATCAGTTGTCGCCGGGCTCGGCTCGGCGAGCGTGCTGCTCACGTGCGCGAGCCTTGGCTACCACTGGCTCGAGCACCACGGACTAGAGAGCTAGGTGCGCACCCGCGAGCGGATCGACGCGATCCACGTGCTCGCTGACTTTCGCGCCTCGCCCACCTCTTCGCGACGGTCCTCGGCGCCTGCACCCGTCACCGGGTACGAGCCCAGGAACTTGACCCGGGTGAGGTGGGCCTGTAAGTCCGCCAGGCAGTCCGCGACGACGTCGTCGGCGACGTGACCCTCGAACTCCATGACGAAGCAGTAGTCACCGAGGCCCTGCTTGGTCGGACGACTCTCGAGCTTGGTCAGGTTGATGTCGCGAGCGGCGAATCGTCCCAGGATCGCGTAGAGCGAACCGGGGTGGTTCGCGTCTTGAAAGCAGACAATGGACGTGCGGTCGTTTCCGGTGGGCGACGCAATCGCGTCACGACCCACGAGGATGAAGCGAGTGGCGTTGTCTGGATGGTCCTCGATGTTCTGGGCGATCGCCTCGAGACCAAAGAGGTCCGCCGCCACCAGTGATCCCACCGCCGCCCACGGCTCGTTCGAGGAGGCGACGTCGCGCGCCGCCTGGGAGGTCGACGTGGTCTGTACGGTCGTGGCGAGGGGCAGCGTCGCCACGTACCCTCGGCACTGCTCGAGTGCGTGCACGTAACTGAGGACCTTGGTCACCTCAGCGGGGCTCACGCCCGGCCTCGCGAGCAGGTGCAAATGGATCGGCAACACGATCTCGCGCTCGATGACCAGTTCGTGGTCAAAGACGAGTCCGTCGATGCTCGCAGACACCGTTCCTTCGATGGCGTTTTCGAGCGGCACGAGACCAAGCTCGAGGGTACCGTTGGCGACGCTCGCCAAGACCTCGGGAATCGAGCCGCACGCGACCGCCTCGACGTTCTCCAGTTTCGCCGCGGCCTCGTGAGAGAACGAACCCTCGGGTCCAAGAAAACCAACGCGCGCTAGTGCCATTGGAGGATTGTACTTCGCCCTCGAATTACGACTCGCGGCCTCCTTAGCTTGCGCCGATAGTGCCTACGATGGCAAGGGACCAATTTGAAGGACGAGGGCCATGGGCCAGCACATGTTTGAATTCGACGAGCAACTCGCCCAGGCGGTCTTCGCGTATTGTCGCGACCGGCTGACCCATCCGGTGCCGCTGGACTTCGGTGGGCTCGCCGTCGAGGAACTGCCCGACCTCCAAGGACTCATCAACCATCACGGCAACAACCCCGAGGAGATCCTCGCGTTCTTCAAGGACCGCATCGCTGCGCACGTGATCTCGTGCGACTCACCGGGGTTCCTCGCGTTCATCCCCAACGCTCCCACCAAGAACTCGCTGCTCTTTGACATGGTCGTAGCGTGCTCGGGACTGAACGGCACGAGCTGGCTCGAATCCGCGGGCGCCGTGGTGCTCGAGAACCAGGCGCTCGAGTTCCTCGCCGACCAGGCGGGCCTGCCCGCCCACGCGGGCGGCGCCTTCGTCTCGGGAGGCTCGATGGGCAATCTCTCGAGTCTCACGGTCGGACGCGACATCGGTCGCGCCAAGCGGCCAGAGTTCGCTCCCCACCAGGTGCGTTTCGCCGTCTCCCAGGACGCGCATTCGAGTATCGGCAAGTCACTGCACGTCCTGGGGATCGAGGCGCTCGTGGTCGAGTGCGACGACCACCGCTTCACCAGAGCGCGCCTCGAGGCCGCGATGGCCAATGATCCCCTCGCCGACAACGTGGTGGGTGTGGTGGCGACCGCGGGGACGACCAACGCGGGCATCGTCGACGACCTCGAGGGTCTGGGCACGTTCGCGCGAGAGAACGACCTCTGGTACCACGTCGATGGAGCCTACGGCGGCGCCGCGTTGTTCTCACCTTCCCAACGCCACCTCTTCTCGGGAATGCGCCACGCCGACAGCTTCATCGTCGATCCACATAAGTGGCTCTACGCACCGCTGGACTGCTGCGCGCTGCTTTATCGTAATCCGACGACCGCACGAAAGATCCTCGCCCAACAGGCGGGCTACCTCGACGTTCTGCACGACAACGAGGACGAGAACTACGAGTGGAACCCCTCGGACTTCGCGATCCATCTCTCACGTCGCGCGCGCGGGCTCGCCTTCTGGTTCTCGCTGGTGACCAACGGCGTGGGCGCCTACGAGGATGCCGTCGAGGCGTCGATCGACATCACCAACCGTGCCGCTGCGCTCATTAAAGAGATGGACTACCTCGAACTGGTCCGTCCAGCGAGCCTCTCGATTGTGTTGTTCCGACGCCTCGGTTGGGACGCCGAGCGCTACGGCGCGTGGAGCCAACAACTCCTGCGCGATCAGATCGCCTTCGTGACCCCGACCAAGTGGGAGGGCGAGACCGTGGCGCGCCTCGCGTTCCTACACCCCGACACCAGCGAGGAACTCGTGGTTCGGATCCTTGAATCAATGCGCGACTAGCGGTCCTTGAGCAGCGGGTCACTTGGATCGCGCACGACCTCGCCGCGCAGTGACTTCTCGCGCCAAGCAACGCCACCGAGCACCTCGAGCACCACGCGATTGGCGAGGTACGCCGTGATCTCAGCTTGGTCGTAGGGCGGCGACACCTCAACGACGTCCATACCCGCGAGCGGCACCCACATGGCGATGCGGCGCACCGCGTCGAGCAACTGACGACTGGTGAGCCCGCCGGGCTCGGGCGTGCCCGTACCGGGGGCCGACCCCGGATCGACCACGTCCACGTCCACCGAGAGAAACACGGCGTCACAGTCGTCCAGGGCGATCGTGATCACTTCGTCGAGCACGGCGTCGAGGCCTCGGCGCACGATCTCGGACATCTCGAAGGATCGCATGCCCTGCTCGCTCATCCAGTGCAGCGTCTCGGGTTCGGGCCAGTACCCGCGAAGGCCCACCTGCAGGAAACGGTCGCCGCGACAGGCGCCCGACTCGATGAGACGACGCATGGGCGTACCGTGACCGTAGAGCGAGCCGAACTGGCTGTCGCCGGTGTCGGCGTGCGCGTCGAAGTGGATTACCGACACCCGACCCCAACCCACGTGGTGGGCGACACCCGTGACGTCGGGCAGGGCAATGGTGTGGTCACCACCGAGCACGATCGGCAGGACGCCTCGGGACGCGACAAGGGTGACGAGTTTTTCGAGGGCCGCGAGTGAACGCTCGATCTCACCCGAAGGCATCAACACGTCGCCCAGGTCCACGACACCCAGGTCCACCAGCGGGTCCACGCCCAGGGCGAGACTCGGGCGCGAGCCGTCCTGGGGCAGGTAGTCAGTGGTGCGTATCGCCTGGGGACCAAACCGACAGCCCGACCGATGCGAGGTGCCACCGTCGAAGGGCGCGCCAATCAGCGCGGCGCGCGCGCTGGCCCACTGCTCGGGTTCGTCGGGGTCACCCGCCGGTACGCCGAGGAACGTGACGTCGGGTCCGTACATGTTGCCCAGGCGCATCAAGGTCCTTACTCGTGGTCTCGTCCATTATCACCCAGATCGCTTCGACGGCGCGCTAACTGCCGCGGCGAAAGCGTCCGTCAAAGGCTCGCAGTAACGATCCCTCGAGTTCGTCCTCGTGATTCGTGAGCAGAGAAACGTGCCCTTCGTCGGGCTTGTGCACCTTGATCGCCGTCGCCAGGTGCTCGACCAGCCACTGTCCGTGCGACGAAGGCACCATCAGGTCATGGTCACCGAACCAGACGAACACCGGTACCGCTATCTGGGTGGGATCAAATCCCCAGGACTGAAAGAACGCACGGTCATCGTCAAAGAAACCGAAGTAACCCTGCACGAACGCGTGAGCGCACGCCTCAGCGAGGACGACACGTGCCTGGTGTTCGACGAGCGCCACCTTGTCGACCTCGGACAAGAGCCCACCGAAGAGCTCGACAATGTTCTCGGGCGTCGAAGCGGCGAAGCGCTCGCCGTCGCGCATGACGTGAGCCTCGTACTCGGATCCACCCTCGAGCGCGAGGGAGAACTCCTCGAGATTCTCCGGGCCCATGCCCTCGGTCCAATCGATGCCCGCGTCGAGCGGCACGACGCCGGCAAGCGACCAGGCGGCCAAGCACCGCGGTGCGTCGAGCGCCGCGCACGCCAGCGCGTGCGGACCTCCCCCCGACCAACCCACCGCCACGTAGTCCTCGCGTCCGAGTACGTCGAGGACCGTCGTCACGTCAGCGACGACCGACGAGATCGTGCGACCCTCGAGCCGACTGGACAGTCCGTAACCCGCCCGTGAGAAGGTAACGAAAAACAGGGAGGACTGGTCGGCGATCTTCTCGAAATAGTTGACCAACTTCACCGATCCCGGCGTGCCGTGGTGAAAGACGACGGTCAAGCCACTTGGGTCGCCCAACGTAGCGACCTCGAGTTGGCGTCCGTCAAGGGTCGTGACCAACTGTTCGTGGTAGCTCATGAAGACGAACTTACCCCGAGCAAAGGGACCTACGCTGAGGGAATGTCCACCGACCGGATCGTGAGCACGTCACGGATCATCCCCGCGCCAGCCCAGGTGATCTTCAACCTGTTGGCGGACCCGCGCGAGCACAGCACCTTTGACGGCTCGGGCAGCGTGGTGCGCGTGCGCAAGGGACCCGAGCGGCTGTACCTGGGCGCGAAGTTCTCGATGGACATGAAGCTCGGCCTCGCGTATTTCGTCAGCAACAAAGTGGTCGCCTTCGAAGAGAACAAGTGCATCGCCTGGCACCACTTCGCTCAGTTCGTCTGGCGTTACGACCTCGAAGAGGTACCCGGGGGTACCAAAGTCACCGAGTCCTTCAACTACGACAAGCCGTGGGCGTTCACCGTCACGCTCTCGCACAAGGAGAAATCCAACCTGCGCGACATGGCCGCCACCCTCGAACGGATCGAGTCCATCGTCACGGCGTGACGTTGAGCGCCGCGCCGACGTCCAGCAACTCGACCCAGGTCTGGCCAGGCGTGAGTTGCATTACCTTGCCACTCGAAGTCTGGTACTGGATGACGTCGGACATCGAAGAGCCACGTGACCACGTCCCGTGGACTTCCTTGCCGTTGGTGAAGAAGTCGGCGGTGCCCGAACCCTGCAGGTTGGCGTAAGAGTTGAGCGTGCCGATGCCGTTCACGTAGTTCACGAACATGACCACCACGTTCTTGGGCGACTCGCGCGCGCCGGTACCGGTCACGTCGGCCTTGCCGAAGAGCGTGCGGTCCCACGAACTCGAGGCGGTGTCCCACGTCCAGGTGACGGGATAGATGCTCGGAAAGTTCACGAGGAAACTCGCTACCGTCGTACCCTTCACCTTCGTACCCGCGCTGCGGTACGAGAAGAGCGCGGGCGGCGGCTTGGGCGAGCCGCCGATCGCAAAGAGGTCGGACCCGATGCCGAAGAGATTGTGCGGCGCGTAGAGGTCCGGGTCGCGGTACATCGCTCCGGTCTCGTCGGCCTTGTCCTCGTCGACCAGCGCGAGACCAGGTACGGTCTCGATGCTGCTGATGGCGTACGGCGCGCCACCCGAGAAGGCGAAGATGCCCTTGAGCGGATAGACCACCTGGGTGTCAGTGGGTCGAACCGAACGGACCGGACCGATCTTGGCGGGCGCCTGGGAGTTGAAGATCGCCGCCAAGCGCGTAATGCCACCGTTGACGATCTCCTCGTAGACCACGTCAGCCTGGTCGATCCCCCACTGGGGCAACGCCTCGGGGGTGTTCTCGATCTTGACCGTGAGGGCCGGGCGCGTGAGGGCCGCCCCCCCGGGATCGGGCAAACCCGTCAAGGGCGCGACGGGGACCGGCGCCGTGGTGGTGGTCGTGCTGGGCGGAGTGGACTTTCCCTTGTGGTAATGGGTGTAGATAACCCCCGCGGCACCAAGAACGACGAGGACGACAAGAACAGAAAGCCATTTACGCATACGAATAACCTACTAAATTGATAGAGAATTGGGGGATGGGGGCCGCTTAACGGAGACCCTTGAAGATTACGGTATGGGCGAGTTGGGTCTCAGGACTCAAGTGTTCACTGCCTTTAAGGGTCGACCAACCCGTGTGCACGTAAAAACCGAGCGCGGTGTCGCGACCGTTCGCCCAGAGCTGTTCGACCCCGAGTTGGCGTAGCTCGCGCTCGGACTGCTCGAGCACGCGGGAGCCGTACCCACGACCCTGCACGTCCAGGTCGGTTGCCATGTAGCGCAGTTGATACGTGCGAAGCTCAGGGTTCACTGGGGAAAGCGAAGGGTAGAACGAAGCGCTCACCACGAGCCGATCCGAAAGAAAGCCCGCGAAGTGCAGGGACGTTGGTTCTTCGTCACGAGGATCCGCCACCGACATGGTGGGGTCGCCAAAGCGCAGGACGCGGCGACGAAGTTCGTGCAGCGTCAACGGATCGACCCGTCGCACCAAGAACTCGTCCTCGAACTCAGTCAAGGGTCTTCACCATCGTGCAAAGAATGATCGACGGATCGCGGTCCATGACGATGGTCTCACCGTTCTCGACGAAGCCCACCTTGGTGTAGAACGCTCTGGCGCGCGCCACACTTTTGGTCACGTGCAAGAAGATCTCCTTCGCGCCCTCACCGCGCGCCCAGGAGACGACCGCGTCGACGAGTTGATTGGCGAGACCACTACCGCGCTGGCTCGGCGAGACGTACATGCCGTAAAGCCAGCGAGTTCCCGGGTGCGCGTCGTTGTATCCTCCCGAAGCCATCCCCCTCACGTCGCCGTCACATTCACCGAGGTAGTAATTCCAGTTCTTGGCCACCTTTCGCCAATGGCGCGCGGACCAATTCAGTGACTCCTCGTACGTCGACCCGTACGCTTCGGGCGTGTCACCAAGGGCCTCGAGACGAATGGCTCGCAGGACCAGGGCGTCAGAAACGCCCGCGCGTCGCACGATGCACGGGCTATTCATCGAACGTCATCCGCTGGGCGACGTTACGTTCAGCGAGTGAGCCGCTCGCGAACTGCTCGCGCACGTGGTCGCGGTCCTCGGCGGGTCGATTCTGAGAGAGTTTGGCTTTGCCCTCGATGCTGATCACCTCGATCTCGATGCCGACAATCGCCTTTAACTGTTGGTCAATGTACTGCGCCGGCGAATCGTCGACACTCCATTCCGGATCACGGCCACGCTCGAACCTCTGGGTCTGGGAGCGGACTTGAGCGAGCTTCCAATCCGGTTCCTCGTGCAGTCGTACCCGACCGCGCACTTCGGCCGCGACGTAGTTCCACGTCGGCACGACTCCTGGGCTCACGAGACGGCTCGGATAGAAAGACGGCGTGACGTACGCGCTCGCCGCTACGAAGATCGCCAGCAGGTGCGTGTCGGGTTCGACTCCCCTCCACCAGGGATTGGCCTTGGCGAGGTGCGAGGTGATCGTGTGGTGGTCGTCACTGACGACCACGGGCACGAAGACACTGGCGAGGCCGCTGGTTGTAGAGAGTACGAGCGCTCCCGCGCCCGCGTCACGAACCACTCGCCACGCGTCGTCGTCGTCGATCTGGAATTTTGCGGGTACGTACATGCGTCCATTGTTTCACGCTTTGCAGCGATGGTTGGCCGCTGCTAGGAGAGCACGTCGAGCTCGAAGCTCAGCCGTCGTTACTTCAAACTGAACACGATGTTCCGCTTGGGACCAGCGTGTTGGAAGCGTTGGTGCGGGTGGGCTACGTGTCGCTCTGACGTGGAAGACGCGCCGAATAGATCGAATAGCCGTCGATGTGGCGAACGAGGAACGTCGCGATTAAGGTCGCCGCCATCATCGGAATCATGATGCGAAAGCCACTGTGAGAGAGTTCGAGCACGAGCACGATGCCCGCGAGCGGCGCCTGCATCGAGGCGCCGACCATCGCCGCTCCACCGACCAGTGCGAAAGCCCCAACCGGCGTCCCCGGCCACAGATGGATCCATGCGGCGCCGAAGAACGCACCAAAGACAGCGCCCGTCGCCAGGAAGGGTGTGAAGACGCCGCCCGAGGCGCCGCTACCCAGGGTGAGGGCGGTCACGAAGGGCTTGAGCGCAAAGAGGGCGAAGAACAACCCGATTCCTCCCACCCCGAGGAACGCCTCGTGCGCCATGTCCTTGCCGTTACCAAAGAGTTCTGGATACCAGATGCCGAGCACTCCCAGGACGAGGAACGCGAGGGGCATCACCCAGAAGATCGATGCGCCCTTGGCCCGCCGGTGCGCGCACCATCCAATGAGGCGCACGTAGAAAACGGCGAGTAGACCAATGATGATTCCCGCGGCCAGGGACCAGACCATCAAGGAACCGCTGAATCGATACGAGGGGATGTCGGGATACGTGGCACCACTGGGCAGGTACACCCACGCGACCATGGTCGCGATCAGAGAACACGCCAAGGCCGGCAACACGGTCGGCAGGGCGAAGCTGCCGAGCAAGACCTCGGCGGTGAAGATCGCACCACCCAGGGGGACGTTATAGACCGCCGCGAGTCCCGCCCCGCCGCCACAAGCGACGAGTAGTCGCTTCTGAGCGGGCGAGAGCTTCAACCAGTGCGACAGCACGCTGCCCGACGCCCCACCCATCAGTTTGGGCGCGGCCTCGCGGCCAATGGACGCACCCATGCCAATGACCACCTCGGACGCGATCGAGGTGAGCAAGCTCCGGCGAATTCCGAGTTCGCCGTCACCGTTCCAGAGCGAGTCGTCGATCTCGGCCTTCTCGTGACGCAGGTAACGACGAATGAAGTACCACATGATCGCACCCAGCACACCGGCGACCAGGAGAGTGCTCACGCGGTGCAGGCTCGAGGTGCGCGCGACGGCGGCCTGGTAACTGCCCGAGTGGTAGCCGAACGCGACGCGTTCGCTCGTAGCCAGTATCCACATCAAAAGGTCACCGAAGAGTCCAGTGGCCACGCCCGTCAGCACGACCGCGACCCAGAACACCGGGGTGAGAGCGGCGTCTTCCTGGGTGACGTTGGGCTGCTCCATGGCGCCGCGCCCCGAGGCGATTCGACGCTTGAGCAGCGGCGGGGGAACTCGCAATCGCTCGTTCTCGCCCTCGTGTCTATGTTTCATACGCCTCTCGCTGCTTCGTGTTTTCAATCGTACCGGCGACACTTTGGCCATTTTCAACCATGCGGTGCGAACAACCCAAGATCTTCCCGACGTCCGCCTCTCTCCTATTGCACTAGAAATTGTCGGGAAACCGACCACGCAGCGGTCTATCGTCTCTCAATGTTTCAGTACGCGCGGGCCTTCGTCGGCCGCCGCGAGGCCGTGCGCGAACTCGAATGGCGAGGTGACCTTGAGGACGTGTACGACGACTTCTTTAACAACAACGTCTTCGCCCCGGCCAGCTTTCGAGTCAACGAGCGAACGGTCTGACTACTCGACGAAATCGCTTATCGCCAGTCCGCAACCCGCGCACAACGGTGCGCCCGCGCTTGGCGCGCCGCAACTCGGGCACAGCAGGTTCGCGAAGCACGCGGGCTCTCCCCCGCCGGTGTCAACGCCCAACTCCAGCAATTCGCGTGGGTCGTCGATGATGAATTCGGCTCCGCTCGTATCAAGCTCGTCGCGTGAACCGTAACCCCAGAGCACGCCAATCGGCACGACACCGTGAAAAATGGAGGCCAGGACATCTTGCTCTCGATCGCCCACCATCCAGACCCGTCGTTTGTGAGGGGGTCGGAAGTATTCGAGAACCTCGTTGAGTACCTGCTTTTTCGTAGTGAGCGTGTCGTCCATACTGACGCCTGAAACAGTTCGAAAGAACGTCGACACGCCCAGCAGATCGAGCATCTCGTGGGCGAAGTCCACACGCTTGGCCGTCGCGACTCCCATGCGAACACCGCTCTCGTCCAGTACCCGCAAGGTCTCAAAGACCCCTTCGTAGAGTTGCGCTCGCTGGACACCGAACTTCGCGTAGAAATCGCGGTATCGATCAACGACCGCCTCGAGAGAGTCGCCCTCGATGCCCAAGGATCGAAAAGATTCCTCCAAGGGTGGACCGATCGTTTGGCGCAACTCCTCGTCACTGGCCGCGACGCCAATTTCGTCAAGCGTCAGGCGAAAGGAATACAGGATCCCCTCTTGGGAATCAGCGATGGTGCCGTCGAGATCAAAGATCACGTACTCGGGCAACGAACTCACTCCACCATCATGACGCGTTTTCTGGCGTCATCTTTCGCGTGAAGTCGCAACCTTCTGCGGCGCCCCACGGGCTCGCTGTGGCGTCAGCGTCTCGCGAGCACCTCGACGTGAAGAACGACGAACACACCGTCCTCGTCGCTCGCCCACTGGAGGAACGCGCTTGCCATCGCGGCGAGTGCGTGTTCGTCGGCGAGACCGTAGGCGAGGGCCTGGTGGGCGAAATCGCTGTGTCGGACTCGGTCCGCCCAGAGCCCTCCCCACCACGCCCGTTCCTCGGCACTGTGAAAGGTCCAATTCGACGACGCCACGGCCGCGTCACTGAAGCCGGCTTCGTGGACCCAGGCCGCTAAGTGTCGTCCCGCGTTCGCCTGGGCGCCGTTCGCCCTGGTCACGCGCTGGTAGAGGTCCATCCACGCCTCGAGTCGGGGATCTTCGGGTGACCACACGAAACCTCCGTAATCCGCGTCGCGCACGCCGAGCACACCTCCGTTGACGAGGACCCGGCGCATCTCGACGAGCGCGGACACTGGATCGCTCAGGTGCTGGAGAACCTGGTGGGCGTAGACCACGTCAAAGCTCTCGTCACCGAAGGAGAGGTCGTACACGTTGTCGACCGAGAACTGCAGATTCTCGCCCACCTGATCCGCGTGCAGGCTCTGGGCGGTCTCGATGACTTCCGACGCGATGTCAATACCCGCGACGATCCCCGGCGCGACGCGACGCGCGAGGTCGGCACTGATCGTTCCCGGGCCGCAACCCACGTCAAGGACGCGAGCCCCGGCGAAGAGTTCGGGAAGCAAGAAGCCGGCTGAGTTCTCCGCGGTGCGCCAACGATGACTGCGTAGGACCGACTCGTGGTGGCCGTGGGTGTAGTGATCTGCGGTCATCGTGGCTCGTGAAGCCAACGTCCGAGCACGACGGTGCGCGCGTCGTCGTAGCCGAGTCGCTCGTAAAAGCCCCGCGCGGCCGTGTTCGTGTCGCGCACCATCAGCTGGACTTTGGGTACGTCTCGCCGGGCGAGCCAACTCTCGGCACCCTGCAGCAAGAGTCGCCCGACGCCGCGACGTTGGTGCGACGGCGCTACGGCCACGTAGTAGACCCAACCACGATGGCCATCGGCGCCCACCATGGCCGTGCCCACCAAGGCGTCACCGTCCAAGGCTCCGAGCACTCCAGAGGTTTCGCCACGCAAGGCCCGAAGAAAGTCCTGGCGCGGATCGTTCCAAGATCTCGTGAGTCCAACGCTCTCCCACAAAACTGCGGCGTGCTCGACGAAGGTCTCATCGAGTTCTTCAATTCTCATCCACTCATGCTAGAAGGTTCGTTTCCAGCTAGGACTGGGGTGTTCTAGCCTGAGCAGATGGACCCCGAATGGACTGGCCAGGCGCGCCTGTGGATCATCGGTGGCTACCTGATCAACTTGGTGGCGAGCGTGGTCGAGTTCGTCGGACAGTTCTCTTCGTTCACTCACGGTGGACTTAGCACGACCACTGCGGTCGACGTCACGCTCGGTCCGGTCGTCGCGGCCAGCTCGCTGTGGACCTGGTGGTGGCTTTCGCAACTACGAGTCAACGACGACGTGCAGCGGCCCATCATTCGAAACGGCGTCATCGGGTTGGTCGTCGTGCTCGTCAGCGAAGCGACTATGTCCTTCACGAGCTACACCTCGCTGATTTCGATCCACTCGGCGCCGACCTGGGTACTCGCCACCTTCTTATTGATGACCGTGGGCGAGGTCGCCTCGGCCATTGGTTTCCTCGCCGTTCTGCTCGCGCTGCGTTCGAGACTGGCACCCACGAGCACGCCAACGACCAGCGAAGACTGGGATACCTAAGAGTTGTCAGTCAAAATTGACATCTCCCCTGAGTCAAGTTAAACTGACAATATGACCGAGGATGAACTCGCCGACTCTCT
>Ga0302202_10000550_pt1 | contig 49692 bp, 39 predicted proteins | sample II_Bog_N3_3_FD_194579 | JGI IMG/M metagenome (GOLD analysis project Ga0302202, IMG submission 194579) | Peat permafrost microbial communities from Stordalen Mire near Abisko, Sweden - II_Bog_N3_3 | ecosystem: Environmental > Terrestrial > Soil > Wetlands > Peat | place: Sweden: Abisko...
CCGCACCACGGCCTCGCGGTACTCGCCGTCGTAGGTGCACTGGGACACCCACTGCTCCCACCACTGCTCGGTGTCGGCGATGGCGTACCGGGAGTCCACCGGCCGGGGCGGCGTCCCGTTGGCCGGATACCAGGACAGGCAGAAGGGGACGGTCTGCCCCTCGGTGACGGTGAACTCGGCCACGGTCGACAGGTCGGACCCGTGGGTCGGTACCGTGGTCCACAGCGACAGCGCGTCGGGGCCCGCCACCGCGCTCAGGGTGCCGTCGGTGCGACGCACCCAGGGCACGACCTGGCCGTAGCCGAAGCGGATGGTGAGCTGCATCTCCATGGTGACCGTGCCGCGCACGCCCTCGACGAGGCGGACGACCTCGGGGTGCTGCTCACGGATCGGCATGCAGTCGATGATCCGCACCGTCCCCTCGTCGGTGACGAACTCCGACTCCAGGACCAGCGTGTCCCCCCGGTAGTGCCGGTGGGCGGCCCGGTCCGCGCCGCGCGGGGCGATCCGCCACGACCCGTGGTCGTCGGTCCCGAGCAGCCGTGCGAAGCACGCCCCCGAGTCGAACCTCGGCAGACAGAGCCAGTCGATCGAGCCGTCCCGGCCCACCAGGGCGACCGTGTGGAGGTCGCCGATGATCCCGTAGTCCTCGATGGGGAGCGCCATTTCCCCTGTCTAGTCCGACCGGCCGACCGGCCGTCGGCGCACGCCTCCCCCCGGCCGGGCCGGTTCACTCCGGGGCGCAGGCGCCGGTGCCGACCGGCACGCGGACCTGCTCGGCCGCCACCACCCGGGTCGAGACGTCGGGCGACGTGAGGGCGTACCCGATCGACGGGTCCACCGTCGACCGCGAAAAGACGACACCCACCACCTCACCGTCGGGCAGGACCAGGGGGCCGCCCGAATTGCCCGGCCGGACCTCGGCGTCGATCTCGTAGACGTTGCGGACGGTCAGCCCGTGCCCGTAGATGTCGCGTCCCTCGGCCTGGAAGAGGGCCATGACCCCGGCCCCGTCAGCGGTGAAGGGGCCGCCTTCCGGGTAGCCGAGGACGGCGCCCTGGGTACCCTGCGGCACGGTGGACGGGTCGAGGTGGAGCACCGGGGCCGTGAGCCCCGGGACCCGGAGCACGGCCAGGTCGAACGACGGGTCGTAGGAGAGGACCTGGACGGGCTGCAGGGTCGTCCCGACCTGGACGAGCGGACGGCGGATCCCGGCCACGACGTGGGCGTTCGTGACCACCAGACCCGGCGCGGCCACGAAGCCCGACCCTTCCTGGAGCACGCCGCACCCGAACCCCTCCACCTTGACCGTCGACGCCCCGGCGGCCAGGACGGCCCGCCGCAGGGTGGCGTCGGTCGGCAGCGGCACCGGGCGGGCCGATGCCGGGGCCAGCGCACCGAGCACCGGTGGGAACCCCTCCTCGGACAGGAACCCCTGCGCCCGTCCGAACACCGATGGCGGCGCCGGCAGCACCCCGTCGAGGGCCTTGATGATCCGCGACTGCAGGATGGCGTTGTCGAGTGCGACCGACGAGCTGTTGACCATGGTGCTGGCCAGCAGCCAGACGGTCACCAGGGCCGCCACGACGGCCACGAGCACACCGGCCGCCGAGTCGATCGAACGGGCCGGCCCCTGCCGCACTCGGCTCGTCAGCATGCCCCCGACGATCCGTCCGACCATGCCGAAGCTGAAGGCGACGAGGAGCATCGTCGAGAGTGCGACCGCGGTCCGGGCGGTCGGGGAATGGGCCCACACGACGGTCCGCGAGGCCAGGAGGGCCCCCACGAAGAGCCCGGCGAAGAAGCCGACGATGGCGCACACCTGGACCAGACCGCCCACGCGGGCCCCCTGGACGGCGGCCAGTACCGCCACCACGACCACGACCACATCGACCGCGTTCACGGGGCGGCCCACCGGTCGGGGCACCCGATGGCGCCGTCGGGAACGGGTGGGACCGGCACGGATGTCACGGTAGACGGCGTCGGCGCCCCACCGACATCACCGGTGATCCGGGCCGTCCGTGGCACAATCTCGGGCAATCGGACCGTCCCGGCCTGCGTCCGACGCGACGACCGGACCGGCAAGAGAGGGATGAGCGGTGCCAGCTACACGAGCCTCGACCCGGACCCGGGGGCGGCGCGCCGCCCTGGTCGTCTGCGTCGTCGCCCTCGGCACCGCGGCCGCCTGCGGCCCGACGTCCTCCGGGACCAGCGTGTCCGGCTCGTCCTCGTCCACCTCGTCGACGCTCGCCGCCCCCTGGCAGGGCACGCTGATCACGTCCAGCCTGCCGGCATCGGTGCAGTCGCTGGCCGCGGTCTCGTGTGCCACCGCCCTCCACTGCTGGGCGGTCGGGTCCTCCGTCACCACCTCGGCCACGCCCTCGGGACCGGTGATCGTGACCAGTACCGACGGCGGGGCGACCTGGCGGCTGCAGCCACTGCCACCCGGCATCGGCTACCTCGCCGACATCGCCTGTGCCACGCCGCGGGCGTGTACGGCGGTCGGGCAGGCCGGAGGGACCGGCGTCGGCCCGGGGGTCATCCTGACCACCACCGACGGCGGCACCGCCTGGACGTCGCAGGCGGTGCCGACGGGCACCACCGACGTCACCGCGGTGTCGTGCCGGGTGGGTGTCCGGTGCACCGCACTGGGCACCATCGCCGGGCGGGTGACGACGCTCGCCCCCCGCGGTCCCGCCGGCGCGTGGGCACCCGGCGGCCAGCTGCCGACGGCGGCGTCGGCGGCCACGTCGCTCGCCTGTACGGACAGCCTGCACTGCTGGGCCACGGCGGCGGACGCCACCGACCTCTCCCATGCGGTCGGTTCGATCGACGCCAGCTCCGATGGCGGAACCACCTGGGTCCCGCAGGTCGTGCCCCCCGGCATCGGCGCCCTCAACGGCGTCGACTGTGTCCCACCGGCCACCCGGTCGCACGGCGGCACGGCCACCTGTACCGCCGTCGGCACCACGTCCACGGTGCTCAACGCCACCCGCTCCGGGCAGGGCGTGGTCCTGACCTCGAGCGGCACCGCCTGGACGTCCGAGCCCGTCCCCCCCGCCGTGGCCGACCTGCTCGACGTCTCCTGCGGTGCCGGGCCGTGTGTGACGGTCGGGGCGACGGTCGGCACGGCGGCCCAGGGCGGCGTCGTGGTGCTCGCCCCGGCGTCCGGCGGATCGGCCACCATCTGGCGGCGGGCCGCCACCGTCGCCGTGGCCCTGCCCCTGACCGGGGTGTCCTGCGTCTCCCTCGCCGCCTGCACGGTCGTCGGCGAATCGGTCAGCGGCCGACTGGCCGCCTGATGTCCACCGCCCCGGCCGGCCGGTGACTCCGGGCGGCATCCCACCGGGCGACCACCCGCCGGGGGAGACGGCCTGGGACGGCGACGCCTACCAGCGGCGCTTCGATGCACTGGCCGCCTCCGGCGTCGACGTCCACGGGGAGGTCGACCTCCTCATGGCCTTCGGCCCGCACTCGGTGCTCGATGCCGGCTGCGGCACGGGGCGGGTGACCGCCGAGCTGGTCCGACGGGGTGTCGAGGCGGTGGGGATCGACCGCGACCCGTCGATGATCGCCGCGGCCCGCCGGCTCGCTCCCGGAGTCCGCTTCGAGGTGCTGGACGTGACGGAGGCCGACCTGGACGAACGGTTCGACCTCGTCGTCATGGCCGGCAATGTGCCCCTGTTCACTCCGGAGGCCACCCAGGACGCCCTGGTGGCCGGGTGCGCCCGGCACCTCCGGGCGGGCGGTCGCCTGGTGACCGGGTTCCAGCTGGGCCGCGGCTACCGGCTGGCCGACTACGACACCGCCTGCGCCGCGGCCGGCCTCGAACCGGAGTCCCGCTGGTCGACGTGGGACCGGGCGCCCTACACCGACGGTGACGGCTACGCCGTGTCGGTCCACCGCTCCACCTGACCACCGCGCCGCCTGACCATCCCGACCGGGTGGAGCCCGGGCCGTCGTCGCCGGCCCGGTCTGCGATCATGGACCGGCCACGCCACCAGAACGGATCACCATGCGCAATCCCATGTTCGTCTACGACGAGAAGCTCACCGACCTGGTCTTCGACTACTGCCGCTGGCGGCTCTCCCTCGACCCCGTCCCCCTCGACTACGGCGGCGCCCTCACCGGGTCCCTGGCCGCCCGGCTCGACGGGCTCATCAACGCCGCCGGCACGGACCCGACGGCCGTCATGGAGGTGTTCGACAAGACACTCGCCACCGCCGCCGTCTCGGTGGACAGCCCGAAGTTCCTCGCCTTCATTCCCGCCGCCCCCACCAAGGCGGCACTCCTCTTCGACATGGTCGTGTCCTGCTCGTCGCTGCAGGGGACGTCGTGGATCGAGGCGGCCGGCCCGGTGGCGGCGGAGAACCAGGCGCTCGGCGTCCTGGCCGATCTGGCGGGACTGCCCGAGGGCGCCGGCGGCTGCTTCGTCGCGGGTGGATCGGCCGGCAACCTGTCGGGCCTGATGGTCGGACGCGACACCGCCCGGCACCGGATGGGGGACGACACCCCGGAGCACCCCGTGGTGGCCATCAGCGAGGAGGCCCATTCCTCGGTGGGCAAGGCGCTCCACGTGCTGGGCCTCGAGCCGTTGCTCGTCCCGTGCGACGACCACCGCCTCACGGGCCGGGCCCTGCGGGACGCACTGGCCACCCATCCCCGCGGGGGCGACGTGATCGCCGTGGTGGCGACGGGGGGTACCACCAACGCCGGGATCATCGACGACCTCGACGGCGTGGCCGACGTGGCCCAGGAGCGGCGGCTCTGGTTCCACGTCGACGGCGCCTACGGCTGTGCGGCGCTGTTCGCCCCGTCGATCCGGGCGCGCTTCCGGGGCATCGAGCGGGTCGACTCGTTCGTGGTCGACCCCCACAAGTGGCTCTTCGCCCCGTTCGACTGCGCCGCCCTGCTCTACCGCGAGCCGCGTCTGGCCAAGGCCGTCCACTCCCAGGACGCCTCCTACCTCGAGGTGCTCCACCGGGACACCCCCGAGGAGTGGAACCCGAGCGACTACGCCTACCACCTCACCCGGCGGGCCCGGGGCATGCCCCTGTGGTTCTCGCTGGCGGTGAACGGCACCGACGCCTACCGCGACGCCGTCGAGACGGTGCTGGCCACCACCCAGGCGGCGGCCGACCTGGTCGAGTCGCTCCCCCACCTCGAGCTGGTGCGGCGGCCGGAGCTCTCGGTCGTCCTGTTCCGCCGCAGCGGGTGGGGCAAGGCCGACTACGAGGCCTGGTCCGATCACCTGCTGGAGGAGCAGACGGGCTTCGTCATGCACACCACCTGGGAGGGCGAGGCCGTCGGACGGTTGGCGCTGCTGCACCCGGACACCGGCATCGACCTGATCGCCGACCTCCTGGCCTCGACGGCCTGACCGGGCGACCGGGGGCGCACCGACCGGGGCGCCGGGCCTGCGGACCGTCGCCCGCCCGTCACCTACCAGGCCGTGGCCACGTGCTTGATGCGCGTGTAGTCCTCGAGGCCGTAGACCGAGAGGTCCTTGCCGTAGCCCGAGGTGCGGAACCCCCCGTGGGGCATCTCCGCGGTCATCGGCGCGTGGGTGTTGACCGAGACGGCACCGAACTCGAGGCCGGCCAGGAACCGGGTCGCCCGGCCGGCGTCCGTCGTCCACACGCTCGCCGTGAGGCCCTGGGAGACCCCGTTGGCCAGCGCCAGCGCCTCCGCCTCGGTGTCGAAGGCCTGGACGGTGATGACCGGCCCGAACACCTCCTCCTGGACGATCTCGTCGTCCTGCTCCACGCCGGTGACCACGGTGGCCTCGTGGAAGAACCCCGGCCGGTCCACCGCCCGGCCACCGGCCACCACCGTGGCGCGTGCCGGCAGACGCCTGAGCAGTCCCACCACCTTGGCCAGGTGGTCCGCACTGACGAGCGGGCCGAAGACGGTGTCGTCGTCATAGGGGTCGCCGGTGACGGCCGCCGCCGCCTCGTCGGCCAGGGCGGCGACCAGGGCGTCATGGGCGTCCCGCTCCACCAGGACGCGGGTGGCGGCGGTGCAGTCCTGGCCCGCGTTGAAGAACGCCGCACCGGCCACGGCCTCGGCGGTGGCCACCGGATCGGCGTCGCCGAAGACCACGACCGGCGCGTTCCCCCCGAGTTCGAGGTGGACCCGGGCCAGCCGTTCGGCGCCGAGGCGCGCCACCTCCCGACCCGCACGGGTGCTCCCGGTCAGCGACACCATGGCCACCGCCGGGTGCCGGACCAGCGCACGGCCCGTCCCCGCTCCGCCCAGCACCACGTTCAGCACGCCGGCCGGGAACACGTCGGCGAGCAGCTCGGCCATGCGCACCGTCGAGGCCGGGGTCTGCTCGGAGGGCTTCAGCACCGTCGTATTGCCCGCAGCCAGGGCCGGCGCCCACTTCCACACCGCCATCATCAACGGGTAGTTCCAGGGCGTGATCTGCCCGCACACCCCGACGGGCTCGCGCCGGATGCCGGAGGTGACACCCTCGAGGTACTCGCCGGACGCCACACCGCCGAGCAGGCGGGCGGCGCCGGCGAAGAAACGGACCTGGTCCACGATGGGTGGGAGCTCGTCCTCCCGGGTGGTGCCGAAGGGCTTCCCGGTGTCGGCCACCTCGATCCGGGTCAGCTCGTCGGCGTGCCCCTCCAACACATCGGCGGCGGTCAGCAGCGCACGGCTGCGCTCGGCCGGGGTCGTCGCCCGCCAGTCGGGCAGGGCGTCGGTGGCGGCCCGGCATGCGGCGTCGACGTCGTCGTCGGTCGAGTCCCGGGCCTCCGCGTACCGCTCGCCCGTCGTCGGATCGACCACGGCGCGGACCGGGCCCGAGCCGGACATGGACCGGCCGCCGATCAGGTTGCGGAACTCCGGGGTGGTCGGACTCGTCATGGGGGGCTCCCTCGGGGTCGTGCCGGCGGGTGGGACGGGCGGGCCCGGCCGTCGTGCCGGCCGATCCGGCGCATAGCGGCCGTTGCAGCCGACCGCAGCGTTCCATACACTGAATGGTCAGTCAATCGACCGGCCCGGTCGACGAACCATCGGAGACCCCATGTCCACGGACACCGCAGCCGCCCAGACCCAGTCGGAGCGCCTCGACGCGCTCATCGAGGACCAGGAGCGCCGGTTCGTCGAGCGGCAGCCGATGTCGGCCGGGCTGCGGGCCCGGGCCATGTCCTCGCTGGCCGGTGGGGTCACGTCCTCCTGGCAGATCACCACCCCCCAGGCCGTGTGGCTGAGCCGCGGCGAGGGCTCCAATATCTACGACGTGGACGGCGGCGAGTACGTCGACCTCCACGGCGGCTACGGCGCCGGACTGGCGGGACACGCCCACCCGGCCGTGGTGGCCGCCGTCACCCGTCAGGTGGCCAACGGCACCCACTTCGCCCAGCCCACCGAGGACGCCATCGTGGTGGCCGAGGAGCTGACCCGCCGCTTCGGCCTGCCCCAGTGGCGATTCAACAACTCGGGCACCGAGGCGACGATGGATGCCATCCACCTCATGCGCTCGTTCACCGGTCGGGACCTGATCATCAAGGTGGAGGGCTGCTACCACGGCCACCACGACTCGGTGCAGGTGTCCGTCGCCCCCGAGCTCGACGAGGCCGGGCCGGCCGACGCGCCGAACAGCGTGCCGTCGTCGAGCGGCATCCCGAAGGCGATCACCGACCTCACGCTGGTGGTCGGCTACAACGACCTCGCCGCCCTCGAGCGGGTCCTGGAGGCCCACCCCGGCCAGGTGGCCGGCATGATCCTCGAGCCGATCATGATGAACGCCGGCATCATCACCCCGGAGCCGGGCTACCTGGCCGGGGTGCGCGACCTGCTCCACGCCCACGGCGCCCTGCTCACCTTCGACGAGGTCAAGACCGGCCTCACGGCCGGCCCGTCGGGTGCGGTCGGGGTGGTCGGGGTGACCCCGGACATCGTCTGCCTGGCCAAGGCCATCGGCGGCGGCATCGCCTCGGCGGCCGTCGGCGGCACGACCGAGGTCATGGGGCACGTGGCCGAGGGCCACTACGAGATGGTCGGCACGTTCAATGGCAACCCGATGGCCATGGCGGCCACCCGGGCCATGCTCACCGAGGTGGCGACGGCCGACGCCTACGAGCGGATGGACCGCCTGGCGGCACGGATGGTGGCCGGCGTCGAGCGGTCGATCGCCGACCACCACCTGGCGGCCCACGTCGTGGCCGTCGGCGCCAAGGGCTGCATCGTCTTCCAGGACGCGCCGGTGCGCGACTACCGGGGCTTCGACTCGCTCGACGACCGCTTCAACCACGCCCACTGGCTCATCCAGCACAACGGCGGGGTGTTCCTGCCACCCTGGGGGAAGATGGAGCAGTGGCTCATCTCGACCCAGCACGATGACGCCGATGTCGACCGCTTCCTCGCCAACTTCGAGGAGTTGGCGACGGCGCTCGAGGTCTGAGGACACGGCGCCGGCCCGGAGCCCTTGCAGGCACCCCGGTCCGGTGCTTAGATGAACGACCATTCAGTACACAGCCGGATCACGTCGATCCGGACCGCATCCACCCCGGAGGTCAGGACATGACGTTCCATCCGCGTGAAGGCCGGTCGGGGAACGGGTCCGGTGGCGGGGCGGGAGTCTCCCGCCGGGCCTTCCTGGCCGGCGCCACCACCGCCGGGATGGCCGCCTTCCTGGCCGCGTGCGGCTCCTCCAGCAGCTCGTCGGGCACGACCACCACCACGGCCCCGTTGAAGTCATTGGCGCTGCCCCGGCCGGACGCGCCGGTCACGTGGCCGGTCTACGCCGACAACGCGGCCATCGCCGACGGGCTCCAGCCCGAGAAGAACGCCACCCTGAAGCTCTACAACTGGGAGGCGTACATCAACCAGGCGGTCATCGACAACTTCCAGAAGAAGTACGACTGCAAGGTCGAGGTGACCACCTTCAACACCATGACGGAGGCCATCGCCAAGCTCCGGTCGGGGCAGTTCGACTTCGACGTCTTCGTTCCCACGGTGGACGTGCTCGGCCAGCTCGTCGGGGCCAAGCTCATCCGGCCCCTCAACCACTCCTACATCCCCAACATCTCCCAGAACTGGTCCGAGTTCACCAACCCCTTCTACGACCAGAACTGGCTGTACACGGTGCCGTACACGATCTACACCACGGGCATCTCCTGGCGGAAGGACCACGTGTCCGGCTCGCCCGCCGACCTGGCCAACGGCTGGGCCTTCCCCTGGCAGGCGAAGTACAAGGGGAAGGTCGCCGTCCTCGACGACTACCGCGAGGGCCTCACCCTCGGGATGATGAAGAACGGCGACTTCGACCCCAACACCTCGGACCAGTCGGTGCTGCAGGCGGCCACCCAGTCACTCCTCGACCTCGACTCGCTCGTCGGACTCCACATCGACAACAACGACTACACGTCCATCCCGTCCGGACAGACCTGGATCCACCAGGCGTGGTCGGGCGACATGGCGGCGGCGGCCAACTACATGCCCAAGGGCACGCCGGTCGACGTGGTCGGCTACTGGTTCCCGGCGAGCGGCGTCGGCCCCGTGGCCAACGACACGATGGCCGTGCTGTCCTCCGGCAAGAACCCGGTCCTCGCCCACCTGTTCATCGACTACTTCAACGACCTGCCGAACGTTCTGGAGAACATCTCGTTCAACGGCTACATGCAGCCCAACAACGGCGTGACCGAGCAGGTGCTGGTGCAGCAGGGGATCCTGCCACCGACCCTCACCTCCACCGTCGTGACCGAGTCGATGTTCAAGGCGGGCACGTTCCAGCTCGAACTGGCGCCGGCGCTCGACGCCGAGTACCAGGCCGCCTGGCTGCGCGTCAGCGGCGGCGTGTGATGGACACCTGACCTTGGCCGGGAGCCGCACGGGCCACGCCGGCCGGCCGGGCCGCGGGCGGTGGCTGTGGGCCGGGTTCGCCATGCCCGGGATCATCTGGCTGGTCATCCTGTTCCTCGTGCCCTTCTACACGGTGCTGGCCATCGCCGGGGGCACGCTCAACGCCATCTTCGAGACGCCCGTCCCGATCTGGAACCCGCTGAGGTGGACCGGCTCGGCCTACGCCACCGTGTACCACCTGTTCTTCGGCCAGGGGTCCTTCGTGTGGCCGATCTTCCTGCGGACCCTCTGGTACGTGGCCGTCGCCTCCCTGATCTCGCTGGTCGTGGCCTACCCGGCCGCCTACTTCGTCGCCCGCTTCGCCGGCCGGCGCAAGGGGCTCTTCCTGGCCCTGCTCATCGCCCCGTTCTGGATCAGCTACATGATGCGGATGCTGGCCTGGATCGACCTGTTGCAGACCGACGGCTACGTCAACCGGGCCCTGGTCGACCTGCACCTCGTGTCCCAGCCCGTGGACTGGCTCGGCGGCAAGTCGGCCACGGTCATCCTCGGTCTCGTCTACGGCTACATCCCCTATCTCATCCTGGTCCTCTACGCCGGCCTCGACCGGATCGACCCGCGACTCATCGAGGCCGGCCGGGACCTCGGCCTCAACCGGGTCCGGACCTTCTGGCACGTGACGCTCCCCCTCAGCCGTCAGGCGATCCTGACCGGGATGCTGATCACCGTCCTGCCGATGATGGGCGACTACTTCACCAACCAGCTGCTGTCCGGGGCGCAGTCGACGTCCATGATCGGCAACGTGATCGACAGCCAGCTCAACAATTCGACCCAGGAGGCCCAGGGGGCCGCCCTGTCGATCCTGTTGCTCGGCTTCCTGCTGGCGCCGATGCTGTACTACGTGCGCAAGACCCGCGAGGCATCGGCGGAGGCCTACTGATGACCCTCACCGCCGACGCCCCGACGGGCACGCCTGCCGACCGGGTCCCGGACGACGGGGGGACGACCCCGCCGGCGCCGCCGGCGCCGAGGGCGGCCCGCCGGCGGCCACCGTGGCGGAACCCGTGGCGCCGAGCCTGGTTCCTGGAGGGCTTCACCTGGCTCTACCTGCTGTGGTCGATCGTCCCCATCGCCATCGCCGTCCTGTTCTCGTTCAACGACGGTAAGTCCCAGAGCGTCTGGCAGGGCTTCTCCACCCGGTGGTACTGGGGGGATCCGGTCAACTCGGTGGCCAACAACCCGCAGCTCCGCAACGCCGTGATCCAGACGTTCCGGCTCGCTTTCCTGGTCACCATCATCGCCGTCCCCATCGGTGTCGCCTTCGCCATCGGCATCCAGCGCTGGCACTCCCGGACGTCCACCACCTTCAACTTCGTGATGGTGTTCTCCTACGTGATCCCGGAGCTGATCTTCGGTGTCGCCATGTTCTTCCTCTTCACCCAGCTCTTCACCTCGATCCACCTGGGGACGGAGGCGGAGGTGCTGGGCCTGGTGACGTGGAACTTCTCGTGGCCGGCGATCATCGTCCTGGCGCGCCTGGCGTCGATCGGCAGCTCCTACGAGGAGGCCGCGGCCGACCTGGGCGCGTCGCGGACCCAGGCCGTGCGGCGCGTGCTCCTCCCCCTGCTGATGCCCGCCATCTTCGCCAGCGCCGTGCTGGTGTTCGCCAGTGTCGTCGACGACTTCGTGGTGGTCGACCTGCTGTCCGGCTCGGCCGACACCCAACCCATGTCGGTGATCATCTACTCGACCAGCCACGGCGGCAACGGTGGCCCGGCCCTCAATGCCCTGGCCACCATCATGCTGGTCATGAGCTTCGCCGTGGCCACGATCGGCTTCGTGGCCTACCGCTGGATGACGCGGGGTGAGCGGGGCGCCAACCGCCAGGAGGCGATGACCTCCATCGCCGGCATGTAGTCCCGGCGACGCCGGGCTCAGGCCACCGGCTGGGTGGTCGGCACCGTGGGTTCCGGCAGCGCCGGGTCCTCGATGACCGGCGCGTGCCCGTGGGGCAGCACCCGGAGGGCATCGACGGGCAGGTGGACGCGCACGGCGTCGCCCTGGGCGTACTGCGTGTGCTCACCGGTGTTCTGCACCAGCGCCTGGAGCCGGGATCCCTCCGCCAGGCGCAGGATGACCTGGGTGGCCGAGCCGAGGAACACCAGGCGTTCGACCATGGCCGGGACCCGGTTGGGTCCGGACGAGTCATAGGGCTCGATGGCCACCCGCTCGGGCCGGATGGCCAGCAGGACCGCCCCTGACGAGCCGGTCGCCCCCTGGGCGGCGCGCAGGTCGAAGTCGCCCAGGCGGATCCGACACGCCGTGTCCGGGCCGCAACCGGACGCGTGGGCCTCCATCAGGTTGGAGACGCCCAGGAAGTCGGCGACGTAGGCGGTGGCGGGCTGCTCGTAGACCTCGTCGGGCGGCCCCACCTGGGCCACCCGGCCCTCCTCCATGACGGCCAGCCGGTCCGACATGGTCAGGGCCTCCTCCTGGTCGTGGGTGACGTACAGGAACGTGATCCCGACGTGTTCCTGGAGGGCCTTCAGCTCCACCTGCAGGGCGCGCCGGAGCTTCGCGTCGAGCGCGCCGAGGGGCTCGTCGAGCAGCAGGACGGCCGGGTTGAGCACCAGGGCCCGCGCCAGCGCCACCCGCTGCTGCTGGCCGCCGGAGAGCTGGCCGGGGCGCCGCTTGCCGTAGCCCTGCAGCTGCACCAGCTCCAGGGCGGCACCCACCCGCTCCGCCGTCTCGGCCTTGGTGGCGTTCTGGTAGCGGAGGCCGAAGGCGACGTTGTCGGTCACCGTCAGGAAGGGGAAGAGGGCGTAGCTCTGGAAGACGGTGTTGACGTTGCGCTTGTGCGGGGGACGGCGGGCCACGTCCTCGCCGTCCAGGAGGATGGCGCCGCTGGTGGGCTCCTCGAAGCCGGCCACCAGGCGCAGCGTGGTCGTCTTGCCGCAGCCCGACGGGCCGAGGATCGAGAAGAACTCACCCGAGGGGATGTGGAGGTCGATACCGGCCACGGCCTCGACCTCGTCGAACCGCTTGGTCAGCGCCACCAGCTGCACCTCACCACCGGCCATGGCTGCCTCCTCTCCCCTGTCGTCCCGGGACGACGCCCCGCACCACCCGGGCCGCCCGGGACGCATCCCGGTTGAATGGTCACTCAGTGTAGGGAGCGCGGCGCCCGGACACCAGCCCCGGACCCCCATGGTGCAGCGGCACGGGTCAGCGGCGCGCCCCGCCGCCCTTCCCCTTGCCCTTAGCGGAGCGGCCGTCGCCGGCCTCGGCACCGGACCAGGCGAAGCCCAGTCGGTCGGCGGCGAACGTCATGGCGCAGGCGAAGGCCGTCTCGGGGCCCACGACCGGGTCCTCGAGGGCGATCTGCACGGCGAACCCGTCGAGGAGAGCCGACAGCGTGATGGCGAACTCCGTGGGGTCGACCGGGGAGAACTCGCCCGACGCCTCGCCCGCCACCACCACCTCGGCGATGGTCGCCCGCCACCGGGCGTCGAAGTCGGCGCGCACCCGGGCCACCTCGGGGTGGCGGACGGCCTGCGCCCAGAGGTCGAGCCACAGCGCCCACGGTTCGGGCAGCTCCTCGTCGGCCTGGGGCAGGCACGTGGCGGCGATGATCCACTCCAGCCGTCCGGCCGCACCCTCGATGGCGGCCATGCGGGCGGCCCCCAGGTCGTACCAGTGGTCCTCGGCCAGGCGCACGGCCTCGGTCAGGAGGTTGTCCTTGGTCGTGAAGTAGTAGATGACGAGGGCGGGGCTGGTACCGGCCCGCTCGGCCACGTCGGCGATGCGCGTGTCGGGGTAGCCACGTTCGACGATGACGTCGAGCGCGGCCCGGATCATGTCCTCGCGTCGCTTGTCGGCGGTCGCCGCGGAGGCGGCCGGGGTCGCCTGGTCGTCGTTCATCTCCACCCTTCCGTCGGCACCGCCGTCTCCGTGCACCGTAGTGCGCCCCGGGTGGGGCACCCCCGATCGGCCTTGTCGCCGGAGGGTGCCCCGGTTAGGCTGAACGATCAGTCAATACTCGCACGGGTCGAGCCCGGTGACTCCGAAGGGGACGCAATGACCTCCACGTACGACGCCGTCGTGATCGGCGGTGGGCACAACGGACTGGTGGCCGGGGCGTACCTGTCCCGCGCCGGGCTCCGCACGCTCGTCCTCGAGAGCCGGTACAAGACGGGCGGCGCCGCCACCACCGAGGCGCCCTGGCCCGACGCCCCCGAGTTCAAGGTGACGCGGCTCTCCTACGTGATGAGCCTGCTGCCGCCGACGATCATGCAGGACCTGCAGCTCGAGCGCTTCGGCTACAAGGTGTACCCCATGGGCCCCTACTACCAGGCCTTCCCCGAGGGTGGATCGATCAAGATCTACGCCGACGACGCCAAGAAGAACTACGACTCGATCGCCCAGTGGTCCAAGAAGGACGCCGAGGCCATGCCCAAGTGGGACGCCTGGCTGGGCGGCCTGGCGGACGTGCTCGGGCCGCTCCTGTTGACCGTGCCCCCCAACATCGGCTCCCGCAAGCCCGGCGACCTGGCCGACACCCTCCGCCTGGCCTGGCGCCACCGCGGACTCGACGTCCGGACCATCGCCGACGTCGTGCGTCTGTTCACCATGTCCATCTCCGACCTGCTGGACGACTGGTTCGAGTCCTGGCAGGTCAAGGCGCCGATCGCCGTGAACGGCGTCATCGGCACCTGGGCCGGACCCATGGAGCCGGGGACCGCCTACGTCATGGCCCACCACTCCATCGGCGACATCGGCGACGGCCACCTGGGCAACTGGGGCTTCCCCGAAGGCGGCATGGGCGCCGTGGCCGACGCCATGGAGCGCTCGGCCCGTCACTTCGGCGCCGAGATCCGGGTCAACGCCCGGGTGGCCCGGACCCTGGTGCGCAACGGTCGGGTGACCGGCGTGGTCCTGGAGGACGGCGAGCAGATCGACACCCCCGTGGTCGTCACCACGCTCCACCCGAAGACGGCCTTCCTCGACCAGCTCGAGGAGCGCGACCTGCCGGACGACTTCGTGACGGACATCAAGCGCTGGAAGACGCGGAGCGGCGTCGTCAAGATCAACCTGGCCCTGTCCGAGCTGCCCAACTTCACCGCCGACCCGTGCGACGGCATGGGCGAGCACCACACCGGCTCGGTCGAGATGGCGCCGTCCATCGAGTACATGGAGGAGGCCTTCCTGGACGCCCGCGCCGGGCGGGCCGCCACGCGGCCCTTCAGCGACGGCGTGATCCCCACCACCTGGGACAAGACGCTGGCCCCCGAGGGCACCCACATCATGTCGATGTTCTCGCAATGGGTCCCCGAGTCGTGGTCCGAGGAGCCCCACACCGAGGAGCTCGAGTCCTACGCCGACCGCCTCGTCGACTGCTACGACGAGGTCGCCCCGAACTTCAAGAAGTCCATCATCCACCGCGACGTGGTCGGCCCCTACGAGATGGAGCAGGAGTACGGCCTGATCGGGGGGAACATCTTCCACGGCGAGCTGTCCCTCGAGCAGCTGTTCACCATGCGTCCCGCCCCCGGCTACGCCGACTACCGCACGCCCATCAGGGGCCTCTACAACGGCAGCTCGGCCACCCACGCCGGCGGCGGCGTGTGCGGGATCCCGGGCTGGCAGGCCGTCCGGGCCGCCCTCGCCGACAAGAAGTCGGCGGAGGGTGTGGCGGGCAAGCTGCGCTCGAAGTAGCCGGAATGGTCGACCCGGCCGTGCGGGCCATGCTCGAGGCCCGGCGCATCGCCGTGGTCGGGGCGAGCGGACGTCCGGGCAGCTTCGGCCACCGCGTGGTGTCCGAGGTCACCCGCAGCCCCTCGGCGCCCGAGGTCCACCTGGTCAACCCCCGCTACGACGAGGTCCTCGGGCGCCCGTGCCTCGACTCGCTCGACGAGATCGACGGCCCGGTCGACCTGGTGCTCATGGGCGTCGGCGACCGCGGTGTCGAGGAGCAGCTGGCGCGTGCCGCGGCCCGGGGTGACCGCTCCGCCGTCGTCTTCGGCAGCCTGTTCGAGCCCGACGACCCGTCGTCGACGGCCATCCGGGAGCGGGTCGCGGCCACGGCCCGCGCCGCCGGGATGGCCCTGTGCGGCGGCGGCTGCATGGGGTTCGTCAACGTGGTGCGCGGCCTGCGGGCCATCGGCTACGTCGAGCGCGACCCGATCCCGGCCGGGCCCGTCGCCCTCGTCACCCACTCGGGCTCGGTCTTCTCGGCCCTGCTGCGGACGAGGCGCCACCTCGGCTACTCCCTCGTCGTGTCGGCCGGCCAGGAGCTCGTGACCGGGGCCCCGGACTACCTCGGGTACGCCCTCGACCTCGAGGGGACCCGGGTGGTCGGGCTCGTCCTCGAGACCCTGCGCGACCCGGTCGGGCTGCGGGCCGCCCTGCACCGGGCCGCCGAGCTCGACGTGACCGTCGTCGCCCTGACGGTCGGCGCCTCGCAGGCCGGGCGGGCCATGGTGGCCGCCCACTCGGGCGCGCTGGCCGGGGCCGACGGCGCGTGGGAGGCCCTGTTCGACGCCTACGGGGTGGTGCGGGTCCATGACCTCGACGAGCTCGGCGACACGCTGGAGCTGTTCGCCGCCGGGCGCCGGGCCGGGCCCGCCGGGCCGGGCTCCGGCATCGCCACCGTGCACGATTCCGGAGCCGAGCGGGCGCTCGTGGTCGACGTGGCCGACGTCGTGGGCGTTCCCTTCGCCGCTATCGGTGACACCACCCGCGTCGTCCTCGCCGGACTGCTCGACCCCGGCCTGGAGGCCGACAACCCCCTCGACGTCTGGGGCACCGGTGCGGACACCGAGGGGCTGTTCACCGGCTGCCTGACGGCCCTGGCCGACGACGACGCCGTGCGGGCGGTCGCGCTGGCCGTGGACCTGGTGGAGGAGTACGACGGCGACGAGTCCTACCCCGCCGCCGCTTTGGCCGCCGCCGCGTCCACCACCAAGCCGGTGGCCGTTCTGGCCAACCTGGGCAGCGCCATCGACCGGGTGGCGGCCGACCGCCTGCGGGCCGGTGGCGTGCCGGTCCTCGAGGGCACGCGGGCCGGGCTCTCGGCCCTGCGGCACCTGCTCGAGCGGTCGTCCGGACCGGTGCTGCCGCTGACGGCAACACCGGCCGACTCCGGACGGCGAACGCGGTGGGTGGAGCGCCTGGCCCGGGGCCCGCTCGACGGGGCCGAGGGATTCTCCCTCCTGGCCGACTACGGCATCCCGGTGCCCAGCACGGTGGCCGTGACCGACGAGGACGGGGCCGTCGGGGCGGCGCGGTCGATCGGGTTCCCCGTCGCGCTCAAGACGGACGAGCCCGGTATCGCCCACAAGTCCGACGTCGGCGGGGTGGCGCTGGGACTGGTCGACGCCCGGGCGGTCGCCGCCGCGTACCGCGCCATGGCCGATCGGCTCGGGCCGCGCGCCGTCGTGTCCCAGCAGGCGGGTGACGGCGTGGAGCTGTCGATCGGACTTGTCCGCGACCCGCACCTCGGCCCCCTGGTGGTCGTGGGAGCGGGCGGCGTGCTGGTGGAGCTCCTCGGGGACCGGGTCGTGCGACTCCCCCCGCTCGACGCGGCCCGGTCGGCGGCGGCCGTCGACCGCCTGCGCGTCGCCAGCGTGCTCGACGGGGTGCGCGGTGCCGCACCGGCCGACCGCGCCGCGCTGGCCTCGGCCGTGGCCGCCCTGTCCGTGCTGGCCGTCGAGCTGGGCGACCACATCGCCGCCCTCGACGTCAACCCACTGCGCTGCGGCCCCGGTGGCTGCCTCGCCCTCGACGTGCTCGTCGAGCCGGTCTGACACCGGCCCCGCGCCACCGCCGGGAAAGGCCGGGTGCGGGCGGTGCGGGCGGTGCTGGCGGTGCTGCCGAATTTAGAAGATGACGTAGACCTTGCGGAGGGTCTCCTCGATGTCCCAGGTGCCCGACCACCCGCGGGGGAAGACGGCCGTGTCACCGGCCACGAGCTCCACCGTCTCGCCGTCGTCGGTCCGGCACGTCATGGCGCCGGCCACCACCTGGATGAACTCGTGGGTCTCGAGCAGCCACCGCGACGGGCCCGGTGTGCACTCCCAGATCCCCACCTCCTGGTCCCCGTCCCCCTTCCACAGGGTGTAGCCCGAGGTCGCCATCTCGGCACCGGTGGCCTCGGGCAGCGGGCCCCAGTCCTCGAGCTCGGTGACGTTCTGCGCGAGGTGGATGAAGGGGGTGGCGGGCGAGGTGTCGCTCATGGCTGCGGGTGTCCTTTCGAAGGGCGAGGCCGACGGGGCGTGGGTCAGACCGGACGTCGCCGGCCGTTTCCCACCGGAGCGACCGTGCCATAAGCTGAACCGTCAGTCAAGACGCCAGGAGGCCACCCGTGTACAACCTCACCGCCGAGGATCTCGAGATCCAGGCCCGGGCCCGCACCTTCATCGACGAGGTCATCCCCTACGAGGAGGAGGCCGAGGCCAATGCGGGAGAGCTGCCGGCCGACGTGGTGACACGCATCGAGGCGCGGGCCCGGGAGCTGGGCCTTCTGGCCACCAACATGCCGGTACGGTACGGCGGGGGCGGTTGCACGGTGCTCCAGCAGGTCCTCGTCCAGGAGCAGGGCGGCCGGGCCACCAATGCGCTCGGCTGGTACCTGACCACGCCGCCGTCGTGGTTCCCGCCCGTCGCCACCCCGGAGCAGATCGAGAAGTACGTCGTCCCGGGCATCCGGGCCGAGAAGGAGGAGTGCTACGCCATCACCGAGGAGGGCGCCGGCTCCGACGTCGACGCCATCGTCTCGACGGCCCGTCGCGAGGGCGACGAGTACGTCCTCAACGGCGTGAAGATGCACGTCACCTCCTACAACCACGCCCAGTACGCCTTCTTCCAGGCCAAGCTGGTCGGAGGCGCCCACGAGGGCGAGCACGCCATGTTCCTGGTCGACCTGCCCGATCCCGGCGTCACCGTCGTGCGCGACCCGGCCTACACCCACACCATCAGCCACCACCACCCGTTCGTGGCCTTCACCGACGTGCGGGTGCCGGCCTCCCAGATGGTGGGCGCCGAGGGCGACGGGATGGACTTCGCCTACGAGTGGTTCCGCTTCGAGCGGATGATGGTGGCGTCGCGCTGCCTCGGAGGGGCGGCCCGCCTCGTCGAGGAGACGACGGAGTTCGCCACGACCCGTATCGTCAACGGGGGCCCCATCACCGACTTCGGCGCCGTCCAGATCATGCTCGCCGACTGCCTGACCGAGCTCTACGCCGCCCGTTGCATGGTCTACGAGACGGCCCGCAACGCCGATGCCGGGGTGGACGTCAAGATCCAGCACGCCCAGCACTCGATGGCCAAACTGTTCGCCTCGGAGATGGCCAACCGGGTGGCCGACCGCTGCGTCCAGGTGTTCGGCGGCCGCGGCTACATGCGGGAGAACGTCGCCGAGCGGTTCTTCCGCGAGCTGCGCGTCGAGCGCATCTGGGAGGGCACCAGCGAGGTGCAGCGGTCGATCATCGCCGGCCAGATGGTGAAACGGGGGCCCGGGGTCTTCGTCTGAACGACCCTTCGGAAATGGGCGGGGCGGGGCGCCCGCGATTGCGAGCACCGAGTTCCTGAACGACCCGATGGTGCCCCACCCATTCGGTGTTCGGGGATGCGCCTGGCCGGGTGAAAGGCTGGAGTTGTGACCATGGGATTTCTTCACACCGCTGACGTACACACCGCCACGTTCACCGCACTGCTTGACGAAGTCTCACCAGGACGACCCTCGAACCACGTCGTCGATGAGGCCCTACTCACAGACGCTCGGGAGCGTGGCGGAGTGGACGACGAACTGCTGGGACGACTTGTCGCTCGCCTCAAGCAGGCGGCAGTCGGAGCGTCCGTGGTTGTCTGCACTTGCTCGACGATCAGTGGGCCAGCCGAACTGCTCTCAACGGCCGTGGGGGTTCCTGTCCTCCGGGTTGATCGACCGATGGCGGAACTTGCCGTCGGCTCCGGTTCCCGAATCGCGGTTGTCGCTGCCCTCCACAGCACGATTGCGCCCACGGTGACCTTGTTGACCGAAGTCGCACAGAGCACGGGCCGATCCCCCACCATCGACGAAATTGTGCTTCCTGATGCCTGGTCCCTTTTCGAGGATGGCGACTTGGCTGGCTACACAACCACGATTGCAGCAGCAGTCGACTATCTGGACCCGGGTGTCGACGTGGTTGTTCTCGCTCAGGCGTCAATGGCCGCCGCAGTGTCACAGTGCAAGACGACCACACCCGTATTGAGCAGTCCGCGTTCGGCCGTCGAAGCAGCCGTGGCGTTCATCTGAAAAGCCCTCGACCGTTGGCCGAGGCATTGTTCTGAGGTGCCGGAGCCGACCCGCCCCCGGCGTTCGGGGCAGGCTCGGCTACGGCGATCAGGGATGCAGTAATTCCTTGACCTCGAACAGAAGTCCAGTGGGGAACGGATGCAAAACCCATCTCTCCCTGTAGCCGTCCTCGCCATAGTCCAACAGGACGGCCTCGATTCCTTCCGGGAAAGCTGACGCAAGTAGGCCCAACTCTCCGCTGGAATCGAAGACGATGGTCCCTTGATCGTCTGGGCCGCTCTCCCGGGAGCTGCCGGGGGACGCAAGTACCTTGAGCGAAGCCCAGCCGTCTTCGCAAGTGACTGACCAGCGATACTCGCCAGGCTCAAGCTTCCACCGGCAGGCGGCGTCCAAGGCTCCAAGAGGCTGCGCACCATGGTCAAGAGTTCGCTCAGTACGTCCGAGAGATAGGACGCCGGGATGACTACGTGTCGTTCACCGTCGCTGAGCGTCGCTTCTCCCCAGCCATGCCCGGCCAGTTCGAATGAAAACTCCACCGAAGTGACTCTGGCGGAGGGGTCTCGATGACCGTCAAGCGTGGATTGAATGCTGGTAGGTGGCACTCGATGACCGCCCCGGTTCCGACAGCGTTGTGGGGCACGGGTCGGCAGTTCATTGGGCGGGGGCCGCCGCAAGGCTGCTCAGTTCTGTCACTAGGCGCTGAGTGAGGTCGACGCTCCTCCGGTTCCCGAACATCATCGTTGAGAACCGGGGCTGACAAGAGCAACCGAGTACAACGGAGCCGTCAGGCTGGACCAAGCGGACCACAGACATCATGTACTGAGCCTTGCTCGGGATATTCGTCCAGTACGACCCGATCCAACCAACGACAGAGCCGTCGTCCCTGAGCGTGACGTCTCTCCCGCCGATGCGCTGGATTGCGGTTCGCGCCATCTGGGTCGCAGCCGTAGGGTCTACGAACACATCGACCGGGGTCCCCATTGGCAACGCCGGCTCCTGCGCCCCGATTCGACCGGCTCGACCCATCGCCAAACGCCGATCAGAAAGGTAGATCACTAGTGCACCGCCAACGATGAAGGCCACGAACACTGCAATGAAGATCGCCGGAGCCACGGCAGTTACGTTAGGTGACCCCCAAGGGGGACCATGGAATAGGTGCCGGTCACGAGCGATTAGCCCTTGGCAAGCACACCCCTGTAACTGGCGCCGCGGAACCGGATCAGGGACACCCGCCGATGCTTCCCGGTCGGACCTGCGATGTGGTGGGATGACGGAGTGCACAGTTTGGATTTGAGGGTCCGACAAGGCACTGCAGCCGATGCGAAGGTGCTTACCGAGGTAGTACGCCGAGCGATCACCATCACCGCCGCTCCCTTCTACGATCAGCTGCAGATCGAGCAGTGGGCCAGTCACTTCACCGAGCCGGTGCTCACGGAGATCATTGCCTCGAGAACCGTGTTCGTCGTGTGGTGCGGCCAGTCAACGTGCGGATTCTCCAGCCTGTTAAGTACCTCGGCCGGACAAGGAGAGGTCGGCGAACTCTTCGTCGATCCGGACTCCTCCGGCCGAGGGGTCGCCCGCCTCGCGCTGGAAGCAGTGGAAGACGAGGCGAGGGTTCGCGGTATCGGACGACTGAGGGTGGACGCCTCCCTTCTTGCCGCTCCAGTACTCGAGCACCTCGGCTATGTCGTGGAGGAACGCTACGACAAGTACGTCGCGTCGCTGGTCTATTGCAACACCTGGCTAAACAAGTCGCTGTAGTCCTATTGGGCACCACTCACCCACTCCCGGCGATCGGGGCCAGGCGTCCTGAGGCGACGTGACACACTTTCCGCTGAGCGGTCATATACAGAGTGTGAACAGATGGACGGTCCAGTCGGACGCCGAGTTATTGGTCCTCGACGACCCTGACGCCTTCGCCGAGCTCTACGACCGACACGTAGGCCAGATCCTCGCCTGGTCGAGGGGCCGGGTGGGTGACTATGACGCCGATCTGACCGCCGAGGTCTTTGCGGCGGCGTGGCATAGCCGAAAGCGCTTCCGAGACCTGCACGATGGCTCTGCACTTCCTTGGCTCTACGGCATCGCTCACAATCTGTTTCGGTCATCGCTGCGCAAGCGCAGGGTCGAGTACGGCGCTCGGGAGCGTCTGGGTCTTCCGATCACCGTCATGCACGCCGACTTCGAGGCCGTGGACGACCGCTTGTCGTTTCCCTCGGCTGTCCTTCGAGCAGTCGCGGACCTCCCTGACTCGGAGCGCGAGCTACTTGTTCTGCGCTTGGTCGAGGAACGGCCTTACCAGGAGATTGCCCAGCGCCTCAAGTGCACTCCCGTCGCAGCCCGCTTACGCGTTTCTCGATCGCTTCGTCGTCTCCATCTCGCCCTAGGAGGGTTCTGACATGACCATGCTTCCTGAACTCGAGTCCTACCGCCACGAGCTGCGTGCAGCTGTCGAGGCGGATCTGGTCAGTCAACGAGATCGCCTGCGCCATCTCCGGCGAGCGGTTGCGATCGGCACCCCGGTGGTGCTGGCTGCGTTCGGTCTCAGCCTCGCTCTCGTGCTCGGAGGTGGAGGTACGCCGAGTTCTGCGGACGCAGCGATACTCACATCTGCACAAAGCGCGCTCACCCCTCCGCCCAATACCGTGTTGCACGTCGCGGCCTCGATCGCTGTCGGGTCGAGTCCGGGCCAGCATTACGAACTGTGGACCGCTGGTTCCTCGTATCGGTTCATCAAGTTCGGCTACGAAGCTGCGTGGAACGGATCGACGATGTCCAGCTACGACGCCGCCTCCAACACGATGTACGTCGGGATCTACAGCCCTCAGAACCACGCGCCGGTCGACACCGCCGCCGCCATTCGCTCCCTCATCGCGTCAGGCCAGGCGCAAGTCGCTGGTTCGGCAGTCGTCGACGGGGTCCCCGCTTACGTCTTGTCATTGTCGGGTCAACCTTCTGGCAGTGGGCTTGCCAATGCGACCTATGACGTGGCCAAGAGCGACTACCACCCGCTGCTCATTCAGGGGACGACGGTGTGTCAGCAGGGACCGTGCTCAGAGACCGTGCAGTTCCAGACCTACGAGTACCTGCCCGAGACGCCCGCCAATCTCTCCCTGCTCGATCTGAGGGCACAACACCCAGGGGCGACCGTGGTGAACGCAAACGGAGCGCCCGGTGTCGGAACCTCGTTCGGCGGCGATTGATCGATCCTCCATGTCTGGGTCGGTCGGATCGCTAGATGTGGCTCCCAGAGCCGGTGATCGGGGTCACATTTGCGCAGGTCTCTCATCGAGGAATGGTCACTGCCCTCGACGCTGGCGGGCGTTCAGTCCTCGGTACTCGAGACTGCCGAGCAGAGAAGCTGAGACAAGCCCCGATGAGAAAGATCCCAACGAAGAACATGTAGCGGGGCATCGCCAGGAGACCGAGAATGCCGACAACCAGGGCCACGATCGAGATGGCCCAGGCAACCCGCCCAGCCTTCGGCTCGTCATTCTTGCCCTGTCGGTAAAGGAGAAACGTGACAAGAGCAGCCAGGACCAGGCCCAAGCCCACTAGCAACAGCTCTGCTGCCCCGTATGCCTGGAAGTACGTCAGTGGATGGAGCCGTGCATCGGCAGGTATGTGGAGGAAGAAGACCAGAACGGCATTGGTGGCACTCAAGAGGAGTGCGAGCAAGAGGAACGTTGCCGTGACCCCGTTTAGACGCTTCACCGGCACCTCCTCGTCAGCCGATGCTCGCACAGCTTCGGTCCGCGGCCACGTGCCCCGGATGTGTTGTTACACGGGTGATCCGCGAGCACCCGGTGAGCTGAGTTCGCAGACCCCGCTCATTTCCGAAATCCTGTCTGACCCACCGCGAGCCCGCTGCCTGCCGTGCCGGCTGCGGTGCCCGGTCAGCTGGTCGTCGTCGTCGGCTCGGGCACCGGCTCGGCGAGGACCGGGCCGCCGAGGTAGCCCCGGGCCACCATGGTGACGAACATGTAGACGTTGTCCTCCTGTCCGGCCAGCGGACCCGGCCGGGCGTGGATCGACGACAGGCCCCGCTGCACCGAGGCGCAGGCCGTCCAGTCCTGCTCGTTGGTGATGTCCCAGAAGTTGACCGCGAAGCCGGGGTCGAAGTCCGGCTGCTCGAACGACTCCGGGGCGAACCACCAGGTGCATTCGATCCGGGTGGAGCCTGCGGCCAGTGGGGTCAGGCGGTGCACCATGACGAAATCCGGGTGCAGGCTGATGAGCACGTTGGGGAAGATGTTGAAGTACTCGACGGTGCGCAGCTGCTCTCCCGACAGGGCCCGCAGGGGAACGGCACCGCTCGAGCCGTCGAGCGACATGGTGACGGCATGGTCGGCGAGGTCCATGTTGCCGCCGACCCAGGCGCCGTGGGTCTCACGGGTGATGCCCGACGTGGGCGGGCTCACCTGGCACAGCTCCGGGTGGATCATCGGGCAGTGGTAGCACTCGTGGTAGTTCTCGGTCAGGATCTTCCAGTTGGCCTCGACGACGTAGTCGTGGATGCCGCCCAACCGCAGGCGTTCCGGCTCGTAGGGGGCGACGAACGCCTCGAGGTCGGCGAGCGACTCGGCCAGCGGGGGCGCCTCGCCGGACCCGTCGACGAAGACGAGGCCGTGCCACTCCTCGCACGGCAGCTCGGCCAGGCCGTGCTCGGTCGGGTCCCAGCTGGCCAGCTCCTTGAAGCCGGGGGCCGTCCACACCGACCCGTCGAGCCCGTAGGACCACGAGTGGTAGGGGCAGATGATGCGGCCGTGCCGGGACGACTCGCCGCACGGCAGCAGCTCGTGGCCGCGGTGGCTGCACACGTTGGCGAAGGCACGGAGGACCCCGTCCTGCCCGCGGACCAGCAGGACGCCGGCCTTGCCCAGTGACTCGGCCCGCTGATCGCCCGGCTCGGCCACCTGCTCGGACCGGCCGACGCAGAGCCACCCCCCCTCGAAGAAGTTCGCCTGCTCCCACGCGAAGACGGCCTCGTCCACGTAAGCGGCCCGCGGCAGCATCCGGCTCTCGCCGAAGGGTCGCAGCGTCGCCTCCAATTCGCGGGGATCGAGGGGAGCCGGATCGCGCGTCGATTGAACAGCCATACAACCGATCCTATGATCCTGTCGGGACCCGGGCAAGAGCGCCGGCGGCCGTGCCCCCGACCAGGGGCGGCCCGCGGGTGGCATGCCACACTGGGCCCGACAGCAGGCAGCAGCCGACAAGGAGCGCACGATGGCAGCAGAGGTCCGTGGAGTGGTGGCGATGACCAAGGGGGAGCCGGTCGAGGTGGTGACCATCCTGGTCCCCGACCCCGGCCCCGGCGAGGCCGTCGTGCAGGTGCAGGCCTGCGGGGTCTGCCATACCGACCTCCACTACCGCGAAGGTGGCATCAACGACGAGTTCCCGTTCCTGCTGGGCCACGAGGCGGCCGGCGTCGTCGAGGCGGTGGGACCCGACGTCACCTCCGTGGCCCCGGGCGACTTCGTGGTCCTGAACTGGCGCGCCGTGTGTGGGGAGTGCCGGTCGTGCCGCCGAGGCCGGCCCCAGTACTGCTTCGCCACCCACAACGCCACCCAGAAGATGACGCTCGCCGACGGGACGCCGCTCTCCCCGGCCCTGGGCATCGGCGCCTTCGCCGAGAAGACCCTGGTGGCCGCCGGACAGTGCACCAAGGTCGACCCGGCGGCCCGCCCCGAGGCGGCCGGACTGCTCGGCTGCGGTGTCATGGCCGGCATCGGCGCGTCGATGCTGACCGGCGAGGTCGGCCCGGGCGACTCGGTCGCCGTCTTCGGCTGCGGCGGCGTGGGCTGTGCCGCCATCGCCGGGGCCGCCCTGGCCGGGGCCTCCACCATCATCGCCGTCGACCTCGACGCCCGGAAGCTGGATCTGGCCGTGGAGTTCGGCGCCACCCACACGGTCGACGCCTCGGCGGGCGCCGTGGTCGAGGCGGTCCAGGCCCTGACCGACGGCAACGGCGCCGACGTGTGCATCGAGGCGGTCGGCAACCCGGCCGTCCTCGAGCAGGCGTTCTACGCGCGGGACCTGGCCGGCACGGTGGTGCAGGTCGGCGTGCCCACTCCGGACATGCGCATCGACCTGCCGATGATCGACTTCTTCGGACGGGGCGGACGCCTCAAGCCGTCCTGGTACGGCGACTGCCTGCCGAGCCGGGACTTCCCGATGCTGATCGACCTGTACCTGCAGGGCCGGCTGGACCTCGACCGGTTCGTGTCCGAGACGATCGCCCTCGACGACGTCGAGGAGGCCTTCCACCGCATGGAGCGCGGCGAGGTGCTGCGCTCCGTGGTGGTGATCCGGTGATCGAACGGGTCGTCACCTCCGGCACCTTCTCCCTCGACGGGGCCGACTTCGACGTCGACAACAACATCTGGGTGGTGGGCGACGACACCGAGGTGGTCGTCATCGACGCCGCCCACGACCACCGCCCCATCGCGGCGGCCGTCGGTGACCGACGCACCGTGGCCATCATCGCCACGCACGGCCACAACGACCACATCAACGCCGCCGTCGACCTGGCCGGCGCCCTCGGGGCACCGGTCTGGATCCATCCGGCCGACCGGATGCTCTGGGACGTCGTGCACCCGCACCGGGCCCCCGACGCCGACCTCGCCGACGGTCAGCTCATCGAGGTGGGCGGTACCACCCTCCGGGTGCTGGCCACACCGGGGCACTCGCCGGGCGGCGTCTGCCTCTACGACGAGGACGACGGCGTCGTCTTCTCGGGGGACACGCTCTTCCACGGCGGGCCGGGGGCCACGGGCCGGAGTTTCTCGGACTACCCCACGATCGTGGACTCGATCCGCGACCGACTGCTGGTGCTGCCAGCCGCCACGCGGGTGCTCACCGGCCACGGCGACGAGACGACCATCGGCGCCGAGGCACCCGGGCTGCCGGCCTGGGAAGCCGCCCGGTGAGCCCCACGGCCGAGCTCCCCACCCGGGCCCGGGTGGTCATCGTCGGGGGCGGTGTCATCGGGACCTCGATCGCCTACCACCTCACCAAGCTGGGCTGGGCCGACGTCGTGCTCCTGGAACGCGACCGGCTGACGTCCGGCACCACGTGGCACGCGGCCGGCCTGATCACCTCGGCCGGCATGGTCGACGAGACGGCGCTGTTCATGGCCCGCTACTCGCGGGACCTCTACGAGCGCCTGGAGGAGGAGACCGGGCTCTCGACCGGCTTCCGGGCCGTCGGCCACCTCTCGATCGCCACCAGCGAGCACCGCATGGAGGCGTTGCGGCGCGAGGCGCTGTTCGTCAACGGCTTCGGCGTCGAGGACCAGGAACTGTCGCCGGCCGAGATCGCCGCGATGTGGCCGCTGCTGCGGACGGACGACCTCGTCGGCGGCCTGTACGTGGCCGACGAGGGGCGGGCCGACCCGGTGGGCGTGGCCATGAGCCTGGCCAAGGGCGCCCGCGCCGGTGGTGCCGTCATCGTGGAGGAGTGCCCGGCGACCGGGGTGACGGTCGAGCGGGGCCGGGTGACCGGCGTGGTGACCGACCGGGGCACCATCGAGTGCGAGTACGTGGTCAACGCGGCCGGCATGTGGGCCCGCCAGTTCGGCGCCCTCGCCGGCGTCGACGCGTCGAACCAGGCGGCCGAGCACTACTACCTCATCACCGAGCCGATGGAGGGCGTGCACCGCGACCTGCCCGTGGTCGAGGACCCCGACTGCTACGGCTACTTCCGCCCGGAGGGTGACGGGCTCCTGGTCGGGCTCTTCGAGCCACTGGCCGCGGCGTGGGAGCTCGACGGCGTGCCCGACGGTTCGTCCTTCCTCGAACTGCCGCCCGACTACGAGCGGCTGGCGCCCTTCGTCGACCTCGCCATGGCCCGGGTACCCGCCCTCGCCGACACCGGCATCCTCAAGTTCTTCTGCGGTCCCGAGTCCTTCACGTCCGACGTCCACCCCCTGCTCGGACCGGTGCCGGAGCTCGACAACTACTTCATCGCCGCCGGCCTCAACTCGCTGGGCATCCTGATGGGTGGCGGCGTGGGCACGACCATCGCCAGCTGGATCGTCGACGGCGAGCCGCCGGTCGACGTGACGGGGTACGCCATCGACCGCACCTCCCCCCACGAGTCGACCCGGGCCTTCCGCCGGGAGCGGACCACGGAGCAGCTCGGCGTCCTGTTCGGCGACGCGGCGTTCCCCTCGTGGCGGCCGCGCACCGCCCGCAACATGCGCCGGTCCCCACTCCACGACCGGTTCGTCGAGCTCGGCGCCAACTTCAACTCGTCGGTGGGCTGGGAGTTCGTCGAGTGGTTCGAGGGCGACGACTTCCCCCTCCCCCCGGCCGAGGGCTACGCCCGGGGTGCGTCGTTCGAGAAGGTGGCGGCCGAGCACCGCACGGTGCGCGAGGACGTCGGCATCATGGACATGACCCTCATGGCCAAGTTCATGGTCCAGGGGGCCGACGCGGCAACGGTCCTGTCCCGCCTGTCGGCCAACGACGTCGACCGCGAGGTGGGCCGGGTGGTCTACACGCAGTGGCTCACGCCCAAGGGCGGCATCGCCGCCGACCTGACGGTGACCCGACTGGCCGAGGAGCGGTTCCTCGTGGTGGCGTCCGACATCGTGCAGCGTCGGGTGGAGCCGATGGTCCGCCGGACCGCCCGGGACGGCGAGCACGTGACGGTCACCGACGTGACGTCGGGGACCACGCTGCTGTCCGTGCAGGGCCCACGCTCGCGCCAGCTGCTCGGCCGGCTCACCTCGGCCGACCTGTCCAACGACGCCTTCCCCTACCTGACCGCCCGCCCGATCGACGTCGGGTTCGCCCCGGCGCTGGCCCTGCGCGTCACGTACCTGGGTGAGCTCGGCTACGAGCTGCACGTCCCGACCGAGTACGGCCTGCTGGCCTACGACTCGCTGATGGAGGCGGGCCGGGACCTCGGGGTCCGGCCGGTCGGTCTGGCGGCCATGGCCGGGCTCCGGCTCGAGAAGGGCTATCGCGACCTCGGGGTGGACATCGACAACACCGACAATCCGCTCCAGGCGGGCCTGGGCTTCGCCGTGGCGTTCGACAAACCGGGCGGCTTCATCGGGCGCGACGCGCTGGTGGAACTCCGGGCCACGGCGCCGTACCCGGGCCTCCTGGTCAGCCTGCTGGTGCAGGCCCCCGAGGTGCTGCTGTTCGGCAACGAGGCGGTCCTCTGCGACGGCGGCTACGTCGGGTACGTCCGGGCCGGCGCCTACGGCCACAGTGTGGGCGGTGCCGTGGGCCTGGCCTTCCTCGAGCACCCCGCCGGGGTGACCGCCGAGTGGCTGGGCTCCGGCTCGTTCGCGGTCCGGACCCCGGCGGGCACCTACCCGGTCACGGTCAGTCGGCGCCCGCTCTACGACCCGCAACGCCGCCGGATCATGGCCGAGGACTGAGCCCGCAGCCCCGGCGCCGGCGCCGGGATCAGAGGTAGCCCTGGGCGATGTCCTCGATCCACCAGGCCGGCGCGGCGTTCATCAGCGTCGACAGGTCCCAGTAGTCCCACCAGCGGACGATCTGGCCGCCGCGCAGCTGCTGGACCGAGACGAACGGCAGGGTGACCTGTTCGCCGGTGTGCCAGTGCCACGTCTCGGTGTGCTCGGTGACCACGGTGCCGCCCTCGGCCACCATCAGGCGCAGGTCGTGCTCGTAGCCCGAGATCCGGCCCAGACCGAGCTGGAGCCGGGCCACCACCTGGGCCGGGCCGCGGGCGACGTCGTCGGCCGGTGACGGCACATCGGTGTACTCGCTGTCCTCGTCGAAGAAGGCGCCGATGGCGTCCCAGTCGCGGGCGTACAGCGCGGCCCAGAACTGCTGGACCCGTTCCTTGTCGGCGGCGGCGTCGGACATGGGGCCATCGTGGCACGGCGACGACCGTCGGGACGGCGACGGCCCGGATCCGAGGAGGGCCGATCGGCCCTTCTCGGCCCCCTCCCCGCCTCCCCTACGATGTCCCGGCACCCCCCGACACGATGGAGGCACCGGATGACCGACGGACCCAAGCTGGACTCGCACCACCGCAAGACGGTCGAGCGAATCTTCACGCACCCGACCAGCCACAACATCCAGTGGCACGACGTCGTGTCGCTCCTGCAGGCCGTGGGCGAGACCGAGGAGGTCCACGACGGCCGGTTCAAGGTGACCCTCGGCGACGAGACCCAGACGTTCGACGCCCCGAAGGGCCACGACGTCGACACCCAGCAGATCGTCGACCTCCGCCGGATGCTGAAGGGCATCGGGCTGGGCCCCGCGTAGGGCCCACCCGGCTACTGCTGGGAGGACCCCCGAGCGATGATGCCGTCCCGTCGGGCCTGGAAGGCGGCCGGGTCGAACCGCTCCCGCATCCACCGACCGGACCAGCGGGCCTCGTCCACGTAGGAGTCCGCGTCGCCCCGGTGGGCCAGCGCCAGGTACATGGCGCGCAGCTCCGCCACGGTGGCGGGGTCGGACTCGGCCACGGCACCGGCCAGCTCGAGGGCGCGCGGCAGCAGCTCGTCGTGGGCCACCACCTCGTTCACCAGCCCCCATGCGCACGCCGTCGCCGCGTCCACGAAGTTTCCGGTCAGGGACATCTGCCGGGCCCGGTTGACGCCGATCAGCTGGGGCAGGCGGATCGTCATGCCGCCCGCCGGCAGGACACCCACCCGGGCATGGGTGTCGGCGAAGGTCGCCCGTTCCGAGGCGATCAGGAAGTCGCACCCGAGCGCGAGCTCGAGGCCGCCGGTCACGGCCGGGCCGTTGATGGCGCCGATGACCGGCGTCGTGGTGTCCGGCGTCAGGCCCCGTCGCACGACCGGGGGGCCGGAACCGTCGTCGCTCGCCGTCCGGGGGGCGGCGGCCACGTCGTCGTAGGTGCGGGCCAGGTCGGTCAGGTCGAGGCCGGCGCAGAAGGCCGGGTCCCGGCCCGTCAGCACGACCGCCGCCACGTCCGGGTCGGCGTCGGCCTCGGCCATGGCCGTGCCGAGCGAGGCGATCATCGCCGCGGTCAGGGCGTTTCGGGCCTCCGGTCGGTCGAGGATGACGAGGGCGACGGGTCCACGGCGTTCACTGGTGATCACGCCCACCTCTCTACCACCGCCGGGACCCGGGCGACCGGTCCGCTGGCATGATGAGACGGGCCGCCGTACCCGCGCCACGAAGGGAGCCCGCCGTGACCGTCGAGACCGACCCCGCCGCCACCGTCCTCGGGGCCGCCGCCTACGTGGACCCCGCCCGGTACGAGGCCGAGCGCCTGGCCGTGTTCGCCCGGGAGTGGACGGCGGTCGGGACCGCATCGCTGGTGGCGGCCCCCGGCTCGTACCTGTCCGTCCTGGTCGCCGGGTTCCCCCTGGTCGTCGTCAACGACGGGGGCACCCTGCGGGCCTTCCCGAACGTGTGCCGCCACCGGTCCGGCCCACTGGTCGACGAGGCGTCGGGCACCTGCGGCCGTTTCGTGTGCCGGTACCACGGCTGGGCCTACGCGCTGGACGGCACGCTGACCTCGGCCCGCGACTTCGGCGCCGAGGTCGACCCGGCCGACTTCTCGCTGACGGCGGCCTCGGTGGCCACCTGGCGCGGGCTCCTGTTCGTGGCCGTCGACCCGGCCGTGCCCGACCTCGGGGAGTGGTTGGGCCCGGTGGCCCGCCACAGCACGGCCTTCCCCATGGAGGAGTTCGAGGTGACCACCCGGTCGAGCCATGAACTGGCCGCCAACTGGAAGGTCTACGCCGAGAACTACCAGGAGGGCTACCACATCCCCCTGGTCCACCCCGGGCTCCACCGGCAGATCGACAGCACGCGCTACGAGGTCGAGATCGACGGACGGGCGACCGTCCACCGGGCCCCCACGCGGGACGGCGCCGTCACGAACGGTGCCTGGCTGTGGCGGTTCCCCGGCCTGGCCCTCAACCTGTACCCGTCGGGGATGTGCCTCGAGAGCTACTGGCCCACGGGTCCGACGTCGACCCGGGTCGAGTACACCTTCTGCTTCGCTCCCGGGACGCCGGTGGCGGAGGCCGAGGCCTCGGTGGCCAGTTCGGTGGCCATCCTCGACGAGGACCGGACCATCTGCGAGGCCGTGCAGCGCAACCTCGGCTCCGGCCTGGCCCGCCCGGGCGTCCTCAGCCCGCGCCACGAGGCCGGGGTGGCCCTGGTCCAGGCGCTGGTGACCGACGCCCTCGGCGGGGCCTGACCGCGTGCTCACCCTCCTCACCCGCACGGCGCACGACTCCTACGCCGACGAACTGGCCCGGCCCGGGGTCGGGTGGCTGGTCATGGAGGTCGACGGCAGCCTGACCGGACCCGACGGATCCGGCGTGCCGTGGCCCGAGGCCCGGCCCGAGGTGGCCTGGGGCACGTCCGACCTCTTCCGCGCCGGCGCGCCGGTCGCCGCCTTCTTCCGCTTCCTGGTCGACTGCCCGTCGCTGCGGTGGTTCCAGTCACCGGCCGCCGGCTACGACAGCCCGCCGTTCCACCTCCTGGCCGACCGCGGGGTGCGGGTGTGCAACGCCCACGTCAACAGCCTGCCCATCGCCGAGTTCGTCCTGCGCGCCGTGCTCGACGAATTCCAGGGGGCGGCCGAGTGGCGGCGCCAGGCCGAGGCCTTCGAGTGGCGGATCCACGACTGGCGCGAAGTGGCGGGCACCACCTGGCTGGTGGTCGGACTCGGCCACATCGGCGGTGCGGTGGCCGCCCGGGCCCGGGCCCTGGGCGCCACGGTCATCGGGTGCCGTCGCACACCCCACCCCGACGACCCGGCGGACCGCACGGTGACCCCGGACCAGCTGGGCGAGGTCGTCGGCGACGCCGACGTCGTGGTCCTCTGCGCCCCGGCCACCGCGGGAACGCACCACGTCGTCGACGCCGGCTTCCTGGCCGCCATGAAGCCGGACGGCGTGCTGGTCAACGTCGGCCGGGGCTCGCTGGTGGACGAGGCCGCGCTGCTGGCCGCCCTCGACCAGGGCACCCCGGCGGCCGCCGTGCTCGACGTGTTCGAGCACGAGCCGCTCCCCCCGGACCACCCGTTCTGGACGCATCCCCGTGTCCGGGTCACCCCCCACAACGCCGCGGGCGGCTTCGGCCGGCTCCGCCGTCAGGCCGACCTGTTCGCCGCCAACCTCGACCGCTGGCTCACCGGCCAACCGCTCGAGCACGACGTCACCGATGCCATCAAGGAGCGTGGACGGTGAGCTACCGACCCCTGCCCGACGCCCCCGAGTGGTTCATCCGGGCGCTGGCCGTCCCGGGGGACGACCTCGTGGTCGACGTCGACGGCTGTGCGATCCACGCCCTCACGTTCGGCACGCCCGGCACCCGGGGCCTGGTCTTCGTCCACGGCGGCGGCGCCCACGCCCACTGGTGGACCCACGTGGCCGCCACATTCGCCGAGGGGTTCCGGGTGGTCTGCGTGGACCTGTCCGGACACGGCGACAGCGGGCACCGGGCGTCGTACTCGCTCGAGCGGTGGACCGACGAGGTGATGGCCGTGGCCGGTGCGGGCGACATCGCCGGCCCACCGGTCGTGGTGGGCCACTCGATGGGCGGCTTCGTGACCATCGGCACGGCCGCCCGCCACGGCAGCGGGGTCAGCGGGGCGATCGTCTGCGACTCGCCCGTGACCGAGCCCGATCCCGAGATCGCCTCCTACCGGTTGAAGGAGGCCTTCGGGCGCCCCCGCGTCTACCCGACGCTGGCCGACGCCCTCGCCCACTTCCGGACCGTGCCCGCCCAGGACCACTACCTCGACTACGTCATGGACCACGTCGCCCACCACTCGGTGCGAGCGACCGACGGCGGCTTCCAGTGGAAGTTCGACCGTGAGGTGTTCGCCCAGTTCGGTGGCGGCATGCGCAGCGTCGCCCTGCCCTACCTGTCGCAGGTCCAGTGCCGGTTCGCCCTGTTGCGGTCCGAGCACGGCCTCGTCACCCGGGACATCGGCCGGTTCATGTACGACGAGCTGGGCCGCGTCACCCCGGTGATCGAGATCCCCGAGGCCGGCCACCACGCCATGCTCGACCAGCCGCTGATCCTGCTGACCGCGCTCCGCACGCTGCTGGCCGACTGGGACCACTCCGAGCCCCGCCGCCGGGCCTGACCCCGGCGTCGACGGGTCGTCCTACCAGCCCGAGGCGGCCACGATCGGGGCGTTGAGGTGGGCGCCGGACATGCTGCCGTCGGCCGGTGCGTCACCGTAGTTGTCAGCGGCACCGGAGGCCGTGGCCACCCAGTAGCCGCCGCCGTCGGACGTGGAGATGATGGCGGTGGCGGTGTCGCTGCCCAGGGAGCCGGACGGGTCACCGTGTCCAGCGGCGTCACCGAAGGGGACGACCTTGCCGTCGGCGAAGAGGATCCAGTAGCCCCCGCCGTCAGGCGTGCGCACCGCGGACGTCACGTTCACCGACCGGTGCGACGGGGCACCGAGGTAGCGGGCGTCCCCGAAGGCGTAGACGTTGCCCGTGGCCGTGACCAGCCAGTAGCCGTCGCCCGTGGCGTCCGGCATGACCGCCACCGCCGGCCCGGCGCAGCCCCCGATCCCGGGGCACGAGCCGACGAACCGGGCGTCACCGAAGGCGAAGACGCCGCCGTCGGCGCCGACCATGAAGTACCCGGCGCCGTCGGTGGAGGGCACCATGGCCACGATGGGCGCCGCCAGGGGGTGTGCGCCCGAGGACCCGGCCGGCGAGAACCCGAGTCCGGGCAGCGAGCCGTAGAAGCCGGAGTCGCCGAAGGCGAAGATGCCGCCGTCCGAGGCCACCAACCAGTAACCCTTGCGGTCGCCGGTGGGCGAGATCCCGACCACCGGCCGCTGCAGCGTGAAGCTGCCCGTCGAGCCGTAGAAGCCCGCCGAGCCGAAGGAGAAGATGCCACCGTCCCCCCCGACCAGCCAGTACCCGTGACCGCTGCCGTTGCCGCCCGAGACGACCTTGACGGCCACGGTGAACGGGCCGGCGGTGGCCGGGGCGCCGACGCCGTCACCGGCCACGACCGAGTAGGAGAAGGACGTCGTCCCGGACGGCGGGGTGCCGCTGACCGCCCCGGTGTCGGCGTCCACCGTCAGCCACTTCGGTGCGCCGGTGAGCGAATAGGTCGGATCGGGGAACCCGGTCGCCGCGAACGTGTAGCCGTACGCCTTGCCCGGCGTGGCCGTCAGCGGAGGTGACGTGCGGTAGAGGACCGGTGGCGTCGGGGTCGACAGCGGGGCCACGGTCACCACACGGATGGCCGAGGCACTGATGTCCTCGTCGTCGGTGACCGTGAGGGTCACCGAGTACGAGCCGGCCGACGTGTAGATGTGGGTCGGTGTCGGCCCGGTGGCGGTGTGGGACCCGTCGCCGAAGGACCAGACGTACAGCGTGATGTGGTCGGGCGGCTTCGGGTCGTAGGAGGCGGACCCGTCGAAGGCCACGGGCGAGGCGACGATGGGGTTCGTGGTGGTGACCGAGAACGCCGGGATGGGCACCGTCGCCGACGCCACGGACGGGAACACCCCCACCAGGACTCCGGACACCAGGAGGACCAGGAGGGCGGCGAGCACCGGGGTCCTCCCGGGCCTCCGCCCTCCCCGCCTGCCCTCGGGGTACTGCCTCATCATTTCTCCGAACCCTCGTCCAAACTTCCTCAGCTCCACCATCGGCACGGGACGGCCCCACCTTGAGCCGCGCGGCCGGGCGGCCGGAGGCCACGGCGGTACGACGGGGGCCGCCCGTGCAACACTGCAGGCGATGGGGGACGAGGAGCGCATCACCCGGCGGGATCTCCTGCGACGTGGGGCGATGGGGGGCCTGGCGCTGGGCGCCGTCGGCGCCGCGGGCGGTGCCCTCCTGGCGACCTGCGGCTCCCCGTCGACCGGGACCACGGCCACCACCTGGGCCTCGCCCCCCACGACGGCGCCGCCCGACACCGACGGCGCCCGCTGGTGGCTCGAAGGGAACTACGGCCCCGTCACGGTGGAGACGACGTCCACGGAGCTGAGCGTGACCGGCAGCCTCCCGCCGGAGCTCACCGGCCTCTACGTCCGCAACGGCTCGAACCCGCTCCGGGGCGTGTCCCCCCACTGGTTCCTGGGGGACGGGATGGTCCACGGCGTGCGTCTCGATGGCGGTTCGGCGTCGTGGTACCGGAACCGGTGGGTCCGCACTGGGCTGTACGCCCACGGGGGCGGCCTCGGGGCCACGGGGGCGCCCGGGGGCACGGCGACCCTCTCCAACGTGTCGGTGGTGGACCACGGCGGCGCCACCCTCACGCTGGGCGAGGTCGGCATCCCCTACGCGCTCGACCCGGCCGATCTGTCGACCGTGGGCCCGGTGGCCGGGTACGGCGGCACCAACGGCAACATGACCGCCCATCCCAAGACCGACCCCGCCACCGGCGACCTGCACAGTTTCGGCTACGGGTTCAGCGAGCCGTTCCTCGAGTACCGGGTGCACGACGCGTCGGGCACGCTGCTCTCCGACCAGCCCGTGGACCTGCCCCGGTCGGTGATGATGCACGACTTCGCCATCACCGGGCACGACGTGATCTTCATGGACCTGCCCGTCGTCTTCGACCTGGCCGGAGCCACCAGGATGGTCGCCGACCCGTCGTCGGAGGCGGTGCCGTTCCGCTGGGCGCCGTCGGTCGGTGCCCGGCTCGGGGTCATGCCCCTCGGCGGCCCGACGTCCGCGATCCGGTGGGTCGAGATCGAGCCCTGCTACGTGTACCACACCATCAACGCCGTCCGACACGGTGGGTCGATCGTGCTCGACGTCTGCCGGCTGGACTCCACCTTCGCCCCGGCGACCCTGGCCAGTGCCAGCACGCGGCACCGGTGGACGCTCGACACGACCGGCGCCCGGATCCGGTTCACCGACGAGGTCGTGGACGTGCCCCCCGCCGACCTGCCCACCATCGACACCCGCCGGCGCGGCACCACGTGGCGGCACGCCTGGCTCGGCGAGCTGGCGTCGCGCCCGGGGGCGGTCTCGTTCACCGGATGCCAGCACATCGACATGGCCACCGGACGCCTCGACCGCTGGCAGCCGGGCGACGGCCGCACCAGTGGCGAGTGGCTCTTCGTGCCCGGGGGCCCGGGCGAGGGCGAGGGCTGGGTGCTGGCCTTCGTGTACGACGCGGCCACCGACCGGTCGTCACTGGTGGTGCTCGATGCCCAGCACGTGGCCGCCGGCCCGGTGGCCGAGGTGCATCTGCCGGTCCGGGTCCCGTACGGGTTCCACGCCGCCTTCGTCACCGACTGACCGGAGCGTCCACCGGAGGGGTCGCCCGGCGGCCGGCCCCTCCGCGGGTCAGCCGGCCGGGTCGTACAGGGTGGGGATGGCCAGCGGCTCGCGGTTGAAGGTCGGGTACTTCGGCTTGGCCTGGGCCCGGTAGTGGTCCGTCGACACCACCGGGTCCTTGTCGAACTCGGGGATCACCCTGGTCCCGAACGTCTCGATGGTGGCCAGCGCCTCCTCGTAGGACGTGGCGTCGCCGGGCAGGCCGAAGCAGACCTGACTGGCGCCGTAGTCGACGAACGGCTGGAGCTGGTCACACACCTCCTCCGGGCTGCCGCAGAGCAGGTAGCCACCGTCGATCAGCGCGTCGAGCTGGTCCTCGCGGGGCGGGCGGGGTGGCTTCGGCCACCGTGAACCGCCGGGGCCGGGCATGGTGTCGTGATACAGCGACACCATCGAGGGCAGGTAGCCGTTGCCCGTCCGGGTGGCCTGTTCGCGGGCGGTGGCCCGGTCGGTCGAGCACCGCACCGCCGTGGTGATCATGACGTTGTCGTTGACGAACTCGCCCACCGGGTCGGTGCACTCCGAGATCCCCTTCTTGTAGGCCTCGATCCACGGGGCGACGTCGTGGACCGACGAGAAGGTGAAGCCGAGGGCGCCCTGGCCGAGGCGGCCGGCCTTCTCCCACGTGGCCGGCGAGCCGACGGCCAGCCAGAACGGCGGGTGGCCCGGCCCCCATGGCTTGGGCAGCACGTTGTGGGGCACGTCCATGTCCCAGTGGGTGCCGTGGTACGTGTAGTCCTTCTGCTCCCACATCCGCACGATCTCGTGGATCACGTCGTCGTAGTCGGCGCGGGTCGACTCCTTGTCGTGGATGTTGAGAGTGCCGATCTCGTGGCTGCCCGCCCCCCGGCCCGTGCCGAACTCGAACCGGCGATCGGTCAGGTGGTCCAGCGTCGCCACCTTCTCGGCGGTGCGGACCGGGTGGTTGACCCGGGGCGAGATGTTGAAGATGCCGGCGCCGATGTGGATGCGGTCGGTCGAGGCGGCCAGGAAGCCGGCGTGGACGCCGCTGGCCGACATGTGCGAGTACTCCGTCAGGCCGTGGTGCTCGGTGAGCCAGGCGAACTTGAAGCCGTACCGGTCGGCGGCCTGGGCCAGCTCCATCTCCCGGGTCAGGGCGAGGTGCTCGGCGTCGGGGTCGTGGGCCTTGGTCCCGGGCAGGTAGCCCTGGAGGAAGATGCCGAATTCCATGGTGCGCTCCTTGTCGTGTCGTGGTGCGGGTGATGTGGTGCGGTCGGACCCGGGACCGGGGCCTCCCCCGACCGGGGGGGTGCCTCACACGGGGGACACCACCTGGCCGGGCAGGTTGCCGGTGAGCTTGCCGTCGAGCACGATCGGCACGCCGTTCACGATGGTGGCGTGGATGCCGTTCGGGTAGGCCTGGAACCGGGCGGAGTCCCCGGGGAGGTCGTGGACCAGCTCCTTGCGACCCGGTCGACGGATCTCCTCGGGGTCGAACACCATGAGGTCGGCGAAGTGGCCGTCCTGGACCAGGCCGCGGTCACGGAACCCGAGCAGCGCGGCCGGCACGGAGGTGAGCTGCCGGATCCCCTGCTCGAGCGTCCACTCCCCCAGGTCGAGGACCCACCGCCGGAGGAAGTAGGTGCTGTAGTCCGAGCCGTCGTCGCGCGACAGGTGGGCCCCGCCGTCGGACGTCCCGGTGATCATGTGCGGGTTGTGCTGCGCCTCGCGCACCGCGTCCATCCACTCCGGCGTCTCGGTGACCCAGCGGAAATGGGTGGCGAGGTCGTCGGCCAGGGCCAGGTCGATCATGGCGTCGGCGGGGGCCACCCCCTGCTCGGCGGCGATGTCGGCGATGGAACGGCCGACGAAGTGGTCCAGCTCGGGGACGGTGACCGAGCCGACGAACAGAACGTCCCAGTGCGGGGGCGGAAGGGTGGAGCCCCGGTCCGGATCGCGTGTGGGCTGCTCCACGGCGTTGCGCATGGTGTCCCGGACCGCGGGGTCCCCGAGCTTGGCCCGCCGGTCGTGGACGCCGGGGGCGACCACCTTGTCCCAGGCGGGCACACCCTCGTAGAGGGTCGTCCCCACGTCGAGCGAGAACGGGCGGTCGAAGGGCCGGGCCAGCAGGAGCGAGTAGACGGCCGAGCCGGCGGTCCGGGCCCGTTCGAGGAATTCGAGAGCCACGTCCCACCCGGCGCCCGGGGCGTCGACCTTGTTGCGACCGCCGAGGCCCTGGATGATGACCGGTAGCCGGCTCACCCGTCCGAGCTCGATGAGGAGGTCCATGTCGGCGCCGTCGAGTCCGCCGACCGCACTGCGCGGCAGGTAGGTGATGGTGCCGCGGTTGACCCGGCCCAGCTCGTCCGCCAGGGCGAGCAGCTCGTCGGGCTCGGCGAACCGGCTGGGCACCGGGTGGTTGTCGCCGTCGTTGTGGGTCGAGGCGTGGGTGGAGGAGAAGCCCGCCGCCCCGGCCGCCATGGCCTCGGCCAGGAGCCGTCCCATCTCCACCACTTCGGACGGGGTGGCGGCCCGCGCCGAGCCCTCGGGACCCATGACCCACCGGCGCAGGTTGCAGTGGCCCACGTAGCAGGCCAGGTTGACGCCCAGCCGGCCCTCGCGGCTGGCGAGGAACTCGGGGAACGTCTCGAACTCCCAGGCGATGCCGTCCAGGGCGGCGGGCGCCATGCCCTCGACCTTGGCGAACAGCCCGGCGAAGAAGGGCCGGTCCGCCGGCAGGGTCGGCGCCACCGAGAACCCGCAATTCCCGGCCAGCACGGTGGTCACCCCGTGGTAGCACGATGCCGTGGCGTACGGGTCCCAGGTGATCTGGGGGTCGTAGTGGGTGTGGGGATCGATGATGCCGGGGGCGACGATGCGGTCCTGCGCATCGATCACGACGTCGGCGGTGGCCCCGTCGAGGCGCCCGATGGCGGCGATCCGACCGTCCCGGGCCGCCACGTCGGCCCGGCGACGGGAGTTGCCCGAACCGTCGATCAGCGTCCCGTTGCGGATGAGCAGCTGGTAGTGGTCGCCCACGGCCCGGCCTCAGACGCCTGCCGGCTCGGCGGCCGCGGTCAGGCCCGGCAGGCGGTCGCGCAGGCCGAACAGTTCGATGGCGTTGCCGCGCATGACCTTCTCCACGATCCCGGGGTCGAGTCCGAACGTCATCTCCTTGGCCACGTCGAGGGTGTCGGGCCACGTGCTGTCCGAGTGCGGGTAGTCACACTCGAACATCACGTTGTCCTCGCCGATATCGGCCAGGTTCTCGAGCCCGAACCGGTCGGAGAAGAAGCAGCCGAAGATCTGCCGGGTGAAGTAGGTGGACGGCGGATCGGGCAGCAGGTCGGCCACCCCGCCCCACGCCCGGTTGGTCTCCCACACGTGGTCGGCCCGCTCCAGGATGTAGGGGATCCAGCCGATCTGACCCTCCGAGTAGGCGATCTTGAGGGTGGGGTAGCGCTCGAGCAGGCCGCTGAACAGCCAGTCGCACATCGACAGCATGCAGTTGGTGAACGTCGCGGTGGACTGCACGGCCGGCGGGGCGTCGGCCGATGTCGACGGCATCCGCGATCCGGAGCCGATGTGCATGCAGACCACGACGTCCGTCTCCGCGCACGCCGCGAACAGCGGGTCCCAGTAGCGGTCGACGTCGTGGATGGAGGGCCAGCCCAGGTAGGCCGGGATCTCGCTGAAGGCGATGGCGCGCACGCCACGCGCCGCATTGCGCCGCACCTCGGCGGCCGCCGCGGTCGGGTCCCAGAACGGCACGAGCGTGATGGGCACCAGCCGGGGGTCGGCGCACCACTCGTCGACCATCCAGTCGTTGTAGGCCTGGACGCAGGCGAAGCCGAGGTCCTTGTCGTGGGCCTCGGAGAACGCCTGGCCGGCGAAGCGGGGGAAGGTCGGGAAGTTGAGTGACGCCTCGATGCCCGCCGTGTCCATGTCGGCCAGGCGGGCCACCGGGTCGTAGCAGCCCGGCCGCATCTCCTCGAAGGTGACCGGCGACACCGTCACGTCGTCACGGGGGAAGCCCGCCGCCGCCATGACCCGGGTCATCGGGTAGCGGAGGTCCTCGAACAGCCAGAAGTCGCACGGTGTGGCCGTCGGGTCCTCGTCCCACGAGTAGACGCCGCCCACGCTCCCCATGCGCGCGACGCCCGACCGGACCACCCGGGGTCCCTCGGCACGGAAGCGCTCCGGGAGGTACGTCTGCCAGACGTGGGGCGGCTCGATCACGTGGTCGTCGACCGAGATGATGCGGGGGAATTCGTCCGTCATGGGTCCTCCTGGGGGATCCTCGTCGTGGTTCGACGGTACGGATCCGGGACCCACGATCCCAGGGCCGAAAGTCCCGAACTGGAACAGGTTCTCGTTGCTGACGAGGCCTCCGGGCTGGGATGGGAGCGGCGGAGGCCGCAATTGTGTTGTCCGTTACTGGACGTTTGTCAGAACACGTTCTACTGTCCGGGGAGGAGCGCGCGCCCCGGGGGCGCCGCCGACGACCGGAGGGAGCGACGATGCCGACACAGACCCGGCCCGCCTGCGAGATCGACGTCCTGGACCGCAGCTTCTACCTCGACCCGCACCCGGGCTACGCCCGCCTGCGGGCCGAGTCCCCGTTGTCGTGGGACGAGGCGCACGGCCTCTGGGTGCTCACCAAGCACGAGGACGTCACCTACGTCTCCACCCACGCCGACCTGTTCTGCTCGGGCCAGGGGGTCCGGCCCACCCAGTCGATCGACCTGTCGATCATCGGGCTCGACGGTGACCGCCACATCCGCCAGCGGCGCCTGCTCAACCAGGGCTTCTCCCCGCGGATGATCCGGGCGATGGAGACCCGGGTCCGCCAGGTGGTCACCGAGGTGCTCGACGGCATCGCCGCCACCGGCTCGTGCGACTTCGTGGCGGACATCGCCATCCCCATCCCGCTCGTCGTCATCGCCGAGCTCATGGGCCTGCCCACCGAGGACCGCTTCCGACTCGGTGAGTGGTCGGACCGGATGATGGCCGGCGAGGGTCGCACCGACCCCGACGACCCGATGGTCCTCGACGCCACCGCGGCGTTCACCGAGTACGTGACCTACGTCTCCGACATGGTGGAGGACCGGCGGGCGGCGCGGCGGGCGGGTCGGGAGACCCCGGACGACATCATCAAGATCCTGGTCGGTGCGGACGAGGACGGCGTGCTCGAGTCGAGCGAGGAGCTGACCGAGGACGAGCTGACCATGTTCCTCGTCGTGCTGCTCGTGGCCGGCAACGAGACGACCCGCAACGCCATCGGCGGAGGGATGTGGGCGTTCGACCGGTTTCCCGACCAGTGGCAGCTGCTCCGGGACCACCCCGGACACTTCGCCACGATGGCCGACGAGGTGGCGCGCTACGTCAGCCCGGTGATCAGCTTCGTGCGGACCGCCACCTCCGACACCGAGCTGCGCGGCCAGCCCATCGCCGAGGGCGACAAGCTCCTCCTGCTCTACCAGTCGGCGAACCGGGACGAGGACGTCTTCGACCGGCCCGACGAGTTCGACGTCACCCGGAGTCCCAATCCCCAGATCGCCTTCGGCGTCGGGCCCCACGTGTGCATGGGGATCAATCTGGCCCGGCTCGAGATCCGCGTGCTGTTCGAGGAGCTGGTCCGACGGTTCCCGGACATGCACGTGGCCCCGGGGTTCACGCCGACCTACGTCGAGCACGCCCTCGTGCACGCCATCGAGACCATGCCCGTGGAGTTCACCCCGGAACGCGGCTGAGGCCGCCGGCTCAACCGCCGGGCGGCCGTCGGTGCGAGTCCGTCGGCACCGCCATCTCCCCCGCAGCCAGCGCCCGGTCGTCCGACGCCACCTCGGCCAGCGTGGACTCGTCGAGCTGTTCGCAGAGGGCGTTCCGGGCCGATGACCACACGCGGTGGAGGGCACACACGTCGTCCCAGTGGCACGGGCCGCCCCGCAGCGCGCACTCCGACGTCCGCAGCGGACCCTCCATGGCCTCCACGATCTGGAGCACGGTGATCTGTTCCGCCGGTCGGGCGAGGGCGAACCCGCCGGACGGGCCCGGCCGCGAGTTCACGAGGCCGGCGCCGAGCAGCTCGCGCAGCACCTGCTGCAGGAACCCGGTGGGGATGCCCATGGCCTGGCCGATCGCATTGGCCTTGACCGGCGACACCTCCGCGTTCTCGATGAAGATCAGCGCCCGGATGGCGTAGTCCGTCCGGCGCGTGGGGACGAGCTTCATCCCCCCATCCTCCCAGGCGGGCGGTCGGCGGTCGAACCCTCGGGGGCGGAAGGGCCGGCCTCAGCCCCGGTCGACGAGGTCGGCGAGTTCGGCGACGGCCGCCACGAAGCCGCGTCCGAGTTCGTCGACATCGTCCAGGAGGTCGGGGCAGGCCATGATCCCCACGTTCAGGTGACGGGCCTCGGACAGGACGGTGATGTTCACACCGGACCCCTCCATGACCGGGCCCATCGGGAAGATCCCGGTCACCCGGGCACCGGCGCAGTAGAGGTCGAGCGGCGGGCCGGGCACGTTGGAGATGACCAGGTTGAGCACCGGGGGATGGAACCGGGCGAGCCCGAGACCGGAGTACAGCCGGGCCGCCGCCGTCATCACCGGCGGCAGGGTGAACCCGGTCAACTCCTGCAGGGAGTCCGGTCCGAACGCGCTCTGCAGCATCTTCGTGCTGGTCGTGTTGGCATGGACGGCGACGAGGCGCTCGCCGGGATCGTCCGGACCGAGCGGCAGCGGCACCATCATGTTCGACACCTTGTTGACCACGCCCGGATCGTCGTTGCCGCCGTGGGCGCTGACCGGCACGGCGGCCACCAGGTCGCGGGTCGGCAGGCTCCCCCGGGCCAGGAGATAGTTGCGCAACGCCGTCCCCGATGCGGCGAGCACGACGTCGTTCACCGTGGTCCCGAACGCCTGTCGGATGCGGAGGACGGTGTCGAGGTCGACCTTGGTGAGGCTGACCGTCCGACGGGCGGTGAGGGACCCGTTGAAGCACGTCGACGGTGCCGTCAGCGGCAGCGACGTGCCCGCCCGCCTCTGCCCCAGCCAGGTCCGCGCCGTCGCCGCCACCCCGGACACCGAGTGGGCCAGTGCGCCCGGGACGTACCGCTGGCGGGCGACCAGTGACGTGACCGATCCGGCCACCTGGCGGGGGGTGGACGGGAGCGGGTCGGGCACCCACTCGACGGCCGGAGGCGCCACGCCGTCGCTCTCGGGGCCCAGATCGAAGATCGAAGCCATGAGATCGGCGCCGGCACCGCCGTCCATCATGGAGTGGTGCAGCTTGGTGACCAGGGCCACCGTGCCGTCGTCGAGGTCGGCCAGCCACATCTCCCACAGCGGTCGGGACCGGTCGAGCGGTCGTCCCGCCACCTCGCCCGTGAAGGCCTCGAGCTCGGACCACGACAGAGGTCCGGACACCGGCGCACGGCGCACGTGGTCGGCCAGGTCGAATCCGGGGTCCTCGATCCACAGCGGGTGGTCGATGCCCGCCGGTGCCGGCAGCAGCCGGCGACGCAGCGGGGGGATGAGGTGGATGCGCTCGCCCAGGACCTCGGAGAGCTTCTCCAGCGGGAATCCCTCGGGGGCGCCACCCGGATCGAGGACGAGTACCCCGACCACGTGCAGGTGCATCGACGGGGTCTCCATGTAGAGGAAGGCGGCGTCGATGCCCGCCATGCGCTGCACGGGCTCAGGCTCCGACCGCGGCGTGGGCGTCGGCCACGGCCTGGGCGTGCGGATAGTCCGGCTTGCCGCTCGGCGACCGCACGATCTCGGGCACGAAGATCAACTGGCGTGGCACCTTGTACCCCGTCAGCAGGCCGTGCCCGTGCGCCTGCAGCTCGTCGGGACCGACGTCCTGACCGGCGCGCACCTGGACGAGGGCCACGACACGTTGGCCGAACCGTTCGTCGTCGACCCCGACCACCAGCGCGTCGGCCACGGCCGGGTGACCCTTCAACGCCGCTTCGACCTCGTCCGGAAAGACCTTCTCCCCTCCGGTGTTGATGCACAGGGAACCTCGTCCGAGCACGGTGATCGTGCCGTCCTCGGCCACGGTGGCGTGGTCGCCGGGCAGCGCCCAGCGGGCACCGTCCTTCTCGACGAACGTCGCCGCCGAGGCTTCCGGGTCGCCGAGGTAGCCGAGCGGGACGTGTCCGCCACGGGCCAGACGACCGACCACTCCCGACCCGGGCACCACCGGTTCGAGGTCGGCGTCGAGCACGGCGGTGCGCCCGTCGATCCGCAGCCGTGGCGGACCGAACGGATCGTCGGCCGGCGGCTCGCCGCCGACCTGGCCGGTCTCGGACGAGCCGAACCGGTCGGCCACGATCCGGCCGGGCAGGAGGTCGGCCAGCTGCGCCTTGGTCGACGGGGACAGCACGGCGCCGCCCGAACCGACCGCCATCAGCGACGACAGGTCGAAACGGCCCGGATCGGCAGCCAGGGCGTCGAGCAGCGGGCGCGCCATGGCGTCGCCCACCACCACGAGTGCATTGGCCCGCTCCGCCTCCACCAGTCGCCACACCTCGACCGGGTCGAAGCCGCCGTCGGAGGTGGTGACGACGGTCCCACCCCCGTAGAGGGTGGAGAAGGCCAGCCAGTGCCCGGCCGCGTGCATGAAGGGCGGGATGGCCAGCGCGGTGACCCCGGGACGCAGCACCCGTTCGGCCAGTTCCTCGGCCCGGGTGATGTGGTCACCCGAGGAGAACGGGTCGCCGCCTCCCATGGCCGCGAAGAAGATGTCGTCGTGGCGCCACATCACCCCTTTGGGCAGACCGGTGGTGCCGCCCGTGTAGACGCAGTACAGGTCGGCCGCCGAGCGGGCCGGGAAGTCCCGGCCCTCGGTCGACCGGGCCAGCGCCTCCTCGTACTCGGGCCCCCCACCGACCGGCGCCGCACCGTCGTCCACCTCGAGTACGGCCCGGCGCTCGGTCATCGAGCCGAGCGCGCCGACGACGGACGCCCCGAAGCGCCGGTGGAACACCAGGCCCACGAGGCCGGCATCGGCGTAGAGGTGCTCGAGCTCGCGCGTGACGTAGCGGTAATTGACGTTGACGGGGACGGCCCGGATCTTGAAGCAGGCCAGCATGGTCTCGACGTACTCGGTCCCGTTGGTCAGCTGCACCCCCACGCGATCCCCGGGCCCGATACCGGCACCGGCGAGGTGGTGGGCGAGCCGGTCGGCGCGCCGGTCGAGGGCGCGGTAGGTGAGGCGACGCCCGCCCGACACCATCGCCAGCGCGTCGGGTACCTCGTCCACGACGAGCTCGAAGAGGTCGGCCAGATTCAGCTCCATGGACGTCCCTCCCCCGGGCCCGCAATGGGACTTCCGGCCCTTACCAGCCGGATCGCCCGCCTTAGTATTCCAGGTAGCGGAGCCGGCGACACCGTCGGCGGATCGCGGTGGTGGGGGAGGATCGCCATGGGTGAGGTGACACCGGAAATCGGCCCCGACGACCCGTCCCGGAGGACCGACCCGCCGGGCGATCCCGTCCCCGGCGGAGCGTCGACGCTCGATCAGCTGCTCGCCCCGGCCGTGGTGGTCGGCGGGTTCCTCAATCGACGGGCCCTGGTCCGGGCCACCCGGGCGGTGCCCCGGACCCTCCAGTTCCTCGGCACGGCGCTCTGGCGGGGCGAGGTGGCCGAGTCGCTCCCCGCACCCCACCTGTCGCTCGGACTCGCCGCCCAGGTCGCCATGGACGAGGCCCTGCTCGCCATGGCGATGGCGCCCAACCGGTTCCCGTTGCCCGGCGACTTCGGCCGGGTCGCCCAGGAGCTGGGCGATGCCGAGGCGATGTTCAGCGCTCGCGGCTGGGTGGGCGACCCGGCCTCGTACCACCGCACGCCACCCCCGCTCGCCGACCGCGACCTCGTCCGCACCCGCGGCTGGGCCCTCGGCCAGGGGTACGAGCGGGTGTCCTGGGAGAGCCGGTTCGCTCCCCACGCGGGCGAGCCCGGCTCGGAGCGGTGGATGGCATTCGGGCCCAACTCGACGGCGACGGCCGCACTGCTGCGTCACGACGACGCGACCCGTCCGTGGGTCATCGCCGTGCACGGGTTCTGCATGGGGTTCCCGTTCATGGACTTCCCCGGCCTGCAGGCCCCCCGGCTCCACCAGGAGCTCGGGGTGAACGTCGCGCTGCCCGTCCTGCCGCTCCACGGTGCCCGCCGGGTCACCCGGGTGAGCGGCGAGCCGTTCCTCTCCTTCGAGCTCATGAACGCCGTCCACGGGCTGACCCAGGCCGTGTGGGACGTCCGACGACTCATCAGCTGGATACGGTCCCAGGGGGCCAGCTCCATCAGCCTGTTCGGCGTGTCCCTCGGGGGCTACACCGTGGCGCTGCTGGCCGGCCTCGAGCCCGGGCTCGACGGTGTCGTGGCCGGCATCCCGGTCGCCGACTTCCCCGGGTTGTTCCATGCGCACAGCCCGCGTCACATCCGGGTGCGGGCGATCGAGCACCGCATCATGGGCGGCACCGCGGAGAACGTCTACCGCGTGGTGTCGCCGCTGTGCTTCGACCCGCTGGTGGCCGCCGACCGCCGGTACATCTTCGCCGGCTACGGCGACCGCTTGGCCACACCCGACCAGGCGCGCCGTCTGGCCGAGCACTGGGGTGATCCCGTGGTGTCGTGGTACTCGGGCAACCACGTGGGCTACATGTGGTCCGGCCAGGTGAAGGCGTTCATCGAGGCCTCGCTGGCCGAGGCGGCCGGGGTCGGACTCGCCCAGGACGAGGCCGCCTGACGATGGAGACGATGTCCGGGCTCGACGCCAAATTCCTCTACTCGGAGACCCCGACGGCGCACATGCACACCATCAAGGTGGCGGTCTCGGACGTGTCGGCCATGGCGGACGGATTCTCGTTCGCCACGTTGACCGAGGTCCTCGGCCAGCTCCTCGTACGGCTCCCACCCTTCCGCCGCCGGATCGTGCCCGTTCCCCTCGGACTCGGCCACCCGGTCTGGGTGGAGGATCCCGACTTCGACCTGGCCCGGCACCTCGATCGGGTCGTGCTCGACCCACCCGGTGACGACCGCTCCCTGGCGGCCGCCGTCGCCGCCTTCGCCGGCACCGTACTCCCACGCGACCGCCCGTTGTGGGCCATCCGGGTCGTCGAGGGACTGCGCGGGGACCGGATCGCCGTGGTGGTGAAGCTCCACCACGCCGTGGCGGACGGCTCCGCCGCGGTCGCCCTGCTGCAGAACGTCGTCGAGGCGGCGACCGTCGCCCCCGATCCTTCCCCGTCGCCGGATCCCTGGAGGCCCGAGCCCCTCCCGACACGCGGGCGGCTCGTGGCGCGTGCTCTCTCCGAGCACCTGACCCGGGTACGGGGACTGCCCCACCTGGCCCGGGTGTCCGTTTCGAGCACCCGGGCATCCGAGCGGCGTCGGCGGACGCTCGAGCCGATGCCGCCGATCCCCCTGCACCACATCCCGAAGACGTCGCTCAACGTGTCGTTGGACGCGGCGCGCACCTTCGCCATGACCCACCTGCCGCTCGACGCCCTCCGGGAGATCCGGAGGGCGACCGGCACGACCCTCAACGACGTCTACCTCACCGTCTGCGCCGGTGCCCTGCGGTCCTACCTGGCCGAGCGGGACGAACTGCCGGCGCGCTCGCTGGTGGCGAGCGTCCCCGTGTCCACCGACCCGGGTGTGGCCCGACTGTCCGGCAACCGGGTGGACAACATCTATGTGGCGATCCGCACCGATCTGGCCGACCCGGCGGCCCGACTGGCCGCCGTCCACGACGGCGTCCGTGCCTCGAAGGAGGTGCGCAGCCTCCTGGGTCACGAGTTCCTGGAGCAGCGGTCCGACGTGGTGCCCCCACAGCTCTACACGCCGGCGGTCCGGCTGTGGACGAGATCACGCGCCGCCGACCACGTGCACCCACCGCTCAACGTCATCCTCTCCAATGTGGCGGGTCCCCGGGAGGCCATCCGGATGGGGCCGGTGCTGCTGGAGGCCCTCTACTCGGTCGGTCCCATCCTGGAGGGCATCGGTCTGAACATCACGGCGTGGAGCTACGAGGACCTGCTCGGCGTGTCACTCATCGGGTGTCCCCACAGCCTGCCCGACCCCTGGGCGCTCGTGGGTCACCTGCACGGCGCGCTCGACGAGCTGATCCGCTCGGTCGCGGAGGGCATCGCCGCCGATCGGTGAGCCCGCACGCGCGGCAGTTGGCCGCCGTCGGCACTGGGTAGCATCGGGTCCGCCGGAACCCGGTACCACTCCACCCACCACCCACCACCCACCAGGGGAGCAGCCATGACCGATCCGGACACCCGGGGGATGATCTTCATCGACCCCGTCCTCTACGCCGATCAGGAGGCCTGGCACGCGGCGGCGGCCGAGCTGC
>Ga0302202_10000553_pt1 | contig 49603 bp, 48 predicted proteins | sample II_Bog_N3_3_FD_194579 | JGI IMG/M metagenome (GOLD analysis project Ga0302202, IMG submission 194579) | Peat permafrost microbial communities from Stordalen Mire near Abisko, Sweden - II_Bog_N3_3 | ecosystem: Environmental > Terrestrial > Soil > Wetlands > Peat | place: Sweden: Abisko...
CTTCGGGCGGCCTCTTCAAATTCCTCGTTGCTTCGTGCTGCCGAGAGGCTCAGTCCGCAAGGCGTGGCGATCCAGCATTATCTGGACGTGGGGCAGTTGCCGCATTTCGACCCCGACCTGGCCGACAATCCTCCGGCAATTGTTTTGGCGCTGCGGGAACTGATCGGTCGGGCAGATGGCATTCTGATCTCTTGCCCCGAATATGCGCGTGGCATTCCTGGCTCGTTCAAGAACGCGCTGGATTGGCTCGTCGCCAGTCACGAGTTTCCCGGCAAACCGGTGGCGCTATTCAATGCCTCGCCGCGGGCGAGTCATGCCCAGGCGGCGTTGAGGCTGGTGCTGGAAACGATGTCGGCCAATATCGTCGAGCCGGCGTCGATTACCGTGAATCTTCTGGCCAAAGAGATGGATGACGTGGGCATTGCGGCCGACCCGCAGATTCGCCAACAAATCGTTTCAGCCCTGGAGGCATTCAAGGGCTGGATCAATGAAGAGGCTCGGGTTCCGTAGGCGTCGCCGCTCGCCGAGTCGATGAGCTGGGGAGGCCGCGATGCCCGTCATCCCTGACGCTCATCGCGGGCAGGCTTGCTCCCGCAATCAGTCAGACTTGCGGTCCTGCCGGACATCGATAAAGGGCAGGGAGCCGCTCGGCAATACCGTTGTCGGCAGCACACCATTCCAGCGTTCCGCCTTGGTCAGCTCCACCAGATTCTGGTTGCTCGCCAGTGCCTGGGCGCGGGCCTTGATCGCTTCGGCTTCAGCCCGGCCACGCAGTTCGGTGGCCTGGGCATCGGCCTTGGCCTGCGCCAACTGTGCATCGGCCTCGGCTTGGGCCTGGGTCACGCGGATCTGTGCCTGGACCTGTTCGGTCGCCAGCTGTTGCTCGCGGGTCTTGACCTGCACTTCGGCGGCCATGCGCGCCTCGATGGCTTTCTCATAGGCATCGCTGAAGTCGATGTTCTCGACCTGAACACTGTCGATCATCACCGGCCCGGTGATCGCCGTCTTGATCGCGGCGGAAATATCATTGACCAGTTGCACGCGGTTCTGCACGGCGGCCACGGCGTTGAACTGGCCGAAGACGTTCTCGACCTGGGTCGGTACCTGGCGGCTGATCAAGCGGTCGCGAATGCCCTCGATATCCTTGAACTGGGTATACACCTTGGCTACATCGGAAGGGGCGACGTGCCACGAAACCGAGACCTTGAGCTGCGCCGATTGCTGGTCCTTGCTGTAGGCCTGGAGATTTTCATAGGCCGAGACCTGGCTCTGGGTGCTGATCAGCTTGACCGTTTCAATGAAGGGCGTCTTGAACGACAGCCCGGGGTCCACCACGCCAACGAGCGCGCCGTTTCTCAGAAGCACGCCGCGCTCGGTTTCATCCACGGTGTACCAGCTGCCGAAAAACACAATGAGCAGGATCAATGCAGCCGCACCGCCAACCGCGCTGCCGATCATATTACGGGTCATATCTCGTTCCTTTGATGAGCGGGAAAGCACTCCCTGGATACGCTGCCTGGGTGTTCAGGAAGCGCGCCCCGCCAACATGGCCAATAGTGTTGAGGTTGCCTCGCCGCCGCGACGGTTCCGGGCACCTTTCGAGCCGCCCATATCGGCGGCCCGACATGATAACCACCTGGCCCGTTCCATTCTGAGAAGCGACTCTCAGACCTGAGTGCAATCTGCAATCGGTGTTTTGTCCCGCTTTGGGAGTCGTGACCCATCAGTCATTATTTTTTGGTGACATTGAAAAGCCATATTGACCTATTGTCGGACAATCTGTAGATTGCGCCGCCTGTGTCAAGGAGCGACAAAAAATGGCTAACGGAATAGTCCAGCCTACCTGTTTGTGCTTGTGCGATAAATTCCTGATCAATTCTCATTCTCGCCAGACGACTGTTCTGACGCAGGATGCGGCTGTCTCGATCAATCATTCCGAGTTACTCGACCGCGTTGGACGGGTGCGCAGCGTGCTGCGTCAACGGGCCCTCCAGCGTGGGCAGGTGGTGGCCATTGCCTTGGCGTCCAGCTTTGGCGTGCTGTCGATGGTGCTGGCAGCCTGGGCCGAAGGCTTGGCCATTTCCCTGCTGCCCCATGAATTGGGCGCATCCTCCGGCAAGCTTGATGACGGCCGCTTGAGTGCCATGCTTGAGCTGATCGAGCCGGCCCTGATTCTCTGCAGTGAGCCGATTCAGCAGCAGTTGCCCCACGAGTGGGCGAGTCGACTCCTGACGGATGTCGCCCTGGGCGAAGCGCAGGGCGCCGTGCAAGCGCTGCATGAGCCGGCGCGTTGTGTCCCCGCCGACCTGGCCATTCTGCAGTTCACTTCCGGTAGCACCGGCATGCCCAAGGCGGTGTGCATCAGCCAGGCCATGCTCAGCGCCAATTGCCAGGCGATTGCCGAGCGCGTCGGGGTCAGCCCGCAGGACCGGATGGTCAGTTGGTTGCCGTTGCACCACGACATGGGCCTGTCGGCGATCACCCTGGCCTGGTGGTGCGGCATCGATCTGGTCCTGATGCCGACACGTGAGTTTTCCCGGCAGCCGCTCGCCTGGTTGCAGGCGCTATCGCACTACAAAGGCACCTTGTCACCCGCGCCGACCTCGGCCTTTGCCTTGCTCAATCGTCTGGCGGGGCGTGTACGTGACGGTGAACTGGATCTGTCCGCCTGGCGTTATGCCTGGGTCGGTGCCGAGCCGGTCTTCCATGACCATCTGCGGCAGTTCGAAACCGCCTTCGCTCCTCATGGCCTGCGGTCCGGGGTGGTGCAACCGGCCTATGGCATGGCCGAAGCCGTGGTGGCGGTTTCACTCAACCCGCCGGGGCAGCCGCTACGTGTACGTTGGCTGGATACCCGGGCCTTGCATGCGCTCGGAGAGGTCATCGAGTTGAGCGAGGGGGCAGCGGGTGCCGCCGCTTACCTGGGCAATGGCCAGGTGGTCGATGGGGTCGAGTTGCGCGTTGCCGATGAGCACGGGCTCGCATTGGGCGAGGGCAGCCTGGGGCATATCGAGATTCGCGGGACTTCGGTGATCAGCCAGTACCTGAAGGTCGAGCCGGTCCGCCACCAGGACAACGACTGGTACAGCACCGGCGACCTGGGCTTCCTGCTCGACAACGAAATCTATATCACCGGACGGACCAAGGACCTCATCACCCGCGCCGGCGTCAATGTCAGCCCGCAGATCATCGAGTGGGCTCTTGAAAGCACCCTCGGACTGGCCGCGGGGTCGGTCGCCGCCTTTTCCTGCATCGACGGCCGCCTGGCCAGGGAGAGCGTGGTGGTGGTCATGGCGAGCAACGCGCTGGCCGGACGCGAACTGGACGATCTGCGTCGCGAGGTGGCACGTACGGCAGTCCGGCACGCGGGTGTCCAGGTCGATGACCTGGTGCTGATCCGGCGCGCGGATTTCCCTAGGACCACCAGTGGCAAGATCCAGCGCCAGGCCTTGTGTCGACGCTATCTCAGCGGCGAATTGAGCAGCGCTGCCGCGACCCCGAGCCCTCTTTCCATCTAACCCACTTAGCCGCATGGATTGCCTGCGTGCAAGGAGCACCTGTGTTCGACGTTATCTGTCAGACGATTCGTAGTCTTTCGCTGCAAGGCATTTTGCCGGCCCACCTCAACAGCATGCCGTTGCAGCGCGATGATGCGTTGCTCGACCTTGGGCTCGATTCCCTCAGCCAATTGACCTTGCTCTCCGAGCTGCGCGGGCGGCTGGAGGTGAGCATTCCGTCCGATCCCATCGACGGCATGACCACCTTGCACGAGCTGGCGCAAATGCTTGAAGGGGCGAATGTGTTCGACCTGTCTCCGGCCATCTGAGGGGCGTGAACATGTCCGGTATTCCCAATAAAGCGGCCAGCTGGTTCGTCAGTGCCAGGGCCGACACCCTGGCTATCCTGATCGGTGGCCCGCTGATTTCCGTGGCCTTGTTGCTGGCGATCCTGCACGGCCCGGCTTTTCTGATCGGGGCCTTGCTGTTCGCCCTGTTCCTGGATATCCCCCATGTACTGCACACTCATGTGCGGCTGCTCGCCGAGCCATTGGAGTACCGGCGGCACAAGGTGCGTTTCTGGACCAGCCTGGGGCTGATCAGTGCCCTGTGTCTCGGGCTGTATGCATTCGGCGCCTTTGCCTGGCTGGTGGCGATCTGGGTGTATTGGCAGCCGTATCATGTGTGCAAGCAACACTTCGGTGTGGCCGCGCTGTATGCGCGCAAGTCCGGTTACAAGCACTCGACCGCGCCGATTCGCGCGATGGTGCTGGCTGGATTCGCCGCGCCGCTGCTGTACCGGATCAGTCATGGTGGCTTTCATTTCGGTGACTACCAGCTCTTCGGGCAGGCGCTGCCCTTTGCCAATATCACCATCCCCACGCCCCCGATCGATCCGATCTGGGCTGCCTTGGCCTATGCCGTGTTCGCCTTCGTGACCCTGCGTTTTATCGGGATGCAATGGCGCCAGAGCCAGCGTGGCGAGGCCTTGCCCAGGTTCGTGCTGGTCATGCTGGCGGTCTCCCTGGGACTGTACAACGCCGCCTACCTGCTGGTGGGTGACCTGTACGCGCTGATCCTGATCGGTACCAGCATCCATGCCTTGCAATACCACCTGGTCTGCACTTCGACCGTGCAGGCCGGCTTGCGCAGAACCCGTGAGCAGCCGGTCCCGTCGGGGCTTCTCGGCGCCGGTCATCGTTGGGTCAGGCAGATGGGCGAGCGGCCCTGGATCTGGTTCGCCAGCCTGGGGATGGCCAGTCTGTTGGTGCTGAGCCTGGAAATGCCTTCGGTCGGGCTGCTGCCCTTGATCGTCGTCCTCCACCACTTCTATCTGGACGGTGTGATTTGGAAGCGTCCTTGAACCCTGGGGCGGCAGCGGCCGGGCAGGGCGAGCGCGGCTTTATCGAGTCCCTGCGGCCGCTGGTCGACGATCTGCGCCGTCATCAGCCCTGGCGTTACTGGCTGGACTTCGGCGTCAACATCGCGGCGTTCTGGGCATCCTTGTCCCTGCTGGAGGTGGCCGGTCCGTGGCTTCAGGTCGGGTGCTACCTGGTGGCGGTGTTCACCCTGTATCGCTGCGCGATGTTTATCCATGAGCTCAGTCATATGCCCCGGCGCGCGGTGCGCGGATTCAACCTGGCATGGAACCTGACCTGCGGCATCCCTTTGCTGCTGCCGTCGTTCCTCTACCTCAGCCATATGGACCATCACACGCTGGCGCGTTATGGCACCCGCCAGGATCCGGAGTACCTGCCGTTCGAACGGCGCTTCGCCAGCAGCATGGCGACGTTGGCGTTGGGCACACTGTTGACCCCGTTATTGCTGTGGGTGCGCTTCGCCCTGGCAGGTCCCCTGTCCTGGTTTGTGCCGGCGTTGCGCCGGGTGGTGGTCGAACGCTACAGCGCGGTGACCTTGCATGCCGCCTACCGTAACAACCCGGCGCGGCTGTCCGCCAGCCAGACGTACAACCGCATGCTCGAAGGCCTGACCAGTCTGTATGCCTGGGCATTGGTCGCCACTGCGGGCACGACGTTACTCCCCTGGAGCCGGATCGGCTGGTTCCTGGCGGTGATCTACGGGGTGCTGTTCATCAATATGTTCCGCACCTGGCTGGCGCACCGCTACGCCTCGCCCGGCCATCCTGTCTCGTTGCAGTGGCAATTGAGCGATTCCACCACCCATGCCCGCCAGGGCGGCTGGATCGAGTTGCTCGAACCCCTGAGCCAGCGTTATCACGCGATGCACCACCTGTTCCCGGCGTTGCCTTATCACGCGCTCAAGACCGCCCATGACCGGGTCATGGCGGCAGACGGCGCGGCCGCCGACCTGTACCGGCAGACCGCCGCGGCGCACCCGGCACCGACTTCCATTCCTTACCCGACAGAGAATCCTTCATGAGCCGCTGGCAAGAAATCAGTCCCTTCGAACAGCATGTCAATCCGGCCATCGGCGAGTTGATCCGCCGGGTCGGGCTCGACAAGACCTTTGTCCGTGGTGAGGGCTGTCATCTCTATGACGCGGCGGGGAAGGCCTATCTGGATTTCCTCGGCGCCTATGGGGCGCTGCCCTTCGGGCATAGCCCTGATGCGTTGCTGGCGGAGCTGGCGAGCTTCCAGCACAGCCGCGAGCCGATCTTCGTCCAGCCGTCGTGCCTGGCCGCCAGCGGCCTGTTGGCCCAACGCCTGCTGGAGCTGGCACCGGGCAAGTACCGCAGCGTGACCTTCCAGAACAGCGGGGCGGAGACGGTCGAAGCGGCGTTGAAAGCCTGCCTGGTGAAAACCGGTCGCAAGCGCATCCTGTCGACCCATCAGAGCTTTCACGGCAAGACCCTGGGCGCGTTGTCCGCCACGGGTTCGGATAAATACCAGGAAGGTTTCCAGGCGCCGCTGCCGGGTTTCGACTTTGTCGATTACGGCGACATCCAGGCCATCGAGGCGCAATTGCAGCGCTATCCGGGAGCCTATGCGGCGATCATCGTCGAGCCGATCCAGGGCGAGGGCGGCATCAACCTGCCGCCAGCCGATTACCTCCAGGCTGTTCGTTCGGCCTGTGATCGCCACGGCACGTTGTTGATCATCGACGAAGTGCAGACCGGGCTCGGGCGGACCGGCAAGCTCTTCGCCAGCGAAGGCGTGCAGGCCGACTGCCTGCTGCTGGCCAAGGCCCTGGGCGGTGGCGTCATGCCGATCGGTGCCTGCCTGCTGGCTGACAACGCCTACAGCGAAGACTTCCAGAACAAACACTCCTCGACCTTTGGCGGCAACACCCTGGCCTGCCGTATCGGCCTGAAAGTATTGGACCTGTTGCGCGACCAGCCCGAGTTGCTGGACGGCGTCCGGGACAATGGTGCCTATCTGCTGGAGCAACTGCAGGCGCTGGCGCAGCGTTACCCGACGTTCATCCGCGAGGTGCGGGGCGCCGGTTACCTGATCGGTATCGAGTTCACCCTCGACCGTAGTCATTACCCGCAGTTTCACGGCGGTTTCACCGGCATCATGGGCGAACAGGAAAGCCTGGTCCCGGTGCTGGCCAGCTACCTGTTGAATGTCGAAGGTGTACGCGTGGCCCCGACGCTCAATGGCGCCAGCGTCATGCGCGTAGAGCCGCCATTGATTGCCGGGCGTGCCGAGTGCGAACACTTCCTGCAAGCCCTGGCGCGGACCCTGCAACTGGTGGCCGAAGGGCGCACCGGCACATTGCTCGCGCATCTGCTGGAAGCCGAGGCCGGTTTCCCTGGCGCCCGGGGCCTGCCCTTGCATGTGGCGCGCTTCGACGAGCCGGTCGCCGACAATCATTTCGCCTTTATCCTGCATCCGCTGGAACTGGAGAACTACGCCGAGTTCGATGAAAGCCTCAGTCATTACTCGCGCCATTCCCTGCAACTGCTCGAGGAGCGCCTCAACCCGCTGCTCGATCCGTTTTTCGTCTCCACGGTCGAACTGACTTCGCCGGCCACCGGGCGCAAGGTCAGCGGTGACCTGATCATGGTGCCGCGTTCGGCGGCGCAGATGGCGGCGATGCCGGTGGAAGAGTCCTGTGCCCTGATCGGCCAGGCCATCGACATGGCCAAGGGGCGCGGTGCCAAACTGGTGGGCCTGGGCGGACATACCTCGATCGTCACCGGCGGCGGCCTGCGCCTGCTGGACAAAGGCATCCCTCTGACCACCGGCAACACCTACACCTTGCTCACGGCGGTCGAGGCCGCCTGTCGCGCGGTGCACCTGACGGGGCGGCGCATGCAGGATATGCGCGTCGCGGTCATCGGTGCCACGGGCAGTATCGGTTCGGCCATCGCCCGGCTGATCGCCGGCCAGGCCGGCCAACTGACCCTGGTCGGCAATCCCAAGAGCGCACGCTTCAACACGCCGCGCTTCGCCTCGGTGATCACCCAACTGGTGGCCTATGGCGCGCAGAGCGTGGCGGCAGAAGGCAGTGTCCTGGCGCGAATTGCCCTGCGTCTGGAAGGCCAGGATGCCACTGAGCTGGGCCGTGTGTTGCTGGACGAAAACGGCAGCCGGACGCCGCTCAAGTGGAGCAACGATGTCCAGCAGTCGCTGGCGGATGCCGATCTGGTATTGATCGCCACCAACAGCGCCGAGCGGTTCATCAGCGCCGACGATATCGCCGTCGGCACCATCCTTTGCGACATCTCGCGACCGGCCAATGTCAGCCAGGACATCGCCGCTCGCCGGCCCGATGTCCTGGTGCTCGACGGTGGCATTGTCGAGATGCCGGGCGCTGCGCGACTGGGTTCGCGCTACGGGATCCCCGACGACCTGGCCTACGCGTGCATGGCCGAGACCATGATGCTTGCCCTCGAAGGCGAATGGCGTCATGCGAGCCTCGGGCTGGACCTGAGCAATGACGACCTGGAGCTGATCGAGGGCCTGGCGGGACGCCACGGTTTCAAGCTGGCGGGCTTGCGCAGTTTTGACAAAGCCTTGGACCCACAGGCCTGGCAGCGTTACGCCGAACGTTTCCAACCGGTTGCCGAACCCATCTGAAGAGAGAGCACCTCACATGCCCGTATTGGAAAAGACCACGTTGATCAAAGGGCGCAGTTGCGCCGAAGTGTTCGATTTTTGCCTGGAAGGCGCCAACTTCCCGAAGATTTTCCCGGAGCGGGTCACGCCGCTGGGCAAGATCGATATCGCCGACCTGCGCATCGAGCAGGGGCGCGAGTTCCGCTTCCGGCACTGGATGTTCGGTTTTATCCCGGCCAACTGGACCGTGCGCATTCGTGAGGTCAAGGACAACCAGCACTTCATCGACGAGATGATCAAGGGGCCGCTCAGTGCCTTTCGCCATGAGCATTTGGTCGAGGCTGCCGAGGGCGGCACGCTCTACACCGACCGTGTCACCTACCGGGCCATTGGCGGTGCGCTGCTGGAGCGGCTGTTCGTCAATGCCTATATGAACCGCATCTTCGAGGCGCGTCATCGGAACATGCAACAGCTGTTGGACATCGCATGATTGCCGTTCAAGTAGTCGACAGCGCCAAGCGCCTGAAGCAGTTCATCGAATTGCCGTTCCGGCTGTATGCCGATGACCCGCTGTGGATTGCGCCGTTGCGCAGTGACATGAAGCGGATGCTTTCGCCACGGCACAACCCGTTTTTCCGTGAGGCCGAGATCGAGCATTTCCTCGCGCTGGATGCCCAGGGACAAGTGCAGGGCCGGATCAGCGTGAGTATCCATGCCGCCTACAACGAGCGGTTTGGCGATGAGCACGTGTTCTTCGGTTTCTTCGAGGTCGCACCGGACCCCGCCGTGGCCGAGGCTTTGTTCGAAGCCGTCGGCAACTGGGCCAAGGCACGCGGCAAGTCGCGCCTGCTGGGCCCCTACAGCTACACCTCGACCCAGGATGCGGCGTTGCTGCTGGAGAACATCGACGGACGCGCACCGACGCTGCTGCAGACCTACAACCCGCTCTGGTACGCCGACACCCTCAAGCAACTGGGTTTCGAACTGGCCTTTACCTTCAGCACCTACGGTGTGACCGCCGACCAGTACAAAGTCCGGCGCAAGGCCAACCGCAGCGACCGGGTAATGCCGGGCAGCCAGTTCAGCGTACGTACCGCCACCCGCGCCGATCTGCGTGGCAACCTCGATGAAGTCCGTTGCCTGTTCAACAGTGCCTTCGCCGCGAACTACGAGGTGGCGCCGATTTCCGCGGCGAGCTTCAAGTTCCAGATCGACAGCATCAAGACCTTCATTGACCTGGAGGGCATCAAGCTGATCGAGCTGGAGGGCCGCGCCGTGGCGTTTTTCCTGATCCTGCCGGACCTCAACCAGATCCTCGACAAGCTCAAGGGCAGCCTGGGGCTGTTCGACCTGTTCAAGCTGGGCCATTACAGACGTAGCGTCGAAGGTGCGGTGATCGCGCTGATCGGCGCCGATCCCACCGTGCAGGGCAGTGGCCTGGGCCGGTTGATCGGCGAAGAGATCGTGCGTTATGCCGAACCGCGCTTTAGCCGCGTGGACACCATGTGGATCGATGACCGCAACCCTTCCAGCTATGTGCTGGCACGCAACCTGGGCATGCGTCGGACCAAACGCTATGGCGTATTCGGACTCGATCTCGTTGAACCATCGCTCTGAAACGGAGTTGTAAACCGTATGGATACCCCCCTGATTTCCCTCGCGGGATTGAAGAAGTACTACCCCAGCGGCGATGGCCGCAGCCTGGTGCTCAACCATATCGACCTGGAGATTGCGCGGGCCAGCATGACCGTGATCCGCGGTATCTCCGGCTCGGGCAAGACCACCTTGCTCAATATCCTCGGTGGCCTGGACCGGGTCGACGAAGGCCGGGTGCGGGTTGGCGATGCGTTGCTCGACTCCATGGACTTTGCCGCCTTGACCCGCTTTCGCGCCGAGCGGGTCGGGTTCATCTTTCAGTTCCACAACCTGATCCCGACGCTGACGGTCAAGGAAAACGTGCTGACCGGCCTGGAGCCGATCCGCACGGTCACCCCCCAGGACCATCGGCGAGCCGAGGAATACCTGCACAAGGTCGGGCTGCTGGAGCACGCCGAGAAGTTTCCCGCCAAGCTCTCCGGCGGGCAGCAGCAGCGCGTGGCGATTGCCCGGGCGCTGATCAAGGAACCGCAACTGATCCTCGCCGACGAGCCGACCGGCAGCCTGGATGAGGAAACCGGGATGCGGGTGTTCGAGTTGTTGCGCCAGATGCAGGAAGAGAAACAGGTGACGGTGGTGATCGTCACCCATAACCCGGCGTTGGGGCAGCATGCCGACCAGGTCTACGAAATGCGCTCCGGCCACCTGCACAGGGCCGTCCAATGAATATGCTGGTCCGGCATGTGCTGCGTTCGATCCTGGTCATTCGTTACCGGCTGCTGACCATCGCGCTGATCTGCGCCTCGACCTTCGGCGTGCTGGTGGGGGCCTACTCGGCAATCGACAGCCTGTTCAATACGGTGGAAGACATCCAGTCGTCGGCCTCGATGGCCGGGCTGGAAGTGATCTTCGCCCCTGACGAGCAGATCAACCTGCCGGCGTTCGACGACATCCCCGGGGTAAGCGCTACCTATCCGCGCCTGTTGATGCCCGGGCTGGTGCCGCTGGGCGGCGAGCAGCCGGTAGCGGCGCTGATGATCAGTTCGCCGGCGCAGGACTTTTCCACGGTCAACCGGCTCAAGGTGCTCGACGGTCGGCTGCCCGATGCCCAGGACGCCGCCGGGGTGGTGCTGGAGCGCAACTGCGCCGAATTCCATGGCAAGCGGGTCGGCGACCGCTTCAATTTCGTGTCCGGACAGGCCGATTACCCGGTCGAGGTCGTCGGCATCGTCGAGAGCCCGGAATACCTGGTGGCGCCGTTGAATCCCAGCGTTTATGTGCCCAGCAACGGTTCGTTGTGCGTGGTGTTCGCCGACCAGGCGCTGATGCGCCAACAGCTGGGGTTCGCGGCGGTAAACAGCCTGCTCTTCAGCCTGTCGGCGGATGCCGACCTTAGCTTGATCAAGCATGCCGTGACCGAGCGGGCACAGACCCGCCTGGCGGTCGATTATGTGCTGCCGCGCCAGGAACAGTTCAGCCAGAAGTTCCTCGAGCTGGACCTCAACACCTTCAAGGTGTTCCTGCCCACGGTGGTGCTGATCTTTGCCCTGTCGTCGACCCTGGTGGTGTTCTTCCTGATGTACCAGTGGGCCAAGGAGGAGCGGCCGCTGATCGCCATGTTCCTCACCCTCGGCTATACCCGTCGGCAGGTCGCCTGCGCCTACAGCTTGCCGGCGTTGATGCTGATCGTGGCGGCGCTGCTGCTGGGTTGCGGTTTTGCCCTGTTCGACATGTACGCCTTCGGCCTGAACTACGCGCGGGCCATCGGCATGCCGAAACCGCACCTGGTGTTTCAACTGCCTTATCTGTGGCGCGCCGGCCTGGTGCTCTGCGGCACCGTGGCCCTGGGCATGTACCTGCCCATGCGCTCGATCCTGAGCATTACGCCAATGGACGCCCTGCGCGATGTCGGTGCTGGCCAGGAACAACCGCTGGCCCAGCGCATGGTTGCCTGCCTGCGGCATATCGGTGGTCCGTTCTGGTTCCGTTACTCCCTGCGCAACCTGCTGCGCAGCTGGCGTATCAGTCTGGTGACCGTGCTCGCCATGGCGGCGAGCATCGCGATCACCATCGCCTTCTACATTTCCCTGACCTCCATGGAACGAACCGCCATCAGCAACGTCGAGCGTGACAGCTGGAGTCGCGTGGTCGATCTGGATGTGCCTTGGTGGGATGAAGATATCGCCCGTCTGCAGGCGCTGGCGCCGGGCAGTCGCTGGTCGACCTTCGTCAAGGGCGGGGCCCAGGTCAGTGGCCGTGGGCAGTTGGACAATGCCAGCCTGCTGGGGATCGAGCCGGCCGACGGCGTACGCCATGTCAACCTGATGCAGGGCCGCATGCTTCTGGACGGCGATCGTGATGGCGTGGTGATCGAGCGTCGTATCGCGATTGCCCAAGGTGTCGGTCCCGGTGATCGGCTGACCCTCAAGGTCCGTGGCAACGACTACGCGACGACCGTCGTCGGGGTGTTCTCCGGGGCCCTGCCAGGCGAGGTGATCACCAGCAAGGACTACGCCCGGCGGATGCTGGCGCTGGATGAGCAGTTTACCGGGGCCTATCTGGTCGACGCCGGTGCGTCCGGCCTGGAAGACGCGCAGATCTACGCGGTGCCGGGTGTGGTGCGGGTGACCTCCAAGCAGGACATCGTCGCGGCCATCCTCGAAATCAGCTCGCATATCTGGGTGATCATCCATATCTCGGCGCTGATGAGCATCGCGATTGCCTTGCTGTTCGCCGTGACCAGCATGAACTTCAGCATTGTCGGGCGGCGCGCTGAATACGGGGTGCTGCGCATCCTTGGTTTCAGCGACCGCAACGTGTCGCTGATCATGCTCTGTGAAACCTTCAGCATTGCCGTGCTCGCCGGCCTGGTCGCCATGCCCCTGGGCTACGGGTTGGGCGCGGTGCTCAACCATCGCCTGACCGATGTCTGGTTCAAGATCAATACCGACCCGGCGTCGAGCGATTTCCTGCGGGTGATCCTGCCCGCGCTGCTGATCATTCCCTTCGCGGCGATGCCCGCCATTCGCCATGTGTTGCGCATCCCCGCAGTCGACACCCTCAAACTCAGGAATTTCGGATGACTCGCCGATTGCTTGCCGTTTTACCCGTATTGCTGGCCTGCTCCTGGCCGGTGCTGGCCGACGATGCCCTGTCGATCATGCAGGACTCCGACCGGCGCATGAAGGCCCAGGATGAACAGATCGACTACCGCATGGAACTGTTCGAGGCCGACCACTTGACGTTCACCCGTCAGCTCACGCGGCTGGACAAGCGCATGAGCGACCGTACCGGCACCCTGGTGCGCTTCACGGCGCCGGCGGCGGTGAAGAACGTCGCGTTGTTGATCGAGGACAGCGGTGCGGCGACCAACGATATCTGGTCCTACACCCCCTCGACCAAGAACCTGCGACGCCTCGCCGGTTCGCAGAAGCAGAACTGGTTCATGGGCACCGACTTCACCTACGAGGACTTCGAGGACTACAAGCTGGCCAGCTACCAGTTCGCCAGTCTGGGCAAGCCCGAACCCTGCCTGAGTTGGCCGGCCTGCCGCCGGATTGAAGCTCGGGCGCAGACCGAAGAGGCGCGCATCTCGGGTTATTCGCGCAAGGTCTACTACCTCGAGGAGAGTAGCCGTTACCCGGTGCAGATCGACTACTTCGACGCCCAGGGCACGCTGGTCAAGCAGCTCAAGACCGATGGCCTGCAGGTGGTGAGCGGCTTCAGCCGCCCGACCGCCCAGACCATGTTCAACCTGGCCGCGAACAAGAGCACCCGGATGATCGTCGAGAAGGTCAGCATCAACCCCGGCATTGCCGAGGCCAATTTCACCCAGCGCGCCCTGCGCACCGAACATTGATCCGAGTACCCATCATGTCGACTCAACCCCTGGAAACCGTGGTCCTGGAACTGTTGGCCACGACCCTTGAACTGGACATCACCGAGCTGGATATCCAGCTCAGCATCGACGAACTGGGGCTCGACTCTTTGGACGTGCTGAAGCTGACATACGCCATCGAGAAGCGCTTCCAGGTCAACCTGTCCAGCTACAGCCACACCGACATCAGTTCGGTGGCGCGCCTGATCGAGATCCTCGCCGAGCAACTGGCGGGCCTGCGAGTCGCTTCATGAATGAGGTCGTGATCACGGGCGTCGGTTGTGTATCGCCCTTCGGTATTGGTCGGCAAGCGTTGTGGGACGGCCTGACCCAGGCGCACTGCGCGATTGCCCGGGTGCCCTGGTTGCCAGGGAGTTGCAATGCCGGTGCGCTGCCCGAGCAGGCGCTGGAAGGCCGCTTCAGCGCCAATGAGTTGTTGATGTTCGACCGCTCGACCCAGTTCGCCCTGCTGGCCGGGCGCGAGGCGTTGGACATGGCGGCCCTGGACATGGCTGCGGTCGATGCCCATCGCTGTGCGGTGTACATGGGCACGGCGGTGGGCGGCAGCGACTCCTTGCACAGCGCCTACCTGGACCTTTACCAGGCCGGTAGCCAGACCCTGGCGCCCTGGACGGTGCCCCGAGTGATGGCGAATGCTGCGGCCAGTCACCTGAGCCTGCGCCACGGTTTCAAGGGCCCGGCGATGACCTTGAGCACCGCCTGTGCCTCTTCGACCCAGGCCATCGGCGAGGCCTATCGACTGCTGCGTCACGGCGATGCCGACCTGGTGCTGGCCGGCGGCACCGATGCCTGTCTCAACCCGCTGGTGTGGAAAGCCTGGGAAGCATTGCGGGCCATGGCGCCGGACACCTGCCGCCCGTTTTCCGCCGGTCGCCGCGGCATGGTGCTGGGTGAGGGCGGGGGTGTGCTGGTCATGGAAACCCTGGCCCATGCCCAGGCCCGTGGTGCGCCGGTGTTGGCTCGGGTGCTGGGCTACGGCGTCAACAGCGATGCCGGGGATCTGCTCAAACCGTCGGTGGACGGCCCCGCGCTGGCGATGCGTCAGGCGATGGCCAGCAGTGGGCTGGCGCCCGAAAGCTTCACCTATATCAATGCCCATGGCACCGGCACCTTGCTCAACGACCGCTGTGAAACGGCGGCGATACGCCAGGTATTCGGTGCCCACGCGGATCGCTTGCAGGTGTCCTCGGTCAAGTCGGCCATCGGCCACCTGATGGGCGCCGCCGGTGTGGTGGAACTGATCGGCGGGTTGATGGCGACCTTGCAGGAGCGGATTCCGCCGACCCTGAATTACCAGGCGGCGGATGCCGAGTGCGATCTGGACTACGTCACCGAAGGCGCCCGCCCGGCCCGGGTCGACGCCTGGTTGAAAAACTCCTTTGCCTTCGGCGGACTCAATGTCTCCCTGGCCCTGGGGCGAGCCGTGGAGGCTGGACAATGATCCTGGTGACGGGCGCCAGCGGTTGCCTGGGCAGTCACATCGTACGAGCCTTGCTGGCCCGCGGGGAGAGGGTTGCCGTGCTGGTCCTGGCGAACGACCCGGCGCCGGCCCTGGCGCAGGTGAGTGACCGGGTGGCGTGGCGGGTGGCCGATCTGCTCGATCCGGCCAGCCTGGAACGTGCGCTTGACGGCGTGGAGCAGATCTATCACGCCGCCGGCCTGGCGCTGCCTTACGAAAGCGCCCGGGCGCGGATGTTTGCGGTCAATGTGCAAGGCACGGTCAATCTGCTGCACGCCGCACGCCGTGCCGGTGTGCGGCGGGTGTTGCATGTGTCGTCGATTGCCGCGGTGGGCTATCCGGCTGGCGAGGCCGATGAATACATGGCCTACAACGGTACCGCCTTCAAGCTGGCATACATGCACAGCAAGCGCGAGGCCGAGGAGCGGGTCCGACAGTTTTGCCGGGAAGGCATGGATATCGTCATCGCTTGCCCTTCGGCCGTCATCGCCCCGCACTGCGATGTGCTGCATGGCTGGGGCAAGGTCATGCTCGACCTGCGCCAGCGTCACCTGCCGTTTATCCCGCCTGGCGGAATCGCCGTGATCGGTGCCGAGGACCTGATGCAAGGGCTGCTGGCAATCATGGACAAGGGCCAGCGCGGCGAGCGCTACATCCTCAGCAGCCTGAACGTCAGTTATCGCGAATTGTTCACCGGCATGGGCCGTGCGCTGGGGGTGTCCGAGCCGCGCTGGCAGCCGGCGGGGGCGACCCTCAAGTGGATCGTGGCGCTGCTGCGGCCGCTGGATCTGCTGACCTCGATCATCCCCTTGCGGCTCTCGGCGGATGTGGTTCGCCTGCTGGGGATGAATGTCTACTACCGCACCCACAAGGCCCGCCAGCAGGTGGGGTTCGCACCTCGGCAGACGCTGGAACAACTGGTCGGCGAGACGGCCCGTTGGTTGTTGGCTCGACAGGAGATTGAGCAATGAAGGCATGGACGGCATTTGCCCAGGCGGCACGTCCCGACACCCCGGCTGTTGTCGAGCTGAATCTGTGGTTGCAGGACTGGGCCAAGCGCCTGGATTTCCGTCTGATGGACGTGCGCCGCTGTCTTGCGCCACATCTGGTGCTGGCCCTGGGCAATCGCGGGGTGCTCGGCATGCAAGTCGCCGGGGAGCAGGGCGGCTTGCTCGGTTTTTCGACGTTCGAGCTGTTGCGGGTACAGCGCCAACTGGGCGCCATCGATCTGACCCTGGCGTTTTTCGTCGGGCTCAATAACGGCCTGGGCATTCGCCCGATCCAGCGCTTCGGCTCAGCCACCGCGAAAGCCCGCTACCTGCCACAACTGGCGACTGGCCGGATGCTCGCCGCTTTTGCCCTGACCGAGCAGGGGGCGGGTTCCAACCCGCTGAACATGGCGGCGACGGCACGGCGCCAGGGCGAGCATTGGCGTCTGGACGGACGCAAGTCCTGGTGCGGTTCCGCCGCCTGGGCCGGCGTTATTTCGGTGTTTGCACGGCATCTGGATGAGCAGGGGCGCGATTGCGGCTTTATTGGTTTTTGCCTGGACGCCGAGCAGCCGGGCCTGCGCCAGGGCAGCGAGGCACTGACCCTCGGCCTCAAGGGCATGGTCCAGAACCAGGTGCATTTCGACGCCGTCGAGGCCCGTGCGGAGCAGGTGCTGGGCAGCCCGTTCGCCGGGATGGCGGTCGCCAGCGACACCATGGTCTTCGGTCGCCTGGGCATTGCCGCCACCTGCGTCGGCGCCTTGTGGCGCTGTGTGCAACTGATGACGCGCTACAGTACGCGCCGTTCCCTGGGCACCCAGCGGCTCTGGGATCATGAGCATACCCAGACGCTGATCGGTGGGGCCGCCTGCGCCGCAACCGCCCTGGGCGGTTGGGTCGATGACCTGGCCACGGGCCTGGATCAAGGGCTGCCGACACCGCCGGCCGAGGTGCTGGCGGCGGTCAAGTGGCTCGCCAGCGAACTGCTGGGTGAAGTCAGCGACAGCGCCTTGCAGATGCTCGGTGCTCGTGGTTACTGCGATAACAACCCCATCGGCCAGCTCTGGCGCGATGCACGTATCACTCGTCTGTTCGAGGGCCCGTCGCAGACGCTGGCGGCGTTTATCGGCCAGCGTGTCTTGGAGCAACCGGCCGTCATCAGGACTTACCTGGCATCGCTGCCCCACGGCCAACTTGCCCTCCAGCGCCTGGAAACCTGGATATCCAGCGAAAGACTGCCGCCGCGGGGCAGCGAGCGCTTGTCCGGACAGGTGCTCCAGCTGGGACAGTGTGTCGCCTGGCTGATGCTCTCGGCCCAGGCCCTGGAAGAACATTGCCGGCCCTGGGTGATGTCACGCCTGGCGGCGGCGGAACGCGACTGGGAACATCTGGTCTCGCCGGGTTTCTCCCTGGCGGGACTGGGCGACTGGGTCGACGCCCGGATCGGTGCTTTCGACCGGCCGCGAGCCGATGAGGAGGTCGCGCTCGATGAGCTACTCGTGTGTGGGGATGGCGCATGATCAACAGAACCTTGAGCCTGGGTGCGCTGATGTTGTTGGTCAGTGTCGACAGCCAGGCCGGCGCTCTTGACGCCGTGGACTTCAACGGCCGACTGGAAACCCGCCAGGCCGTGACCCGTGAGGGTGAGTGGGGGCTGGACGAGTATTCCGCACTGCTGGGCAGTGCCTGGCAAGGCGATTCGGGCTGGCGGCTGAAGGCGCAGGTCAGGGCGCTGCAGGAGAACAAGCTCGACGGCGATTACCACGAGATCGAACCGCGCGAACTGTTCGCCGAATACCAGGGCGAACGCTGTACCTCGACCGTCGGCGTGCAGCAGGTGGTGTGGGGCAGCGCCGATCGTTTGCGGGTGCTGGATGTCATTCATCCTTTCGACCGGCGCGAAGGTTACTTCGGTGACTATGTCCAGCAGCGTCGCCCGCTGGCGATGCTCAACAGTGAGTGCTCGGTGTTCGAGGACCAGTCGCTGCAGGTGTTGTTGATCCCGCAGACCCGCAAGGACCTGCTGCCGGCCAGCGACGGGCGTTTCGCCGAACCTCGGGTCAACGACCTGCTGACCGGCGTGCCCCGCAGCGAGGCGTCCGATCCGGACTGGCGCAAGCCGGCGGACTGGACCCCGGCAGTGCGTTGGAGCGGCAATGCCGCCGGCGTCGACTACTCCCTGAATGCCTGGCATGGCTGGCAAACCGAAGACACCTTGACCCCCGAGCTCACGCGCAACGGCTTGAGTTATCGCGAGCAATTGCAGCGCCGTACCTTGTTCGGCGGGTCGTTTGCCGTGCCCGTCGGACCGGTGGTGGTCAAGGGCGAGGCGGCGCTCACCCCGGATGCCTATCGCTATTACCGGGCGCCGGAAGGGATCGTCGATGTGAAGAAGAACCGCCAGCAGCAGTTGTTGCTGGGCGTCGACTACCTGACCGGAGACTGGTTCTTCGGCGTGCAGTATTACAACCTGTGGAAAGACGATGTCGACCAGGCCCTCGACCAGGATCGCTCGGAAATCGTCAGCCTGGCGATACGCCGGGAAATGCTCCAGGGACGGCTCTACCTGACGGCTTACGTCGCCCAGGACCTGCGACAGTCCGCGCAGTATGCCGCCCTGGAAATGCGCTATGACCTCGATGCCCACTGGCAGCTGCGTAGCGGGCTCGATGTATTTGACGGCAGCCGGAGCAGCTTTGGCTACTACGAGGAGCAGACCCGTTGGGTCAATGCCGTGCGTTATTCATTCTGAGCCCCTGGGTGCAATCGAAACGTCCTCCGTGCTGCTCGGCGGGGTGAAGGTCACTGCCCGTAACAGTGCCGAGCCCCGCCCAATTCCCTTCCTGCTTCCTTCCCGTTTTGACGCTGTGGGTGCACCACGAACAGTCATGACGCCCCAAAATCGATCAATCATCCGGCTTCTTTTCTCTCTCGCCCGATGCTCGACCTGTCTGGTGTGAGGTTTCCAAATAGGAAACTTGTTGGGCGGATAAGTTGCTCCATTCACACTTTTATACCTTTTGAATACACGCCTAAACGACTTTTTATAGCCATTTATCCCTGTTTATATGGGGTTATGTATTTTTGGCTCGGTTCTTGATGAGTGAAAATCAAGTTATCTAATTGGAAACTCAAGGATCGTCCAATGCCGAGCAAAAAAATCGAAATGCCTGCGGCTGGAACCGCGACCGGGTCATCGGGCAGCACCGATCCGTTCAATGTCGGCAGTCGTTTGCGGGCGTTGCGCCAGGCCAAGGGCATGTTGATCGATGAGGTGGCGCAGAAGGTCGGCGTCAGCAAGTCCTTCATCAGCCGCTTCGAGCGCGACACGGTGCAGGCCTCGGTGGCGACCTTGCTGCGGATCTGCGAAGCCATCGGCATCAAGCCGGGCGAACTGTTCGAGCCGCCGTCCACCCGCTTCGTCGCGGCCGGGCAGGGCGCGCCCATCAGCCTGGGCGGCGAGGGCATGCGCGAGTACCTGATCTGCGGCGCCGGCAACGAACACATGATGGCGCTCTATTCGGTGATCGAGCCCGGCGGTGGTTCCGGCACCGAACCCTACACGATCAAGGCCGCTGCCGATCTGGTGCACGTCCAGAGCGGCTGCCTGGAGATGCGCGTCGCCGAGGAAACCTACCTGCTGCGCGCCGGCGACACCCTGACTTTCGCGCCGAGCGATCCGCACACCTGGGTCAATCCATCGAAGGATGAAGTGTGCACGGCGCTGTGGGTCATCGTGCCGCCACCGGCCTGACCCCGCTGGTCTTTCTTTCCCACTGGCATGAGGAGCGAATCGATGTACAAGCTGGCAGTGACCGATCTGCATAAAAGCTACGGCGACCATCAGGTGATCAAGGGCGTCAGTCTTGCTGCCCGGTCCGGCGACGTGGTGAGCATCATCGGTTCCAGTGGCTCGGGCAAAAGTACCTTCCTGCGTTGCATCAATCTGCTGGAGCACCCCAGCGCCGGGACCATCCAGGTCAACGGCGAGCTGCTCAATACCCGCCGCGATCGGCGCAGCGGTTCGTTGTGGGCCCAGGACCCGGCGCAGTTGCAGCGCATGCGCGGACGCCTGGCCATGGTCTTCCAGAACTTCTGCCTGTGGTCGCACATGACCGTGCTGGAAAACGTCATGGAGGCGCCGATGTACGTGCACGGCCTGAGCAAGGCCGAGGCTCGCGAGCGTGGTGAAGCCTATCTGCACAAGGTCGGCCTGAAGCCCTCCTGTCATGGCCAGTATCCCGCGCAACTGTCTGGCGGCCAGCAGCAACGCGTGGCCATTGCCCGGGCCCTGTGCATGGAGCCCGAGGTGATGCTGTTCGACGAGCCGACTTCCGCGCTCGACCCCGAGCTGGTCGGTGAAGTGCTCAAGGTCATGCAGACCCTGGCCGAGGAGGGCCGGACCATGGTGGTGGTGACCCACGAGATGGGGTTTGCCCGGCATCTGTCGACCCAGGCGTTGTTCCTGCACCAGGGCCGAATCGAAGAACAGGGCACCCCGGCGCAGTTGTTCGAGCAGCCGCGTAGCGAGCGCTTGCAGCAGTTTCTTTCCGGCCGTTTGAAGTAGGACGCCGCCATGTCGCGAGTCATGAACGATGTACCGCTGGCCCTGGATCGTATCGATGTCGCGATCCTCGACATCCTCCGGGATGAAGGCCGTATCACCTACCAGGAACTCTCCGAACGGGTGCACCTGACGCCCCGCCCTTGTCTGGAGCGTGTGCGCAAGCTGGAGAAGCTCGGGGTTATCCGTGGCTACGGCGCGATTATCGACCTGCCACGGTTGTCGCCCGGTGTTTCGCTGCTGGTGATGGTGGCGCTCTCCAACCAGAACGGCCGTGTGGCGCAACGGGCTTTCGAGTCGAAGATGTGTGAAAGCCGTGAGGTGATCGAGTGCCAATTGGTCGGTGGCGCCTTTGATTATTGCCTGCGCATGCACTGCCGTGACCTGGAGCATTACCGGGTGCTGACCGAGCAATGGTTCAACGATGTCGAGCTGCATATCGATCGCCTGGTCAGTCATCCGACCCTGGCCTGCGTGAAGCAGTCGGTCGTGCCCGCGAGTGCTTTTCTGCCTTGAGCCGGAGCTCGAAAAGACCCAGCCGAAGCCGCTGTAGCCAGTCCGGGAAAACAGCCGTATCGCGTGCGACAAACGGCGTTTACGACGGATAGATCCAACGCCTCGACGTTAGCCTGTAACCCTGAAAAGACGCTGTTTCAACGGCGCTGCCATGCCGCTGTTCAACACTGCCAAACCTACGACCCAACCCTAGGACGCACTTATGAACCGTATCTCCAAGCTGTTGTTCGCCACCTTCTCAATGGCAGTTGCTACCGGCGCCCTGGCAGAGCCGATCACCATCGCCACCGACGCGACGTTCCCGCCCTTCGAATCGGTGGACGGCACCGGCAAGCTGGTCGGCTATGACGTCGAACTGGCCCAGGCTGTCTGTGATGCAGCCAAGCTCGATTGCAAGATTATCAACGCGGCCTGGGACGGCATGATTCCCGGCCTGATCAGCAACAAGTACGACGCACTGATCTCGCAACTCACCGTTACCCAGGCGCGGCGCAAGATCCTCGCGTTCAGCGATGTCTACGACCACCCGGTGTTTCGCTTTGTCGCGCACAAGGGCGCCAACCTGACGATCTCGCCCGAGGGCCTCAAGGGCAAGGTGATTGCGGTGCAGACCGGCACGCCGATGGATGCCTACGTCACCAAGAACTACACCCAGAGCACCATCAAGCGCTACGACAGTGGCAGCGCGCCTTATCTCGAACTGAGCAGCGGGCGTGCCGATGTGCACATGAGTTATCAGGCGCAGATCACCCACAGCTTCCTGAAGGGCGACAGCGGCAAGGACTTCGAACTGGTCGGTCCGCTGTTTACCGGCAAGGACGCTCCCGAGTTCGGCGAAGGCGTGGCCATTGCCATCAACCAGAAGAACGCCACGTTGCTCAAGCAGATCAACGAGGGCCTGGGCGAAGTGCGTGACAGTGGCAAGCTCGACGCCCTCAACCGCAAATACTTCGGCGCGCAGTAACGCCCATGTTGAGCGACTACATCAGCAGTGTCTTGAGCGCCGGCTGGATCACTTTCCAGTTGGCCCTGACGTCCCTGGCCCTGGCGGTGGTCCTGGGTCTGGCCGGGGCGTTGTGCAAGCGTTCGGAGCATCGGACATTGCGCGTGCTGGCCGAGATCTACACCACCCTGGTGCGGGGCATTCCCGACCTGGTGCTGATGCTGTTGATGTTCTACAGCCTGCCGGCCTTGCTCAACCAATGGATCGGCGCGGCGGGTGGCCGGTACAACGTCGATCCGAGCCCGTTCCTGTCCGGGGCGCTGACCCTGGGGGTGATCTTCGGGGCCTATATGACCGAGACCTTTCGCGGTGCGCTGGAAGGGATTCCACCGGGCCAGCTGGAGGCGGCGCAAGCCTATGGCCTGGGGCGGGTGAAGACCTTGCGCAGCATCATCCTGCCGCAGATGGTGCGCCTGGCCTTGCCCGGCTTCACCAATAACTGGCTGGTGCTGGTCAAGGCTACCGCGCTTGTGTCGCTGATCGGTCTGCAAGACATCATGTTCCGGGCCAAGGGCGCCGCCGAGGCCACCGGCAAACCCTTCACCTTCTATCTGTTGGCGGGCGGTTTCTACCTGCTGATCGCGGTGCTGTCCCTGGCCCTGGTCGGCTGGCTGGGCAAACGTTACTCGCAGGGCGTTCGGGAGTTGGCGCGATGAATTGGGATGTGATCTACGACAACCTGGCCCTCTATGCCCAGGGCCTGCAACTGACCTTGCTGCTGACCGTGGTTGCACTGGGCATCAGCTTCTTTCTCGCCCTGGCCCTGGCGGTGGCGCGCAACGCGGCCAACCCGTGGCTGCGTAATAGCGTGGCGGCCTACACCCTGGTGTTTCGCGGTACGCCACTGCTGATCCAGTTGTTCCTGATCTACTACGGGCTGGCCCAGTTCGACCTGTTGCGCGGCAGCGTGTTGTGGGTCTGGCTGTCCAATCCGCTGTTCTGCGTGTTGCTGGCCTTTATCCTCAATACCACGGCCTACACCACGGAAATCTTCGCTGGCGGCCTGCGTCACTTGCCCCCCGGCGAGATCGAGGCGGCGCGGGCCTACGGCATGACGCCCTGGACCCTGCTGCGTCGCATCATGCTGCCGGCGATGCTGACCCGGACCCTGTCGTTGTACGGCAACGAGACCATCATGATGCTGCATGCGACCTCGCTTGCCAGCACCGTCACCCTGATGGAAATCACCGGGGTGGCACGCAACATCACCCTCAATCACTACATCCAGTTCGAACCCTATGTCACCGCCGGCGCCCTGTACCTGGGCCTGACGATGGTGCTGGTGGTGGCTTTCCGTTTCGCTCAACAGCGCTGGGCCAGCTATCTGCAACCACGTCGGGGCTGAGCGGTCGTTCCCCTCTTTGTCCAACTATCCGGAGACATCTGCCATGAGTACTCGCGACAAGCGTCAATTCGATCTGCTGGGCGTCCCTTTCGACGGGGAGTCGACCCTGGGCTGGCCGGGCTCGCGCTTCGCCCCGGCGCGGGTGCGGGAAAGCGCCAAGTGGATCAATATGCGGATCCAGGACGGCAAGGTCTATTGCCTGGAGACCGACAGCTTCATGGAGGTCGGCGAGCATCTGCTGGTGGATCGTGGCGATGTCGCGGTGGTCCCCCATGACACCCAGAAGACCTTCCTCGCCACCAGCCAGGCGGTGCGCCAATCGATCGAGGCCGGCCGGGTGCCGGTGGTCATCGGCGGCGACGACAGCCTGTTGTTCCCCGTGGCCCAGGGTGTCTGCCAGGCACTGGAAGGGCGTATCGGCGTGATCCATTTCGACGCGCACCTGGACCTGATGGATGACAGCGTCAAGCAAGGTCGCTTCAGTCAATCGAGCGGCATGCGTCGGGCCTTGGAGCTGGAACAGATCCATGCGGTGGACTGCATCCAGGTCTGCGAGCGGCACTTCAACTTTCCCGCTTCGGGTCGCTTCAAGCATGACAACGACCTGATCCACCTGAGTGCGCGGGAAGTCCTGCGGCTTGGTCCGCAGGCTACGGTCGAGCGGATTCTCGAGCGGGTCAAGGGGGCCGATCATCTGTTCCTGTCGTTCGACATCGATGCTATCGATCCGGCCTTCGCGCCTGGTGCCGGTGCTCACGAGCCGGGCGGTATCAGTTCCGCCGAAGCGCTGGAGATGGTCGAGTTGCTCGCCCCGCACTGTGCGGCGATGGCCATTACCGAGGTCAATCCAGCCACTGACGTCGGTGACATGACCTCGACCCTGGCGGCGTACCTGGCGTTCTCCTTCGCGGTGTACGGCAGCCAGGCGCGGGGTTGAAATTCATCGGCTCTTGGGGAGAGCGGGCGGGGAACCACTTCTGGAAAATTGAATCATAGCTATGTGCCATCTCGGCACTTCACAAGGACGCCCAGTGATGCTCGCTCGTTTCAAACCCTCGTTCACGATTCCCGCCACCGGCTTGTTGGTACTTCTGTTGGGTGGCTTGGCGCTTCCTGCTCAGGCCGCGGTAGAGGTCGATAGCCTCAGTGCTTCGGGTTTTGATCATCTCGCCGCGACCCATGGCGGTACGGGGTCCGGGCATTCGCTGCGTAACAGCGACTTCACGGTGGATGATCTGCAGAAGATGCAAAGCCAGCAGAAGCATAATGCCGACGAACTGGAGAGCCTGAAGAAGATCATCAATGATCAGGCACGTGTCATCGAGGAGCTCAAGCGCAACAGTGGTGCCAGCTCCAACTCCAGTTCGAACAGCAGCGATCTTTCCGGCCTCAAGCGCAGTGTCAGCGATCAGGATCGCACTATCGAAAAGCTGGCCAGCCAGGTGGACGATCTCAAGCGCAGTTCAGGCTCAAGCTCCAGTTCGAGCTCCAGCGAGTTGTCCAGTCTCAAGCGCGATGTCAGTGACCAGCAGCGCGATCTGGAAAGTCTGAAACGCAACGTCGATGACCTGAGCAGAAAGGTGAAGTGACGACAGCAGCAATGACCCTCGCTTGAGCCCTGCTTTGATCGTTCCCGCGCCCCGGCGTGGGAACGCTCGATCAGTCAGGAACTGGCCGCTGACTTCGGCGTCCGTCGGGTCCTGCCTGTCTTGGTTCCCGCCGCCTTGCGCTTCTTCTTCCAGGGCGCCGCCCCTTGTGCCGCCATCCCGGCCGGCATCGTGATCTGCAACTTCAACTCGACACAGCGGCCCACCTGCTTGCTCATCCAGGCTGCCTGCTTGGCGACAAACTCTTCCAGGCTCATCTCGCCGCTTTGCACCATGTCCAGCGCCTGTTCCCAGATCGCCGTGGTGCCCGGGTCGGCAATCGCCCGGGGGACCGCATCGATCAGGCTGAAGGCCGCCGGGGTCGCCGACAGGCTTTTGCCGTGCTTGACCAGATAGCTGCGATCCAGCAGGCCCTGGATGATGCCGGCGCGGGTGGCTTCAGTGCCGATACCGGTGGTGTCCTTGAGTTTCTGTTTGAGGCGCGGGTCTTCCACATACTTGGCGACGTTTTTCATCGCCTTGATCAGGTCGCCCTCGGTGAAAGGTTTTGGCGGCTGGGTCCAGAGGTCCTTGAGGTCGATCCGGCTCACTGCGCACTCGGTGCCTTCGCGCAACGCCGGCAAGGCCTGAGGCTCGGGGGCTTCGCGGCCCTTGGCCGGTGCCAGGGCTTCAGGCAGGGCACGTTTCCAGCCCGGCTCGACGATCTGTTTGCCCACGGCTCGCAATGCCTGCGCCGCACAGTCGAAATCGGCCTGGGTCCGGTCGTATTCGTGATTGGGCAGGAACTGCGCCAGGTAACGGGCGCGAATCAGGCTGTAGACGGCGCGCGGCTTGCCCTGCAAACGTTCCAGGCTGGCGCCCGTGCCCGTCGGGATAATGCCGTGGTGGGCGGTGACCTTGGCATCGTTCCAGGCTCGCGAACGGCGCGTCGGATCGAGATAGGGCGCCAGTTTGCCCAGGCTCGGATCAGCCCGTTCCAGCGCCGCCAATACCCGGCCGGCGTCGCCATGCTGACTCAGGGGCAGAAAGCCGCAATCGCTGCGCGGGTAGGTGATGACCTTGTGGGTTTCGTACAACGCCTGGGCAATATCCAGTGTCTCCTGGGCGCCCAGCCCGAGCCTTTTCGAACAGACTTCCTGCAAGGTGCCAAGGTCGAAGGGCAGGGGGGCAGCCTCGCGAATCCGCTCGGTCTTGAGCTTCACGACCTGGGCGCTGGACGCCGCGTTCATGTCTGCGGCCGCCTGTTGGGCGAGGGCCTGGTTGAGGCAACGGTCCTGATCGTCACAGGCGTCCTGCGGCGCTCGCCACTGCGCGATAAAGGGCTGGCCGTCGTGCAGCAGGTGCACGTCGATCGCCCAGTAAGCCACCGGCACGAAGTCGGCGATGCTGCGGTCGCGGTCCACGACCAGGCGCAGGGTCGGTGTCTGTACCCGCCCCACCGGTAACACACCCTGATAACCGGACTGGCGGCCGAGCAGGGTGAACAGGCGGCTCATGTTCATGCCGATCAGCCAGTCGGCCCGCGAGCGGCCCAGGGCCGAGTGATAAAGCGAGAAGGTCTCGCCGCCGGGCTTGAGCGCCGCCAGCGCCTTGCGGATCGAGGCATCGTCCAGTGCCGACAGCCAGAGCCGCTGGATTGGCCCGCGATAGCGACAATGTTCGACCAGCTCACGGGCGATCATTTCCCCTTCACGGTCGGCGTCGGTGGCAATCACCAGCTCATCAGCCTCGCCCAGCAGGCGTTTGACCGCCTTGTACTGACTGGCGGTCTTGGGTTTGACCTGCATCTTCCATTTTTCCGGAACGATCGGCAGGTCGGCCAGCACCCAGCGTTTGTAGCGGGCGTCGTAGGCATCCGGCGGGGCGGTTTCCAGCAGATGGCCGATGCACCAGGTGACAGTGGCATTCGGCCCCACCCAGCAGCCGTCGCCACGGCGGGTCGCACCGAGCACGGCGGCAATATCCTTGGCCTGGGAGGGCTTTTCACAGAGGAACAACCGCATAACCACTCTCATTTCATCGCGGGGTCTTGAAGTTGCACAGCATGCTCAGTGTCGAGCGTTCGGGCAATCATTATCTGTATAAACATACAGCTTGTTGTATCAACTATAGTCCATGCGCGCAGATGGCAGGCAAGACTCAATTGGTCCTTTTATAGAATCAATGATTCTCGATTTAGGGTAATTGTCTCGATTTGTTCAGGCGCCTAAAGTGACATCCAAGCCAGGCAGCACAGTCCTCCCAGCGGAGCGCGCCAGGCCCGCCTGACAAAACGAACGCACCACTACTCGACATCAAAAGGAACGCGCCATGTCTATTCGTGAACTGCTGAACCCAACCAACTCCACCCTGATCCTGATCGACCACCAGCCGCAGATGTCCTTCGGTGTGCAATCGATCGATCGCCAGACCCTGAAGAACAACACCGTGGGCCTGGCCAAGGCGGCGAAGATCTTCAATGTCCCGACGATCTTCACCTCGGTGGAAACCAAGAGCTTCAGCGGCTACATCTGGCCGGAACTGCTGGCAGTGCACCCGGACCAGCAGCCCATCGAGCGCACCTCGATGAACTCCTGGGAAGACAAGAAATTCGTCGAGGCGGTGAAGGCCACCGGTCGCAAGAAACTGATCATGGCGGCACTGTGGACCGAGGTGTGCCTGAACTTCCCGGCCCTGGAAGCCCTGGCTGAAGGTTATGAGGTGTACATCGTCACCGACGCATCCGGTGGTACCACCCAGGAAGCCCATGACATGTCCGTGCAGCGGATGATTCAAGCCGGCGCCGTCCCGGTGACCTGGCAGCAGGTACTGCTGGAATTCCAGCGTGACTGGGCGCACAAGGAAACCTACGACGCGGTGATGGACCTGGTGCGCGAGCACAGCGGCGCCTACGGCATGGGTGTGGATTACGCCTACACCATGGTGCACAACGCGCCGCAACGCCAAGCCAAGTCGTGAAGTGAGTCGGGCGCGCGGGGCGTGCCCGACACCCCATTGCCTCGAGCTTTCACAGGGAGACCCGATATGGTCACTCGCCCCTTGTTGTCCTCTCGCACTTCGGCTGACTGGGCACTGCTCTGGTTACGCCTGGCCGGTTCGGCCTTGTTGTTACGGGTCCATGGCTTGCCCAAGCTGCTGGACTTCCAGCATCAACTGACATTGATCGAAGACCCTTTCGGCCTGGGCGCGCACCTGACCCTGAGCCTGGCAATTTTCGCCGAGGTGTTGTGCCCGTTGCTGATCATCCTTGGCCTGCTGACCCGCCTGGCCACGCTGCCGGTGCTGTTCCTGCTGCTGGTTTCACTGGTGTGGGTGCATCCGGAGTGGAGCCTGGCCGAAGGGCAATTTGCCTGGCTGCTATTGATCGTCTTCGCCGCGTTGCTGATCGGCGGCTCCGGGGCCCTTGCACTGGACCCGCGCCTCACCGCGTTCACCCGCCTGCGGAGCCTCCGTCCATGAATATCGAATTGCTGGACGGTGTGGTGACCCTGTTGGTCCGCCACCGAATCAAGAAAGGCCAGGACCAGGCCTATGAAACCTGGCTGCGCCGCATCGTCACCATGGCGCGCAGTTATCCGGGGCACCTCGGTGTCGATGTGGTGCGTGGGCATAGCCACGGGCAAACGTTGTTTACCAGCGTGCTGCGTTTCGCCTCTACCGAACAACTGCAACGCTGGCTGGACTCCAATGACCGACGTGAGCTGGTGGCGGAGGCCCAGCCCATGCTGGCCGACGGCGATCAGACCGAAATCAACGCCGACCGCGAGTTCTGGTTCACCCCGGCCGAAGTCGGTTCGCCCAGTCCGGTGCCGCGTTGGAAGCAGGCTTGCGTGACCTTCCTGGTGATCCTGCCGCTGAGTTTTGTCGTACCGATGTTGTGGCGCCCGCTGTTCACACTGCTGCCCTGGTTGGGTGGCTATGTGCAAGCCAATGTGCTGATCACCCTGAGCATCGTGTTGTTGGTGGTCTATGTGTTCATGCCCCGTGTGACCCGCCTGTTCAGCCGCTGGCTGCAACCGGCCAGCCACTGATTTCGCTGACCGTTACATTCCGTCAAGCAAGGAGAACTGATATGAGCAATGTGATCGCTGACCTGATTCTGCACAACGGCCGCCTGCACACTGTCGACCGCGCCCAACCCAAGGCCACGGCGGTGGCGATCAAGGACGGGCGCTTTATCGCCGTGGGCAACGACGGTGAGGCCATGGCCTTGCGCGGCAGCGCCACCCAGGTGATCGACCTCAAGGGCCGCACCGTCATTCCCGGCCTCAACGACTCGCACCTGCACCTGATCCGTGGTGGCCTGAACTACAACCTCGAGCTGCGCTGGGAAGGCGTGCCCTCGTTGGTGGATGCGTTGCGCCTGCTCAAGGAACAGGCCGAGCGTACCCCCGCGCCGCAATGGGTGCGGGTGGTAGGCGGCTGGAACGAATTCCAGTTCGCCGAAAAGCGCATGCCGACCCTGGAAGAACTGAACAAGGCGGCGCCGGACACCCCGGTGTTTGTCCTGCACCTGTATGACCGCGCCTTGCTCAACCGGGCGGCACTGCGGGTGGTCGGCTACAACCGCGACACGCCGAACCCGCCGGGTGGCGAGATTGTCCGCGATGCCAAGGGCGAGCCGACCGGCATGCTGATTGCCCGGCCCAACGCGATGATTCTCTACTCGACCCTGGCCAAGGGGCCGAAGCTGCCCCTGGAGTATCAGGTCAACTCGACTCGCCAGTTCATGCGTGAACTCAACCGCCTGGGCGTCACCAGTGCCATCGATGCCGGCGGCGGCTTCCAGAACTACCCGGACGACTACGAAGTCATCAACGAACTGGCGGCCAAGCAGCAATTGACCGTACGGATCGCCTACAACCTGTTTACCCAGAAGCCCAAGGAAGAACTGGCGGACTTCAAGAACTGGACCAGCAAGGTGACCTACGGCCAGGGCGACGATTTCCTGCGGCACAACGGGGCCGGGGAGATGCTGGTGTTCTCGGCGGCGGATTTCGAGGACTTCCTCGAACCGCGTCCCGACCTGCCGCAGACCATGGAACAGGAACTGGAACCGGTGGTCCGCCATCTGGTGGAGCAGCGCTGGCCGTTCCGCCTGCACGCCACCTATGACGAATCCATTTCGCGGATGCTGGATGTCTTCGAGAAGGTCAATCGGGATATCCCGTTCAATGGCCTGCCGTGGTTTTTCGATCACTGTGAAACCATTACGCCGAAAAACATCGAGCGGGTGCGGGCGCTGGGCGGTGGCATCGCCATTCAGGACCGCATGGCCTTCCAGGGCGAATACTTCGTCGAACGTTACGGCGCCAAGGCTGCCGAAGCCACGCCGCCAATCAAGCGCATGCTGGCCGAAGGCGTGCCGGTGGGAGCGGGTACCGATGCCACGCGGGTGTCGAGCTACAACCCGTGGACCTCGCTGTACTGGATGGTCAGTGGTCGCACCGTCGGTGGGCTAGAGCTCTATCCAGAGGGGCTGCCACGGGAAACCGCGCTGGAGCTGTACACCCATGGCAGTGCCTGGTTTTCCTCGGAGCAGGGCAAGAAAGGCCAGATCAAGGTCGGGCAACTGGCGGACCTGGTGGCCTTGTCGGCGGACTATTTCAGCGTCGACGCCGAAGCCATCAAGTGGATCGAATCGGTGTTGACGGTGGTCGACGGCAAGGTGGTGCACGCGGCGGGTGATTTCGACAAGCTTGCACCCGCCACGTTGCCGGTGACTCCAGATTGGTCGCCGGTGGTCAAGGTGCCGGGACACTGGCGGCCTAACTCGCCCTTGCAGGCCCAGGTGCACCAGTGCAGCGGTCCTTGCGGGGTGCATGCCCACGGTCATGAGCGGGCGCGGATGTCGAGTGTGCCGGTCAGTGACTTCCAGGGGTTCTGGGGGGCCTTTGGTTGTTCGTGTTTTGCTTTCTGAGTCGAAGACCGGGCGGGGCGCTTGCGCCTCGCCCGGCTTCAGAAACGATCCCAGGCCGGTAAACCTTCGAATTCAGCGGCCATATAGTCGATAAATTGACGGACCTTGGACGGCACGTATCGGGCCGTCGGGTAGACGGCCTGTATGGTCAGATCGGGGACGCTGAAATCGGGCAGTATCCTCACCAGATCGCCGGCGGCCAGTGCTTGCCCGAACACAAAGGTCGGGCCGTAGGCGATCCCGAGTCCGGCCAGGGCCGCCGCCAGCAGCATGTGCATGTTATTGGCGTACATGCGCACCGGCCCTTCGATCAGATGGGGTTGCTGTTGTGCGTCGCTCAAGGTCCAGGCGCCGCTGGAGACGGCTTCGCTGAAGGCCAGGCGTGGACTGTCACGCAGGTCCTCGGGGCGCGACGGTACACCTTCCCTTTGCAGAAATGCAGGGGCCGCGCAGAGCACCATGCGGCATGGGGCCAGCGCTCGGGCAATCAATTCCGAATCCGGCAGGCGGCCGATTCGGATGGCGATGTCGATACCGGCGGTATGCAAGTCCACATAACGATCATCGAGCACGATCTCGGTATCGAGCTGCGGGTGCTCGGCCATGAAACGCGCCAGCGGTTGTGCCATGTGCAGGGAGCCGAAGGTCACCGGCGCGCAAATGCGCAATTTCCCGCGCAGGGCATGCTGGGTATCGCTGGCTTCGCGGTCGGCTTCTTCAAGGGCTTCGAGAATACGCTGGCAACGAGCATGGTAGGCCCGACCGGCCTCGGTCAGGCTCAGGCTGCGGGTACTGCGCTGGATCAGCCGCACATTCAACTCGGCCTCCAGGGCACTCAGGTACTTGCCGGCCATTGAAGCGGAAAGCCCGAAACGCCGGCCTGCGGCCACCAGGCTGCCAGCTTCGACGGCGGCGCTGAACACCTTGAGGCTCATGAAACGGTCCATAACGTGCTCCAGTCGATAGTCTGGTGATTAGCTGATGATAGAAGGTAGGGGATTATCGCTTTATTTGCGCTGATCTACGATCGCCTCCAGACATTCAGTCTCTGGAGATCGACATGAAAGTAGTTTCCAACGGTGTTCAACTTGAAGTCAGCGACCGTGGCGCCAGCTCGCCAGCCCTGGTGTTCCTGCACTACTGGGGCGGTTCGTCACGCACTTGGGACGATGTGCGTGCGGCGCTGCCGAGTGATTACCGCAGCGTTGCCCATGACCATCGCGGCTGGGGCGACTCCCAGGCACCGGCCAGTGGCTATGCCCTGGCTGATTTTGTCGAAGATACCCTGGCGGTGATTGCTGCGTTGAACCTGAGCCGCTACGTGCTGATCGGCCATTCGATGGGGGGCAAGATCGCGCAGCTGTTCGCCTCGCGGCGCCCGGTCGGTCTGGTCGGGCTGGTGCTGGTGGCGCCTTCGCCGCCGGGACCGCTGCGGCTCCCGGTAGAGGTGCAAGCCGCGATGGAGACGGCTTATGAGTCACGTGAGTCGGTGGCGATGGCCCTCGAACATATGCTGACCGCCAAACCCTTGAGCCCGAAGCATCTCGAGCAGGTGATCGAGGACAGTCTGCGTGGCGCACCGCAAGCCAAGGCCGCCTGGCCTTGTGAGACCAGCAAAGAGGACATCACTGCTGACGTGACGGGTATCGAGGTGCCGACCCTGGTGATTGCCGGTGAGCTGGACCGGGTCGATCCGGTCGAGGTATTGCGAGCAGAAGTCCTCTCGCGAATTCCCCAGGCCACTCTGTGTGAACTGGCGGGTACCGGGCATCTGTCGCCGCTGGAGTCGGCGGATGAGGTTGCCGGGGCTATCCAGCGCTTTGTCGAAGGACTTGGCCGGTGATGCGGATGCTCCGCGAAAGTGGCCGGGTTTGCGGCCTTTATGTCGTATCGATAGCCGGTCCCGGTTTGGCACTATCGGTCCACCTTCTTCAGGAAAATGCTCATGACTAGCGCCGTCACCGTCACATTGCTGATGAACATAAAACCTGAGTTCATGGAGGCGTTCATCGAGGGCCTGCCTGAGCTGACCCGTGGCACGTCTTCGGCGGCTGGCGCCTTGTCCGTGCGGGTACTGCGTCAGCATCAGGACAGCCAGGCGATCTTCTTCGTCGAACAATGGGAGAACGAAGCCGCGTTCCACGCTTATATCGCCTGGCGCGAGGCACGCGGCGATATGGCGCACCTGGGGCAACTGCTGTCTGCTCCTCCTCAGATCAATCTGTGGTCTTCCTTGAGCGAGAGCCCGTAACGGCCGGTGTATCCTCAATGTGCGTCGGGCGACGCTGCCGCCGCAGGCGGTGGTTTCACTTTATGCATCAGTGGAACCAGGGCCGTGGCGATGATGAAACAGACCATGATCACCAGGAAGGTATCGGCATAACTCTGGGTCTGCGCCTCACGATAGGCCAGTTGCCAGAGTTGCTGCAGGCTGGCGGTGGTGCCTTCGCTGCCGCTCTGGCCGAGGGCCGCGAAGTTGCTGCCGACCGTGGCCATCCACTGGTTCAACGCTTCGTTGGTGCTGTTCAGATGCTCGGCCAGCCGGTTGAAATGCAGGTTGGTCCGATCATTGAGAATCGTCGCGCAAGCCGCGATACCAATGGCGCCGCCGAGGTTGCGCATCAGGTTGAACAGGCCCGAAGCCTGTTTCAGTCGCGACGGTGCCAGGGCGCCGAGGGTCAGGGTCACGGTGGGTGGCACGGCGAATTGCTGGGCCATGCCCCGCAGTGCCTGGGGCAACATCAGCTCCTTGCCGCCCCAGTCATGGGTCAGCGGCGAGAAGTCCCACATCGACACGGCAAACAGGCCCAACCCGACCATCATCAGCCAGCGCAGGTCGACCCGGTTGGCAAAAAATGCGTACAGCGGAATCGCCGCCAGCTGGAACAGGCCGGTGGAGAACACTGCCAGGCCGATGTCCAGAGCGCTGTAGCCCCGCACCCGGCCGAGAAACAGTGGGGTCAGGTAAATGGTCGCGAACAGCCCGATACCGGTGACGAAGGAGAAGAAGCAACCCAGGGCGAAATTGCGTTCCTTGAGGGCGCGCAGGTCAACCACCGGATTGGCCACCATCAGGCTGCGGCTGACAAAGGCCAGTCCCGCCAGGCCGGAAATCCATGCCGTCGCGAGGATGGTGCTGTCACTGAACCAGTTCCAGCGCGGGCCTTCTTCCAGGGTGTATTCCAGGCAGCCGAGAAACACTGCCATCAGCAGCATGCTCAGGTAGTCGGCGCCCTTGATCAGGCGCAGATCGGGTTCGTCGATCCGCACCAGCATCGGCACCACCACGGCGACGAACACGCCGGGCACCAGGTTGATGTAGAACAACCAGTGCCAGGAAGAAATATCGGTGATCCAGCCGCCGATCACAGGGCCCAGGGTCGGTGCCAGGGAGGCGATGGCGCCGATGGTCGAGGCGGCGATAACGCGCTGCTTGCCGCTGAAGAACATGAACGCCGAGGTAAACACCAGGGGGATCATCGAGCCGCCGAGGAAGCCCTGCAAGGCGCGAAACGCGATCATGCTCTGGATGTTCCAGGCCGCGCCGCAGAGCAGGCTGGCCAGGGTGAACCCCACCGCCGAGGCACAGAACAGCCAGCGCGTGGAAAACACCCGCGACAACCAGCCCGACAGTGGTATCACGATGATTTCGGCGATCAGGTAGCTGGTCTGCACCCAGGCGGTTTCATCGGTGCCGGCCGACAGTCCGCCGCCGATATCGCGCAACGAAGCGGAGACGATCTGGATATCCAGCAGGGCGATAAACATGCCCACGCAGAGGGTGGCGAAGGCGAACACCTTGACCGAGGTGCTCATCGACGCCGCGTCGAAAGGCTTGGCCGGGGCGCGAGTACTCATGGCGTGCTGACCAGCTGGCGAGCGGTTTCTTCGTCAGCGGGGCGAATAACAACGCCATTGGCCGTGTGCAGGGTATCCACCTCGGCGGTGACCGAGAGCCCTGGGCGCAGTTGTCCGAGCACGCCATCGGCCTGGTCGAGCATGACCCGGACCGGCACCCGCTGGACGATCTTGGTGAAGTTGCCAGTGGCGTTTTCCGGTGGCAGCACACTGAACTGCGCGCCAGTGGCCGGGGCCAGGCTGTCCAGGTGGCCGTGGAAGACCTTGCCGGGCAACACGTCGGCGCGGATGGTCACGGCCTGGCCGGGGAGCATGTGGGTCAATTGGTCTTCCTTGAAGTTGGCGTCGACCCAGAGGCCCTGCTTCGGCACCACGGAAAGCAACTGCGAGCCGGCCGCGGCAAAGGCGCCGACCCGGGCCCGACGGTTGCCGATCACGCCGTCCACCGGCGCTCGCAGTTCGGTGTAGGAAAGGTTCAGGCGGGCCATGTCGCGTTCGGCGACCGCTTGCATCAGCGCGGCCTTGGCTTGCAGCTTCTGGGTTTCGATCACGTCCACCTGGCGCTGGTTGGCCAACAATGTGGCTTGCGCCTTGGCGCCATTGGCCTGGGCGGTCTTGAAGGTGGCGTCGACCCGTTGGGCGCTTTCCACCGACACCGCCGAGCGGCCTACCAGACTTTCATAACGGGCATGGTCGTTACGCGAACGCACCGTTTCCGCATTGGCCGCATCGATACCGGCCCGGGCCTGGCTGATCACCGCGTGTTGCAACTGCTCGGTGGCGTCGAGGTTGGCCAACTGCGCCTGTTGGGCCGCCACCGCGCCTTCGGCCTTTTGCAGGGCGGCGACGTAGTCGCGGTCATCGATCTTCACCAGCAGGTCGCCAGCGTGGACGAACTGGTTGTCGGTGACTTTGAGCTCGGCGATATAACCCGGCACTTTCGGCCCGATCACCGTCACGTCGGCGCCGATATAGGCGTCGTCGGTGCTTTCGATAAAGCGCCCGACCGTCCACCAATGCAGGCCGTAGAAACCGGCGAAGACCACTGCGCCAGTGACCACCGTCAGCAGCAGGAGGCGCTTGAGCAGCACCGGTTTTTTCTGAACGGCCAGTTCAGGGGCAGCGGCCGAGGACAGGTTGGTCATGACGGAGTTACCGGTTGGCAGGGAGGGGGTGAGCGATGTCAGGGGTTTGCAGCGCCGCCAGTTGGCGGCGTTTTTCAAAGCGTCGACGCATGGGCTCGTCGGCAGCCGGGCCGGCCACGACCTTGTGGCGCCGACTGATGGCCTGCCCGGAGCGACTGTCGATCAGGGCCAGTTCGACGAGTTCGCCGCTGGCGTCGTCGACCAGTTGAGTCGCAGGACCTTCGGGTGAGAGGTGCTTGTTACCCCAGTCCATCAAGGTCAGCAGCACCGGTCTGAAGTCCCGGCCACGATCGGTCAACAGGTAGTCGAAGCGCGGCGGGGCATCGTTGTAGGCCTGGCGTTCGAGCAAGCCGCTTTCCACCAGGTCATTGAGACGACGGGTGAGGATACTGGGGGCGATCCCTAGGCTTTCCTGGAACTGATCGAAACGGCTGAGACCGTAGAAGGCATCCCGCAGGATCAGGATGTTCCACCACTGGCCGACCTGTTCAAGGCTGCGTGCCACGGGACAGTGCAGGTGAGCCAGGCTTGTCCTTTTCATGGTTGGGGCCTCGGAGCGTATTAATGATTACGTACGTAATATTATGCTCGTAATATAGACAGGCGACTTTCAATTTGCAAGTCATTCCTTGCAAGTATTTTCAGGCGAGGGGGGAGGTGGGCAGAGGGAAGGTTCGGGCTGGATGGGGGGGGCACACGGGGGCATGGGATCTTGAGAGCAGTACCGAACCGTGTGGGAGCCGGCTTGCCGGCGATGAGGCCCGCAAGCCCTGCGTCGACTATCCGGCCGTCATCGCCAGCAAGCCGGTTCCCAAAAGGGGAGGGTGATCAGCCGTGCTGGCAGGCGTTGCCCAGGCGGATAAAGTTCATTTCGTGGCGCACGCCCTGGCCGTCGACGTAGATCACGTGCCCCTGTACCGGACCACAATCGGACGCGGCGGCGCTGTCGGCGCGCACGGCCTTGGCCATGTCGAGGTCTTCGGAATAGTCATAGGGTTCGGCGTTGGCGCTGGCGGTTGCACCCTGGCCTTGGGGAGCAGCGGTCGCATCGCCTTGGGCGGTGGCAACCAGGCTGAACAGCGATAGTAGGACAAACAGAAGGTATTTCATGGCGGTCTCCGGAAAGACATCCCCCTCACCTGACGGTAGTGAGGCAGTGGCGCCATTTTACGAACGGCATCGCCTGCAATAGAACGGATCCTTGCCAATAGCGGATATCAGCGTGATCGATACTGGGCAGGCGCCGGAAACTACGGGCGTTGTTCGTGAAACAGATGGGCCTTCAGGAAGTCGATGAACACCCGCAGCTTCAGCGACGGGTATTTGCCGGAAGGCCACATCAGCCGGTAGACGCCGGACTCGGAACAGTCCTCAAGGACCTTGACCAGCTTCCCGCGCTCCAGCCATTCGCGGATGGCGAAGTCCGGCAGGTAGGCGATGCCGATCCCCTGCACGGCGAACACGATGCGCGCTTCCAGATTGTTGCAGACCATCGAGGTGGGTAGTTGCAGATCGATGTCCTGGGCTTCGCGGGTCAATGGCCAGACCTGCAACTTGCCGGTGTTGGGGAAGCGAAATTGAATACAGCTGTGCCGTATCAGGTCGATGGGCGACTGGGGTACACCGTATTTTTCGAAATAGTCCGGCGAGCCCACCAGGATCATTTGATACGTGCCGATATGGCGGGAGGTCAGGCTGGAGTCGGGGACTTCGCCGCTGCGAATCACCGCGTCGTAGCCTTCTTCGATGACATCGACCCGGCGATCGTCGAAAGTCAGGTCCAGGTCGATGGCCGGATAGGCTTTCTTGAACTGGGCCAGCACCGGCAGAAAGGGCTCGTCGACCAGCGGCAGGCTGATCTTCAGGCGTCCGCTGGGGGCCGTCGTGGTCTGCGAGAACTCGGCCTCGGCGGCTTCGATTTCGGCCAGGATGCGCAGGCTGCGTTCGAGGAAACGCGAGCCTTCCTCGGTCAGGGTGACGCTGCGCGTGCTGCGGTTGAACAGGCGCACGCCGAAGCGTTCCTCCAGCCGCACGATGCTCTTGCCGATGGCCGAGGCGGACACCCCCAGCAGGCGGCCGGTGGCGACAAAGCTGCGGGTCTGCGCCACGGATACGAAGACATTCAAGCTGCTCAAGCTATCCATTTTTCACTCTCGACCATCGACCTTTAATCCTGCTTTTTTGCTCTGTCGCACAGACCTGATTGCGGGGCGGCCGGCTAGCTATCCTAACCCTATTGCGGAATAAAACCTCCGCAGATAGCGGATCTTGTACCCACTTAATCGAAGTCTTGAGGGCTCTTATGATCACCATATCGCTCATCAACCGAGATCACTGTCATGTCCGAAGTCATGAACCGCTGGGAAATTTCCTCGTTCGGCCTGGATAACCTGGAGCTGGCTGCTATGCCGCGTCCTGTCCCGAAAGCCGGGGAAATCCTGGTCAAAATCGAAGCAGTGTCGCTCAACTACCGTGATACCCAAGTGGTCGAGAATGGCATGACGGCGGCCCTGGCCTTTCCGTTCACCCCGGCCTCCGATATGGCCGGGACCGTTGTCGCGGTGGGAGAGGGCGTCACTCGTTTCAGTGTAGGCGAGCGTGTCATCTCCACCTACATTACCAACTGGATCGATGGTAATCCAAAGACCTGGGCCGAAATGCCGACCCAGGGCGGGCCGATTCAAGGGATGCTCGCGCAGTACGTCACGACGCCGGCCGAGTGGTGTGTCCGCGCGCCGAAAAACCTGACCCCGGTGGAGGCCAGCACGCTGCCCATCGCCGCTTTGACCGCCTGGATGGCGCTGATCGAGTTGGGGCACTTGCATGCCGGGCAGACCGTGGTGGTCCAGGGCACCGGCGGTGTTTCGTTGTTCGCCGTGCAGTTGGCAGCTGCCAGTGGCGCGAAGGTGATTGTCACCAGCAGCAGTGACGCGAAGATCACCGAGGCGCTCAAGCTCGGTGCCAGCCATGGCATCAATCGCACCACCACGCCTGAATGGCAAACGGCAGTGCTGGAGCTGACCGACGGTCGCGGCGCCGATCATGTACTGGAAATGGCCGGTGGCGACAACCTGGGGCGCTCCCTGCAAGCGGTGGTCCCCGGTGGCCGGGTTTCCATTATCGGCCTGCTGGAGTCCGATGAGTTACGCACTCCGATCATGCCGCTGCTGGGCAGCCGCGCGTCGATTGTTGCGGTGGCGGTAGGGCCGCGTCGTGCGCTGGAAGATCTGGTACGGATGATCGATCACCACGGGATCAAGCCGGTGATCGATGCCACCTACGCCTTCGCGCAAGTCCCCGAGGCGTTCGCGCACCTGAACCGTGGCGCGTTCGGCAAGGTCGTGATCGACTTTGCGCTGGCATCGAAATGACTCGTTCGATCAAACCCATGAGCGTCATGCCCTTTATCATGCTCGGGCTGTTCGGCCTCTATACCCTGGAACTGGGCGTGGTCGGCATCCTGCCGCTGATCGTCGAACGCTTCGGCGTGACGGTGGCCCAGGCCGGCCTGCTGATGAGCCTGTTCGCGTTTATCGTGGCGGCTTGCGGCCCGTTCCTGGTGCTGGTGTTTTCCCGCTTCGAGCGCAAGAAGGTGCTGGTCGGGGCGCTCTTGTGCTTTTCCCTGTGCAGTGTCTTGTCGGCCTATGCGCCGAACTACTCGACGCTGATGGCCCTGCGCATCGTGCCGGCGATGCTGCATCCGGTGTTCTTTTCGGCGGCGTTCGCAGCGGCTATTTCGCTCTATCCCAGGGCGCGCGCCGCCCATGCGAGCACCGTGGCCTTTATCGGCACGACCCTCGGCCTGGTGTTCGGCATCCCGATTACCGCCTGGGTGGCCGGACGTTTTTCCTATGAGACTTCGATCCTGTTCTGCGCCGTGGCCACCTTCCTGGCGGGACTGGGCTTGTGGCTGCGGTTGCCGCGCCAGGTCGCCGCGCCGGAAAGTTTCGCCAGTCAGCTGTCGATCCTGCGCAAACCGCCAGTGTGGTTGGCGATCATCGGTACGCTGCTGGTGTTCACCACCAAGTTCGCGGTCTACAGCTATGCCGCCGAGTACCTGAAAAGCCAGACCGGCCTTGGGGGAGAGACCATCAGCCTGCTGCTGGTGGTCTTCGGCGTCGGTGGGGTGCTGGGGAATATGCTGGCGGGCAGGGCGCTGGCCCGTCACCTGGTCAGGACTGTGCTGCTGTTTCCGATCCTGCTGAGCCTGGCCTACGGGATGCTCTACTGCTTCGGCAGCGCTTCGCTTTGGTCGATGCTGCCGATCGTGTTCGTCTGGGGGGCGATTCATACCAGTGGCATGGTCATCACCCAGATGTGGTTGACCAGTGCCGCCCCTGAAGCCCATTCGTTCGCCACCAGCCTGTATGTGTCGGCGGCCAATGCGGGGATTGCCATCGGCGCCTGGGTCGGTGGCCTGTTCATCAATGCCTATGGCCTGCCGGGTACGATCGCCTGTGGCTTGCTGTTCGCGGCGTTGTCCTTGCTGGTGATCGTGGTGAAGTCGCTGCTCTACCGGACGCCTTCCGAAACGCAGGTGCTGCAAACCGCCTGATCCGTTCCGCTCGGGTTCAGTGCTGCTGGCGCAAGGCGGCGATGAATACCTGCAGCGCCGAAGACATCTGCCGGTTGCTCGGGTAGTACAGGTAGAAGCTGGGGAAGGGCGTCGACCATTCCTCCAGCAGCGGCACCAGCGCGCCGCTGTCCAGTTCGGTCTTGAGCCACTCGCGAATCCACACGGTGATACCCAGGCCATCGACCGCCGATTGCAGCGCCACGGCACAATCGCTCACCACCAGGGAGCCCTTGACGCTGAGTTCGAACGGCGTGCCGTTGTTGAAAAAACGCCACTTGTACAGCCCGGACTCACCGGCGCGGCGCCAGTTCACACAACTGTGTTGCAGCAATTCCACCGGCGTCTGGGGGCGGCCGCGGAGCTGCAAGTATTTGGGCGAGGCCACGGCAATCTGGGTCAGCGGCTCGCTGAGCCTGAGGGCGACCATGTCCTGCTCGATGAATTCCCCCAGGCGGATGGCCGCATCATGGCCTTGGGCGACGATGTCGGTGGTGCTGTCGTCGGTGGTCAGTTCGAGCTGGATGTCCGGGTAGGCGGCCTGGAAGGCCGGCAGGATCGGCTGGATAAAGTGCAGCATCGCCACTTGCGGAGCACTGATACGCAGCGTGCCGATGGGGGTGTCGCGGTATTCGTTGAGCGCCTCCAGTGCTGACTCCAGGTCGGCGAAAACGCTGCGCAGACGTTCGAACAGGCGGGCACCGGCTTCCGTGGTCGACACGCTGCGGGTCGTCCGGTTCAGCAAGCGCACCCCCAGGCGTTCTTCCAGGCCCTTGATGGTCTGGCTCAGGGCGGATGCCGAGACGCCGAGCGACTGGGCCGCACGGGAAAAATTGCGCGCCTGGGCCACCGCGAAAAAGGCCTTGAGGTTGGCGAATTCCTGATCGCGCATTATATATGCGCTCCTTCATAATGCTTGAAGAAAGTTCCGTATTCTAAATAAAAGGTGCGGGTCGGACAATGCGCTCAATCGGCGATCCTGCCCGTGCCACCGAAGGAACTGTCATGTCATTCCCCGCTCATTTTGACCTGCTGAACTCAGCCCTCGCGCCTTTGCCCGATCAACATCGCCTTCTGCTACTCAAGGGCGGAATGGTCGTCACCCTGGATGATCAACTGGGTAACTTCGTCGAGGGTGACGTTTTGATCCGTGGCACCGAGATCGTCGAAGTCGGCGTCAACCTCAGCGCCGAGGGGGCCGATATCATTGACGCCAAGGGCATGATCGTCATTCCCGGGATGGTCGACACCCATCGCCATGCCTGGGAAGGCCAGTTGCGGCGCATCAACCCGGACTCTCCGTCCCTGGAAGACTATTGCAACGCCACGCACTTTTCCTTCGCCAAGTACTACCGGCCCCAGGACATGTACGTGGGCAACATGCTGACCGCCCTGGGCTGCATCAATGCCGGCATCACCACCATCATCGACAACTCTCACAATGCCCGTAGTGGCGCGCACTCCGATGCAGCCATCGAAGCCCTGCAGGACGCTGGCATCCGCGCGGTGCATGCGCCGGGTGCGCCATTGTCCGGCGAATGGGACTCGGCCCAGTGGCCCGGTGACCTGCGTCGCTTGAAGGGCAAGTATGCAAGCGGTGACGACTCGCTGGTGACCCTGGCAATGATGTCGCAGATCGACCGCGAGCAATGGGCGGTGGCCCGCGAGCTGGGCCTGAATATCGTTACCGAGTTCTTCGGTGCCGGTATGGCCAGTGAACTTGAAGCGCTGCACGAAGAGGGCCTGCTGGGTCCGGACAATATCTTCAACCACTGCACCTGCCTGCCGGACCACGGCTGGTCGATCCTGCGCAACGCCGGGGTGAAGGTCAATGTCTGCCCGCGTTCCGACGCGCACTACGGTCTTGAGGACGGGGTGTTCGCCTGGCAGAAGGCTGTCGACCACGGGATGAACCCGGGCCTGAGCGTCGATAACGAAAGCTCCTACGGCGGCGACATGTTCGGTGAAATGCGCGTGGCTTTCTATCTGCAACGCGCCGCGGCTCATAGCGCACGTTTTCACGGCAAGTCTTCCGTGCCCGATCTGGTGAGTACCCGGCAATTGCTCAAGGCCGCGACTCTCGACGGTGCGGCGTGCGCCGGACTCGACTCGCGCATCGGCAGTCTTACACCGGGCAAGCAGGCGGACATCGTGATGATCCGCACCGACAACCTCAGCCTCTATCCGTCCAGCAATGCGCTGGGCACGGTGGTCCATGCCGCGGAGCGCGGCGATATCGACACCGTGATCATCGCCGGGCGGATTCGCAAGCAGGCTGGTGTGGTGCTGGGGGTGGATCGCCCGCAACTGGAACTGGCAACCGAAGAGTCCCGTGAGTACCTGTTCGCGGCCGCCGGTTACACCCCGGATCCTTTTGCGGAAGATTTTTCTCCCCTGCATTCCCACTGATGGAGGTGGCCGTCATGTTCCTGATGTCCTTTGCGCTGGCCTTCCTGGCCGGCATCGCGATAGCGCTGCAAGCGGCGGTCAACAGCCAACTGGCTGGGGCCATGACAGGCAATACCCTGGCGGCCGCTTTCTATTCCTTCTTCACCGGCATGCTGGTGCTGGGTGTCCTTGCTTTCTTTCGCGGTGGCTTGGGCGATTCCCTCAATGTGATTCCGAGCCAGCCGGGCTGGCGATTGGTGGGCGGGGTGCTCGGTGCCGGGGCGATTTTCTGCACGGTCTGGCTGGCGCCGCGCATCGGTTTGGCGAACCTGCTGGTCCTGGTGATCGCCGGCCAGTTGCTGTCCTCGGTGGCGATTGACCATTTCGGCTGGCTCGGCAGTGCGGTGCGGCCTGCCGCGACCTTGAAAATCGTCGGTGCCAGCGTGGTTTTGCTTGGGGTTGCCCTGACGCTCTTCGGTGACCGTCTGAAGGAGTTGCTGCCGTGAGCGTCTTCATCCATGCCGCAAGCGCCAAGGGCCTGCCGGTCCTGGCTGGCGCGGTGGCCCTGACGGGGTTCAGTGCCTGGGCTCGCGCGGATTTCTTCGGCGACTCCCATGCCTCTTTCGAAACGCGCAATGTGTATTTCAATCGCGACTTCCGTGATGGTCCTTCCAGTTTGCAATCCAGGCGCGACGAATGGGCGCAAGGCCTGATGCTGAAGCTGGAGTCGGGCTACACCCCGGGAGTGGTGGGTTTCGGTGTGGACGCGTTGGGTATGCTGGGCATCCGCCTGGACTCCAGTCCCGAGCGGGCGGGGAGTGGCCTGCTGCCGGTCCGCTCTGATGGGCGTGCTGCGGCGCAGTACGGCAAGCTGGGGCTGACGGCCAAGCTGAAAGTTTCCGCGACCGAGCTGAAGGCCGGGGCGCTGATCCCTTCGTTGCCTACGCTACGGCCCAACGATGGCATGATTCTGCCGCAGTCGTTCGAGGGCTTGATGCTGACTTCCCGGGAGTTTCCTGATCTGGTGGTGACCGCGGCCCAATTGGACAAAGTGAAGGGGCGCAATGATACGAGTTATGAAGACATCGCCCTGAACAACAAGAACAACCGGTTTACCCGTAACGCCCCGGGCGGCCGACTGCACCTTGCCGGTTTTGACCGCAAGCTGGGTGATGATCTCAAGTTCAGCTATCACTACGCCGGGTTGAGCGATGTCTACCGGCAGCATTTTCTCGGGTTGATTGCCAGCCGACCCCTGGCGTCCGGTACGTTGAGCGCCGATCTGCGGTTTTTTGCGAGTGAGGACCAAGGCGCTGCCCGAGGTGGAAAAATCGACAACCAGGCGCTCAATGGCATGTTCGGCTACGGACAGGGTGGGCACAAGGTCAGCCTGGGTTACCAGCGTATGTCGGGGGCCAGCGCCTTTCCCTACATAGAAGGCAGTGACGCGTACCTGGTGAACTTTGCCCAGATCGGCGATTTTGCCGAGGCGAAGGAGCGCTCCTGGCAAGCGCGTTACGATTACGATTTCGAGTCGATGGGCATTCCCGGATTGACCTTCATGAGCCGCTATATTTCTGGCGACCATGCCCAAATGCCGGGTGTTTCAGGCAGGGGTCAGGAGTGGGAGCGCAACACCGAGGTGCGTTATATGATCCAGAGTGGGGCGTTCAAGAACCTGGCATTGCGGTTGCGCAATGCGACGTACCGTTCGTCGTTCAGCCGGGACGCCGACGAGACCCGGATATTGCTCACTTATACCAAGGCCTTGTGGTAAGCGACGTTCCTGAAAACACCGCAAACCCCTGTAGGAGCCGACTTGCTGGCGATGCGATCTGATGGTCGACATCGCTGTCGTCTGAAAGAACGCCGTCGCCAGCAAGCCTGCTCCTACAATGACCGTATGTTACTTGCCGCCCAGGGCGCCACCGGCCGCGCCGCCGAGGCCGGCGCCGATGGCTCCTCCGGTCTTGCCGCCCAACTGGTTGCCCAGCAGCGAACCACCGGCTGCGCCGAGGCCACCGCCAATGGCGGCTTTGGTTTTCTTGCCTTTCTTGGCCGCTACCGCACCACCGGCCGCGCCGCCCAGACCTGCGCCGAGTGCTGCGCCGGTGCTGCCGCCCATCTTCTGGCCCAATACGTTGCCCAGGGCGCCGCCCAGACCACCGCCGACCGCGGCCTGTGTGCCGCCTGCCGCCATGGCGCCTTGGGCAAACAGGGCGCTGAGGGCCAGGACGGTAAGTGCTTTACGCATGTTGCAAACCTCGAAAGAAAATGGAACGGCAATTGTCGCCGTCCCCGGTTGGCGAAGCAAATACTGTTGTGGGCGATATCAACGCATTCGACGGACTTTTCGGGACTGAAACGCCAGTGTTCGTGCCCCATTCTGGTTCACGCCAAACCATGAAAAATATGTGGTTATTGAAGGGGTTATGTCAATAAGAGTCTGAAAACATCTTGTTACAGATTGTCGCAGTGGGTTAATATCGCTCCGCGTTCACCTACCACGGTTTATGCATTTTTAAGCCCCAAGCGTCCATCAGCCGCTTGGGCTTTTTTTTGCCCGGAGTTTTTCTGGCGACGTCGGCAAGTCTTATTGAACCTTGGTGGGGGCTCTGGCGCCATTTTGTTGAGACAGTCTCTTTGTTTTCGAGGCCATGACTAAACCTCATGCCCCCATGACTTTTAATGGTTACAGCCCCCGCCAACCCCAGTGATAAAAAAGCGCAAACACCAGCTCACTCATAAAAACAAAGAGCGTTTGCACCATGACCCAGCCCCACTGCCGCGTCCTCGCCAGCTTCCTGCTGCGCTCTGCGTTTCCCGACTTTGACCGTTCGTGCCCCTGGGCCCGTGCGCGTTTCTGATCACCCTCAATTCCCTGCGTCCGCGAGATAAAACCCCATGAAAGAACAAGACCTGTACATCGGCGAAGGTTTCGAAGGCCCCGGCGTGAACGCCGCCCATATCAATATCCTCATCGGCCCGCGCAACGGTCCGGCCGGCCAGGCCTTCGCCAACAGCCTGGCATCGCCGAGCCAGGGGCATTGCCCATTTATGGTGATCGCCCAGCCGAATATCCCGGTCAAGCCGATGACCCTCTACGTCAACAAGGCCGCCATCGGCAGCGACTTCCACGGCAATGCCACCTGGGGCGCGTCCCAGGCCGGGATCGCCAAGGCCGTGCTCGAAGCCCTGCTCGACGGCACCCTGCCGGCCGAAGCCGAGGACGAGTGGGCCATCGTCACCGCCAACTGGGTCAACCCTTCCTGCGATGACCTCGATGCCGTCTACCTGAACAACTACAACGCCTGCCGCACCGCGATCCGCGCCGCCCTGACCGGCCTGCCGGTACGTGCCCAGCTCGCCGATGTGGTCAACCACATCGCCAACCCTTTCTACACCCCGAAAGCCTGAGGTCCGCGCCATGCAATACATTCGTCTGGGCAATTCCGGCCTGCAGGTTTCCAAGCTCTGCCTCGGCACCATGAACATGGGCACGCCGGACTGGAAACCATGGATCTTCGATGAGAAGAAAAGCGAACCGATCGTCAAGCACGCGCTGGACAACGGGGTGAACTTCATCGACCTGGCGGACTTCTATTCCGCCGGCGTCGGCGAGGAAGTGGTGGGGCGCATTCTCAAGCGCCTGACCCGTCGCGAGGACATCGTGGTGACCACCAAGGTCGGCTACGGCACCCGCAGCGGGATCAACGCCAGCGGCCATTCACGCAAGCACATCATGGACAGCATCGACGCGTCCCTCAAACGCCTGGATATGGATTACGTCGATGTTTTCATGCTGCATTACTTCGATGTGAACACTCCGGTCGAGGAAACCATGAGCGCCATGAACGACATCGTGCGTTCCGGCAAGGCCCGTTATATCGGGGTCTCGACCATGCTCACCGGGCAGTTGGCGAAGATCCTCATGGCCTGCGAGCGCAACGGTTGGGTCAAGCCGATCAACATGCAGCTGCAACTGAACTGCGCCTACCGCGAAGAAGAGCGCGAGATGCTGCCGTTCTGCCGCGACCAGGGCCTCGGCGTCTCGGTGTTCAGCCCGCTGGCGCGCGGCCTGTTGACCGGCGATGTGCAGTCGACCCGCAACCAGACCGACTTCTTCACCCAGCAGATGTACAGCGATGAAGCGTCTTTCGAAATCGCCCATTCGGTGCAGCGTGTCGCCCGCCGTCGCGGTGTCTCCAATGCGCAGATCGCCCAGTCCTGGGTGGTCAATCACCCGGGCGTGGATTGCATGCTGGTGGGCGCCGATACCACAGAGCAGTTCGATAGTGCCCTGGCGGCCCTGGAGACCCGCCTCGACGCCGACGAGCTGTACGAGTTGGAACGCAACTACACCCCGTGCGATGTGATCAACGACTACACCGCCGGCAAACGTATCCTGCGCTCGGCCCGTCCGGCCGAGGCAGCTTTCACCTTGACCGAGGCCGTGGCATGAGCGAGTTGATCCGTACCGGTAACTACATCGACGGCCAATGGTCCAGCGGTGGGCCGACTTACCCGGTACTGAACCCGGCCAATGGCGAGTTGATCGTTGATGTCCAACGCGCCGGCGCTGAGGAAACTGTCCTGGCCATTGCTGCCGCCGAGCGCGCCTTGCCGGCCTGGCGCAAGCTGACCGCCAAGGAGCGCAGCGTGCGCCTCAAGCGCTGGAGCGAATTGATGCTGAGCAATCAGCGTGAACTCGCCACTTTGCTCAGCCGCGAGCAGGGCAAGCCGCTGGCCGAGGCCATGGGCGAGGTGGTCTATGCCGCCAGTTTCCTGGAGTGGTTTGGTGAAGAGGCCAAGCGTGCCTATGGCGATGTGATCCCGAGCCACAAGGCCGATGCGCGGATCATCGTCACCAAGGAAGCCATCGGTGTGGTCGCGGCCATCACCCCCTGGAACTTCCCGCTGGCGATGGTCACCCGCAAGGTCGGTCCGGCCCTGGCCGCCGGTTGCACGATGATCCTCAAGCCTTCGGAAGAGACGCCGCTGTCGGCCTTTGCCCTGGCGGTACTGGCGGAGCAGGCAGGGATTCCGGCCGGTGTGTTCAACATCGTGTCCGGCGATGCGGTGGCCATCGGCGGTGCGCTGCAAGCCTCATCGGTGGTGCGCAAGCTGTCCTTCACCGGTTCGACCCGCACCGGCAAGTTGCTGATGCGCCAGGCTGCCGACACCTTGAAAAAGGTTTCACTGGAGCTGGGTGGCAACGCACCGTTTATCGTGTTCGACGATGCCGATCTGGACGCGGCGGTGAAGGGCGCGATGGCTTCGAAGTTCCGTAACACCGGGCAGACCTGTGTCTGTGTGAACCGCTTCTTCATCCAGGATGGCGTGTACGAGGCCTTCACCACCAAGCTGGCGGAGGCGGTCAAGGCGCTGCGGGTCGGCAATGCGCTGGACGGCGAAACCGAGCAGGGGCCGCTGATCAACAGTGCCGCCTTGAGCAAGGTCGAGCAGCATGTCGGCGATGCGCTGGAGAAGGGCGCCAAGCTGTTGTGCGGCGGTCGTCGCCATTCCCTCGGCGGGACTTTCTTCGAACCGACCATCCTTACCAACGTCGGCGATGGCATGCTGATCGCCCAGGAAGAGACCTTCGGTCCGGTGGCGGCGTGCTTCCGCTTCAAGGACGAGGCTGAAGTCTTGCGCCGAGCCAATGACACGCCATTCGGTCTCTCGGCGTATTTCTACAGTCGTGATATCGGTCGTGTCTGGCGCATGGCCGAAGGCCTGGAAGCCGGGATGGTGGGAATCAACGAAGGGATCATCTCCACCGAAGTGGCGCCGTTTGGTGGCATCAAGGAATCGGGCCTGGGGCGTGAAGGCTCGCATTACGGTCTGGACGACTACCTGGAAATCAAATACCTGTTGATGGGCGGCCTGTAACCCATCAGCGCCCCCTCCCACACAACCTGTGGGAGGGGGCGGTATCTGCTTTCAATTCTCCTTCAAGAACAATAACTGGAGACGAACATGTCCATACAGCCCGTCAAGATTGACGATCTGCCTATCGGTCGCTTCCATATCAAGATCGCCGGCCTGACCTTCGGCGCCCATTTCACCGACGGCTATATCCTCGGCCTGATCGGTATCGCCTTCACCCTGATCAGCCCGCAACTGCACCTCGGTGCCTTCTGGCAGGGGCTGATCGGTGCCTCGGCGTTGATCGGCCTGTTTCTCGGCAGCCTGTTTTTCGGCTGGATCTCCGACCGTGTCGGCCGGCAGAAAATCTTCCTGGTCAGCTTCGTGCTGAT